>Ga0315289_10002447_pt1 | contig 28410 bp, 22 predicted proteins | sample YL17G11_40_MG_FD_203452 | JGI IMG/M metagenome (GOLD analysis project Ga0315289, IMG submission 203452) | Sediment microbial communities from Yellowstone Lake, YNP, Wyoming, USA - YL17G11_40 | ecosystem: Environmental > Aquatic > Freshwater > Lake > Sediment | place: USA: Wyoming | collected... | reverse complement strand
GCGTTGGATATCATCTGGACTCCCTGGAGGTACGAGTACGTGAACAGCGTGGATGAGCGCGAGGGATGCATCTTTTGCGAGAAGCCGAAGGAAGAAGATGACCGAGAGAACCTGGTTGTCTACAGGGGAAAACGCTGCTTCGCGATACTAAACCTCTTCCCCTACACCACCGGCCATATCATGATAGCGCCGTACGAGCACACCGACACGATCGAGGAGCTTGACCCGGAGACGCTCACCGAGATGATGGTGCTGGCTCAACGGTCGATGTACGCGATCAGGGAGGCCTTCAGGCCGGACGGGTTCAATCTGGGCATCAACATCTCGAGGGTGGCGGGCGCGGGCATAACTGACCATATGCACCTGCACCTTGTGCCCAGGTGGGCCGGCGACAGCAATTTCATGGCGGTCATCGCGGAAACCAGGGTCCTTCCCCGTACCCCCGACGAAGTCTGGCTCGCCCTCAAGGGCAGGGTTTAAGATTCCTCTTGTTTCTTCTTCGCCTCCGCGATAATCTTTTGGGCGATATGGTCCGGGACTTCCTCGTAGTGCGATAGCTCCATCGAGAAGACGCCGCGTCCTCCGGTTATAGAGCGAAGGTCTATGGAGTAGCGGGACATCTCCGCGAGCGGAACCTGGGCCCCTACGACCTGCATCTTTCCCTTGGGCTGCATCCCAAGGATTCTGCCTCTCTTCGAGTTGAGGTCGCCGATGACGTCACCCATGTACTGATCAGGGACGGTCACCTCCACATTCATTATCGGCTCGATAAGCACGGCGTCGGCCTTACCGACACCTTCCTTTATGGCCTTTGAGGCGGCCATCTTGAAGGCGAGCTCGGACGAGTCAACGGTATGGAACGAGCCGTCGTACAGGGTCACCTTCATATCAACCAGTGGATAACCCGCGAGGTAACCCTCCTTCATGGCGCCTACGACTCCCTTCTCAACACCGGGAATGTACTGGCGTGGTATCGCGCCCCCCACGATCTTGTTCTCGAACTCGCAGCCGGTCCCCCCGTCAAGTGGCTCGAGCCTGAGAAATACTTGGCCGTACTGACCATGACCGCCGGTCTGCTTCTTGTGTTTTCCCTCGGCCTCGGCGTTTTTCCTGATCGTCTCCTTGTAGGGGACCCTGGGTATGTCGGTTTTTACGTCAACCCCGAACTTGCGGTGCATCTTATCCACTACGACGTCCAGGTGGCTCTCACCGGCTCCGCTTATCAGGGTCTGGTTTATCTCGGTATCCCTCTTTACCGTCAGCATCGGGTCTTCCTCTCTGAGTCTCCCCAGCGCCGTTGAAAGCTTGTCCTCATCACCCTTGGTCTTCGGTTCAACCACGAGCGACATAACGGCCGCAGGGTACTCGATGCCGGGAAGGACTATGGGGTCCGCCTTGTCGCAAAGCGTTTCACCTGTGAATGTACCTCCGAGCTTGGCCACCGCACCGAGTTCACCCGCGGCGAGCTGTGGAACGGGCTTCTGGTCCTTTCCCATGACCTGAAATAGCTGCCCGACCCGCTCGGTCTTTCCTCGCGTCGAGTTCAGGACCGTGGAATCGCTTTTGAATATCCCGGAGAAAACGCGGAAGTAGGTCAGCTTGCCAACATATGGATCCGCCAGGGTCTTGAAAACGAGTGCGCACATCGGCGCATCCGGAGCGCGGGCCCGGGTTATTTCTTCATCGCTGTTCGGCTTCGTACCGACCACGTCGGGGAGCTCCGCGGGCAGGGGAAGAACTCGAACGATGAAATCCATGAGCTGGGGTATACCTGCACTCTTTTCCGCCGATCCGCACAGGACTGGAATCAACGACCTCTCTGTAAGGCCCTTTTTCAGGCCGGTGGCCAACTCCTCGGCCGATAGTTCCCCCTCATCCAGGTACTTCTCGAGAAGAGCGTCGTCCGCTTCCGCGACTGCCTCGACCAGCTTCTCCTGGCCTGTCTTGAGGGCGCTTTCCAACTCGCCGGGTATTTCAACCTCTTTGGACTTGCCCTTTGCCTCGTACTCGAATGCCTTTCCACTGACCAGGTCGACAACGCCGCGGAAGCCGTGTTCCTCGCCAACAGGTGTATTAAGCGGAACCACGTTCCCGCCGAGGGTTTCCTGGATGTCTTCCACGGTGCGCTCGAAGCTTGCGCGCTCCCGGTCCAGCTTGCTTATGAAGATGAAGCTCGGAAGCTCGAGTTCCGCGGCCCGCTCCCATAAAATCTCGGTCTGGACTTCGACACCGTCCACGCCTGATATCACGAAGCAGCAAGTATCTACCACCCTTACGGTAGAGATCGCGTCTCCTGCGAAATCCAGGTAACCCGGGGTATCGACCAGGGTCACGCTTGTTCCTGCCCACTGAAGTGTAGCCAGGGCGCAGTTGATGGAGATCTTTCGCTTTATCTCGTCATCGTCGAAGTCCATCGTGGTGTTGCCCTGCTCGACGTCGCCCATCCTTGTTATGGCGCCAGACTCGTACAAAAGGGCTTCGGCGAGAGTCGTTTTTCCAGACCCCCCGTGGCCGAACAACCCTATGTTCTTTATCGCCTTACCTCCAGATGCAGTCACTACAAATCCCCCTAACGATCAGATTGGAAACGGTTTCTAATTATATCGTATTGAATATGGTCGTAAAGCAACGCTTTGTATATCCCATCTCTATCCTTGTCATGCGGTACATCCTGTTTTAATGTGGAGCGGAGACTTATTGAAAGAGGGTTTGTTGATGCGCCGTGATCATTTCGGTCCCGCCATTGTTGAATCGATAGAACCCGGCTCTCCAGCCTGGGGAGCGGGGATCAGGAGCGGGGACAGGATCCTGAGTATTGAAAGGAGGCCCTTAAGGGACGTGGTCGACTGTTACCTCCTACTTGCCGAAGGAGTCAAGCGCCAGGTGCGCTTGGAGCGCGGGTCGAGACAAATAGATGTTACCCTGGACACCGCTGCCGGCTCCCTCGGTATAGAGTTCGCGAGTCCTGTTTTCGGCAGGGTTATGACCTGTAACAACCGCTGTATGTTTTGCTTTGTGGACCAACTACCCCCAGGCCTCCGCGGTACGCTTTACGTGAAAGACGATGACTACCGCCTGAGCTTTCTGGAAGGCAATTTCATAACACTCACGAACTTGAGAAGAGGTGATCTGAAAAGGATCGCGGCCGAGGGGCTCTCTCCCCTATATATAAGCCTTCACGCGACGAACCCGACTCTGAGAAGAGTGATTTTTGGAAATAACATCGCAAACAGGGCGCTCAAGGCACTTGCCACGTTGCTGGATGCAGGGATAGAGGTCCATGTTCAACTTGTACTGATGAGAGGGGTAAACGACGGTGGTTACCTCGATGAGACGCTAGAGGATATAAGGTTGCAGTACGGGAAAGTTTCGTCCATAGGCGTGGTGCCTGTCGGCATCACCACGAGCGGCCGCAGGCGGTTGCCCGTGGATATGGGATATGACAGCGATTCCGCGGTCCGCGTACTTTCTCAAGTTGAGAGATGGAGGAAAACGCTGGGTGAGGAGGTCCTGTTTGCGAGCGACGAATTTTTCTATCTTGCGGGTGAAAGCCCGCCCTCTTCGGACTACTACGCCGGATACCCCCAGGCGGAAAACGGGATAGGCCTGGCGAGGATGTTCGCCGACAGTATTGATAAGGATAAGGCAGGAGCCGGGAGCATCCCACGCCTGGATGGGACCGCTGTCGTAACCTCTCCGATGGGGGCCTGGGCGCTTGAGCCTCTTGAGCTGGAGAGGCTCGGCGTGAAACTGCTGATATGCGATAATTCCTTGTTCGGAGAAAGGGTTACTGTCACGGGACTGCTTCCGGGAAGAGATATAGCCAGAAAGCTAAAAGTAGAACCAGGGGTCAGACGGGCGCTGGTTTCCGAGGTCTCGTTGTCCGATTGCCGCTTCATCGATGATCTATCCATTGAAGTGCTGTCCGCGCGGTGTGATGTCGAAATCGTAGCCGTGCAGCCGGGCGCTGGTGCTCTCATGGAAGCACTGAGAAACCGCGGCGGTGATATCAAATGAAAGGCAAGCTGCCGGTGGTCGCCATAATGGGAAGGGCGAACGTGGGTAAGTCCACGCTCTTAAACCGCCTTTCCGCGCGGATGACCGCCATCGTCGACCCGACTCCCGGGGTCACGCGTGACCGCAAGTACGTGACGGCGAGGTGGAGGGACAGGCAATTCGTCCTCGTTGATACCGGAGGGGTCGGTATTGACAGCGATGGATGGCTCGCAAGGGAGATCGAGCGGCAGGCGTTTTTCGCGGCGGAAGAAGCAGACGTCGTTGTCATGGTCGTCGATGTAAAGACGGGTGTCACCGAGGACGATGAATGGTTAGCGCGCAGGCTCAAGCGCATGCGCTCCGGAGCGCTTGTGGTTGTGAACAAGGTCGACCACGCGACCCTCGAGCCGGAGGTCGGCCAGTTTTATGAGCTCGGCCTTGGAGAACCAATCGCGATCTCCGCAGAGCACGGCCTGGGAGTTGGCGACCTGCTGGATCGGCTTGTCGAGTTGCTGCCTGAGAGGGAAACGTCCGAGGAGCTGCCGGAGACTGCGGTCGCCATAGTCGGACGTCCGAACTCCGGCAAATCATCGATCCTTAACCGCCTTGCCCGTGAGGAGCGAGCGCTGGTTCACGAACAACCACACACCACGAGAGACACCATCGACACGGTTGTCGACTGGGAGGGCAAGACCTACAGGATACTTGACACGGCCGGCATCCGCAGAAAGAGAAGCGGCATCTCCGACGTAGAATATTACAGTTCCCTGAGGACTTTCCGTTCCATAGATGAGGCCGGAGTAGTGCTCCTTGTTGTAGACGGGTCGGAAGGCCCTACCGAACATGACCAGCACATCGCCCGCGAGGTCGACTCGAGAGGCCGTGCAGCGGTCGTCCTTCTCAACAAGTGGGACCTGGTTGAGAAGGACGATAAATCCGTTGATGTCCTGGAGGCGATCGCCCACAAATTTCGATTCGCGGCGCACCTTCCGCTCTTGCGCGTCAGCGCACTGACAGGAAAGGGTATGCAAAAGGTTCTTCCACTTGTCGAGCAGGCTTACGACCAGTGGAACAGGCGCATACCGACGGCTGCGATCAACGAGTTCATAGGCCGCGTCAAGCTTTTGAGGCCACCTCCTTCCAGGGGGGGCCGGCAGCTCAAGATGTACTACGCGACACAGGCGGGCGTAGCTCCGCCAACTGTTGTCATCTTCGTGAACGATGCACAGCTTGTTAAGACCGACTACAGGCGCTTCATCGTCCGACAGCTCAGAGAAGAGTACGGATTCTGGGGAAGCCCCCTGAGGGTCCATTTCAAAACCGTAAAGAAAAAAGAAGCCGGGTAGGGAGAGACCGCAAAAAAGCGGCCGTTACGGCATTTTCCGGCGTTATTGCAGGAGGTAAAGGGGATTTGTTGAAGTTATAAAAAGATTGAACACGTATTTCGAAAGGGGGTGTGATCGTTGACCAAAAAGGAACTTACGGATCAGGTAGCAAAGAAGGTCAAGCTATCCAAAAAGGACGCCGCAGCAGCAGTGGACGCTACCCTGGGAGCCATCACCGGAGCTTTGAAGAACGACCAGAAGGTGCAGCTGGTGGGTTTTGGTACTTTTGAGGTGCGCAGTCGAAAGGCGCGTACTGGCATCAATCCACAGACAAAGGCGAAGATACAGATCGCGGCGAGCAAGACACCTGCCTTTCGTCCTGGCAAAGCCCTCAAGGCGGCCGTTGGCAAGAAGTGGTAACTCATTTTTTCAACGGTAGTTAATAAAGCGGATAGAGCCCCCGCCGGGGGCTCTATTTTATGCTTTGCGACCTTACATAATGCTAAAATATCGATTACAGGAAAGGCGGGCGAAGAAACCTTCGGGACGTGGCGCAGCCAGGTTAGCGCACTGGTCTGGGGGACCAGGGGTCGCCGGTTCAAATCCGGCCGTCCCGACCAGCATTATTCAAGGAGAAGCGGATGGCTAACTTTCTGACGATGCTGCGAATCGCAGTGACCCCCGCCTTCGTCGTCCTCATGCTGAAGTCCGATTCCCATCCATCCTTCAAGTACATAGCGTTAGCTTTATTCATATTCGGGGCTGTGACGGACTGGGCCGACGGGTTCATAGCCCGGCGCACCAAGACCGTATCCAAGTTCGGGATCATCGCGGACCCTCTGGCCGACAGGATTTTCATAGGCGCGGCGCTTATCACCCTATACATACGGGGGATTCTCCCCCTTCTGTTTCTTGTCATCGTTCTGGGCCGCGACATACTCATGGCGCTCGGTTATCCGATACTCGGGAAGATAGACCCCAGTAAAATAGCCGTGCACTGGACAGGCAAAGTCGCGACCGCGATACTTTTCGTTGCGTTAGGCTTGTTGATACTGACGCCTTCTCCCTCTGGCAACCGGCTTACGTTCGAGGGTTACCAGTTCTTTTCCTGGTCATCGTGGCAGACGTACGGGCTCTGGCTTTTTATTATCGGCATTTTCTTTTCCATTATATCGGCAGGGGTCTACGCATCCAGAGCTGTTGCCCTTATCCGCGAGGGCAAGGGTGAGTCACCTGATGAGGCAGGGGTTTCCAATGAGCTCTGAGGAAAAGCAGTTAAAGGCGGTCGTGATGGCCGGAGGTCAGGGCACCCGCCTCCGACCTGTAACAAGCAACCAGCCCAAACCCATGGTCCAGATCGCCAATAAGCCCCTGATGGAGCACATCATCGAACTTCTCAAGCGCCACGGCGTCGAGGAGATCGTCGCAACACTTCAGTTCTTGCCGACCCTCATCACTAACTACTTCGGTGATGGATCTGGTTGGGGAGTGAATCTCAACTACTTAACCGAGGAGAGCCCGCTCGGCACAGCCGGCAGCGTTCGCAACGCCCGTTCATTCCTGGATACGCAATTTTTGGTGGTAAGCGGTGACGCGCTCACAGACGTGGACCTTAACGCCGCCGCCCGGTTCCACCGAGAGCACCAGGCGATGGTGACGATAGTGTTGAAGAAGACCGAAAACCCGCTCGAGTTCGGTCTTGTTATTACAGACAAGGAGGGGCGGATAGTCAAGTTCTTGGAGAAGCCCGGTTGGGGAGAGGTCTTCTCAGACACCATCAACACCGGTATCTACATAATAGAACCGGAGGTCCTTTCCAGTGTTCCGGATGACCAACCGTTTGATTTTTCGCGGGACTTGTTCCCGCAACTGCTGGAGAACAGAGTGCCGCTTTACGGCTATGTCGCCGATGGCTACTGGTGCGACGTTGGAAACCTCGAACAGTACCTGGCCGTACACCGGGATATCCTGGACGGCCTCGTGGACATAAAAATCCCCGGGCATCGGCTCGAGAACAATATCTGGATTGGCGACGGAGTGGAGATCGATGACACTGTCGAGATAACGGGTCCCGTGCTACTCGGTAATCATGTGAAAGTGGAACCTGGTAGCAAGATCAGGGAATACTCTGTAATCGGCAACAACGTGGTAATAAAGCGCGAGAACTTTATTCACCGTGTCGTGATAATGGACAACTCCTACATCGGGCCATCCTGTAACATACGCGGATCTGTGATCGGCAGGAATTGTGACATAAAGTCGAGCGTCAGGATAGAGGAGGGGGCCGTCCTGGGTGACGACTGCCTCGTCGGCGACAATGCGATGGTTAACCAAGGGGTTCTCGTCTACCCGTTCAAGACCGTCGACGCAGGGGCCACGGTCAGCACAAGCATCATCTGGGAATCCCGCGGCATGAGATCGCTCTTTGGAAAGAGGGGGGTATCAGGGCTCATCAACGTGGACATAACACCAGAAAAGGCGGTAAGGCTCGGAATGGCTTACGGCTCCTCGCTTCCCCTTAACTCACAGGTCGTCACCAGCAGGGACGGTATGCGCTCTGCCCGCATCATCAAGCGTGCTTTCATGGCGGGCATCAACGCTGCCGGTGTGCATGTAAGGGACCTGGAGGTAAGTGCTGTTCCCGTGAACCGTTTCACCGTCGCAAACCACTGGGGGGCCGGCGGGGTTGATTTCCGGACAAGCGAGAGGGATCCCCAGTGGCTTGACATCACGTTCTTTGACGAGGAGGGGAGGGACCTGGACCAGGACGCCCGCCGGCACATGGAGAGGATCTTTACCCGGAACGATTTCAGACGTGCGTTTCTGAACGAGTTAGGGGAGATATACTACCCGGCCCGTGCTGTTGAAGCTTACACGCGCGCCATAGAGGAGAAGCTCGACATCCCCCTGATCCAGGAAAGGCAGTTCAAAGTGGTGTTCGACTACGGATACGGCGCGGCGTCGCTCATACTCCCGGGAATGCTGGGTAAGCTGGGCTGCGAAGTGTTGAGCCTCAACGCGTTCACCGATGAGAAAAAGCTGCTGACTGCAAGGCCTCCACGGGAAGAGGCGCTCGAGAGGCTCGGCGACGTCGTAGTGAGCTTCAATGCCGACATGGGTCTACTCTTTGACAACGGAGCGGAGCGAATAGCGGTCGTAGACGAAAGCAGGGCATTAGTTGCCGGCAGCGACCTGCTTGCGGTGATGACCGACCTGGTCATTCAAAACAGACCCCCCGGAAAGATATTGATCCCCGTAAACCAACCCTCATTTCTGGAAGATATCGCGGGGGAACGGGGGTTCGAGATCGTGAGGACCAGGGTGGACCGGTCAAGCATCATGGCAGCCGCCCGGCAGGAAGGCGTCGCGTTCGCAGGCGGTGGGGACGGAGGGTTCATCTTCCCCGACTTCATGCCTGTCTACGATGCGATGATGACCTTCGCGAGAATGCTGGAGATGCTTGCCGCTACAGGAGAGACACTGTCACAGCTTAGGAGCCACCTTCCACCGTATCATTTGATGAGGCGCGAGGTCGTTACCTCCTGGGAGAACAAGGGAACGGTGATGAGGCGGCTTCTGGAGACGCACGAGGACGACGGCATAGATTCCACTGACGGCATGAAGATAACATGGGACAGGGCACGGTGGGTACTCATACTTCCAGACCAGGAAGAGCCGGTCCTGCATCTCTACGCCGAAGGCAGCGACGAAGAGGATTGCCGCGACATACTGGACCGATACGAGGCCCTGATAAAAGAGCCGTCTTCGTAACGCGTTCCGCTTTCATCTGGTCCATAGAAAAGGGAGGGCCTATTGGCTGCCGAGATCGCTTTCGGAACGGATGGATGGCGTTCGACCGTGGAAAGGGACTTCAACGATGCAAACGTGGCGATAGTCACCCAGGCCGTCGCGAACTACCTGAACAAGGAAAATACCGAGACAAGAGGATGCGTCATAGGTTATGACACGAGGTCACACTCTGAACGGTTCGCCGACGTTGTCGCGGAAGTACTGGTCAAAAATGGAATCACCGCATTAAAGATGGATACGTTCTGCCCGACTCCCCAGGCCGCCTTTGCCGTAAAGTATGCCGGCGCAGCCGGGGCGATGATGCTTACCGCGAGCCATAACCCACCGGAGTATAACGGGATCAAGTTCATACCGGACTACGCCGGCCCCGCAACAGTAGATATAACTTCCCGGATCGAGCAGGAGATAAGAGAAACCACTGGACCGGTGGAAGGTCGGGCATCCGGGGAACCTGAGGGAAGCTTGCAAGAAATGGACGTAAGCGAAGAGTATGTCCATCACCTGCTGGGGCTCACCGACAGTGCCGTTATTGATAGATCTGGCATAAATGTGCTCTTCGATGCGATGTACGGAGCCGGCCAGGTCGTATTCTTGAACGCACTTCGGGAAACGGGTTGCCACGTTGTGCCGCTTCACTGCTCAGTCAGCCCGGACTTTGGAGGGCTCCTCCCCGAGCCGATTGAGACCAACCTTGTCGAATGCCGGAAGTCGGTCCTGGAAAACGGTGCGGATATCGGGGTGGCGCTTGATGGCGACGCGGATCGATTCGGTGTCATTGATTCGAAAGGTGTTTATTTAAGCCCCAACAAGGCGCTGACCCTCATACTCTGGTACATCCTCACGTATAGGCCCGCACGGGGTGCGGTCGCGCGCACGGTTGCAACCACCCATATGCTTGACACCATAGCCGAGCGCAACGGCTGCCATGTATTCGAAACGCCCGTAGGTTTCAAATACATAGGCGAGCTCATGCGCGAAGAAGCGATAATACTGGGCTGTGAAGAGAGCGGTGGGATGAGTGTTGCAGGGCACATACCGGAAAAAGACGGGCTTGTAGCAGGGCTGATACTCATCGAGATCGCGGCGAGGTTGAAAAAGCCGCTGTCCTCACTGCTCGAGGACATATATAAGGAGTACGGCCCCTGTTACGATGAACGAATAGACACCAAGGTTTCCGACGACCGGAAAAAATATATCATGGAGTCCCTCAACGAGAACCCGCCTTCCAGGATCGGGGGCGAGGAGGTCGTGAGGATTGACCTCCGGGACGGGGTAAAATTGGTAACAGAAAAGCAGACCTGGCTGCTTGTGCGGCCGTCGGGCACCGAGCCGCTGGTGCGCCTCTATATCGAGGCACGCAGCATTAAGGCCTTCGACAAGACCCGGGCGTCAGCGGTTAAAATAGTGGAGGGGAAATAGACCTGGTCTGATAGGGAAGTGTTCGCCATGGAATACCTGAAACTCTGTTGTGTGGCACCGCATCCACCTATCCTTGTTCCCGAGATAGGTGGTCCAGAGATCAAAAAAGTAAAGAAGAGCACGGAGGGGATGAACGAACTGGCAGGCCGGATCGAGAAAGAAGATCCCCAGACGCTGGTGGTCATGTCCCCGCATAGCCCCGTATATGGAGATGCCTTCCTTGTGCAGAAGGAAAGGCAGCTGTCAGGTTCGTTCTCCATGTTCGGAGCACCACAAGTAGCCTTTCAGCCAACCACGGATTCCGACCTGGCGGAAGCCCTGTTGGAGGCCGCGGACTCAAAGGGCATCCCTGTCGCAAGCACCTCGGGCAGGCGGGACTTGGGCGATGGGGGAGGCCTGCTGGACCACGGGATACTGGTGCCTCTTTACTTTCTTGCTCCGAAATCTTCCAGTCTCGTCTGCATATCAATATGCATGCTTTCATACTGGGAACACTACAGGCTCGGAACCGCCATCCGAGAAGCCGTGGAAAAGACCGGGCACCGAACCGTGTTCATAGGATCCGGGGACATGTCGCACAGGCTGAAGCCGGGGGCACCGGCAGGATACAGTCCCCGCGGAGAGGAATTCGACAGGGCCATTGTCCAGATCATGGAATCCGGTGAATATAGTGCACTTTTCGATCTGGACAGGGATCTCATCGATGACGCAGGTGAATGCGGCTTGCGGTCTATTTTCTCGATTGCCGGCGCGGTCGACGGCTATGGGGTCGACAGTAGAGTACTCTCATATGAAGGGCCTTTCGGGGTTGGCTACATGGTCGCCAGCGTCGTCCCGGGTGACCAGGACCCCGGCAGGAAGTTGTCGCCTCCGGGCAAGGAGGTTTGAGAATGGCCGCGAAAGAGCCCGAGAGCCCTCACGCCAGGCTGGCAAAGATGGTGGTGGAGTACTACATAGAGAGTGGTACTGTACCGGATGTAAGTGATGTGCCGGCCGAACTCGCGAACGGCCGTGCGGGTGTTTTCGTTTGCCTGAAGAAGGGGGGCGATCTCAGGGGCTGCATCGGCACTATCGAGCCAGCTGCCCGTAACATCGCGGAGGAGATAAGAAGCAACGCGATAAGCGCCGCCACCAGGGACTTTCGTTTCCCGCCCGTCGGCCGGGAAGAGATTTCGAAGCTGTCGTATTCCGTTGACGTGCTCGAGGAACCGGAGGACATACCCGACATGAGTCACCTCGACCCGAAGGCATACGGCGTCATTGTGCGGGGGGCCGGCGGGCGTTCGGGACTCCTGCTACCAGACCTTGAGGGTGTTAACACCGCAGAGGACCAGGTACGAATCGCCATGATGAAAGCCGGCATACCACCTGGCGAGCCGGTCAGGCTGCAGCGTTTTAGAGTGACCCGCTACGAGTAGCGCCGCCTTGAAAGACTCACTCCTGCAAACTGAAGTCGGCATCAAACTCCTCGCTCTCGTAGGACCGACCGCTGTCGGAAAAACGAAAGCGGCAATCCTGAACGCACCACGGCTCAACGCGGAGATAATCTCTGTTGACTCCATGCAGGTCTATCGGGGCATGGACATCGGTACTGCAAAACCGACGGAACAGGAGAGGCAAAACGTACCCGTTCACCTGACAGACATCGTCGACGCCTGCACCTCCTTCTCAGTAGCAGCCTATAAAGAAATGGCGGAAGCCGCGATTGCGGACATCTCGTCCCGTGGCAAGCGGCCGCTCCTCGTCGGAGGCTCAGGCCTCTATTTCCGGGCCGTGGTCGATAACCTCGATTTCGCCCATGCCGCGCCCGACAGGCAGACCGGGGGGAAGATTCGGGCAGAACTCTCTGGATCCACATCGGCCGAGCTCCATTCACTCCTGCAGCAGGTTGACCCGAAGGCGGCCGGCGAGATACCGCCCTCAAACAAGAGGCGCGTGCTGAGGGCCCTGGAAGTGGCAGGAAGCGGTGAGCGCCTGGTGTCCGAAAGACAGGACTCCTGGATCGGCTACCGTTCAATCTATGACCTAGTCGCTGTTGGGCTTGAAATGGACCGCGATCTACTCTTCAGGCTCATTGACGACCGCGTGGACAGCATGATCTCTAAGGGGCTCGAGAACGAGGTGAAACGGCTGGGGGGATGTGGTCTGTCTCGAGGCTCGACTGCGGGCGAGGCGCTTGGATATCGGCAGATGCTCGATTTCCTCTCTGGCCGGACATCAAGGGATGCGGCTATCAGTGAGATAAAGAAGCGTACCCGGCACTATGCCAGGAGGCAGTTTACCTGGTTTAAGAAGGACCCTCGCGTAAGGTGGTTTCGGGTTGAAGGCAGCGCAAGCGACAGACCGGGGGATATCGAGAGATCGCTTCATCACACCGCCAGTCTCGTACTTGAATATATGGGGGATAAACTGGAGAATTGAATGACGATGGAGTTCTCGAAGTACGAAGCAACCGGAAACGATTTCATACTGGTCGACGGGCTTTCCACCGAGCCGGAGCTTTCCGGCGCGGCCATCCGAGAGCTGTGCGACCGCCGCAGGGGGGTCGGTGCAGACGGCGTCATATTGATGTTGCCCTCCCGCGTGAGCGATCTCAGGATGCGCATTTTTAACGCCGACGGCAGCGAGGCAGAGATGTGCGGGAACGGCATACGCGCTCTTTCTCTTTTCGCAATAGACCGTGGCATACTGGAAGGCCCCCAAATCATTGTCGAGACCGCAGCCGGAGAAAAGACGGTAAAGTTAAGCGGCGTCCGCGATGACGGGACTGTTTTCACCGTTGATATGGGGAAGCCTTCATTACTGCGCGGTGAGATACCAATGGGTGGCCCGCCGGACACGGAGCCTATCGGCATAGATCTGCCCATAGACGGTGGGGCCCTCAAGGCGACCTGCGTTTCCATGGGGAATCCCCACTGCGTCATCTTCGTTGAAAACGTCGGTGATTGCCCGGTGGCTGATATCGGATCGAGGGTTGAGAACCACGTCCTCTTTCCCGAGAGGACCAACGTAGAGCTGGTAGAGGTTTCGAACAAAGAGCGGCTTATGGCAAGGGTATGGGAAAGAGGTGTGGGCGAGACGCTTGCCTGCGGAACAGGGGCATGCGCCTCCCTGGTTGCCGCGAAGCTGAACGGGATGTGTGGTGACCGGGCGGACGTCGTCCTTCCCGGTGGTTCGCTGGAAGTCATGTGGGATCAAGGCCCCGTCTTCTTATCGGGACCCGCAAGACACGTGTACGACGGCACGATAGAAGTGGCCGGAGGGCGATGAGATATTCAAAGAGGCTGGTAAGAATACCGCCCTACCTGTTCGTAGAAATAGACAGGAAGATCGCCCAAAAGGAGGCGGCCGGTGTTGATGTCATCAGCTTCGGTGTCGGCGATCCCGATACACCGACCCCTGAGTCAGTGATCGAGACCCTCTCGGTTGAAAGCAGGAATCCTGAGCACCACCGCTATCCATCTTATTTCGGCCTGGATGTATTCAGAAAGGCTGTCTGCAGCTGGTTTGAGTCCCGGTTCGGTGTCAAGCTGGATCCCGACCGCGAGGTACTTCCCCTGATAGGTTCGAAAGAGGGGATTGCCCACCTGGCGCTCGCGCTGCTCGACCCCGGAGACTTCGCCCTTGTTCCCGAGCCTTCCTACCCGGTCTATGAGATGGGAACGATACTCGCCGGAGCGGAACCATATTTCATGCCGCTCAAACAGGAAAACGATTTCCTCCCGGACCTCCGGGCGGTCCCCGGAAAGGCAGCCAGGCGCGCAAAGGTCCTCTGGCTTAACTACCCGAACAACCCGACAGGAGCAGTGGCAGAGGAGCCGCTCTTCGTCGAGGCCATCGAATTTGCGAAGCGGCACGAAATCGTGCTGGCCCACGATAACGCGTATTCCGAGATAACGTACGACGGCTTCGTAGCGCCCAGCCTGCTCGAGTTCGAGGGCGCCAAGGACGTCGGCATAGAGTTCCACTCGCTCTCAAAGTCATTCAACATGACCGGCTGGCGAGCAGGTTTCGTGTGCGGCAACGCTGAGACGATAGGGGCGCTCGGTACCGTCAAGACCAACATCGATTCCGGCATCTTCAACCCGATACAGCTTGCCGGTATCACCGCCCTGCAAAAAGAAAGGCATGTCGCTGCCGAGATGAGGGGCATTTATCAATCCCGCAGGGACTACCTCGTCGGCGAGCTCTCGGGCCTCGGCTGGAAGGTCACCCCGCCCAGGGGCAGCATATACGTATGGATGCCGGTACCGCCCGGGTTCGATTCCGTCAGTTTTTCGGCACACGTCCTGGACAAAGCGGGCATATTCTTCACCCCCGGCAACGCTTACGGCCCCTCGGGCGAGGGGTTTGTAAGAATATCCCTTTCGGTCCCTGACGAAAGGATCAAGGAGGCTGTATCAAGATTGAAGGAAGCATTCCCAAGTTGATGTATGCGGACTCTCGCGAGAAAAAAGAAGCCGAGATCGCGGTCCTGGTCGCTGTTCAACTCCCCGGAGATTCTGACGTTGAAACCGCTGATTCCCTCGCTGAACTGGGTTCCCTTGCCCGCACGGCCGGGGCAGAGGTCGCGAGTTCGATCATCCAGAAGAGACGCCGATACGAGCCGTCAACCGCCCTTGGCAAGGGAAAGGTAGACGATATCAAGAGAGCGTTGAAGTCAGCCGGAGCGCAGCTCGCGATATTCGACAACGACCTGACGGGAGCCCAGCAGGAGCGGCTCCAGTCCCTGCTCGACGTAAAGGTCATCGACAGGACCGCGCTTATCCTCGACATATTCGCTCAGCACGCCCACACCAGCGAAGGGAGGACGCAGGTTGAGCTGGCTCAGCTGGATTACATGCTGCACCGCATCAGGGGCAGGGGGGTCGAACTCTCAAGGCTTGGTGGTGGTATAGGGACCAAGGGACCTGGCGAGACGAAGCTCGAGGTAGACAGAAGGCGGATCAGGAGACGGGTCCGGAGGCTCGAAAACGACCTCGCCCATATGGAATCGATACGGACAACCCAGCGCAAGCAGCGCAAGCGGGCCGGCCTTCCGTCCGTCTGTCTCATTGGATACACGAACAGCGGGAAGTCCTCCCTTCTGAACCGTCTTACAGGGGCATCGGTTATCGTCGAAAACCAGCTTTTCTCGACGCTTGACTCCACCACCAGGAAGCTACTGCTTCCGAACGGACAGCGGGTGGTAGTTTCCGACACGGTCGGTTTTATCCGCAAGCTACCCCATGAGCTCGTCGCTGCTTTTCGCTCAACGCTTGAAGTCGTAAGCGAAGCAGACCTGTTGATACATGTTGTCGATGCGACAGTCGATCAGGCCCTGCCAGAGTGCATAAAGGCGGTAAAAGAGGTTCTATCCGAACTGGATGCCCTGAACATTCCCATGATAACGGTTTTCAACAAGGTGGATCTGCTGGAAGCGGGACAGGTCAAATACATCGAAAGGGTATATCCGGATGCTCTCTTGATATCAGCCCTCACCGGCGAGGGAACAGGCGTGCTCTCAGGTGCGATCGGTAAACGGCTTAGCGGACTGCTGCGCGTGACGCTGCTGGTGCCAGCGGCAAAGGGTGACGTTCTTTCCTCGCTCTACCGGGACGGTTTCGTCACGCACAAAGAGGTCGAGGATGAATGCATTCTGGTCACTGCTAACCTTCCGCCCGAAAAGCTAGAGAGGTACCGTCCCTATATCAGAAAAGACAGCGAGAAGGCCAATAACTACCAATCCTGATTTAACCTTAACCTCAACCTCAGAAAAAAATATTCTTGGACTCCAGCTTAAGTGATACCTCGAAATCCTCCTGTTTGTTCAAGTAAAACATCTCTACAGGTAAACCACCACTTTAATGAAAGCGCAACCCTGAGCTGATCCTCACCAGACGCGAGGGTCTCTTATTTTAAGAGTAAAAGTAGCTCGCTCGACAACAAAAGTGACCCAAAGGTTCTGCTTTTTGTGAGCCTGAAGACGGGATTAACCCTTAAATAAACCTTCATTCCATGCAAAAAGTCTTGACCCGGAAAACAGGGATTTTTTTTGCTAAATTCATCTTGACACCGCTTCATCTTGTGCATGTACAATGGCTTCAGCACAAGATATAGGCATTCATGACGGCAGCCTTGTCTGGAAGTAATTTGCGAATGAGGAGTGAGAGATCGACTGGACAACCGCTAGCGGGAGGGGCACGAGGTGAAGTGTCCGTTTTGTGATTACCCCAAGACAAAGGTAATAGATTCGAGGTCGACAGAGGATGGGTCAGCTATCAGGCGCAGAAGAAGCTGTTTGGAATGCGGATCGAGGTTCACCACTTTCGAGCGGCGGGAGAAAGTCCAGGTCGTGGTCGTGAAGCGCGATAGGAGCACGGAACCTTACAGCAGGGAGAAGCTCGCGACGGGCATGTACAAGGCCTGCAACAAGCGTAACGTCCCTGCAGAGGTGATTGAAAGCAGCGTAGACCAGATAGAGGAAGCGATAACGAGGATCCCCGAAAAACAGATATCAGCGTCCGAGATCGGCGACATGGTGATGTCCCGCCTGCGCCGGATTGATGAGGTCGCTTATCTCAGGTTCGCGTCAGTCTACAAGCGGTTCCGCGACGTAAGCGAGTTCAGCAAAGAACTCGGCGAGCTCATGACCGAGAAAACGAACAGGTCCTCCTGAAGGAAGATAGAAAGGAGCAGTAGGTGACACCTCGCATCCAGATACTCAACGGCCACAACCATTTCTCTTATCATCCGGCCGGGGATTCCACTGATATCGCCCTGCAGGTCAGCACGACATCACAGGAAGAGATAAACCTCTGGGACAAGCAGAAGATCGTGGACAGCATCATTCTGGAGGCCGGTGCTGCCCCGGACCTGGCCCAGGAGATCGCTGATAACGTCGAAAAGACTCTTATCGCAACCGGGCAGACTCGAGTGACTACCTCACTCATAAGGGAGCTGGTGGACCTCGAACTGATGGAGCGAGGCCTTTCACACATGCTGGAGCGGCACACTAATATCGGTCTGCCGATGTTCGATGTCGAGAACATCATCACCCAGCCCAACAAGGAAAACAGCAATACCACTCACAACCCCGAGTCGATCAACCTGACAATAGCGGAATCCGTGCTGAAGCAATTCGCGCTCGCCAGGATATTCTCAGAAGACATAGCACGGGCCCACTACGAAGGCGATATCCACCTTCATGACCTCGGTTTCTGCGTCCGGCCGTACTGCGGCGGTCACAGCCTGGAGTACGTCAAGAAGTACGGACTCAGGCTCCCCAACATCACCAGCACCTCGAAGCCCGCCCGTCATCCCGATGTCCTCATCGGCCACATGGTTAAGATGGCATCCACGCTCCAGTCGTATTATGCGGGAGCCATAGGGTGGGAAGCGGTAAACGTCTTTTTCGCGCCGTTCCTGGTCGGGCTCCCATACGAGCGGATAAAACAGCTGGCGCAGATGCTCATCTTCGAGTTCAACCAGCTGGCTGGCGCTAGAGGCAGCCAGGTGGTATTCACCGACTTCAACCTTTACTGGAGCGTACCGAGGCACCTTAGCGACGCACCGGCCATAGGTCCGGGGGGGGAGGAGACCGGAAAGCCTTATGCCGATTACAACAAGGAGTCACAGGCTTTTCTCAAAGCCCTTTTCGAGGTGTACCTCGAAGGTGACGCGATGGGAAAGACCTTCGTCTTCCCCAAGCCGCTCCTTCACATAAACGAGGACTTCTTCGCGGCGGAAGGCTGGGAGGAGTTCCTTGACCTTGCCTGCGGGGTGGCGAGCAAGCAGGGAATCACGTACTTCGTGTTCGACAGGGGTGACGAGGTGACAATATCACAGTGCTGCCGGCTCAAGTTGAAGCTCGACGAGGCTGATCTGGCCGAAGCGCTGACACCGGAGAAGATGAGGTTCTCGGCACTCCAGAACATCACCATCAACCTGCCACGACTCGCCTACAGGGCCCAGGGAAACGACGAGATGCTCTTCAGCGAACTGGAGAAGACGCTCGAGATGGTCGCGAGGGCCCACCTTCAGAAGAAAAAGTTCATATCGAACCTGATGGCACAGGGAAGTGAGGGGCCCGTGTCCCTGCTTTCTATGGAGAACGACGGGGAGCCTTACCTGCGCCTTGACCGGCTGACGTACCTTGCGGGGCTCCTGGGTCTGAACGAGTTGGTGCAGCACCACAGGGGCACGCAGCTTCACGAGTCCGACGACTCCCTCAGGTTCGGCCTCAAGGTGGTCGCCCACATGAACCTGGTCTGCGAGCGGCTCTCGCAAAAATACGGCATTAACCTCGTCCTCGAGGAATCACCCGCAGAGTCAAGCGGATACCGGCTTGCAAAACTGGACATGAAGTACTTCCCCGCCCAAACAAGACAAGTGGTCAAGGGTAACCTTGAGAGCGATGAGTACTACTACACGAACAGCATACACCTGGCGACGGACGCGCCGATCGACTACATCGAGCGGGTGCGCAAGCAGAGCCTGTTCCACCCGCTTATCAAAGCCGGCGCGATCATACACATTTGGCTTGGCGAGCACTTGCCGCCGGCCGCGTCCATAAGGAAATTCGTGGAGAAGACGTTCAGGGAGACCAACAGCGCGCAGATAGCGTTCAGCCCCGAGTTCACGGTGTGCAACGACTGCTGGCGGACGAGCAGGGGGCTCTCGGAGAAGTGCCCGCAGTGCGGCTCAGAAGACATCTACGGCATAACGCGGATCGTCGGCTACTACTCAAAAGTTTCCACCTGGAACAAAGGCAAGCTCGGAGAACTGAGGCAGCGAAGGCGAACTGCTTTGATCGGAGGAGGGGGAAAGGATGCTGCTGAAGGTATTCGTCAAGGAAGACTGTCCCAACTGTCAAGCCGCTAAGGAGATAGCACAGAGGTTCCCGTTCAGCAGGCTGTTTGACCTTGACGACAGCGACGGTCTGGCCGAGGCGGCGTTTCACAGCGTCCTCTGTACGCCGTCCATGGTGCTGGTGGATGAGAACAACACCGTCATTCACTCGTGGCGCTGTCACGTGCCCCGGCACACTGAGATAACCAACTACGCTGCGTGACAAAGGCGGTACACGCTGTCGCTCGAGGTTGAGTTCATCAAGATAGACCCGGAAGCGCCCGCGCCCGAGTACGCCCATGGCGGCGACGCAGGTTGTGACCTCACGAGCCGGATAAATACGGTGCTCAACCCGGGCCAGAGGGTGCTCGTCCCCAGCGGGATCGCGGTTTCGATACCGGATGGTTTCGCGGGGTTCATACAACCGCGAAGTGGCCTCGCCTCCAGGCATGGTGTCAGCATCGTGAACAGTCCCGGCCTCATAGATTCCAGGTATCGCGGCGAAATCAAGGTGATACTGGTGAACCTGGACAGGGAAAAGCCGTTTCAGGTAAACCGCGGCGACAAGATATGCCAGCTTGTAATCCAGAAAGTGGAAAGGGCCCTCTTTACGGAAGTGGAAAAGCTCGATCATACTGAGCGTGGCGCCGGCGGGTTCGGCTCAACCGGGAAATAGGTCACGTTGCGGCTACGCCGCGTTCCCGCTAAAATGCGGCCCGGGGGTCAAGGAATGGTCGGTGTACAGAGCGGGTCGCCTTTCGATGAACCCGTTAACATCCTGAAATCCTCCAACCCGGTGGAGGTCGCACGAAAAGCCGGAGTCATCTGGGAACCGACCGGGGCAGGGGAGGGGCGTCTTATAGTGCCCGTAATCCACAAGGACGTCCTGGTCGACTTTCCCGGGGTAGTGGTAAATGCCCCGGAGGATCTTGATACTTTCACCGTGAAGCTCCTTATGCTTATTCATCTAAGCTACACGGATGGCACTGCCCCGTCCGGTTTATGGACAGCTTACAGGGAGTTCCCCGGAGGGCGTTTCTACGAGCCCGTGGTCAAGAGAAGCGTAGAGGATCCCCTGGCAAGCGAGTTCGGAGACGACCTGGACGCATTTCGCAAGACGGCTCAATCGCTAAAGGGGAAGGCTCAGGAGTACGGCAACGCCTCTTACTCCTTCAGCCTTTTTCCCCACGTGCCTATTCTCTTCATAATCTGGGGATCGGACGACGAGTTCCCGGCTCGCGCGAGCGTGTTGTTCGACTCGAACTGCCACCACCATCTGTCTACCTTTGACCTCAGGATGGGCGCCCAAGAGATCTCCGGCAGGTTGATAAAAAAGCGCGGATAGTAAAAAACCACGGTGGAACGGCGGCCGGATGTTAGCTCTCGTCTTCGGTGTCCTCCGGCAGGATGCGGGGCATGGTCAGATCGAGCTTGACGCTCCGCCGGACGTATGCGCTGAAGATCACGGGGATCAAAAAGAGGAAAATAACCGCGACCAGGAGGATCAGCCAGCTCCTGCCCGAGCCTTTGGTGGCCAGCTTCCTCCCACCGACCTCGCTGCTTTCAGTTCCGAACAAACCGCTGGTCGAGAACTCAGAAGGTGGCAGGAACTCTGTTCCCTTGAGCCGCTGGTCGAAAAAACGGTCCCAGCTCTTTCCGGTCGCTCCTTCCACCAGCTCCGCTATATCAGCCACTGTGTATGTCTTGCCCTGGAAATGATCGTATTTCTTGGCAAGCTCGCCGAGGAGCCAGTCCATGTCCTTTTCGCCTTTCGTCTGATCCGAGAGCTTCATGGCAACGGATGCGCAAAGTACGGCTCCCTTCTCCCTCAGCAGTGAAAAGGCATTCCCTTGGTTTACGGCATCGGCGAGCGAGGTGCTGCGCGAGAGCGGGTTACTGACGTAGTCGATATAGACCTGTGAAAAGCCACCATAGGCGGAAAAACTCGTCAGCAGGCCGGCAAGAGCAGCCGTTCGATAGGAATAAAACCACGGCATCCCTTCCTGGAACCACTGCGCTCCACCCTTCTCTGCCGGGACGAGCATCCACCTGTTCCACAGTTCGAAAATCGCACCCGCGGAAGCCGCGGCCGCCTCTCCGCGCAGCTTCTTGTCGCCGTTGAAGGTTATAACAGAGCTAAACAGGCCTGAAGCAGTCGGCTTTTTCAATCCGTAATGGCCGGTGCCGGCCACGAGTATTGAAAGCCTTGGAAGCTCAGGACGGGGCTCCATGGTTTTCCCCACATCGTCAAAAAGGCCTGCCAGGTCATCTACGTACTGCTTCCTCTTATCGGGAGTAAGCCCCTCGTGGTCGCTCGTAAACCCGACCGTTATCCTGCAACCGCCGCGCTCTTTTTCGACCTTGGAGATCTTGCCTATCGAGACGTAGTTCTCCAGCAGGGCCTTCTCGCCATGGACCTTGAACGAGTATCCTTGGTTGAGCTTTTCCCATGGGACCAACACGGTCTGACCTTGTCCGAGCTCGAACTCAATGAAGTAGTCATCTGAAATGGGCGAGAGTTTTTCCGGCGTTCGAGGACAGATAAGGGCCTGTGAGGCCTTGAGGACGTTCAGGTCGGAGGTAATTATGGGTAAGGGGGGTTTAGCGTTTCTGGAAGCCTCTCCGGGGCTCTGAACGGGTTTCCCGGCCGGAAAACTGACGCGATACGGGACCTCTATGTCCGTATCGCTGTTCGCGGTTATTACAAGCCCGCCGTCTGCCTCAACCGGCTCGACCCGGTATCCGGGCCCCGTCTGAACCCGGAATTCCACGACCGGCTTGGCCAGGCTCCCCGCCTCCGGGCCTCCGGGCTTGAATGGCAAAAGCAGCGCTTTTTCATCCCTGGCAAGCTTAAAGCTCAATGAGACCTCAAAAGCTCCCGGGACATCTCTGTCAGCTCTCAATCTGTACTTCACTTCCTGGCCGTTAGCGGTCGCTAAAGAGGAGGGGACGGGCAACAGGCAAAGCGTTAAGAGGGCCAGAAGGCATATCGTAGTGGTCCCAACTCTTTTTTTCAAGCGGGTGTTCAACGCGGATGCCAGAACGTTACTAAGCTTATCCATGGCAGGCAGTATAACAGAATCTTAACCGCCCGGTGGGGCAGGGGAGGGGATCAGCCGCCCCGCTCTTTGGTAGCCCCGGCGAGTTCGACCTTCTTCACGTACCGCAGGCTCGGCACCTGGCATATGAGAAGGATGACGATTATCCCTACCGCGACCAGAAGAAAACTGCGGCCATAGACGACAAGCGATATCGTGAAGTACTCGGTCTGCTGGAGGCTCATTGCGTGCTGGCCGACCCAGATGCCGAGGAGAAACCCGGGGATAATAGAGAAGAGCCCGTATATTACATTCTCGAGGGTGGTCATGGCGGATATCTTCCAGGAATGGGTGCCGATGGTCCGCATGGTAGCGATCTCCCGCTCCCGTTCAAGTATGTTGATGGTTATGGTGTTGAAGGTGAGCGTAAATGCCATGATAAGCGCGAAAATGAGCATCACGTACACGATGATGATCATAAGCTTTAAATAGTTATCAACCTCGCGTTTGATCTCCTTCAAGTCTATGATAGCGGCCATCCCGGGCAGCTTCTCAAGGCTAGAGCGTGTTTCCTTGTAATGGCCGGGTCTCAACTTGATGTAGAAACTCCCTCTGCTGGGCTGGCCGTACGCCATCAGCTCTCGCGCCTCGTCGCGCTGCATGTAGATGACATTACCCATCGGTTCCTCGATAAAGTCCCCCACGATGAACTTCTTGTGGCGCCAGGAAGTGGATACCGTCACCGTCTGCCCGACCTCGAGACCCTTCTCTATGTGGAACCACTGGTTCAGGAGAACGCGGCGGTCTTCGACCTTCGCTTCCTGCCGATCCGGCGTGCTGAACTTCCTCATGCTTGTGTCTGGCTGGAGTCCCATCATCACCGTCTCTTTGGAATCTCCGTCCCAGCTCAGCTTGATGTTATAGGTAACGTTCGGCTCAACGTCTTTGACGCCGGGGATCCTCCTTATCTTGTCGATAGTAGCGTCATCACTCCCTGTCAGGAAAACCGCCACCATGTCGAACCGGTTGTTTGCCTTGAAAGACCGGTCCATGGTGTCACTGATAGTATCGAGCACCGCCAGGAACACCAGAACGAGCATCACCGAGAACACGAGGCCGAGGATCGTAAAAACCGTGCGCCGCCGGTTCCTGAATATGTTCCTGAACGGTACCTTGAGGAACATCGGAACGCGCGATAGGGGAGGGAATAACTTCTCGAGCAGTGGAAACCGGAACGTCTGCTCGAGCATTTCACCGCGCATCGCCTTCGCGGGATCAATCCGCGCCGAGCGCAAGGCGGGCATGATGCCGGCCGCTGCGCAGAAGATCATCGATAGTGATATACCCTCTAAGACGACCGACCAGTACATCTTGACACTGACCAACGGTATGCCGATGTTACCCGCGTATGCCCCTGTGATCAGGTACGATAACCCGTATCCGGCGATAGACCCAAGAACGGCGCCCAGTATCCCGACGATGAGCGCGAAAGACAGATAGTGAGAGAGAATCTGCTTCTTCGTGTAACCGATGGCGCGCATGACTCCGATGAAGGGCCTCTGGGTATGGACCAGCCTGGAGAGCAGTATGTAGATGCTGAAACAAGCGATGGCGAGGAAAAGCAGCGGGAAGAACAAAGCGAAGCTCTTGAAGCTCTCGAGGTCCCTTTTTAGCATCTGGTTGCCTTGGTGCTCTTCCTGCGTCAACACCTCTTTGATGCCGGTGTATTTCATCCTGTCTTCGACGGCGGCGATCTGTGGCTCCATGTTCTTGGGATTCTTTACCTTGAAAAGCAACTGGTTGTACTCTCCGGGAAGCTCAGCCATCGACTGGACATCGCCCAACGGCATCCACAGGATGGCCATCGTCGTCGCGGAGAGCATGGGGCTGAAATCGCCCTTCTCGCCCGCCAGTACCAGGTATTCTGGACTACCGGCGACGCCTACTATCTTCACGGGCACATCTGCGCCCTTGTTCTCATACGTCATCACGTCGCCCGGGTGAAGGTCGTAGAAGCTCGCGAAGTGGCTCTCCGCGATGCAGACCATGCTGTCCTTCTTCTCAAAGAACCGCCCTTTCTTTATAAGGAGGTCATCGACAAGGGGGCGTTGGGTGGGAATCCCGATCACCCTTCCAACGAGGTGTTTCCCATTGGGCAGGATGAACGAGAAGTCATCCTTCACTCTCGGGGTAACCATGGTTACCCCTGGTACTTTTTTCACACTTTCTTCAATGTGGCCGGGTATCTGTTCTGACTTTACCCGGAAGTCAGCGAAGTTAAGTTTCTTGTAAGTGTAAAGATATGATGTATCCAGGTTTTTGTATGACATAGAGGATGCTATGAAAATCATCACTCCGATCACCACGACCAGCGTGATGGCCAGGAACCTTACTTTTGCGTTCAGTATCTCGCGCACCAGCTTGATGCGCATGGAGTTCGTCTCAAGCTTTTTCATTTCAACCGGTTTTCCTCTTAGATGACTTTCGGCAGTTGGCGTGTAGATCTGCAACTACATTAAAGAGAAAGGAAGAAAAGAACAAATGTCCTATAATATATATTATGTCAACTTCTCGATATTACATTATCCCTCTTACAAAACGGGGTATGAAAGGCGTAATAAGATTCAGTCCTTAACGCTGAAATAGAAAGTGGATCCCTCGTTCTCCCACGACTCAAACCAGAAATCCCCGCCGTGGGATTCCACGACCCTTCTTACGAGGGCAAGGCCAAGGCCCATGCCATCTGATTCTTCTGACCGGAAAAAGGGAGCGTTGACCTTGTCCTTGATAGAGTCGGGGACACCAGGGCCAAAATCCTTTACGTGAAAGACGTACCTGCCCGGGTATTCCCTCCAGGATATTATTACCGGCAAGCCTTCCTCTCCCCCGCCGTACTTAAATGCGTTGGATAGGAGGTTTGAGAGTATGAGCTTCATATCCTCTTCTATATATCGAACCTCGGGCAGTAGGACGGGTATGACGATCCTTGCGCCCTTTTCCAAGGCAGTGGAGGAAAGGGAGTCGATAATTTCCTCGGCCACTTCCTGAGTGTCAATAAGGGTGTGCGGCGTAGCTTCGCGGCCAACCCTCGATATATCGAGCAGCGCCTGTGCCGTCTTATCGATCCGCTCGGTGCTCATTCGTATCTTCTTGAGGCTGTCCTCATCCTCCTCCGGCAGGCCGCCCCGCCTGAGGATGAAATCCACGTAACCGTTTATGGCGGTAAGGGGCGTGCGGAGTTCGTGTGCGACCATCCCTCCGTATACCTCGAGGTCGAGTTCGCGTTTTCTTCTCTGGGTGACATCGTGTGCGATGACCAGGTAATTGCCACCGATTAGCTTGTATATGGAGCCGCTGCAATATCTCACCTGGCCGTCCCAGAGCTTGTACTCGAAGTTGTCCATCGACACAAACCCCAGAGCCCTGACGGTCTCGAACACGTCCATAAGGCGCTCCCTGTTCGCCGGGTGCTCTATGGTCGTTATCAGTGAGCCCACCTGTTCAGACTCCGGTATCCCGGTGAATGAGACCATGCCCTTACTCGTGGAAAGGATCCTGCCCTCCTCGTCCAGCAGGGCCACTATGTCCTGGGCGTCCTTCATCAGGTATTCCCACATGCGCCTGTACGACGCGGGTCTCCTAAGGTCCACCAGCGAGACGACCAGTCTCCCGGGCGTTCCCTCGAGCCTGTTCGCCACGACGCTCACTGAAACCGTCTCGCCCCCTGCTACCTCGAGTTCTGCGCCGAACTCGAGGGGGGACTCGCCCGCGTGAACGGATCCTGCGAACGAATCGATATCCCAGCCGGATAAAAGGTCAAAAAGTTTAAGTCCGATGCAGGAATCCGGGCCACCTCCAATAAGCTCCTCTGCCTGCACGTTGGCGGCCAGAATCGTCCCGTCCATATCGACGACAAGAAGCGCTATCGGCGCGACCTCGAAAGAGGCGCGGTATATCCGCTCCCAGTGTCTTATTTGGTCTTCCCCCTCATTGGGCCCCAAGCCGGCCCGGGTACGATCAATCGCCTCCAGTATCGCCTCCCCTACCCTATCCAGGTCATCAGCCTCCGCATTCAGAAAAAGGGCTGCACCCGCTTCGATGGCAAGAGCGGCCGTATCCCCTCCCTCTCCGCTTCCAACCATGATAAGCGGTGTTGCTTCCGTTATCTGGGAGGCTTCAATGATGAAATCCACCCCCGATAATTCATCCAGGACCGGGGCGATCGTCACGGCATCAAATCCCCCGCAGTAAAGTAGTTCAGCCGCGGCCGCTGAATCCCCGGCTGCCACCACCTCGGCATCGAGTTGCTCGTTGATCTTCTCTGAAAGCCTCGACGCCCTCCCGCGATCGGGGTCTGCGACCAGTATCCTGAGCTTCCTGTCCACTTCGTTACGCGCCATATCAAAGCTCTTCTAAATAAATATTTTTATCGCCGTTTTGCGAGAATGCCCGTGGCCCTATCAGGTCAAAGCTCTGACAGCGCCTTCCGGAGCATGTCGGGGTACCGCTCGTTCAGGAAATACCCCATGTCCTGGTCGAACTCGATTATGTTCTCACGCCGGTACTGGTCCTCTGCCCGCCGGGTCATGTTCGTCAGGGTGACTGTCAGGCTGTGGACGTCGTAGTTCTCGTCGTCCAACTTGGCCGCCAGCTCATCGATGAGTTCCTGGACCATCACGCTGCGTTCCTTCTCCAGAAGCACCTTGATGGCCATGCGTTCCGTCTCGCCGCATTCCGCGACGTAACGGTCGAGCTCTTCCTGAGTCCAGGTGTCGGGCTGGGGTACCATTACGATCCAGGTCTCCGTTGCCTCTACACCATCCACGCCCCTGATCGTGGAAAGGATGGTATCCTGCAGGGTCTCAAGGTCGGGCCCCCGCATGACGGCAACGAGGTCGCAGTGTCCCGAGACTCCCTCGACGGACGTCACCTGCGGCATGCTGGACATCATTCTCATCACAGAATCAAGCTTTCCGGCTGCCACTTTGATGAGTACGTAAGCCTTTTTCTTCACGGCCTCCCCCTTGATCGGAGTGTTGTTAAATCCTGGAAACGTCTATCTTGTCCGCCAGCTCCTCCCTGAGGACCCTCTTGAGGACTTTCAGTGTCATCCCGTACGGCATCTCTTCCCTGACTTCGACATATTTCGGGGCCTTGTATTCGGCTATGTTCTCACGGCACCAGGCCAGCACCTCTTCGCCCGTGATGTTCTCTCCCTTTTTGAGGGTACAGACGGCTGCGACAATCTCCACCTTGGTCGGATGAGGAATCCCCACTACAGCGACGTCGTCGATCTTCGGGTGGGCTCTTATCTCTTCCTCGACCTCCTTGGAGAACACGGAATACCCGCCCGCCTTGACCATGTCTTTCTTCCGGTCCACGAAGTAGAGCAGGCCGTACTCCCCCCGCCGGGCCATGTCGCCGGTGTGGAACCAGCCGCCCCTGAACGCCTCCTCGTTCCTCTGGGAGTCATCCCAGTAACCCTTCGTCACGTTCGGTCCCCTAACTACCAGCTCCCCGGCTTCGCCCCTTTTGACCTTTTTACCCTCATCATCCCAGATCTGGGTCCTGACAGGGTACACGGGGACTCCCACGCAACCGTGTTTGAAGGTGAAGTGCCTGGTGCTGATCTTTATGGACGTGATCGGGCTGGTCTCGACCTGGCCGTACGCCTCGAAGAAGATCCCGCCGAAACTAATGAACTCCTTTATGTGCTCGACCGGCATCGCGTCGGCCCCGCTCGCCCAGAGCTTCATCGCAGAGAGGTCGTAATCCGCCGCCCCGCTTTGAAGCAGGATGGCATACATTGCGGGGACCCCGATAAACACGGTGGTCTTGAAGTCCTGCATTGTCTGGAGCACCTTCCCGGGGTGGAAATACTTCATGAAGTAACCGGTGGCGCCCGTCATGAATGAGACAAGCGCAACCGCAAAACCCATCAGGTGCGCGCTGGGGAGCGCGCTGATCCCGAGGTCGTTCTGGCCCAACGGGAG
>Ga0315289_10002445_pt1 | contig 28425 bp, 23 predicted proteins | sample YL17G11_40_MG_FD_203452 | JGI IMG/M metagenome (GOLD analysis project Ga0315289, IMG submission 203452) | Sediment microbial communities from Yellowstone Lake, YNP, Wyoming, USA - YL17G11_40 | ecosystem: Environmental > Aquatic > Freshwater > Lake > Sediment | place: USA: Wyoming | collected... | reverse complement strand
CGCTTGAACTCTATACTAAAACTTCTCTGATTTCTCATAACAGGGTCCCTTCTCCTCTCGGGATTATACTCCGACCCTGCCTAAACCTTCCTAACCCATTGTGTCCAGTTTCAGGGGTTCACTCCACTCCTCTATTTGGGTATAGCAGGACTCTTAGCTCATTCAGACGCGTATCCTGATATTTGGTGTGTATGTAATAATTCCAGCCCGGTGAACGCGTCGCTTGTGGCGTGATTCTTCTCGTCCCATCCTGTTATGCGTTAGGATTTTGGAAAGGGTTAAGCATAGAATCATCTTTCCTCAGAATCCAGTCTGATAATTTGCCTATGCGTCCGTAAAACGGGCTTCCGGCAGGAAAGACATGAGTTATATTCGTGCCAGCGGGTGCGGCGTGTAGCAGCGTAACGAGTATACGCTGACTATTATATTCGCTTGGAGGTTAATGCGGAAATAGCATACAACACACAATTGCGCCTTTGAGATATTTGAGGTGGTACCTCGGCCGCATTCATTACGGCTGCGTCAATTGCTACAGGAAAACCACACCCACAGGTGCAAGGACTATCGTAAAGAGGCAAACGAACCCAGCTACTACCAGAGCTAAGCATGTGGGAAAGCCACCCACCAAGGCAAAAGGTCCAGAGATGAATGCAGTTCCCAATGTAGCAGTTATCCAGAAGAGGATAACAAATATCGCGAGCGCATGGTAAGAGGTATTTCCAAATGTACCGACAACCCCTTTGGTTACTCGCCTCCGATTATCCTCGAGTAAGACTAATAAGTCCACCATTCCAAATCCTTAAGTATATGATCAATATTCTCCTTAGGCTAAATAATAGCTTAAGTTGGTCTCTCTGTCAATAAAACCTGCTTGCGCTTTCTGCTCGGTTTATTGACAGACTTGAGGTGCAATTTTGACTAGACTCCAAAAATGCAAGTGGCAAGATGATGTGATAGTCGAACCTGTTAGCAGAATGTGGTTTAATCAGCCAAAATTTAGGTACAGGGGCTGGTTACGTTGCGGCGGCGGTCCCTGCCCCTGTTCCTACCAATGCAGCGAGTAATGTAGCGCATCCAACTGGGGTCATAATTACCAGAAATACAATCAGTAAGAGAAGAATAACAATGAACCCCTTCTGCTGCTTCTCAAGGTGCTCTGTGACCTCTCGCATATTCGCCTTGGTTCTGGGCCGACTTTTCAGAGTTATTCTAGCCATATTATCCTCCGCCACATTCACCGCTGAGTTCTCGACATCGACTTCTGGCAACATTCCATTACTGTATGTATTTTACCACAGAAGTCTATAGTATGCTGTTTTAGGATAGGCTATGTTCTAGAGTATGTTTGACAAAATCACCGGCAGCGTGAAGCACTACAAGACATCGTTGTCCCAACCCTTGAAGTCAGAATCTGGGCGCTGTGTGAGCTAAGGCATAGAGAGGGTTGACACCATGACGCACCAAAGGGCGCTGTTAACTTGACAATCCCAAAACGCAGTGCCATAATTACTACACAAAGAGCTTCCTAGGCTCGCTTTTGGAAATTTGCCATTATCTTAATGAGCAATCACGCGTAGCAGGGAGTGCCGAAATAGCCCTGCTCCATTCGTGGTCTTCCCGTCTACTTGCATGTGAATGTACACATTTGCTGTTGCATTGACTGAATTCAGTGGGGACCTGAGATAGAGCGGACGCTGAAGGCTGAGGTGATACACCCGCTGATAGTGCCAGGCTAATTGCCATGAAGTTGGCGTTGCCTGCGAAGTAGCAATGGGAGGGCGCAGTGATGAAGAAAGGACTTCTGTCCTTCTGGACGTTAGCCTCACTCCTAATCCTGCTTGCCATAGTTTTTGGCTTAGTGCTGCCCTTACCTTTGCAGCGGCAGAATATGGCGCAAGCTGCTGATACTTGGCTCAGTGGATATTCTTATCGAACCCCTGTAACCATTACAGGTGCATCTGCGGCAGGCGGCAACTATACCGTAGGTCCCATTATCATATATCAAGGCGCTGCTACCACACTTGAGAATGGTAGCTGGACTGTAAATGGAACAGTCTATACCTCTAGGTTCTCCTTCACAGTTGAGGAACGCAGTGGAAGCAACCTGACAAATTATGCCATAAAGGTGCCGCTTGACACCCAGTCCCTACTTGAAGGTGGCTATTTCAACGCCGCTGCCAATGGCGATGAAGTAGAGTTCACTACAAGCGGCGGCACAGTTCTCAATTATTGGCTTGACACTACAGCCTTTGGCGCTCCTGATTGCGTATATTATATTAAGAGTGGCCTTACCGCAAGCTCAACAGCAAGCTTTTACTGCTACCTTAACCCAGCGGTAACTGGCCCATCACCTTCCTTCAGCCTTGCCAATACATTCTCGTCTATAAGTGTCTATACTGCGGCCAGCAGCGATGACTGCACCTACTACAGTACTGGAGACGCGGTTTTTTCCATTACAGATGCCCGTGCCATAGTTGGCAGCAACGGCTATCAACTTCACGCCTTTACGACAGCGATGCGATGGCAGGTAAATATCCCCCAATACTCAGATATAATATCGGCCTATTTAGGGTTCACGGGTAAGGCAGGGGGTGGAACAGCAGATTGCGCCACATTAATTAGGGCTGAACAATATGACTCGGCAGCAGCATATTCTACCTGGCAGGATTTTTGGGCAAGACTTCACTACATAAAGACTGTCTCTTGGAATATCACAGGGGCATGGACAACAGATGTTGAATATACATCTGGCGACATAAGAGCACTAATTCAAGATATAATAAACAGAAATGGCTGGATTGCCGACAACTATCTCTCATTAGAATGGTGTGATAACACAGTACCAGCCGCAGGAGCCTACAGATATGGTTATTCCTATGATGGCACGGCTATTAGCACCCAAAGACCTCACCTAACAATATATTACAGAGCGCCAGTTAGCGTCTCTCCCCTAGTAAGTGTGCCAGTGCTTCGAGCAAATGCAGTGCAGGCACTGAGCAATACTGTCAACTGGCCTAATGACATCCGTGTAGCAGCTTCGGACGGGACTACAGAACTGCCCTTTTATCTCGACACAAAGTATGAAGGCTATGTGAAGCTCTATGTTAAGGATACTGTTGATGACCTGAGCACAGGCCATTCAGCTACAATCTATGTTTATTATGGCAAGGACGGAGCAACCTCGGGTGCAAACATTACCACTACCTTTAGCTTTGGCGATGACTTCACTGGGACAGAGCTTGATACGTCTACTAACTGGGCTCAAACAAACACGGTAGGATATGGGAGTGCCATCGCCTACAACAGTATGTGGCTGCGACCCCGGTATCCTGCTCAGAGGTATGTCGGAACCCATGACCGCACCTACATCACCTGGGTAAACAATGCTGGTGAATTGAAGATACTTGCCTATGACCACACGCAAAAGTGCTACATAGGCGGTATGTTCGGCACCACCATAGCGACTGGATGGTTTGGCGACCTCTACGATTCTGCTACCATTCTGGTCATACCATCGGGCACCGATGCAGGCAAGATCCTAGTCTTTGCTGAGAAATCCGTTACGACAAACATTACACCTTTTCCCTCAAATAAAGGCTATGGGATCTATGTCTATAAGAGCGACCTTGCTGAAGATATAAGTTCATGGAGCCTTCAAACGATAGTTGAACCGGATAACTATGCCTTGTATCCCCAGCCCATAGTGCTATCCACAGGCAATATCGCACTTTTCTACATGGTACCAGTAGGTAAATATTTCGATGCCTGCTATGTTATCTCCACAGATGCAGGCGACACTTGGGGTGCTAGAACGATTTTGATAACTGGCGATGGTGAGGGGACAGGCACGAATACCTGGATATTCCCGTGCGTGTTGCAGGGTGGCAAGGAAACTCATGTTTTCTTCCACACATGGAATAGCACCTCATGGTACGTCAGCCTGGGCTATCTCTACAATGACAACGACCTGGACCCTGCACGCTGGATGAAACGAGATGGCACAAGTTGCGGCAATCTAACAGCAGTGGGCTTTACACACAACCTTACCGACCGCCTCACCTCTGGCCACAAGCCCTATGTGATGGACATGGCTTTGGACAATAATAATAATCCATATTTAGCTTTTGTTGATTACTATCAACCTACTCTCTCGCTACGCTGCAGGTGGGCGTATTACTCCGCTGGTGTTGGGTGGGTCATACGGACTCCTGGGATTGGCAAGGAGCTAGGTGGTTTTCAGCAGGAAATCTATGATCCTTATTCAACTGGGATCTCTATAGACCCCAAGGACCCTACGCATATATTCATGGGAGTCCAGAACGCCAGCCTGTCCGCCACGAACATACAGGAGTTACACACTACTGATAATGGGTTGACCTGGACTAAGGTTGCTGACATCACTTCTGGAAGCACCGATTTATGTTACCAACCCTATTGCGTAAGGAACTACTCTGACGACCTCAAACTAGTATTCAATATCAATCTAGCTTTTACCGACCAGCAACACTGGGCCTCGTACCTGTGTGCTTACCCTTTGACCGTAAATAAGTTCCATTCTGTGGTGCTACGAGGCAAGGCATCAAGCAATGGAGTAATCAACTCTAAGAATACACTGTCTGGTAATTACACATTTGTCTCTCAAGTCTTACAAATCAATGCTGCACCTGGAAACAACTCATGGTTCACAGCTAGAGCAAGCACAAGCAACTACAGCGATACAGTGGCCAAGATTTACGGTGATGCCGCCACCAACTACGAGGAAGTTGTGCAGTCGGCTAGAACAGGGCAAACTATACAGACTCAGACTGGATTACACCTGAAAACCGGGTTCTATCAGGATTGGAAGATAAAGTGGCTAGGTCAGGATAACGCTAGGGTTTCCATAGACGGAATCAGCAGATTTGCCATCACAACCTGTATGGGAAATGCCAGCTACATAACCATGGCAGAAGGTGCCATGGCAAACACTTTTACGTTTATTGACTACATATTCGCCATGCCTGCTGTGCCCACTGAACCCACTTGGACAGTAGGATCTCAAGAGGTTACTATCCCTACACCAACACCGACACCAACGCCTACATCGACACCTAGTCCAACTCCAACCCCTACACCAACACCGACACCGACTCCCAGTCCAACGGCCACGCCCACCGCAACTCCCACCCCCACGCCAACTCCTACGCCTGCACCTGGTTCGACGTTATATTCGACAGCGGACACGAGAATTGCTGCCCAGTCTCCAGCCAACAATTTTGGCACAGATACTTTTTTTATCGTTCAGGCATACAAATCAAGTAGCATACAGCGAGGGCTAGTCCAATTCGACCTTTCCAGCATACCGGCAGGCTCAGCCATCAACAGTGCCACCTTCAGAGCATACTACTACAGCTATATCAATACCTCGTTGAACCCTGTGGGGAGGACATATTACCTGTATCGAAATACAGGTACAGGTCCCTGGCCTGAGACAGGGGTTACCTGGAACAACAGGCCTGGCTATACAACCTCTCAGGGAGCCTCGACGACAATGCCGGCAAGCTTCGGCTGGGTGAGCTGGAATGTCAAAGACATCGTGCAAAGCTGGGTTAATGGTGCAGCCAACTATGGCTTCGTAATGATGGACAGCAATGAGACCCAGGGGGTAAACAAGGTTGGCCTATTTTACTCCAGGGAATATACTGACCCGGCCCTGCGTCCCATGCTGTTGATTGATTATACCCCAGCGGGCCCAACTCCTACCCCTACACCAGAATCATCTAAGGTGACGTATGCGTTCTGGCCTTATTGGATAAGCTCGCAATCTTACCAACCTGATTGGAGCTCTCTTGACTATGTGTCATATTTCTCTGTGGATGTAAATTCAGATGGAACACTTGATACCAATCATATGAATGAGGATTATTACGATGTTAGAGATGCTGCTCATACGTATAATGTGAAGGTCACATTAACCGTGACATGCTTTGATTTGGATATACAAGATGCTGTGCTGGCCAATCACAAGGATGATCTAGTCAACAATATAGAACAGAAACTGATGTACTATGAAGCAGACGGGGTGATGATAGATTTTGAGGGTGTGAGAAGTACTAACAAGGACCTAGTGCAACAGTTCTTGCAGACTCTTCATAATACACTCAAGAATTCAAACCCGAACTACCACATATCATTCTGTGTAAGGGGGGATGTTGAATCAGTATATCTCAACTCGGCCTTATCGCAATACACAGACTCTGTTTTTCTCATGGGCTATGATTACCACTGGGCCAGTGGTCCCGATACAGGGGCTGTTTCGCCGTACAATGACCCAGCTCAATTTGATGTTGTTGACTCTGTGAACATGCTAGAAAACTACTATTCGCTCAACAAAATAGTTCTCGGTCTACCATTCTATGGCTGGGATTGGCCTTGCTCATCAAGCCAGCCAGGGGCAAGTGCTACTGGAACAGGAGAGGTTGTCACGATGGGTGATGCTATCATAAATGCCCAGACGTACGGAAGGCTTTGGGATTCTAGTTCACATACACCTTGGTACAGATATCAGTCTGGAGGCATATGGCATCAGTGCTGGTACGATGATGAGGAATCACATGGTCTGAAATTCGACTATGTCAACTCTGCAAATCTTCAAGGGGCTGGTTTCTGGGCATTGGGCTATGAAGGAACAAACACTAACATATGGAACATAGTGAAACAGAAATTCGGTAGCAACTGAAAGCTATTCAAACACCAGACACCTTTTCAACGCGGCCTGACAATAAACGAGGCTCTAAGATTCGATTCTGAGGTTCTTAGTGGGTAAGCCTTGCCAAGACACAGCCTACCCCTTGTTCTAAATAGAATAAGGGCAATGGTTATATCAGGCTTTCTTTAGGTCTACAACATTGATCCTTGGACATTTGCTAGCCAGATCTATTTAAGGAACGATCTTATAGTGTGCAGAATGATCCCAGTGAACAGGCTCAGGGCGCCAATCACACAAAGCAATACAGCTATCAGTGCAGGGCCTAGCCAGAAAGTATGGTAGGTATCCCAACCTCGTATTACCCGCCATCCTTCCCAAAAACCAAAGGCCAGCGCTAATGCTCCTGGCACGCCGAAGAAGAAGAGCGGTATTCTTCTGCTGATTAGGCCTATTATGCCATTCAATACACCCATTCCATGGACCAGCGGGCTTCGCTTCGCCCTACCGTAGTATCCTATTCTTACGGGGACCTCTGTTACCCTGAGACTAGCGTCGTTTGCCAGGAACTGCATCTCGGATTCTACGGAGAGACCTTGTTCAACGAACGAAAATGCTTGCATAGCTTTGGGGGAGAATGCTCTGAGGCCGCTCTGGGAGTCAGTCAGCCTAACCCGTGAGCCTAGGTTGGTGAAAAAGGTGAGCGCACTGTGTCCCCATGTCCGATATCCAGGAATAGAGCTCTTCATGTCCATGTAGCGAGAGCCCACTACCATGTCAGCCTTGTCCTCAAGCACAGGCTTGACCAGAGAGGGAATATACGCTGGGTCATGTTGTCCATCGCCATCGAGAAGGACTAGTGCCTTGCAGCCCGCCTTGTTCGCATACTCGAAAGCAGAACTCACCGCAGCGCCTTTGCCTTTGTTGGAGCCATGACTTATCAGTATAGCTCCGGCCTTTTCAGCGACCATGGCAGTTTTATCAGTTGAACCATCATCAATAACCACAACCCGATCTACATAGTCTTTTGTCTTGAGCACAACGCTTCCTATGAAAAGTTCCTCATTAAAACAGGGGATGGCCGCAACCACCTCTGCATACTGTCCGTCAGGATCAGGTTGAGCATCTCTCCCCATTAGTTCGGAAGGTCTTTTTATACGGAAACTGTTGCTCATTTTTTGAGTGTCTGAAAATGAATTAGCTAATTTAGTCTAGAGCAATGATAACATAATGTGAGCAGTACGGCAAATCTGCTGGGGCACAATTTTTGCTATCTGTGCAAGACTATAGTATTATTATGATTCTAGTATTACCGAGCTAGCACAGCTGCCTTTAGTGGCTTAGACTATCCTGAACATTCTCAGTTCTGCTACGATTACGTGAGGTGTGAGCACTGTAAATGGCCAAGACTGTCCTGATAACAGGTGGCGCAGGTTTTATCGGTTCTTACCTGGCTGAGGCGCTCTTTAGCCAAGGGTACAAAGTCCGAATCTTTGACAGTATCTCTGCTCAAATTCATGGGGTAAATGCCAAGTTGCCACCATATCTTGTAGGCAAAGTTGATTTCCTCCAAGGTGACATTGTAAACAAAAAAGACGTAGAACAAGCTGTATCAGCAATGGACATTGTAGTCCACCTAGCGGCCGAGACCGGAGTTGGTCAATCTATGTACCAGATCTCTCGGTACGTAGATGTCAATATCAAAGGTTCTGCAGTGCTATTGGAGTCAATCATAGAAAAGGGCAAGAGTATCAAGAAGGTAATTGTTGCTTCCTCTAGGGCGGTCTACGGGGAGGGCAAGTATAGGTGTGAGAGCTGCGGCGTAGTATACCCTGAGCAAAGAACTGAGGACACACTTGGAGCAAAGCGATGGCACATGAATTGTCCCAAATGTGGTCGTGGTATCGAGCCTTTGCCAACCGATGAACAATCGCTGCTGAAACCAACGTCCATCTATGCGGTTACCAAGCAGGTTCAGGAGCAAATGTTTTCTACGATGGCAAGAGCGCATAAGATACCAACGGTTATTTTGAGATATTTCAACGTTTACGGTCAGCGGCAGTCATTGAGTAACCCGTATACAGGGATACTGTCAATCTTTTCGTCCAGGATAGTCAATGGTAAGCCTCCTCTTGTCTATGAAGATGGCTTGGAAAGTAGAGATTTTGTGCATGTGTCTGACGCAGTCAAAGCCACCCTGTTAGCCTTAGAGAAGACCGGAGCCAACTATGAGGCATTCAATGTTGGGAGCGGTAGGAAGACAACCATACTGGAGATTGCCAATCTTCTCGTAGAGAAATTAGGGGGATCGGCAAAGCCGGTCATAGTTGGGAAGTATAGGATAGGTGACATCAGGCACTGCCACTCAGATCTTACCAAAATAAGAACCAAATTGGGTTATGAACCAAGCAAGAGCCTCGAAGAAGGTCTCTCGGAATTTGTGGAATGGGTAAAGCAACAAAAGGGAATCCCTGATTTGTCTGACAAAGCGAGTGAGGAGCTTTCCAGTAAAAAACTACTTAGGGAAGTGTGACAAGCTCGAAGGACGGTTATGACAGATCCGCACGTCTCCATAATAATTGTGTCCTATAACAGCCGAAAGGATTTGGGCGAATGTATACCGTCTCTAGTTGGACAGGATTATTCTGACTTTGAAGTCATAGTCGTTGACAATAATTCGGCAGACGAGACAATTAGTTTTGTAGAGAAGAATTACACCTCCATCAAAGTCATCAGGAATAGGGAGAACTATGGTCCAGCTAAGGGATACAACATAGGTATCACTGCATCGAGAGGGAAATATGTGGTAATACTCAACCCGGATACTGTCGTGGAAAAGGCTTGGCTAACTGAATTAGTTAGAGCGATGGAGGCAGACGAAGGTATAGCTGCTTGCCAATCGAGAGTACTCTTGTATAATAAGCCCGACACCATAAACACTGAAGGCAATGACGTGAATTACCTCGGGTTTACGTGGTGCAGGAAGTATGGCAAGAAGAATACTGACGATGGAGACATTCAAGCGACTCTAGGCCTTTCTGTTTGTTCTGCCATTCTCAGGCGCAATGTGCTTGAAAAGGTCGGGCTCTTTGATGAAGATTTTTTTATGTACCTTGATGATACAGATTTGGGCCTGAGAATGCAGTTACTGGGGTATAAGGTAGTGTGCAATCCCAAGTCGATTGTCTATCACAAGTACAAATTCTCACCTGCAAAGAAAAAACTGTACTACCTTGAAAGAAACAGATTGGTACTGCTGCTAAAAATCTATCGCACGAAGATTCTATTGAAGGTACTTCCTGTTTTCATGTTCATGGAGATGGGGCTAATAGCTATGTCGATTTGGCAAGGTTGGTTTAGGGAAAAGATAGCATCGTACTTCTGGATCATACGCAGATGGAAGCTGGTTAAATCAAAGAGACAAAGCGTGGTCAGGAGAAGGGAGAATCTACATAGCATATTGAAGTCAATGAGTCCAGCGGTCACATTTGAAGAGATACAAAATCCTGTACTGGATAAGTTAGTAAATCCGCTGCTGCGTGCATACTATCGAATAGTGGTTCGGCCTTAGGGTAGCAACCATAGTTTCAGATTTTGAATTTCAGGGTGAACCATTTTATAAACATGAAGATCTGCTTAGTCTGCTCTCACGGCGGCCACTTAAGCGAAATTTTACACCTCAAAGAAGCGTTTGAGGGACACGAGACGTTTTTCGTCACATACGATTCAGTTAGAACGCGCCAGCTGGAGCATAGATACCTGCTACGCAACATTGGCACGAATCCGCTTTTAATGGCAAGCGCAACCCTGTCTATTCTCAGGATTCTGCTCAAAGAGAGACCCAGACTTATCGTCTCCACGGGGTCAGAGATAGCCATCCCTGCGTTCTATCTTGCCAAGCTCTTCAGAATCAAGACCATATTCATCGAAAGCTGGACGCGTGTTGACAGACCTACCGGCACCGGTAAGATAGTATACCCCGTCTCAGATGTATTCCTGGTCCAATGGGAGCAAATGCTTTCCAAGTACGGTAAGAAAGCTAGATATGAGGGTGCGATACTTTGATCTTCGTAACTGTGGGAATGCATACCAAAGGATTTGACCGCCTGCTTAAAGAGATGGACAAAATCGCCGGCAACTTGGGTGAGGAAGTGGTTATGCAAATAGGTCACACCAGCTTCCGACCTCAAAACGCCAAGTGGTTCGATTTCACCACCGAGGGAGGTATTAAGGAGTGGTGTAAGAAAGCAAGGGTTGTGGTGACTCAACCTGCCATGTCGATACTGGACGCTCAGGAGCAGGGCACGCCGGTCATTGTTGTGCCACGTTTGAAGAAATACGATGAAGTTATTAACGACCACCAGCTAGACTTTGCCAGGGAGTTGGAAAGAGCGGACAAGGTTACTGCTGTGTACGATGTAGATAAACTTGAGGAGGCATTGAAGAAAACAGATTCCAGCCGAGTAAAGCTGGTGAAGGACAAGAGGCTAGTGAATGCCTTGAAGAAATACATTGAACTGATCGAGAGTCGCTGATAATCCGCGGAAGCAGGTGTGAAGATGAATCCGGCGTTGGTGCTAGATTAAGCTGCGACGCAGCAATAGAGTTCTATTAATAAGTCTCACGGTGTGTGTCAAGTATCTTGAGGACATGGCCATCATAAATGGCTTGGGGTTTTCCCTCGATTATTTCGGCCGGTCGATATCACCTTCTGAATCACAATAATTCTTTGATCGCGTTCTCATTAAACGTCTTCTTAATCAATCGAGCCAGGGTGCTGACAACAGCAGAATAGGGCCCTAGGTATCATTAAAAATAGGCGGAGCAGCGATCACGGCACCATTTCTTTGCAGTGACACCGTAAGTAATCATCGACGCCTAGGTAGTGTATCATTTTGAGACTTACGCATTTAGTTTGACTTTAGCCTTTGAACGCCTTAGAATTTAGGAAAGTCACCTACAGCAATAGACACTATGCTAGCAAATCTCGTTTCCAGCAAGTTCTTTGACCGCGCAAGCCCAATGCTAAAAAGAATCAGAGCCTATGAGCGAGAGCGCAACTCCAAATGACGAATGGACTAGTCAAATTATTAATGCGTATAAGGTTATATGGTCTAGCTGTTGTCTTGAAAGAACAGCTGTATTGGAAGCCAACAAGGCGAAGGTTCTATTCCCAATTCGTCAAGAAAGGCGACCTGTGCTTTGATATCGGTGCGAATTTGGGCACCCGGACCGAAGCCTTCAGGAAACTTGGTGCCACTACCATTGCAGTAGAACCCCAAGATGTTTGTGTTGCTAGCCTTAAGAAGAGGTGGGGAAAAGACAAGAAGGTCAGAATAGTCCAGAAGGCCGTGGGAGCGCAAGAAGGGGAAATCACCTTGGCAATCTGCACAAAAGACAACGAAAAATCATCATGTTCAGCTGAATGGATGGGTATCTCTCAAAATGGGTCACTCAAAGGACTAGTATGGGACATGCGTGTCAGGGTACAGATGACCACATTGGACAAACTAATTGAGGAGTTCGGCATTCCTACCTTCTGCAAGATAGACACGGAAGGTTTTGAATGGGAGTGTATCCAAGGATTGTCACAACCTATCAAGGCTTTGTCGCTTGAGTTTCTCACTGAGCACGTCTTTCCTGCAATTAATTCGATTCATAGGCTGGCTGAGCTTGGCCTAACTAAATACAACTATTCGATTGCTGAATCAATGGAATTGGCATTGAATGGATGGACTGGGGCAGACGAGATATGTAAGATTCTTGAGAACTACCCTGATAGGTATACCTATGGGGATGTATATGCTACGACTGCTTGACTATATAGCACCAACCAATTTGAGAATCTCCCCATTACTCCAAACATGGTCAGTCAATCCTTCTACTATTGCAGGGGTTCTCGGATAAGGATAGTTTTGTGGGATTTGACTTGTCCCATTTTTCTGTGCTAGTTGTAACATTACTCTTATTGGCTGAGGAAGTAATTGACACACGATGTATCTTCGGGCGGCATGTTGCATCGGCATGAACTTACCGTGCGTGTTTTTAAGTTCGTAGGTTCGCCGCCACCTGTAGTCGGCCTTCTTTATCTTCAACTGGCGCCTTGAATATGGTTTGGATTGCTGTATTCTCTAAGAGCATCAGTCTCACGATTCATGGAATCACTTCAGATAGGGCTGTCCAGGAACCGCTCTTCCAAATGGTCAGACACGCTCGACGTTCAAAGAAGGACAGAATCGAGTTGCTCAGCCAGCAGGAGAAAGTATCTGGGTCAGGGAGCCAAGCAAGAGATTCTGTAATCGCCGGAGACGGGACAGAGTCCGTCAAGGTTTTACAGAGTTCGAATACGACGAGAGGATCGATTTCAAATGGAACAAAAGGGTCAATGTGTGTTGGTTCGACCATGAAGTGATCTAGACACGACGATAGGGCCAAAAAACCAATGTAAGACATCCTTCTACGCAATAACATTTTGGAGTCGCGGTAGTTGAGTGAGTATCATGCCAGACGTAAGTGTGATAATACCTACTTACAATCGAGCCGAACTTCTTAAGAGAGCGATTCAGAGCGTTCTACATCAAACATACCAGGACTTCGACATCGTGGTCATCGATGACGCGTCGACTGATGACATTAGAGGGATGGTAGAAAGTTTCAACGACGATAGAATCCACTATATTCGACATGGGAGCAATAGAGGCCCAAGCGCTTCTAGGAACACTGGTATTAGGGCAACCAAAGCCAAATACATAGCATTTATAGACAGCGATGACGAGTGGTTGCCTGAGAAGCTTGAAAAACAGCTCGCGATTTTCGAAACTGCTTCAGAGAGAGTTGGAGTAGTTTATACGGCTTTTTGGAGGATAGCAGAGCAAGGTCAGACCTATTTCCCCTGGCTTAACATGTCCCAAAGAGGAGGCGACATTCACGACGCTCTGATGAATGAGAATTTTATTACGACATCGGTCGTTGTGATAAGAAGGGACTGTTTCGAAAAAACAGGAATGTTCGATGAAGGATTCCCTATGTGGGAGGACTGGGAGCTCTGGATCAGAGTCTCGAAACACTATCAATTTAGATTCATTGACGAAGCTCTAGCCAAGCAATACGTTACTCCAAATAGTATCAATACACAGAGAGCGCTCACCAAAAGCCGGGCATTTACACTAATGTTAGAGAAGCACTTTGAAGATATTAAGAAAGACCGCAGATTGCTGGCGAAATACTATCTAGGCATTGGACACTTCATGTGCCTGAGCGGAGAAACGCGGGAAGGCAGGTATTACCTTGTAAAAGCGTACACAACATATCCTTTCAATATCGCGTATTTGGGGGCTGCCTTGATATCGGTGTTTGGCCAGCGTATATATGGTATGGTGTGGGAATATTTTCGAGGACAGCTCTAAACTCAATGTAGGAAGTGTACACAACATGGTAGTTGCAGGCTTCATAATGGCTAACTTATTTCATTGATACGGGTCATTTTTCATTGCATCTTAGGCAGGAAAAGTGGATCCCAGTCCGCCAAAGCTTACTATGGATAAGCGACTCTTGAACGCCTTGAAGAGATATATAGACAAATTTGAGCGAAGTGGATAATTTCGAACTACGCGATAGAGATGATCGCAACACAAAATGGAGTAATTTCAATCCTTATTTTTTATTAACTAGCACCACGCAATGTGGAGAGAGTCAACTATGTGAAAGGAGGCCCCCACCTGAAGCGGTTTGCTAGTTCGGCTCAAACAACCTGCCGAGGTATCGCCAGAATGGTAATACACCTTCTGGCGGCTACCGTTTGTCGCGATTGGAAAGAAGTATTGAAGCGTCTCCTAGCTATGAGGTTATTCTTCAAGCAGTCTATCAGAATATGCCCATCGCATTATTCATTCTATTACCTTGCAAAGGAACTTTCCGATTGTAGCTCTGTTCTCGATCTGGGTTGTGGTCATAATTCCCTAGTTCAGTTTTGCCATGTTCCTTGCTCACTAGGAGTAGAGAGGTTCGAGCCATATATACGAGAGAGCAAAAACAGAAGTATTCATACCCAATATATCCAGGCAGATGTCCGAGAACTGCAATTCAAAGAAGACTCCTTTGATGCTGTTGTAGCCTTAGAGCTAGTAGAGCACTTAAATAAGCAGGAGGGGTACGAACTAATCAAGAACATGGCAAAATGGGCCAGAAAAAAGGTCATTATTTCAACACCAAACGGCTATTCGCCACAAGGGTGTGGTGACAATAACCCCTTTCAGATACATAAATCGGGATGGGAAATAGATGAACTGAAGAAGCTGGGGTTTTGTGTTTATGGCCTAGGTGGCCTGCGAGTCTTTAGAGGTCGAGAGGGCAAAATGAAGTTTAGGCCGGAGATTCTGTGGCAAGCAGTGTCCGCCTTCACATCCGTACTACTTTATCGCCACCCGGAGCTGTCTTTTGACTTGTTTTGTGTTAAGGTGCTCTAGCAAAAATCGATACCATCGCCCGCGTCAAGCCGACTTCATATTTAGTAACAGACCATCCCTTACCCCCTTAACCATAATAGAAAGAGCACTTACATTTCTGTAACGAATTGAACAAATGATGAACTCTGTAGTTACTGCAATAGGGGCACGGAGAGCTACCTTGGGGAAAAACTTGTAATGTTTTCTCGCAAGAATAATCGCATTTCTGCAAGTATAATACGGTATATTACGATTTCTTAGTCCAGAGCGAAATACCTTGTGCCAGATCTTCGAATCAGGAACAAACACGTTAACAAATCCAGCGTGGGTTGATCTCAAGGATAGGTCCACATCTTCGAAAGAGAAGAAGTATACCGGATCAAACAACCCAATGCGTTCAAATACTTGCCTTTTAATTAACATGCAGCTACCTGAAAGAACATCAACATGGTCGATTTTGTTAAACTGGCCCTGGTCACTCTCCATATAGCCTCGGTTAGAACTTTTTGAGAGTAATGAGATCCTCCCCCCAGCAAACCAGATTCTATTCGGCTCATGGTAGAGGTAAATCTTCGGCCCAAGTAATCCTATTTGGGGATCACTTTCGCCTATTCTAACAAGCTCAGATAGGAAATCTGGGGCAACAGTCGTATCATTATTTAATATGAGAATGTAATCGGCTTGATTTTTTAAAGCGTGTCTTATTCCAATATTATTTCCCTCGCAAAACCCATAATTCTTATCATTCTCAATTAGATGAATATATCCGCTGAATTTACCCCTCAAGACTTCCGCATCGCTCCCTTCTGAGTTATTGTCAATGACTATTAGCTCATAATTCGGATACGTTATCTTCTGAAGGGATTCGAGGCACTCTATTGTATCCTCAAGTCCGTTCCAATTCAGAATTATTATTGAAACTTTAGGCTGCTTACCACTGCCAATCATATCCAAACAAAACAGCAATATTTAGCTTTTATCGATTGCAGGGCAACTCGGATGGGACTATAATAGCACAAAGAACCACAAGAATCGAACACATTGGTGCAACATAAATGTGTTGCTAGGCAATTCTTCTTATATATTAAGTGGGCTTCCGAGATAGGTGCGGGCAAATTATCACAAGATGAAATTACTGCTAATGTGGATTTTATCATGAGGATAGTGCAAGTATCGGTGGGCAGCGTCAGGATGCCGCCTAAAGAGGGCAGCGCTCCGCTTCAAGTGATTTTCAATACCTCGAAGCACCTGGCAAGGTTGGGGCACCAGGTAGTCATTTTGGATAGAAGGTACACGAAAGATGACCCTCCCGTTGAGCACATCGATGGCGTGGAAATAGTCCGATTAAGAGCGCCACAGGTTCCATCTCCGAAATCGCCCGCATTTATCCGCTTCATTCTAGCTGAGTTGAACGCGATACTATTCGCAATTGCAGTAAGCTGCCACGTGCGCAAAGACCGTTCTAAGGTCGACATCATACATTTGCATCTCACCTCTATTGGTCTTGTCGTGATTACCCTGAATAGAGCGATTCGTGGCAAAACGTTCTACACATGCCATTTGAGTCAGTGGACATTTGTTACGAGTGGATTGCGCTTCTCAGAAAGAATCCACCTTCTTCTTGATGCTTATCTCATGAGACGGGTTCGAAAAGTAATCGCATTAAGCGATGCGGCAAAAGAAAGCTTCATATCTTTTGGCAAGGCCAAAAGGGATAACATTGTTGTACTACCCAACGGCGTAGATGCAAATTTTTTTAATCCGAACACTCCATCAAATGAAATAACAAATAGATACAGTCTGGAAGGCAAATCGACGGTTCTCTTTGTGGGGCGCCTTGCTAAAATTAAGGGAGTGGATTATCTCTTGAAAGCTGTTGATATTATTGTGAACAAGCTCCGATACAAAGATACGATATTCATCCTCGTAGGGCCACATACCTTTGCCGGAGTGGACAACCCGCTGGGTATGGATGAGATTCTCAGCTACATCGAGCAACATCAATTGGGGAAAAACATCATACTCACAGGCTCGCTCCCTTTAGAAGAAGTAAGAGTTCTGTACGCAGCATCCGACATCTTTGTCCTCCCTTCCTTAGCTGAGGGAGACCCCCTTGTCACCTTGGAGGCCATGGCATCAGGCAAGCCTGTAATTGGCACAAGAGTGGGAGGTATTCCTCACCACATTTGTGATGGCTGGAACGGCTTTCTCATTGACCCTGCTAATGAGCAGCAGTTAGCTGATAAAATAAAATATCTAATAGATAACCCTGAAGAAAGAAAAAGGATGGGGGCTAATTCAAGGAAATACGCTGAGGAGGAGTTCGACTGGAAGAAGGTGGCTGAAAAATTGTTGGCAGTTTACCAAAGCTGAGTACTGGCGCATGGATGTATGAATACTCCGATGTGTATGCAACAACCTGAAAGGACATAGAGCGATGCCTGCTATTTCAACAGGGTGGTTATGATGGCTTCTCTTACGAAGCGATATGGTCGTTCACTACTGGTATCTATGCAACGGTTGACGGAAGAAAGGTTTTTGAAACTTCTGAGGGACTGCCCCCATTTAACCATATTGGATATTGGCTGCGGTAACGGTGAATTCACTTTGAAAGTCGCAAAAAAAGTGGGAGCAGAAACAACAGTTGGAATTGAACGAGTTTTGCCCTTTGCTAAGATGGCATCAAGCAAAGGAATAAATGTCATATGGGGTGATGCAAGCAATACTTTTCCATTCAAAGACGAAGCGTTCGATGTTGTTGTTGCTAACCAGGTAATTGAACATGTCAACAATACGGACATTTTTGTGAAGGAAATCCGACGGGTTCTCAAAAATAATTGCTATTGCGTTGTAGCCACCCCAAATCTGGCGGGCCTACAAAATATTATTTCGCTAATGATGGGATACCAACCACCGACGGCCCATGTCAGCGATGAATTTTTCGCTGCCGGAAATCCGCTCAACCCGGATCACGATGTTGTAGTCAACCACATAGCACACAGACGGATATTTACCGCCCGGGCTTTGAAGGAGCTTTTTGAGTTTCACGGCCTAAAGTGTGAGCGTATTACTGGCTTTGGCTTACACCCGCTACCGCCATTTATTTCTAGGCTCGTAAGTTCATCTCGATATTCACCGATCATTGCAATTAAGGCCCGGAAAATTCCAACTCACAGATAATGATGTGTTTATCTCATTAAGGCATAAAACGAGGACTGAGGGAGCCATTTTGGTTGTGGATAATTATCATTTCTGATATTCTCATAAATATTCTAACGCAGATGCCTAGCAGAAAAATTGTAGGTAGGCGATGGTTCAATGGATGCCAAAATAGAACTGAATCAAAGCACACAGGAACTCCTTCGCTGTCCAGTCTGCGAATCTAAACTGGTGTTATCCGATTCCCAATTCAGGTGTGTCAATGCTACATGCAAATCTGTCTTCCCGATTGTTGATGGTATACCTATTCTTATTAACGAATCGTCCAGCGTTTTTTCTATAGCTGATTTTGTCCGTAAGAGCAATACCTTCTTCAAGCCGGCATCAAGAATGGTGAAGCTTTTGGTTCATGTGATGCCGGACATCAGTCGCAACTTTAAGGCGAATAGCAATTACGAGAAATTCGCAAAACTACTGCTCGCGGATAGCCAGAATCCGAGGGTATTGGTAATTGGCGGTAGCATACTTGGTTTTGGAATTCAGCGAATACTTGAAGTTCCCGCCATAGAATTAATAGAGGGTGACGTCTCTTTTGGCCCCCGAACCCGATTAATCTTCGATGCCCACGATATCCCTCTTGAGAGCAATTCGATGGACGGTGTCATTATACAGGCCGTGCTTGAGCACGTCGTAGATCCCCACCAATGTGTCGAAGAAATTCATCGCGTACTTAAGGAGAGAGGCTTGGTCTATGCAGAGACGCCATTTATGCAGCAAGTACATGGTGGTAGATACGACTTCACACGCTTCACGCATTTAGGCCACCGCATTCTATTTAGAAATTTCGAAGAGATCTCTAGCGGGGCAGTGGCAGGACCAGCGACGGCGTTGGCTTGGTTATATCGATACTTCCTGCTCAGTTTTGTCAGGGCACGAGCGTTAAGGTCAATCGTCGGAGGTTTCGTGAGACTCAGTGCCTTCTGGTTGAAGTACCTGGATTATTACTTTATCGATAAACCTACTGCGTTCGACAGCGCATCTGCATTTTACTTTATGGGTAGAAAGACAAATCAGCCCATCTCTCCCCAGCACTTGATCAAACTGTACAGAGGTGCAGTCTAACCTGTGGTTCACGATAGAACACGAATAAGACATGGTCATACACGATAGCTAATCGGGGTGAGCAGAATCTGCTAAGGAGCCACTAAAGTCCCATTTTCTATAGCAGCCTACTATAAGCAGCCTACTTTAGGCTGAACTCCTCGCTGAGGAGGAGTTCGACTGGAAGAAGGTAGCTGAGCGGTTAATAGCAGTCTGCCGGGGTAAATAAGAAAATAACTCAGCATTAACGGAGAAATGCAAATGGGTAAAAATAGAGTCTGTATCGTATCCTTAAGCGCTTATCCCTTGCTTACCAGGCAGAATATAGAGATTGTAGGGGGAGCCGAACTACAATCTGTGCTTCTAGCGAGAGAGCTCGCGAAACGCAATTTCAACGTCTCTTTCATTGTTACGGACCACGGGCAAGGCTCACCGCAGATAATTGATGGCATCAGGGTCATCAAGTCATATCCTATCAATACACCTGTAGGCATAAGATTCTCCACGGTGCGTCTAATTTGGAGAGCCCTGTCTGAAGCAGATGCTGATATATATTACGGGTTCAGAGGTATAGCAGGTATAGTAGCCTTTTACTGCCTAATAAGAAGAAGAAAACTAGTTATCGGCATCCCCAGTGATATGGAGGTAGAAGAAAAACGAGCAAGTAAAGCGAATATCTATAACTGGTTGTGGAGATTCGATCTCAAAATAGCAAATTCTGTTATCACACAAACCAAATACCAACAAGAAATGCTTGAGAAAAGATTTGGACGCAATAGCGTAATAATAAAAGCTTTTCATCTTATTGAAGATAAGAAAATCGAGAAAGCAAAGCCACCTATTGTCCTCTGGGTATCAACGATCAGGCCCCAGTGGAAGCAGCCTGAGGTTTTTCTCAAACTAGCTATTGCTGTTCCTGAGGGGAGATTTCAGATGGTAGGGGGACCATCTGGTGATAAAAAGTTCTACCAACGTATTAAAGAACAAGCGATCAAGATCCCCAATCTGGATTTCGTGGGATTTGTGCCCCATCATGAGGTATACACATACTTTGAGAAAGCTTCAATATTCGCGAACACTTCAGACGTTGAGGGTTTCCCGAACACTTTTCTGGAAGCTTGGTCGAGATGTACACCGGTAGTAAGTCTTAACATCGATCCTGACGAAATCATTTGTGACCATAAATTAGGATTGCACTCAAAGAGCTTTGAACAGATGGTCAAGGATGTGAAATCGCTACTCGTTGACGGTGATCTCAGGCGGGAGCTAGGGGAAAACGGAAGGCGCTACGTTGAGCAAGAGCACGAACTAAAAAGCGTGGTGGATCAATATGTAGAGCTATTCAGACAGCTCTGATGTTTAATCATTTTTGACAGTCGAAACAGATAACGAGTGTTTTTGGCAAGTACAAAGGGCCCCACAAACAGCACTCTAAAAGGGAACCACCCCTTACGAAATGGCGTCGTCACCTGAGGTCGTTTCGCGCCCTTGCTATCGTGTGTGACTACTCTCGGGAATGTCCCGTCATCGAGGTGGGTATATCACTGGGTGGTGCCGGAGTGGTGAGTATGCTGGAGAGGCTAGTTGAAACAAGAGAATTGCCTAACGTAATTACCATGGACAATGGGCTGTAATTCGCAGGGCGGGCACATGATGAATCGGTATACCGTAATGGTGTGAAGCTGAACTTCGTCCGGCTTGGAAAGCCAATTGAGAATGCTTATGCCGAGAGCTTTACGAGAGGGTCAGGGACGAATGTTTGAACGAGAACTGGTTTATGAACCTGAACCATGCCGGGGACATCATAGAAGACCGGAGGAGGAACTATGACCAGGTCAGGCCATATAATTCCTTGAACGGTAGGGCTCCCATGGAGTATACTGAAACAGCGACTGGACTCTAATAGCCGGGATACTAATACCCGGGCAAGGTTGCCACGTCTTTAGTAGGCCCAGCGTCATAACGTTTGGGCCCTTGAAATGGGTGAATTAATCAAGAGAGCAGTTCGTCCCTACCGCACATGGAGACCCTAGTAAAGATAATTATCACAACTGGTGACCTGCTCGGCTTATGGGATACTTATGCCTGGCTACTAGAAAGGCTGACCCACGGGCGTGGTCGCATTATTAATTTCCACCGCGTTGCAGATGACAAACCATACCCTTGGATGCCGTTAGGTTCGATTAGACTAAATGAATTTGAAAAACGAATCAGTTACATTTGCTCTAAATACAAACTTCTTACACTGCAGGAATTAGCTTACCGCATCTTAATGGATGAGCCGTTGTTACAGGACTCGATGGTATTGACATTTGATGATGGCTACAAGGATATGTTCTCCAATGCGTATCCTGTTCTCAGGAAATATAGCGCCCCTGCGACTGTTTTTTTGACTACGGGTCACATAGGTAGTGGTGAGCTGTTCTGGTGGGACAAGATTGGATATGTCATATACAATTCCCGTTTAGATAGGATTCAATTGGACGGAGTCTACCACTCTCTAAGAACAACCGAGGAGAAAAGGAAGACAGTGGACACTCTACTTGCAGAAGCTGATACAGGATCTGAAGACCGGAAGAAAATGTTGATCAACAATCTGGTGACAGCGAGCGGTGTTAAGATTCCTGATGGCTTGGGTGAAGGGCTAACTTTATCTTGGTCCGAGATCCGAGCAATGAGCAATGATGGAATTGACTTCGGCGCTCACACTGTCACGCATCCTGTCTTGACTAGGGTATCGTTGGAACAAGCCAAGTCTGAGATCTTCCAATCCAAGATTGAGATAGAGAATAGATTGAACAAGCCAGTCACTACCTTTGCTTATCCACGAGGCATGGCAGGTGACTTTAATACCCAAACAGTGGCATTGGTTAAGCAAGCTGGATTCAAGTGCGCAGTCACTGCTATACCGGGTATGGTCAGCCAACAGACCGATCCCTATCAGTTTGGCAGAATAGCTCCGGGCGATAATCGTCGTCTATTCAAGTTTCTGGCGTCTGGGTTGTGGTACGATTTGCAGTCGCGACGCAGTGGATAAAGGCTCGCTTTTGCCGCCACATCTGGAACGGAAACCAGGCAAAGCTCGATGATCGGTAAATGTGAATTGTATTTATGACTACTGAACAGGTAGATAGCTATGGGTAAAGAATGGTCAATGCGAGCTTATCGGGAAGGCGACGAAGACGGGATCTTCGAACTCTTTAAAGCGGTATATCCTGAGAGGCAATATGACCATCATGAGTGGCTGAGCTGGTGGCACTGGATGTATAAAGACAACCCCGCAGGTCCGGGTCTGATATGGCTGGCAGAACATAACAACAGAATAGTGGGGCACTATGCTATAGTGCCGACGAGACTTGCAATCACTGGCAAGACTGTTCTTGCGTGCCAGGGAACGGATGCGTTAACTCACCCTAATTATAGGCGGCAAAAGATTTTTGAGAGTCTGGCTAGCAGAGTGTACACTGAAGCTGCCCAAGATAGCATGTATATTGTATATGGCTTTCCCAATCCGTTCTCATATCCTATACACATTGAGAAGCTAGACTGGTTTTACATAGCGAACATGCAGCTTATGCTGAAGCCACTCAACTGGAAAGACACCATTGTGCTAATGGCAAAGAACAAGTGCTTAGGGACTATCTTGTCACCTTTAGCGGCACTGTTATGCAACAAGGCTTTCCTTAAGAGAAATAAGACAAATGCAACAGAAGGTTTGACTATCAATAAGGTCGCCTCTTTTGATCGACGATTCGATATGCTATGGGCCAGAGTCGCTAATCAATTTCAGATAATGGTGGAAAGGAAAAGTGATTACCTTAATTGGAGATACGGGGTTCCGGAAATGAATTATTCCATATTTATTGCAGAGAAACACAGTGAGATTTGGGGATATCTAGTCTCAAAACACGTAGCTGTTGGTGGTATAAAGGTCAGTATTGTCTTTGACATGGTAGCTCAATCAGAAGATGTATTAAATTGCTTGATTACGAAGGCTATCAATTACTGTCAACAGAGTGGTGTAGCCCTAATTCAATACCAACTTATAGCTAATAAGGTTTATCAGCGGCTTCTTAAGAGGAACGGATTTATAGCTTTGCCATTCTTAAAGGGTAGCCATTTCTGTGCTCGTTCCAGTTCAACCGATATCTCTAAACAGTTTCTGGCAAATCCAGACAACTGGTTTGTTCAAATAGGAGATTCCGACCTGATATAATTTCGCTACCTCGCCAGTGAGTCACGCATAACTAGTTTTCTAGTTGTAACAGTGGCATTGCCCATCCAATATTTACGGCAGAGACCGATTGCTTTACCTCATGCCCCCTTGAGTATGGCGATGACATACTCCTCCATATATTCCTGGTGTGCCATGATGAGCCCTGCTCTTTCGTAATTGTGTCAGAGGCCTAAATTGCGGTTGTTACTGTCTTAGAGTCGAAAGTCGGGGTCTGTGCTTCACCAGATACGAGAATCCCCAATGCAGTAGTATAGCCGGCAAAATTAGCAGGTGATATATATAAACCGACAGGGGAAAATTCTTCCTGATGATGCGATAGTGAGAGTAAAGACCCATGAAACCGAGCTCAAGCCTATTTTTCGTAGCATCTGCTTTACTTCTCGACTTCCCCACCTTGTGCCACACTTTAGCCGCAGGAGCATAGACTATTTTAAAGCCGTGTCTCTGCGCTTTTAGGCAATAGTCAACGTCCTCGTCGCCGAAGAAATAGTCAGAATCTAAGAACGATATTTTGTTAATGACAGAACGTTTGATCATCATGGCAGATCCGCTTATCCAGTCCACTTCTTTTACGTCTTGATATTTTGGCAGGTCCTGGTCGTTTTTTCCGATGGCCTCGTAGATCCAACGCCGCCACTTCATAATTCTTCCGCCGGCAGACCAAATAACGTCTTTTCTGCCCTCAAAGTCATAATAATAGAGTTTCGGGCCGACGATGCCTATCTTTGAGTCGCTTTCGGCAACCTTGATGAGCTCGTCAAGAAAGTCAGGGGCAACTATCGTATCATTGTTCAGCAGGATCAGGGAAGCAGGATTTGAATTACTGAGAGCATAGCTCATTCCAATATTGTTGCCTTTGGCAAAGCCGTAGTTATTGTCATTTACTATGACATGGATATAATCACCGTATTTCTCTTTCAGAACCCTGACATCGTCTCCTGATGAGGCATTGTCCACTAGAATGACTTCATAATCGGGATAGTTGACTCTCTTGAGGGACTCAAGACACTCAATAGTATCCTCAAGCCCGTTCCAGTTGAGGATTATGATGGAAACTTTAGGGTGATTCATAGTTTAACATTCTAGATTCCAGATTTTGGTTAATATGTTTACACTAGACACAATGTGATTCTGATCTTTTAGAGACGCTGAAGTCTATAAATTGGCCTTCTGTCATCAGTCTGTCCGATATAAATAGCTTCATTTAAGCTTGAATTATCCAAAATGAATTGGACGAATTCGTTCGGTATGAAGTTCCTGTATGCCCCTTGCATCTGAGGGCTGTCAGGCAGCTCTGCCTGGAAAAACATGAATTTCACGTTCAGCCTCTTCAATAGCTCAATTAGCTTTAAAAAGGTTCCCTCTGTTTTAGTAAAATGATGAAAGACGTTCAAGGCCAATACGACGTCGAAATCGTTTTTATCGTGATAATCAAATATTGAGCTATAGATGACTCTAAATTTCCTATCCTCCGCTATTTTTAGTTTCTCCAGAAAGTATTTAGCCTGTGCATCACTTTCAATCGCGTAACAGTCGAATCCGATTTCTTCGAATTTGTGGCAGAAATAACCCCAGCTGGCGCCTATATCTAAGATTGTTCCTCTACTCATAGGTAGATGGGCTCTAATCAGATCGAATCTTTCGTCGCTGTATGCTGATGGTATATTGGCTAGGTCTGGATGCGTGATAGGTTGATAGATTTTGCCTCCGTTGGCTTTTGCGTAATCGAGTATCTCTCTCCTGAAGCTATACCACTTTGAATGTCTGACGGTTATTTTTACCGGTATTTTATCTAGTTGGAGCAACTTGGCTATGGCTAGCCTGTGCTGCCCGTCTTCAAAGAGCAATACACCATCTCGTCCTATTCGTACTGTTACTTCGTCCTCATCTCTGTAGATGCCACCTTTTTGCTCCGAAATCTCCTTCTGACATTTGTAGCCATTAACCTTTATAGTATGGAATAGATAATCTAGATGTTTGCATCTCGCATCAAGCTCGCTCTTATTCCTGCAATTCCATATAGTAAATCCTTTAGATATGCAGTCCAAAGAAAACTTGTAAAGTTCAGTGTCCTCCCATGACATTCCGTGTATGAATCTGTCATCGAATCCTTTCAAGACGCGTGCTCCAAACTCCGTAAATTTGACTCTTTTCCGATCCCAGTTGCCCCCGATTACCTTGCCTCTATCTTTATACTTGTTATATTCTCCGATCTTACGAAATATCAAAGCGTCTTCAATCTTATTAGGCGACACCCAGTAGAGATTATTGACATCTGGGTTATCAGCCCACCTCCTGCTTTGGAGAACAACCCTGAGTCGCCAGATTTTGAGTCTTAGATTTAATGCAAGTTTTAACAATCTTGGATATTTGGAAAGTACAGAACCAACAAAGGATGTAATTTTCATGTAAATGTGGTCCCTTTTTCAGCAGAATTGACAAGGGGGTAAGCCGTTGAATCATTCCAGTCTTTGACTAATCCTGCCACTGTACCTCTAGCTATACTTGGTATGAGCAATATACCGCTCGGTCTCAACTTGAATAAGGAGACGAGAAACAAATTTAATACTTCTCTTAAGAAGATCAACAATACCTTCGGTATAGATTTTGGGGAGTACCTCTTCAATATAAACATGAGATTTCTATGGAGATAATACACAACTTTACTTGTGAACAGAGTATTTGATCCCATATTGTGTGTAACCAATTTCTCAGCAAACATACAAGTTCTATAGTCGGTCTTATTCCTGACTCGCAGACAAAACTCGACATCCTCATGGTACATGACGAGGTCTTCGTTCAGCAGACCTACCTTTTCAAAGACTTTTCTCCTGTAGAAACAGGCTGTTCCCGCAACATAATCCACTTCGCGAACTCCCTGAAAATTGTCCGTAAGCATAGCTGGAATCCACCCCTTGAGACTTCCTCCAGAGAACCAGGTTTTGCCGTCTTTATCAACTACGGTGCATGACAATACACCTATGGAGCTATCTCCATCCATTATTTCGACGTTTCTCTGAATAAAGTTACTCGTGACTTCGGTATCGTTGGTCAAAATGCAAACGTATGTACTGTTCGCAAGCCTTATCCCTTTGTTACAGGTTTTAACAAAACCGATGTTCTCTGTATTCTCCACCAAGCGCATATTCTTACGATCTCGAATAAAATCACTGATATACTCCACCGCCGATTTATCTGGGGAAGCGTCGTCAACGATTATGACTTCATAGTCATCAAAGCTCTGATTCGCAATACCCGGGAGCAGCCTTTCCAGGTCTCTTTTCCTATTGTAGTTCGGGATTATTATACTAACCCTATATCCGTCCTTCTCCACACAATCTCCTGTACGGTTAACATTTAGAGTATAGCAGCAATCACTCTTTTCCATTATAATGTTTCATACTCCCAAAGAAAAGTTCATCGAATAGGGGAAATTCCATCAAGGTTGCAAAGTGCAGAAGGAATTCTATTTCGATAGCAAGCCTGAAACAGCCCTCTGGGATGGCATGTGGACTACGAGGACCATAGAACAGGAATTGGAGGCCTGTGAGCTAGAAACGCCGGCCAGGGATCTATTTCTGGCCTGCATACCCAAGGGGGGCAGGATAATAGATGCCGGGTGTGGTTTTGGCAAGTGGGTCATTTATCTGAAGCGCCAAGGTTATGACATCGTGGGCATAGACAACAATGAATTGGCGATAGGTAAGCTGAAAGACTACGACAGTTCACTTCAGGTGGAACGGGGCGACATACTGGATATACACTACCCCGACAGGTCGTTTGATGCGTACATATCAATGGGAGTAGTTGAGCATTTTGAGGATGGGCCTATTCCAGCTTTGAAAGAAGCCTACAGAATATTAAAGCCCGGGGGGTTGATATTCGTCTCAGTGCCCACAGTCAATACGATCAGAAAACTGGTAAGACGGCCACTGAGAAATCTTATCAATGTTTTGCCCATGTCATTCATGGCGCTCAGATCAAACTGGGGCAAGTCAAAACGAAGTGCGCTTTTTGCGGCTGCGGCGACTATGGCCGGTATCCTGCCAGAGAGGGCAGTACGAATATTAGTACGTATTTTTCTTGGACAGAAGAGCAGGCATTACCACTTCTTAGAGTATAGATATTCCACATCTGAGGTAGATAATTTCTTGAGGAAGTCTGGCTTCCAGGTCATCAAGATGATGCCTCACGACTTTTATGGTGCAAAGGGTCATGCAGTAGGATTGGTGGTAGATTTCCCCTTTTTGGCGGCCAGCAACGGAGGCAACTTTAGGCTCAATCCAGTTGGCAGATTGATATCGCAGACTTTGAACGGAATATCTCCCTGGATTGCCTGCTCCAGCGTGCTCTGCGTGGCTAGAGCACTGAAGCACTGAGCGTGAAACACACCGGAAGAGAAACTACTTCAATTGAAGCATCTCAGAAATTCTGTTGCTGCAGATAATTTCCAGGTTAGCATTAATCTTCTCCATCGGCCAGTCCCACCATCTTATCTCCAGCAATTTGCGTATCGTATCATCATCAAACCTTTTCCCGATTGTTCGGGCTGGATTGCGGTAGTGGGTCAATTTGAAATTAGCGCCTGCATAAAACTAGGCGAGCGATTCAATTCCTGCGAGGGTCTTCCTCACATATACCCCTGAAGTTGTCGTAGGTGAAGTTGGTTTCGCTTGGAGTGAACCCCTGAAACTGGACACAATGGGTTAGGAAGGTTTAGGCAGGGTCGGAGTATAATCCCGAGAGGAGAAAGGACCCTGTTATGAGAAATCAGAGAAGTTTTAGTGTGGAGTTCAAGC
>Ga0315289_10002443_pt1 | contig 28435 bp, 23 predicted proteins | sample YL17G11_40_MG_FD_203452 | JGI IMG/M metagenome (GOLD analysis project Ga0315289, IMG submission 203452) | Sediment microbial communities from Yellowstone Lake, YNP, Wyoming, USA - YL17G11_40 | ecosystem: Environmental > Aquatic > Freshwater > Lake > Sediment | place: USA: Wyoming | collected... | reverse complement strand
CCAGCCAGCCACCGCAATTCGCCGCGTGGATGTGGCTGGGGGACGGCGGGTGCTTTATGCAGCTGCGCCTGTGTTTTCTGGTGATGGGAATATGGTACAGATCGTCTACCTGGCCACACCGCTGCCTGATACTCAGTGGACTGCTTTACCGGTCGCGGTCCGCTGGCAGCTTGGTGCAGTGATCCTGGTAGCCATCCTTTTGGCGAGTGCAACGGGGCTGCTGCTGGCCCGGCGCATCTCCCGCCCGCTTGGAAAGCTAGCAGATGCCGCTCAGGCCGTTGCGGCTGGGGACCTGGGCCAGACGGTGCCTGAAGACCCTGAGATTACCGAGCTGGCCGTGCTGGGGCGGGCATTTAATACCATGACGACCAGCCTGTGCCAGGCCGACCAGGCGAAAACCGCGTTTATCTCCGATGTCAGTCATGAGCTACGCACCCCGCTCACCGTAATCAAGGGGACAATCGAGACACTGCAAGATGGCGCTATGGACGACTTCGCCGCCCGCGGGCCGTTCCTGGCCTCCATGAGCCGGGAAACCGAGCGGCTGATCCGGCTGGTGAACGATCTACTGGTGCTGACCCGTGCCGATGCCGGTGCCTTGAATTTGCAGCTTCACCCGATAGACCTGGGGGAGCTGGTGTGCTCGCGCTGCGAACATCTCGAACGGGCTGCCAGCCAGCGCCAGGTGCGTCTGAGCGCCGCGATCGACCCGCATCCGGCAGGACAAAATGCCTACTCCGTTTTAGCAGATGCCGACCGTATCGCCCAAGTGTTGGATAACTTGCTGGATAATGCCATTCGTTATTCGCCTCCCGGCGGTAAGGTAACGGTGACCCTCACGCGGGAAGCAGACCAGGTGGCGTGCCGGGTTACCGATTCGGGTCCTGGAATCCCCACCAAGCACCTGGCCTTTATCTTTGAGCGGTTTTACCGGGCAGACCCGGCGCGTGGGCGCGGCCAGGGGGGCAGCGGGTTGGGATTATCGATCGTGCGCGGCCTGGTGTTGGCACATGGCGGACACGTGGCTGCCAGCAGCATCGAAGGTCAAGGGACTACGCTGACTTTTTGGTTACCGGTTGCAGTAAGCTGACACACAGTTGGCACTCAATTACCCTCATTTTGCCATCCTACTGCCTTGGAAATTGGATATCCTGTAGAGGAAGTTAAAGGCTGCCAGCAGGGCATCCCGCTGGCATTACCAACCCCCAGTTTCCATAATACTCAGGAGGATTTCATGAAACCAACGTCTAATCTTTTCAACCTGATCCTGATAGGAGTGCTGGTTGTATTGGCACTGGGTGCCTGGCGTCCCCAGGCACCGGCTGCCGCCCTGGCGCCAGCACCCGCTGAAGACTCTTGCGACAGCAGTCGCTCCATCCAGGTCTCGGGCGCAGCGGTTGTCTATGTGACCCCCGACCGGGCGTTACTCCAGCTTGGTGTCCAATCCAACGGCGACACCCCCGATGCAGTCCAGAGCGCCAACTTTCAGGAGATCCAAAAGGTTATCAGTACTGTGCGCGCCCTGGGTGTGGAGGCGAAAGATATTGCTACCGACTACTATATCGTTTACCCAGTTTACGAAGATTACAACTCGATGGTGATCAAGGGCTACCGGATCGACAACACGGTATCGATCACGGTGCGGGACGTCAGCCTGGTCGATGATGTCATCCTGGCTGCTTTGAAGGCAGGTGCAAATGAGGTCCAGGATGTGCAGTTTTATACCAGCGAGTTGCGCAAGTATCGCGACCAGGCCCGTGCGCTGGCAATGAATGCCGCTGGTGAGAAAGCCCAGGCCCTGGCAGGCGCGGCTGGTGCGCAGGCGGGCTGTGTATTATCCGTCAGCGAATATACCTGGTACCATTACTATGGCTCGTGGCGGGGTGGGCGTGAGATGGCCTTGTGGGCGCAGAACGCCATTCAGAATGCCAGCCCCTCCCAGGGCGAGTCGGCGCAGATGGAAGACTCGCCGATCAGCCTGGGTCAGATCGCTGTCCGCGCGGAGGTGAACGCCAGCTACAGCTTGAAGTGATAGATAAAGTGAGGGGTGCAAAAAAACCGGATGAGTCATACGAAGATGACTGATTGCGACCCGATTTGAACGAAAAGGAAATCGGACATTTCCATTGCAAATCTTTTTCCGATCTCTTATCTCAAGTTTAGAGCGAAAATTCTCAGGTTTCTTTCAGGCTAGAGTTACGTACAAGGCGCCAGCGCTTCGGCATCCTTGTTTCGGGTATCCAGGGGTGGGATCATCATATATATATTAAAACCACAAATAAGTCACGGTTTATCTGAGTGCTACCGAAGGTTTTAATGACATGGTTTTTTATGGGATTGAAAGATGAACATCCGTGAACTCAGCACAGCCTTCGGAAACAAAGAACCCCCAATTACCTGCGGGATGGTTATACATTCTTGCGCTCAAGGCCACCTGGTTGTCCACATATACTTTGCAGAGTGAACCATCGGTGTAAAGAATCATTTGTATTGGCTTCCCCGGCTGAAGATTGATCTGGCGCTCTAACTCGACCATATGAGGGCAGTCACCCGGGCGAGGCCAGGAGTCAAACACCAAGCGTGAGCGGTGGGGTTCGAGCCGGACATAATAACCGGCTTCAAAGTCCTCGCTGGTGCGCAGCATTATTCCAAAACCTTTCGTAGGCTCCGAGTAGACTGCAGTCGCCTTGATCATACAGGTCTCTGGCAGGTTACCTGCCGACAGGCACCGGAACGAACTTGGACCGTTCAACCGCACAATACCGTCTTTAGGAGTAGAGGCCTTAAATCCTTGGTTGAATTGGATGGATTGGTTAGTTTCGAAGAAATTCAACACAGAGTCAGGAATGCGAACGGCTAATGTGCTGTCATCTCGCTGTACCAACTCATGGACAACCAGATTGCCACCCCATTGCCAGGTAGCGTAATCTTTTCCATCCGCACGAGTAGGATTCCAGCCAAAAAGGAATCGGTGATCTTCTCCTGACGCTGTCTTGGCAGCATAAAAAGCCCGCCCATCGAAAGTATCCACTTCGGGGGTGATCCAAGGGCCACTGATCGTACGAGAAATGCGGTACCTGGTCAAACAAGAATCCGAAAATTCCGAGAAAATCAGATACCACCAATCTCCAATCTGAAATAAATCCGGGCACTCATGGGTGAAATACATATCCGGGGCATAAAAAGGTTCCTGCACATCCCAGCTTTTTAGGTCTTTAGATGTACATAAACATGTACAACCTCGCCGCCGAGATGGACCCTCTTTCAAACGAGCTGCTATTAGCATCCAAAACTCACCGGCACTTTCATTCCAGAAAACAAATGGGTCACGCCAGTCGTGAGGTTCAAAACGATCCGGTGGAGAATAGAAAGTATCCTCAGGGATCTTTTTCCACTCAAATAAATCGTCCGAAACGGCATGCATAATGGCTTGCTCGGGCCTTCCGGCTTTACGCAGGTGAGGATTATGCCCGGTATAGAAGATATGAAATTTACTTTCTCCGTAAATAACACTTCCGGTAAAAACATACAAGTCCTGATCATCCACCGTCCCGCGCGGTAGACACTCACCGTAATCCACAAATTTCACAAAATTACGAGTCACCAGGTGGCACCAGGGTGTCCCCTCACCATGCTTTGGGATGTCGCGGAAATCCTTCAGGTAAAACAGGTGATATTCCCCTTGCCAATAAAAAGGGATAAAATCTGCAGCCCATCCATCATCGGGTTTGTAGTTGATATGCATATGGACCTCCCTAAGTACGTCGGCCTACGCTTTGGTCTATTAACCACATGAACAAAGCCCTGAAAAATCAGAATAAAAAGCTGACCTCGTTCATCGATCCCATCTGTCTCTTAATGTTGGAAAGTCCGAAAAGGGCTGGTGTGGTTCTAATTGGTACCAGTAGGCGACCGAAGCAATATCGTCAGTCAACGGCTGGAAACGGTGATTCGGCCACCAACCGAGCGCCTGGATAGTCACCTTAATATCCCTACTAAAACCTATACTGTCTATGACATGCCAACGGTACAAGCTGAACTTTCTTGGACCTTGGGGGTCTTTATTGAATGCCAGCGGCATACCAAGAAAAGGTGAACTGAACTCCTGCTCGTTAGAATCCGAGATCGGGTTCTTGACAAAGCCCCAAGCACCGCCGAAGTAGTCTTCTGTTCCATTGTCGGCCATAGTAGGGTAGTCAGTATCGCCGTCAATAAAGAACTTCACTTCACCTTCACCCCACCAGCCGCGCGACAGGGCTGTCCAGGCAAGGTAAGTACCAATGTATAAGCCTCGGCCGGTTACGCCATCCAAAATTACGTGTTCCGGATAATCATGTCGCGTCATGCTGCGCCGTCACTGGGCGTGGAAGTAGGCGGTGTCTTGGTGGACCTCTTGTAATACATAGAGCACCCGGTAAGCCACCGTATCAACATCGCGCGGCGCCTGATTCTCCAAGGTTATGCATGCCTGCTGCCGGAACGGCATAGCCCAATAACAATTACAGCCGCGATAAGGGCCAACATGCACTGGCAGCGAATTAACTAGGTGCGGAGCAGAGTCATGCCCCATGGCAAAGAAGTCTCCCAGCGGCACCTCCACAGAGGGTGTAGTCTCGCCATCCCAGTAGAAACGCAAGACCAGCGCTCGGTACTCCGGTAAGTCACTTGTGATGTAAAACTCTTTGATGCAGCCTGACCCGCTGATGTCAGCAAGGACTGCCGTTTGCCCGGACCTAAGCCGAATAGCATTGCGAACCTTCCAGCCGCGGCCCAAATCGAGTGCAGCCCCTGAATGGTAGAGATCAGGATCAGCAGGATTAGGATCCCAACGACATGCACCGCCTTTTTCGCCGGTTGGGTTTTCGGCCGAGATCTGCCGGGTGACGATGCCATGCGCCAAAGGTAACGAACCAAGGAGGTGATAAAAAAGCGGGTTCATTGTGCACACTCAATTTCATTTTTCCCCACATGAAATATTCCTTATTTCAACTGAGCACCCTGACTCTATCAGTGAGCTTCTCACGACTGAGAAGCATCTGGCCGTGTCTAGAAAAAAATAGTATGGCACCCATCCTCTAGACGAGAGGGTGAAATGGGCAAGCGGCTAAACTTTGTATAGTTCCTTGAAAAGCCTCAGCAAATCGATGTTGTCACCGCGCACATACACGGGAATGTGTTCTAGTGGAGCGTCCGCAACCACGTATTTGCCTCCAATCACTTTATCGCCGGTCCAGACGTCCGTCCACTCGGTTCCGGCTGGGAGGTACACCTCGCGTCTGCGCGCCTCATATTGGGTGATGGGCGCCACCAGGAGATCAGGTCCGAACAGGAACTGGTCCTCCACCTCTGCGGCCTGGGGATCATCCTGGAAGTCAAAAAACACCGGTCGCATGGGCGGTAGACCCTTCTCCGACGCCAGTCTCATTTGCTCCATGACATAGGGGCGCAAATGCTCCCTGAGGAGCATGGCTGCCCGTATATGTGCATAGGATTCTCCGCCAATCGTCCAGGCTTCGTTGTTGGGCCGGTGGCCATGCGTTCGGAAGACGGGCAGGAAAACGCAGTACTGGTACCAGCGTACCATCAACTCATGAAAGCGTGGGCTCGTATTGTCATGGGTGATAAATCCGCCGATGTCACAGCTCCACCAGGGGATGCCGCTCATCATCACGTTGAGGCCCACCTTCATGTACTCTTCCAGATGTTCAAAGGAAGAAAGGATGTCGTGGGGGGCTGGGCAGGCCCCGTAACGTTGACTGCCCGCCCAGGCATTGCGGCAGATAGTCACCACCTCGTTCTCGCCGGCGGCAAGCAAGCCTTCGTAGATGTTTTTCTGATGAGCCACGACGAAGAAGGCATGCGCTTCCCTGGCGGGCCCGATGTGAAACAGAACTTGATCGTAGTCCTGGATCTCGTGGAACTCATCACACGGATCGAGCCAGAAGGTGCGTATTCCAAGATCGACGTAGTTCGCCTTCCACTTACTCCAGAGGTACTTGGCCGCTTCCGGATTGGTCGGGTCGTATTGGTATTTCGGCCCGAAGAAATCGACGGTGTCCTTTTTTCCGCCAATGGAACCGGTGAACAGGCCATGCTCTTTCATGTAGGCGAAGTTTTCGCTTTTCTCGTCCACCAGGATCCAGGGCGAGATCATAATGCGCACGCCCATCTCATCCAACTCTTTCACCATTGCAGCTGGGTCCGGCCAGAACTTCGGATCCAGCTTCCAGTTGCCAGTTACATCCCAATGCAGGAAATCGATTACGAGCACCGACAGGGGCAGGCCGCGCCGCTTGAATTCCCGCGCTACATTGAGAAACTCCTCCTGTGTCTCGTAGCGCAGCTTGCACTGCCAGAATCCAGAGGCCCAGTAAGGAAATGCCGGAGCGTGTCCTGTGGCATCGGCGTAGTGTTCCATGATCTCCGCGTAGGAATCTCCTGCCGTAATGAAAAAGTCGATCTGTTTGCTGCCATAGGAAACCCAGCGGGTCCTGTTGTGGCCAAACTCGACCCTGCCCAACGAAGGATTGTTCCATAGAAATCCATAACCTTCGCTAGAGACCACAAAGGGGACCACCGCCTTGACATGTCGCTGGTAGAGATCGATTACGCTGCCCTTCAGATTGACCCTTCCCGTGGCGTTCTCTCCCATACCGTAGAAGCGTTCGCCGTCTCGCGATGCCAGGTGCAGTTCGGCATGGAAAAGACCATCGCCCACCGGCTTGAAAGTGCGTGTGCCGGGGTTGTGGGCCCAGACACCATAGTCGTATTCACTCAGGATGGGGATCTTTTTGCCGTTGCTATGCCTGAAGAACTGCAAGTGACCTTTCTGCGTGTAAATGTCTTGGATGCAAACCGAGATCTTGCCATTTCTGAGCGTGGCTTCCTCTGGCGAGATCTCGATCTTTCCTTCGACCTCAAGAGGTATATCCAGCGCCCAGTCCGAGGTCTGTCCGCCTTCATTGGGGGTTACCCGTACTCGGAGCCCATCCCAACCCCATGGTTCGATCACAAGCGTCTCGTGATCCTGCTTGTAAACGAGCTTGTGGTTGACTTTGCTGACCCTCTTATTCAAGTTGTTCATTGGTATTCCTTCTAAATGGATAGAAGGGCTAAGAGATCAAAGCCCCAGGTTTGCTATCTTGAGCCTGGTCAGGCAACAGGCTAAGCATTCTATCTTGCCTGTCCAAGGTATCCGCGAAATCTCTCGTGGGGGAGGCTCCTGATTACGTGCTTTTTGGAAATGGGACGAATGCCCGTAGAAAACTGGTGGTACAGGTGTGATAAATTAGACAAGCCGTCATTGCAGGAAACCGACCTAGCCCGAGGCGAAAGCCATCATTGAGGAACGAAAAAACTAGCCTCTCAACCCAGTCATCACGATGCCCTGGACGAAGTACCTCTGTGCCAGGAAGAAAAGTAACAAGACCGGTATCGTCATCGTCACAGCGGCAGCCATCAGGAGATTCCAGCTGGTTTGCATTAAACCACCGCGGAAGAGTGTCAAGCCCATGGCGACATTGTACTTCTCCGGTGTGTTTAAGAAGAGCAGCGGTCCCATAAAGTCGTTCCACGTGGTGAGAAATGTGAAGACCGCCACTGTCGCTAGAGCTGGCTTGGCCAGCGGCAGGAAAATTCGAGCGTAAATCGAGAACTCGTTGCAACCATCGATGCGCGCCGCGTCAGCCAACTCCTCGGGCAGGGTACGGAAGAACTGGGTGAGCAGGAAGATATTGAAGGCGCCTCCACCAAAGAATGTAGGAACGATGAAGGGGAGGTAGGTGTCGATCCATCCGAGCCTGCTGAAGATAACAAACATGGGCACCATCAGCACAATACCGGGAAGCATCATTGTCCCCAACACGATTTTGAACCAAATATCGCGTCCTGGAAAGCGCAGCCGAGCGAATCCATACGCACAAAAAGAAGATGCCCAAAGGACAGCAATCTCGTTCATGATCGCAATGAATAGGGTATTCCTGATGTAGATATGAAATGGCTTGATGATGAAGACCTGGATGTAGTTTTGGAAGTGCGGCGGGTTAGGGATCCACTGGGGAGGGTACCGGAAGACACCCATCTGATCCTTTAGGGAACTGGTGACCAAGAATCCAAAAGGCGCAATCATGATGATGGCACCCAGCAGGAGCAAGGCCCAAACCAAAGCCCGCCCCCACTTTCTCCTGGCTACGTATTTCTTGCTGACCCGCACACTGGCCAATTCTTCAATCGCGATGGCGTCCCCGCCCGAGTTTGTGTTCTCCCTTCTGACTGTCACCAGTATTCCTTACCTCACGCTGTTTTGGCTTCGTGGTAAACTGATCGGCTAAAATACCTGAAGATCAACGCAACCAGAGACATAACAATAACGAAAAGCACCCACGCAAGCGCCGAAGCCTGTCCCATCTTAAGGTACATGAACCCGACGCGATAGATGTGCAAGACGTAGAAGAGAGTAGCATTGTTTGGGCCGCCACCGGTGATGAGATAGCCAGCCGAAAAGACCTGAAAGGAGCCGATGATACCCATAATCAGGTTGAAGAAAATGACAGGGGAGACGAGCGGAATAGTAACATACCACAGCTTCGCCCAATATCCGGCACCATCCATCTCCGCCGCCTCATAGTACATATTGTCGACACCTTGCAGCCCTGCGAGAAAGATGACCATGGCACCGCCGATACTACTCCACAGGCTGACCATGATCAGTGACAACAGCGCTAAATTGGGATCGATCAACCAGTGCACCTTGGGGAGTCCCACGCTCCTGAGAACCAAGTTCACAAGCCCAAATTCAGTGTTCAGCATCCAGGCCCACAAGAGGGCACCCGCGACTGATGGCACGACCACAGGCAGGTAGTAAAAAGTCCGGAAAATCCCGATACCGGACACCTTCGTATTCAACAGTAGGGCCGCGCAGAAAGAGAGCACTAAGCCGATCGGCACAGAGATCAAGGAGTAAACGGCGGTGACTTTCAGGGATTGCCAGAACAGCTCATCGTGGAATATCGTGGAGAAATTATCGAGGAAGACAAAGTGCGGAGCACTTATCATATTCCAATCCTGGAAAGCCATCCAGGCCGAAGTCACCATAGGGATGAACTGCCATAGCAAAAACCCCAGGATGAAAGGTGAGATGAAAATATAGCCAACCAGGGCCTGCCGAGTAGCATTTGTCATTGGCCTCAAACGCCCTAGCCACTGCGTTTTCATTTGTATATTCACACTCCTTGGCTACCGGTCCCAAGGGGACTGGACCGAGTGATTTGGCCCAGCCCCCGTAACCGGTCTGGGCTAAACTGCCTTAGTCACTCTCCTTCTGCAAGATCGCATTTGCCTTTGAAATACAGCTTTCCACGGCCTGCTGTGCTGTTGCAGTACCATTCCAGAGGCTCTCTAAACTAGAATTGATGAGCAGCTCAGCCTCACCGAAACCAGGCGGGCACAGCCAGGTCTTGGTGTAGTTGGGTAAGAACTTGGTGATCAGGTCGATGTAGCCTGCCGGGTGAATACCCTCCGTGGGGCTCTTCCGCTCGCTGATCCAGCTCTTCAATCCTTCCGGGGTCAATAGCGACGTCTGGTTTGGCCACCAGAGGCCAATCTTTAAAAAGGTACTCTGGTACACGGGGTCTGCTGTCATCCGCACAAACTTATAGGCCGCATCGGGGTGCTTCGTGGCTTTCATGGCACCGCGAACGTCAGCCACGATAACGGAGGCAGTCTGCTTCATCTTGGGAGGGCAGGCCGTGCCCAGATTACAATTGAGTTTATGGATCCAGGATAGGTTAGGGCTATAATCGATGAACATAGGCAGCTTGCGGTTCTCCAGCATCTGGGCGCTGCTCATGCCTAGATCCTTGAAATTGCTGGCCAGTGGCGCGACCCAATGCTTGAACATCAAGTCAGCGACATTCTGCATGGCTTCAATGGCGGCCGGATCATCGATCTTGAACTTGTTCGTGGCCGTATCCACCATTTCCACACCATTGAGGAGAACAAGAGCATCATTAGCCCAACCAGCATGATTATAATCGATCCCCCATTGCACGATGTCGTTTTTATCGAACCCGCTGTCTTTCGGGTGCCTGCCCTTGCTGTCCTTGGTGAACTGCCTGGCCACCTCGACGAAGTGATCCCAACTCCAGGCCTTCTCGGGATCGTTGCTGGGTGGTTCAATCCCAGCCTCTTGGAACATGTCGGCGTTATAGAATATATTCATGCCCACCCAGCAGACACCAATGCCGTGCCATCTGCCCTTGTAAGCGGAACGGCCATCCTCTTGGGGCTGCAGGAAATATGTCTTTGGGTTCATTTCTGTATCAACATCGAGATAATCCTGGATATCCAGCATCAATCCCTGTTTGCAGAAAGTCTTGTAGTAATCTTGCGGTGTGAAAAGAGTGTCAGGTTGCGTTCCTGAGGCGATCATAGCAAAAAGCTTTGTCATATAATCTTGTGGGGTGTGTAGCCATGTGACCTTGATGGAGGGATTCTTGCTTTCGAACCTCGCGATCACGTCGAGAACGGCCTGGCTCTCCTCAGGGCCCCCCCAACCCATAAAGCTAATTGTGACTTCTTCTGCTTTGGGCGGCTCCGTTATTTTAGTTTCTACTTCAGGCGTCTCCTTTATTTCAGTCGTTACCTTTGCTGCCTGTGGTTGACATGCTGCAACTACGGCGCCGGTAGAGATTAGCGCCGTCATGCGTAAAAAGTCTCGTCGACTTAAGGTTCTTTTACTCATTTTAGGACCTCCTTCTTTCATCCGAGTAGAGCAAAAAAAAATTGGTGCTTTAGTAGACTGTAAATCCCAAATCTTTGGGTATAGACTTTTCAGTTTGATCCTCGCATCGGCAGTGGTGAACTGCCAATGAACCTTAACAACTTCAGCTGGTACATGGCGCTTGCCTTTCTGGTTATTGGGTCGCTTACCAGAGTCGCAAGAAGTGCGCCATTCTTCAAGTTCAATTTAGACAGTCTACTAGTAAGGGAACTCTCCATCACCTTTTCGTACAAACCACTCGAATGCACCCAGACGGTGGTCTGTACTCTTGTCAATCCGCATCGCCTCCATTCTTCGAGTTTCTTTCCACCTCCTTTCAACAAGGTGCCATGCGAAGAAAGATACAGTTTGATTGGAAATCATTGTCTTTCTAACGAAGAGATCGCACAGTTAAAAGAGTACTTTCTCCTTGCGTTCACCACTCTATGCTATGAAGAGTTGACGACCAACATGACCTATTTTTATATGTAGCCAATCTATAGACTACTTGACACTCCACGCTATCATGTTATGATCTTATTATACAAAATAATGAGTTGACATTTTACGCCTGACTTATGACAGTTTTGTGTCAAATGGTATATGACTACCTACGAGGTATTTGAAGAGGAATTGAAGGAGACGCTTTCCTGCTTACACGATCCTAGCTACCAGCCGTCTGAAACCCTTTGCCAAGTAATAGGATGCCTTCACAAAGAGGACAATAACGCTATTTCAGATGCTATCCTTCACGTAATAGAGAGCTTCAAACCTCCTCTCGATATCCCCTTAAACGCTTTTATCAGGCACATCTATGACCTGCTATATAACCGCTATGTATTGAAGCTCACTCAGAAGGAGACCGCTTATCGGCTCAATGTGAGCCAGAGGACGGTCAACCGGCTACAGTACAAAGCAGTTCATGTGCTTGGGAGGATCCTTTGGGAACGCAGCCAGAAGGTGGGACTAAGTACCAGGAACCTGGCTCATGAAGATGGAGTTCAGATTACTGAGGGAAATATCGCGGAGCCCCTAACTCCTGATTGGAACTCACAATTACAACGGGAATTAAATTCTTTGCAGGCTAAAGCTCCCGATGCATTGTCCGATGTGGATGATGTCATCAGAAGTGTCCTGGGGATTATGAATGCTCTGACTCCGAGTCTGGGTAACCACATGAAGGTGATGTATGTGCAGCAAAATTTGGTCGCTGCTATTCATCCCGTTCTCTTTCAACAGGTGCTGCTCTCGGTTATAACCCGTTTAATCCCTTACTCATTGAGTGAGATCGCCGTCTACGCCAAGCTTGAGGACGGCAACACCAAGATCACCCTGACCGGTACCACCGGTGAATGTGGGCTCAATAAGATTGATCTGAAGAAGGGCATCCCCACATCGAAGGACATATCAGTTGACACCTGGGTAGAAGGCACTCATGCTTTTGTATGGATTACAATACCTTCTATGGGGAAACTTACTGTGCTGGTGATTGATGATAACGAAGATATGGTACACTACTATCGAGATTGTACGATAGGTACGCGATATCACATCGTCCACCGCGCTCGGGGATACGATCTATTCGAGGTTTTGAGGACTCTTACCCCTGACATCATCGTGCTGGATGTCATGCTGCCCGACATCGATGGGTGGCACTTGCTCATTCGCCTTCACGAAGAACCAGCCACCAGGTCGATCCCTGTCATCGTCTGTACCGTTGTTAGAGAAGAGGATATGGCCTTTTCTTTGGGGGCCGCAAGCTTTTTGGCAAAACCTGTGGGACCTCGCGAATTCATTCATGCATTGGATCAGGTGAGCTCTCAGGCTGCAAAAGGAGGTTCGATAGCTCCAACGAACAACGGAGAAGCTGGTTGAGGGAAAGTCCATCTTCCATCGTAACGAGCAGGAAGGAGCTTCTTGGCGGCTGATCTACGGGATCTTTCGCGGTCACGAAAAAGGTGGGCACAATAGGTATCTCCTCGTCGTAGGCCATCGTTTCCAATACCTGCTGACCGTCAATTCCTGGCATCACAAGATCAAGTAACATCAAGTCGGGCGGATCGCAACGTAGCCTGTCCAGTGCCTCTTCCCCATTGTAAGCGGTCATAATCTCCAGCGAGCCATCGCAGACGCGTAACATCTGGCTTAATAACTCTACTTCATCGGTATTATCGTCCACCAATAAAATGCGCTTTATGGGTCGGTCGAGCTCCCTTAAAGCTCGTACCAAATCATGCCTCGTTACTGGTTTCATCAACCGGCCCAATAATCCAAGTGACCGATCCTCCTTTCGGCTTCCTGGAACAGAGCACCCGATAATTGGAGTTCCTTTCGACTCTTGACGAAAGGTCTTGATTCGCAGTTGAAGATCCTTCAAAGCTCCCACATTGAGCAAGATGGCTTGGGCTGGCGTCTGCCTCAACAATTCAATAGCCTCTGTATCCCCTCTTGCTTCAACAAATTCGACCTCACTCGAACATCGCGCAAGCATAGTGTAAAGATCACCAGTTTCGTCGCAGACAATAAGACGTGGGCTGTAGAATGAATCAGGGAATTTGGGCTTGGAGTGGCGCTCGTGCCAGATCCAACTTTCTTGAATCTGATGCCCTGGTCTACAGATAGGGTCAATGGGGGGGGAAATCGGCAATTCAAAGGTAAAGGTGGTCCCCACCCCCAACTCGCTTTCTACCCAAATCCGCCCACTGTGCATTTCGATGAATTGTTTGCTGATACTTAGGCCCAGCCCGCTGCCCCCCTTATCACGCCAGAAATCACTCGTGCCTTGAGAGAAGGGCTCAAAGATTCGATCAAGGTCATTCGGAGAAATACCCTGGCCCGTATCCGCCACACTGACACGGACATATTGATCCAACTGGTTTGCTACTATCGCGATTTGACCTTTTTCAGTATATCGGGTCGCATTGCTAACCAGGTTGAGAACCACCTGCTCGATACGGGTTCGATCGCCGTAAAACTCAGGGATATTCTCCGAGATTGCCAAACGGAGAGCCAATTTTTTGCTTTCCAGTAAGGGACGCACTTCCTCCACAACAACATCAATGATCTCTTTTATGGCAACGCGTTCTCGGTGAAGCACCATGCGATCCGTCTCAATCCGGATCAAATCAAGGACATCATTGACCATGTCCGAGAGGTGCTGACTGTTGCGGTGCACAATCCGTAGGGCGTCTCGCATCCGTGGCGATAAAGTCGCATCGTATATTTCAGGCTTCTCTGTCAATAAATCAACCAGGCCAATGATCATATTGAGAGGTGTCCGGAATTCATGGCTGACTCTGGCTACGAACCTTGTCTTGACTTTTTGAGCTTCCTCCGCTATCACCCGCAATTCAGTGACCCTCTTGTTCATTAGAGCCAACTGGCGGTTGGCGTGGGCCAGGTCGTCCAGCGTCTGGACAAGTTCTACTCTTTGATCAAGCGATTCTTTCAGGATCCGCTGTACATGCGCATGGTAATTGGTTAACCATTCAGCATGCTGGCGAACCTTGTAAGATGCCGCGAACAATGCTACAAATACAATCCAGATGGCTACCAAGATAGTGGAAGCGCTGGAAGGATCATATCCTCCCATGACGGGATGATGAGCTAATATAAAGACAATCGCGGACTCAGCGACGGCGGTAATCGCTGCCGCTGGAATGCCTACCAGGGAAACAGCTAACGCGGTCGGTATCACTGCCCAAGCGAGAGAGCCGGAGAGGTTTAGCCAAATGCCACCTAGATGAACCGCAATGATTAATGACAGGATAGTGAACCATCGCCCCACCAGCGGCTTCCAATCAAAGAGAAGCCATCCTATGATTGCCAGGATTGAGAGAAGGAGAACGAGTGATATAGTCTGGTTTACCGTGTCCCACGGGAAAGAAAATAGTTCTGCGCCCAAGGAGATCAGGCAACCAACTGCCACCAATGCAGTCAGTACTAGCTTAGGACTAATATGTAGTTCAGACTCAAGTATTGAATCATCCATAACCATTATCCTCATACATCTGTCGGCAATTCAGATTATAACTGTGAAAATGTGATGTTGGTCATATTTCTAGCAAAGATGTGATGTATCTGCTCTTGATAAACGATCCAAGTAGGTGTTGATGACAATAGACGAGCATTGAGCCAGGATAAAGATATCCTTGTTGCTTGTCGATCACCATCACATGGTTCATGAGGAACACCAATATACTACTGATGTCTGCATAATTTCCTAAACTTCATAACCTGCATCTTGGATGAACGCCCGGATCAAATAATGTTTGTGCTGTATTCGCATCTTCGCCATATGTAGGTGAGCATCAAGCTCAGAAAGGTTGTCACATACAAGATTCGCCAGATAAGCCACTTTCAGATAGCTCCAAACCCGTTGGTGTAAACTTTTTTCTGTAAATTGTCCGCCCAAAAGCGATAGTTCTGGTGTATCTTTCGAGAAGCAACCAACTTCAAAAAGGAGTGACACCATGACCTACCAAGGCGATTCTAACTTATCAACCGAGTTGCTGGAACAGATTGCTGCCAATGGCTTTGATCAACTACCGGAACTAATCCGCATTGTGGTCAACGCGGCTATGCAGGCAGTGCGCTAGTTGGCTGAGTACTATCATAAGTCTCCAGACCAACTTAGTGAAGAAGAACTGTGCCAATATTTTCTCTATCTCAAGAATGTCAAGAAGGTCGCCCGTAACACCTGCACCCTGGCTTTATGCGGGATCAAGTTTTTCTATGAGCACACCGTTGCTCATTGCCTGACGCAAGAAGCGAATCAGTTAATCTAACTGGGGCGGGCCTCGGCGGATGCGCTCCATGACCTGTTCTTCCGGCTCATCCCAAAATCCTTCAACCCACCATGTTACACCAGCCTCCATCCACGGAATGAGTTTATCCTGTAGCTGGGTATGATCCAGACCAGCCGTTTTGCCACCCACCACGATGTCAAAGGGTGTGGTCAGGGTGCGGTTGGCATCCACATAGGCTTTCATCTCGCGGATATCCGCCGGCGTCACTTCTACACCCTTCCCTTCTCGGTTCATCTTTTCTGCGAAAACCCCGTCACATTTTAGAACTCGCTGCATTGATTTTTTTCGCGGCCAAATGCCTACCACCCACAGCGGGATGCGCGGCTGCTGCACTGGCTTGGGTGGGTAGTGCCGCTCCTCCATCAACGTCAGCTTGAGATGATAGTGCTTACCATCATAGTCGAATTGTTTACGCTGGTACAGCAAGGTCAGGATATCAATGCTTTCATCCAACATTTCGGCGCGCGCCTTGATATCGGTCAATTCGTCAGGAAAGCTTTGCCATCCCATCCAGACTGCACCCGCTCCTAACCCAAGAATTAAACGGCCATCGGACAGGCGATCTAGAGCGACAGACTCGCTGGCCACCTTCCAGGGGCGCCGTAGCGGCATAGGGATGACCATGGTACCCAGCCGGATGCGCTGAGTCCTCATGGCGGCCGCAGCCAGGGCGATCATCGGGTCCTCACACCAAATAGCGTCTCCCAGGAAACAGCCGTCCCAACCGGCTTCTTCAGCCAGGTTAGACAACTTCGCGGCGATGCGTGGTGATGAGCCGAATGGCAAAGCCAAACCGAATTTCAGAGCTGTCATATTGCCTCATGCTATATCCATGTGCGCCCAATATGGAATAGACCATCTTCCAAAATGAGTATAGCAATAATCCCGGAGCCTCAAAATGTCCTATCCGACGATAATCTCGTCAAGTGAACGCTTAGGCACGTGATGGACCCCTTGCTTATCGCGCCAATACTTGATGTCCCCTGCGGACCCCACGGCCTCAAGCACGACCGCCTCCTTTGGCTTACCAAGCGCTATCACAAGCAGGATCTCGTAGTCTGCTGGAATTGCCAAAGCCTGGTTCAGCTCACCCTTCCGCACCGAACCAATCATGCAGCCGCCCAGCCCCTTCTCTGTCGCACCCAACAGGATGCTCTGCGCGGCTATCCCGTGGTCGCATCCGAAGGACTGGGTGATGGTCTTGTCGCCCAGGATGATGATGTATGCGGATGGCCTTTCACCTTCCTCAGGGCCCGGCCAGCTTTTGAGATAGCCAGCCCAAGCCAGGTTCTGAAACACGAGAGCATTCCTTTGGGGATCGCAGGACAGGATGTACTTCAGCGGCTGCTTGTTAGCCGCCGATGCAGACAGCCTCGCAAGGTCCACCAGTTCCCTGAGGGTGTCGATGCTGACCGGCATGTCCTGATAGAACCGGCGGTAGCTTCTGTTCTTGAGGATCAGATCTCTTATCATGATGGATAGGGCCCCTCCACGTGCGGCCCAATCGTTATTATCGCGCTAAATCGTGATATTGTCACACTGAGTATTATAGAATGGACTATACTTCTACCTGATCCAGCTTCGTCCGTGAGAATAGCGTATCAGCTTTGACTATTAGACTCCCGCAGGTTATACGAGATGGACTTGATACCCCCAGCTCAACGGAATAGATGGGACAGGCTAAAACTCTCATCTGTATAGGAGGATAAGATGAAATTTGAGACTGTATCTCCTGAAGCTGTCGGTATGTCCTCGTCGCGCCTGCTGAAAGCCAGAGAATACGCTCAGCGTGTAGGCGACCAGCTTGGCAGTTCTGGTGGTGCGGTGCTGGTAATACGCCAGGATAAGATTGTGGGCGAATGGTATTGGGGCCGGTGCGGTCCTTCACCCGATGCTCTCCCCTACGACGAGAACACCATGACACCCTTGATGTCGATTACCAAGGGCCTTACCGCGACCGCCCTGACCTTGATGATCCAGGATGGTATGATGTGGTTGGACGAGCCGATTTCGTCCTACATTCCAGAGTTCAGAGAAGGTGAGCTTGCCAAAGTAACCGTCCGTCACCTGGCCACCCATTCCAGCGGTCTGCCAGGAGGAGACATCGATTTCTATAGCTGCTGGCGGGACCAACGCCCGGGTGAAGCGCTGGCTGAAACCTACTTCCGGCATGCCATGGGACGCGTCGTCAGAGGGGTGGTCTTTGAACCAGGCACGTGGCATGTCTATTCAGACATAGCCGTTACCATCTTGGGAGAGGTGATCTATCGCGCCAGCGGTGAAAGAGTGCCGGACATCCTGCGCAAGCGGGTGTTCGAGCCGCTCAAGCTCAAGCGTATCGGGTGGGATTTCGACGATGAGCTGGTAAAGGATATTGCCAGTATTGTGAATGATGACTGGATGGGAGGTCGCCATGGGACAAAGGAAGCCAGGCTGGCGGGTTCCGTAGCCGGCGGGTTGATCAGTAATTCGCGTGATCTGGCTGCCTTTGGGTGCCTGCTTTTACATGAGGGTGAGCTGGATGGAATCCGCATCCTGGCGCCTCTCACCGTCAAGATGATGACCACCTGCCAGTACCCACTGCCCGGACGGCCGAACTACCCTCACCGCGGCCTGTTGTGGTGGATCAAAGCCACGCCTGACACGCCTGAGCTGGGCCATCTTGTCCCTTATGGAACCTACTGCCACGGCGGCGCAGCGCATAGCGTATTGGTGATCATGCCGGCGCTGGACATCGTCGCTGTGATGATCCGCAATCGTGTGGGCGATCCGCCAGGCTTTATCTACAACCGAGACTACCCGGTCTTTATGGACCTGGTGGCTGCCGCCGTTGATAAACTTTAAATTCATAGCCGCTGTCTCTTTCGAGTTCATTCACCATCTGCACGGCTGGATGCCATCGATAGTGTAATTGTTGCCAGTAAGCGGGGCATGTATATTGGGTGCAGCGAAATCGTCTTATAAGGTCAGGGGATGACGCCTGAGACGTAGGTGAGGCAGCCCCGTTGCTCTCCATTTACCTGCTGAAGACATAACACCAACTCCTTTCAAGTTTCGCGGCCTACTCATTCTCTCCTAATCGGTAGTGTAGAATGTAATTTGAATATGCCAGCGGCGGGATATAACGCATCAGATTAGCCATGCCCAGGCGGGGTTCATGCTTGTCGAAGTAGCCCCATTTATTCAGCAGGCGCAAACCCCAGGATTCCAGTTCGTGGGGATCGTCCACCCCCCAGTTGATGCGCGTGCCAGTTTTCTTAAGGACTGGATGTGCGCGGTTATGGAGGCTGGCGGAGAATGACGAAAGCGCATCGAAGACCAGTTCGCCACCGTGGAAGCGCCCCGCCAGTGTGGTCACCACGGGTTTAATTTCTGCTTTCGTGAAATACGGAAACACACCTTCAGCCATGAATATGATCGGCTTATTCATTTGCGCGACCGTATCCAGCCAGGTGAGATCGAACATCGAGTGGGCAAGGGATCGGCAGCGTTCGCCATCGGGCAGAAAACGGTGGCGCAGGTCAATAACTTCGGGCAAGTCAAACCCCAGCCAGGTCATCTCCCCATTATCGAGACGGTCAAAGTGTGTATCCAGCCCGCAGCCGATATCCACCACCAGCCCTTGTGGATTGACAGCGAGAAATGCTCGGGCGTAGCTGTCAAACTGGCGGACACGCATCACGGTAAATGTCTGATCTAAGTTGCTCATCCCCATCAAGCAGTCCAAGCCCCCTTCCAGATGGGTGAACAGTTCCAATGCGCGCGGATCATGTATCAGCGCATCCGGACGGGCGGATTCGCGGGCGCGACAGGTCAACGGTACAAGCAGGGTGCGAGCGACCGGGGGCAGATCAACTACATTCATCTTTTCCATGTTTGCCATCCTTTCTTAGCCAAGGCAGGACCGCCGGAACCCGACGACAATACACCTGTCATTACTCATTTCAGCGGTTTCCGAAACTCCATGCAGTACAGCCAGCCCTTCCACACGTTATAAACGCACCTATCCAGCATCTCCGACGGCACCAGATCCAACGGTGCGGTTATAACTTCGCGCTTGCCGCCAAACGACTGCTTAAAACCGAGGATAAAACGCTCATTCCCGCGCTAAGGCCCGGAAGGGGTTGCTGGCGGTCATGAGCCAGATATCCTCCTCACTCACCCCTGCTATGCGCAGCTTCGGCAAGAAAGTCTCGCACAGGTAGGTGAACGGCTTGGGCGTCCCTCCGCCCGGCTCGGACGGCGAATACCAACCGCGGTCGTGGCTCAGGATCACCTGCCCGCCAAAACCGACAGCGATCATGGCCTTAATTCGCTCCAGGTACGGCTCATCATCTCCCGATCCGATCCCATCGTAGGAAATCCAGGCCCCTCGCCTTGCCGCATCCAGGTTGAGCTCGAAATCCGGTTCGACCTGGGCGTGGATGCAAATAAAGCGCGCAACAGGAAAACCGCATTCTTCGAGGATATCCAGCTGGTCTCCAACCACCCGCCCGCGGATCGTGTGGCTGCCGATCGCTGCCCCCGCGCTGCGGGCAGCCCGGGCCGCCGCGCGGAGGATCTTCGTTTCAACCGGCGTCAGCCCATCATCCCCGGCGCTCAACTTGACCCAACCCGCCTGCACCCCCGTCCCGCCAATGAACCCCTCCAGCTCGCCCAGCATCCAGGAGCGCAGCTGCCCCTCGGAAGCGGCATGAGCCCAGCCCGGCACCCACGGCTCGCGGTAAATCCCGGTCGGCACCACCACCGGCAGCCCGGCCGCGCGCGAGACCGCCGCTACCAGGTCGACCCGCCGCCCCACTCCCTCCGGGGTGCACTCGACCAATGCACTCACCCCGGCCGCCGCAGCCCGCTCCAACTCGGGCGCCATCAACCTTACCACTTCCGCTTCAGCAGCCTGCCCGTGCCCGGGCGTGTCCAGGCTGCGCGCATCGACAAAAATGTGCTCGTGGGGCAGAATCAGCCCCAGTTCATGCTCCGTTTTGGGACCAAGAGTTGTGATCAACTGTGGCATGTGACGCTCCTTATATAACTGGGCACAGCCGTCCCCTATGTTCGGTCCCCCCAGACCTGGCTGCCTGCATTATAAGCCTTGCTGAGGTGCTCTGCGGCAAGCTGCCGCTCTCCGTTTGCCCACGCCTCCTCGGCCAGACTCGCTTGCGCATATAGCATGCGCACCAGCGGCTCCGAGGATTCGGGCAGACCCGCTTGAAGCTGTCCTACGATAAGTCGCAACTCATCAACCGGCCCATCCATCATATGGGGCAAGGTCTCAAGGTCGGCCATCGCCGCGCCGAGGCTTTGGAAGGGCTGCAATCCGCCGCGGATGGCGTCCACCATCACTTGACCTCCTGCGTATGCCTCTCCGAGGGCGCTGCGAAAGTTGAAGCGCGTCACCGGCAGAGGTGAGATGCCGTGGAAGGCCCAGTTGTAAAAGTAGCGATAGAGCGCCTGAAGGGCCAACACGCAACCCGTCCCACTGCCGCCTGCGCAGGCGATGCCAAAAGCCGCCCTAAGGTTGCGCGGCTCTAAGACCGAATCCGTATCCCAGCGCATCTTGTCGATGAACAGGTGCGTAAGGCTGTTCATCTGCCAGCAGTAGACGGGTACAGCCATCACCAATCCATCCGCGTCCTGAAAGCGCGCGTGCCGGGCTGCTGAGGCGGAGTCATGGATGCATTCGTGCGTCTCCCAGCAATTTCCTCCGCACCCCTGGCAGGGCTCCATCTCCTCATCGGTTAGGAATACGGTCATCGTTTCGGCCCCTGCCTCCTCCGCACCTGACAATACCTGGCGCAGAAGCTGCGCAGTCATGCCACCTTTATGCGGGCTGCCAACAATACCTGCAATTTTGATCGGCATCTGCTTCATTCCTTTGGTAACTTCTTCCATGAATTCTGCCTCCTCAAATGCTCTGCTTATTTGGTCATCAACCAAATTTGCCCTACTTTTCATTTTTTGACCAGCCTTCTTGCCCCTTTGGGGTGGTTTTTTAAACAGTCTCTTAGGGTCTGATAATATTGGCTTGAGATTCGGACAATGGAGATGCGGCGACAGCCGCATCTCCATTAATATAACCAGCTTCCGGTCTAACCAGACTTAGAATTATATGCGAGGATCATTGGTTACGTCCCGGGGCCGAACTCGGCGAACCACTTTTCCATATCTTTCTTGGCGGCAGGATATTGACCTTCGGTCGCATTTGCGTTCTGGATCTCTTCCCAGCCGGCTTCGTACTCGGCGTCATCCTTCGAGGTGAGGAGCTTGGCGATATCGCCCACGGAGAACTTATACCAGTAGTAACTGCTGACTGCATTGACGTTCTCGCCACCATCGCCATGGGAGGCGTGCCCGTCGAGGTTGTATAACATGTTCACATTCTTGCCCAGGACACGAGGCACCACATCGAAGATGTTGAGCTTGGGCGGGTAGTTGAAGCGGGGATCAGCCTTGATTGGGACTTGGACCATCGGCATGCCAAGAGAGACACGGCTGGTGAAGTTACCGCTCACCGGATTGAACACACCGTAGTAGTCAGCGTTCTTGGAGTCAGCGACGTTCTCCATGATGTTCTTGCGGGTCTCTTCGTCCTTCCACAGCTTCTTCCCGCTCGAGTCGGTGGTGTACAGTCCGGCTTCTTTCGGACCCCAGACATGGATATCAATGCTTTCATCGGAGTTGATCCACTCGATCAGCTCGATGACGCGGTCTATTTCCTTGATCTCTTTATGGAAGATAGCAGAAAAGTAGCCACCCTCCCAAGCACCATTCCAACCGTAGCGCTGATCCACCTTGGGCCAGGCGACCGGGCGTATCACAGCGGTAGGATCCTTGGCTATCAACGCCTGGCGAGCGGCGCTCAGATTCGGCACATACACGCCGGCGGCGACGCGACCGGCATTCCACTTTTCCTGGAGCTGGTCATCTTTATGGGTGATGTAGTCCTTGTCAAGCAGGTCATTTTTATACCACTCAGACCACATCTTGTAAAAGTCGTGGGCGCCGGGCAGACCTAACCAACCATCTACTTCACCTGCGTCATTGATGCGCCAGACACCGTTGTCCATCATGCAGGCATGGACGAACACATCCCACCAACAGGCGGTGAGGGGAATGAAGGGTATATCCCCGACCATGATATTTAAGGCTTTGACCTTCTTGAGGAATTCACCGAACGCCTCGGGGGTATCAATTGCAGGTGTGATTGCCAACTGGTCAAAGCTAGGCCATACACCCTTATCGGTGGTTCCCTTGGCAATATCAGATAACGGGGTTAGCTTGTAACCTAACCGGGTGAGGATATCTTCACGGATCAGCATCGGCCAAGTATTGTAGCCTTCATAAAAGATGTTTCCCTTCAATTCGGGATCGTTGATATTCGCGACAGGCACGTTCAGCGCAATCTGGCGGCCATTGGTAAGGTAGCGGTTCCAAGTGAGCTTATCAACCCAGCGCATATAGCTTGGAATCTTTGAAATGTAATCGGTGAGATCAAGAAAATCGCCGGAGAGGGCCAGAGCCAGAGATAACTCTCGATTGCCCAACATCACGTCAGGCGGCGTGCCAGCAGCCTTATTGAGCGCATAAAATTGTTTGGGATTCGCATCCGGGATAAAAAGGATATTGAACTTCACGTTGAACCTTTTTTCAATATAGGGTGTCACGATATCATTGACATTCTTGGCAACACGCTCTGCAAATCCCGAATAAGTAGCACAATTCAAGGTGAGCAGCGTCTTTGGCTTTGGCGTAGGCGTTGGCTTTGGCGTATGCGTTGGCTTTGGCTGCGGTGTTTCGGTTGGTATATTGGTAGGTTTCTCTTCTGGTTTGGTTTCCGTCGGTTTTTCGGTAAGTTTTTCCTCCGTCGGTGGTTGGGTGGCTTTAGGAGTGCATGCCGCCAGCACGGCGCTGGCAGTTAAACCAGCTGACATTTTAAGAAATTGACGTCGTGAAAATTTTGTAGTCATCTCATTGATCTCCTTAAAGTGAAAAAGGATTCGTTAATCTGAAAAACGGAACAAGATTTACTGAAGTTCGTGTTCTAATACTGCGTAAACGCCTCCTTTCTAAGGTACAGACTATCCCTTCACCGCGCCGATCATGATGCCGCGGATGAAGTACTTTTGGAAGAATGGATAGATAAACACGATCGGCAGGGTGGTAACGATCAGGGTGGTCATCCGGATCGTCTCGGCTGAGACGGTACGCTGCTGGAGGCGCCCCTGCATCAGCATCACCAGGTCGGCCATGTTCTCACGGATCAAGGACTGCAGGATGTTCTGCAGCGGGCGCAGTTCGAACTTGGTCATAAACAACTGGGCGTCAAACCATGAGTTCCACTGCCACACGCCGTTGAACATGGCAATCACAGCGAAGATCGGCAGCGACAGAGGCAAGATGATCCTGAAGAAAATAGTCAGATCGTTGGCGCCATCGATGCGCGCCGATTCTTCCAGGTCGGGCGGGATGGTGTCGAAATAGGTGCGCATCAGCAGCATGTTGAAAGCCCAGAAGCCGTTGGGCAGGATGTAGACCAGGAGGTTGTTGAACAGGTGAAGCTGAGAAATGGTCACATAATAGGGCAGCAGGCCGCCGGAGATAAACATCGGGATGATCAGGAAGAGCGAGATGGCCCGGTTGCCCGGCATAGCGCGCTTCGAGATGGCGTAAGAGGCCAGGCCGGTAATAACAGATGAATAGAGTACCACGCCGACGGTGCGGAACACACTGATCAGAGCAGATCTGTAGATCATATCCATGCGGAACACCGTGGCGTAGTTATCCAGGGTAAAACCGACCGGCCAAAACACCACGTTCGTCGTGGCAGCCCGTTCCGCCGAACTGAAAGAATAGACGAGGCAGTACCAGAAGGGGTAGATGGTGACAATAGCCAGGAAGAACATGATCAAGCCGAAGATGATCTGGCTGGTAGAGAATTTGATGCGGGTTTTGGGTTTCATGATGGGTACTCCCTGTTAGAAAGCACCGTAGCCGCGGATGCGGCGGCTGAGCGCATTTGAGCCCAACACCATGAACAAGGAAACAAGGCTCAACATGAGACCGGCAGCCGTTGACAGGCCATACTTGACGTTGAGGACGCCTTTGTAGTAAATGTAATAATCGAGCGTATCCGCTTTCGAAGCGATCATGGCATTGCGCAGGTTGTAAATGGCGTCAAACGAGATGGCGCTGTTGGTCGAAACCAGCGTGCCCATCGTGAAAATGAGCATCAGCCCGACGACCGGGGCGATGCCCGGCAGGGTGATGTAGATCAACTGCTGGAAACCACTGGCGCCATCTACCATCGCCGCCTCGTACTGCTCGGCTTCGATGCCGGAAAGCGCTGCCAGGTAGATGATGGTGTTCCAGCCCAGCTCCTTCCAGATGCTGACGATCGTGGTGATCCACCAGAAGTAGTCTGGCTCGCGCATAAACGGCACCGGCGTCCCTCCCAGATTCTTGATCAGGATATTGACAATGCCCGAGTTGACATCCAGCAGCTTATACACAATACCGGCGATGACCACCCAGGAGACGAAGTGCGGCAGGTAGCTGATGGTCTGGGTAACCTTCTTGAAGAGGGTGTTCTTCATGGTGAAAATGATGATCGCCAATGCAATGGGGAGCGGGAAACCGAACAGGATGTAAAGCCCGTTGATGACGACGGTGTTGCGAAGGGCTGACAAGAAGGACTTGTCGTTTATGAAGGTCTTGAAATTATCAAGACCGACGAAGGGGCTGTGGAACATACCCTTGACCATGTCATACTTCTCGAAGGCCATGATGAGACCGATCATCGGGCGGTAATTGAAAGTCAAAACCAAGATAATTGCTGGCAACAGGAAGAGATACATGGTACGGTACCGCTTGATGCGGCGCAGCAGAGATCGATTCATAATACGGGCTCCATTCTTTCTCTATATTTATAACAAGTCAGATGGGCGCGGCATAGCTAAAAAGCCACACAAAATATTAAATTTTTTACTTATTAGATGAGGTATTAGCTTCCGAGGCGCTGGCTGATCTCAGCCTCGCTCAGGCGGGGGATGCGCAGGATCACGGTGGTGCCGGCTTCAGGGGTGCTCTCCACCCTGACACCATACTCGCGCCCCCAAAAGAGGTTGACGCGCTTGATGACATTCGCCAGGCCATAGCTTTGATCCAGTTGTTCTCTGTCAAGCACGAAATTGAGAAAGTGCTTGATCTCCGCCGGCATACCAACACCGTTGTCAGTGATGGCGAATTCCAGGCCATTCTCCGTCGTCACCCCGCTGATAAAGATCTGCCCGCCGCCTTTCTGGCGCAAGCCGTGGAGGATGGCATTCTCCACCACCGGCTGGAGGAGCAGCTTGATGGTATAGCAGTCATAAATGCAGTCTTCAATCTCTACGATGCACTCGATATCGAGCTTGTAGACTGTGCGCATGAGCTCAACATAGTTCATTACCATCGCCATCTCTTCACGTATGCTGGTGATGATCTTACCTCGGCTGAGGATGCCTTTGTAAAAGGCGATCAGGCTGTTGGTAACATTAAGTACCCCCTGCCGTTCTTCTTCTTTCGAGGTCATGCTGATGAATGACAGGGTGTTATAGAGCAGGTGTGGATTGATTTGCTCCTGCAGGAGTTCCAACCTCACCTTGTTAATCACCAGCTTGGCGCGAAACTCGTTCTGAATCAGGTTGTCTATACGAGCAATCATGCTGTTGAAGTTCTTATCGAGCTGCCCGACCTCATCCCTGCCTCTGATCGTCTGCTGGATGGTGAAGTTGCCTTTATCCACCTGGTTGGTCTTCTTGACCAGAATATCCATCCGGTTGGTGAGAAAACGGGAGACCAGGATGGAAATGATGATGCACAGCGCCAGAGCGATCACGGCGGATACCAGCGTGGCAGTGGAGACGGTGCGGGTGGTGGTCATGATGGCGTCGGTGGGGGCGACTAAAATGAACCGCCAGCCGGTGAGGGAGGAGGTAATGATTCCCACGATATAGCCACGGTTTTCGAACGTCATCGTGTTCAATTCTGTGGTGAATTGGTGGGTTTTGATCGCCGCCAGGAGCTCATCCTCTGGCCCGATACTGGCATTAAGGATATCCTGGTACTGGCTGTCCACATAGAAATAGCGATAGAAGCCAGCAGGCATATTATTCTCGACAAAGTTTTTGAGGACAATCACCGGGACGAAGACCCGCATCGCCCCTAATGGGACGAAAGTCTGGAAATCGGTGATCTTGCGGTTCAAGACGATATTGGGCTGCCCATTCAGAAGCACCTTGCTCTGCCAGACCGGGGTTGGTACCGGCGTATAGACGCGCGAAAACCACGCTTCATTCATCACATCGTCCAGGGGGATGACATCGCCCAGGTACGAGGCGAACGCCTCGTTGGTGATGTAAAAGCGCACGGTCACGTTGCTCTGGATGTTTTCCCCGCCAGGGCGTTCGGAGAAGGCCAGACCGGTTTGAATCTGCTTGACGATCTGGGCCACTTTCTGGCGACCTTCAATGGCATCGATCAAGTTCTCCGTCTTTTGATTGAGCGTTTGCTGCAGGTCATAATTTCGTAGCAGCATCGTGCTGGCGTTGAAATACGAACTCAAGAAGGAATCCACCGAGCTATTGAGCTGGTGCATGCTCTGCAGAAGCGATCTCTTCTCGATATCCTGAAGCGTGTGCCGCATGAGGTTTGCCGATGTCAATCCCAGTAGCAGCAAGGGGATGAGCATGATGATCGAAAAGGCGATGATGAGCTTATACTGAAGTTTGAGATCGTAAATGACGCGGTCTAAAACTTTATGGAAAATTGAAGGCAGCGCCAGCCTCATCTTGCTATCCTCTCACGGTATTCCTTGGGGGTCAGGCCGGTGGCTTTCTTGAAGATGTAACTGAAGTAGGCAGGATTGCTGTAGCCCAGCGCTTCGCTGACGCCGGAGAGCTTGATTCTCGGATCGAGCAGCATTTCCCTGGCCTTTTCGATGCGGTACGCAGACGCGTAGTTGAAGATCGTTTCGCCGGTTACCTGCTTGAAGATGTGGTTGATGTAATTGGCGCTGTAGAACAGGTCGACTGCCATATCTTCCAGGCTGAAATTCTTGACGTAATTGCACTCGATGTACTTCTTGACCCGTTCGACGATCTGGGCTTTGCTTGTGGATGACTTGGCAGCCAGGTACTGATTGCTGAGCGTCATGATTCCTTTGATCCAGGCGGCTGCATCTTCGATGGTCTCAAAACCGATGAGCTTTTCCCAGACCTGGATTTCCGAGTGAAACATCCCGTTGAAGGTTTCATTATTTTCGTTCAAGACCGTCTGAGTGCAAATGACGAGGTAAAAGCACAGGTTTTTTAGATAGGCTTCGCCAGAGCTGAGGGGGATGTTGTTGAAGAGTTGATCTACATAAGCGTTAATCTCCGGGCAGGCGCCCGAATTAAGCAGGAAGCGCACTTCCTTGAGGATGGCGTTGAAATCCAGGTCAGGTGCAGCGCGTGTCGAGGGCACATCCTCCGAGAGGATGATTTTCCCCTTTCCGAGCAGATATTTGTGCTTCATCTGGTAAAGGCACTGCTGGTAAAGACCGGCTAGCTCGCCAATGCTCCCGCAAGGCTGGCTGAGCGAAATGGTCAGGCTGACATCCGATTTGAGGAAGTCAACCAGCACGTGGGGTAGCACTCCACTGAACCGTGGAGGTTGAAAAAATGAGGATCCTGTGGCACTCTTATGGTCACGACACCAGGAGGTCACATGGACCCTCGCGACCAATTCTGCCCGAATATATCTTGCCCTGCAAGGGGCAAAACCGGTAAGAACAACATCGTTGTTCACAGCCGTAAAGAAGCACGTTACAAATGCACAATCTGCCGCAAGA
>Ga0315289_10002442_pt1 | contig 28438 bp, 17 predicted proteins | sample YL17G11_40_MG_FD_203452 | JGI IMG/M metagenome (GOLD analysis project Ga0315289, IMG submission 203452) | Sediment microbial communities from Yellowstone Lake, YNP, Wyoming, USA - YL17G11_40 | ecosystem: Environmental > Aquatic > Freshwater > Lake > Sediment | place: USA: Wyoming | collected... | reverse complement strand
CTACCCCCGGGCGGTGCTCCTGCGGCGGCGGGGGGGGGGGAGCAGCCAGCACCACCCAGGCCAGCCTGGGCAAGCTGCTGTCCAACCTGGCGGCCGTTCTCTTGCAGGTGGGGCGCCCGCGCGACGCCTTGGTCCAGTGTCGGGCTGCCCTTGAAGCGGAGCCCGGGTACGCGAGGGCAGCCACCCGGGCCGCGACGGCCCACCTGCGGCTGGGCGAGTGGGAGGAGGCGGGCGCCGCGCTGGACGCTGCGGCGTCTGCGCTCGGGCGGGCCGCCTCGCCGTCCGACGCCGGGACAACGGCCGCGGACGTGGCCGCCAAGCGCGCCGAGCTGGCGGCTGTGCGCAGCAGTGCGGAGGCTGCCCTGGCGGCTGCTGCGGGCGCGGTCGCGCCCACCGCGGCGGAGGCCGCCCTGGCCCGCCTGGAGGCGGCCCTCGGCCCCGCGGCCGCCCCGCACTGGGCGGCCGCGGGCGCCGCGCGCACGCGCCTCCTGCTCGCCCTGGGCCGGGGCCCGGACGCCGCGGCGGCGGTGGACGCCCTGTGCGGCACCGAAGTCGGAGTCACGCCGTCCCTGCGCGCCTGGGTGCACGCCCAGGCTGCCTTCACTGCGGGCGACCTGGCCGGCGCGGCGGCCGGGTTAGATGGGGTGGTGGCCGCGGCGGCGGCCGGCGCGGCCGTGCCCCCAGCGCTCCCCCCTGCGCTCGCCCTGCCCGGCCTCACCCCGCCGCCGGCACCCGTTGCCCGGACCATCGCCGCCCGTCTGCGCGTGCTGGCCGACTTGAAAGCCCAGGGCAATGCCGCCATTCAGGCTGGCAACTACGCGGCGGCGGAGGTGGTCTACACGTCCGCGCTGGAGGGCGAGGGCGGGCACAATGGGGCTGACGACCCAGCAGCAGCCCCGTCTGCCGCGTTTGCGGCCGTCCTCCACGCCAACCGGGCCGCCGCCCGCCAGGCCCAAGGCGCCCTCGCGGGTGCGCTGGCCGACTGCCTGACTGCCCGGGCCCTGGCCCCAGGGTACGCCCGGGCCGCGGCCCGGGCGGCGGCCCTCCTGGAATCGGTCGGCCTCCTCGAGTGCGCGGTGAAGGAGTTGGAGGCCGCGGCGGCGGCGGGTGGGACGTCCGGCGGCGGCGGCCGCGACGCCTCGGACGCGGCCGCCCGCCTGCCCGCCGCTCGGGCCGCCGCCCGCGCCAAGCCCACGGTCGACCATTACAAGCTGCTGGGACTGAGCAGAGGGGGTGGCGTGACGGACAGCGCGGTCAGGGCGGCTTACAAGAAGGCCGCGCTGGCGTTCCACCCTGACAAGGCTGCCGGGCGGTCGCGCTTTGCGGGCGCCCTCGCCGGCGGGGGCGTGGACGCGTTCGGGGCCGAGCCCGCGCGGGACCGCGTCCGGGCGGCGGCCGAGTACCTGTTCAAAGCCATCGGCGCCGCCCGGAGCGCCCTGGCGGACGCGGGCGGGCGGGCGGCCGTGGATGCCGGCCTGGCCGCCGACTCGCGCCGCGGCCGCGGTGGCCCCGCCTCGCACTACGCCAACCCCGCCCCCTCCGGCTGGGCCCGGGGCGGGCCGGCGGGTGGTTCCGGCCGCTCTGGCGGCGGCACTGGCAGCGGATGGGGCTACGGCGGCGGGTCGGGCGGGTATGGTGCCTACAGCGCGCACCATGCCCACCACGCTGCCTACGATTCAGAGGATGACGAAGGGGAAGGCTTTTTTGAGCGGTACGGTGGATGGCGCTGAGCAGCAGAGTGTGTGTGTGTGTGTGTGTGTGTGTGTGTTCGCGTGTGTTTCTGTTAGTGTGAAGTCTCTGTTATTGTTTCTACAATGTTCCAATGCAATTCTCTAGGCCGCGGCGACGGCCGCGTCCTCCCAGCAATCCGCGACCACGGCCGCAACCTGGTGTGGATGAGGTTGGTGTGTGTGCTGTCTCTGCCGCCCACCACTCCCACCCCGCGCCGCCCTTGCGCGCGCCGCAGCGGCTGCCACCGCATCCCACCGCCACGTCAGCACTGTGCCAGACGAGCAAGCGGCGGCAAGGTGCGGGCCGGCCAGGTCGACGCCCAAAACCTGGCCGGCGGCGGCCGCACTCGTCCCGAACCTGCGCATCGTGTGCCCGCCGCCGCCGCCGCCGCCGCCGCCGCTGCGGGTGTCCAGCAGGACGATGCCCGCGCTCCCCAGCCCCAGGGCCAGCCAGGGGTCGTCGTAAGCGAGCGAAGAGGCGGGCGGGAACGCCGGCGTGCCCGGGTGGACGAAGATGGCCGACCTGGCCGGTGTGTGCGCGGTGGTGCCGGGTGACCGCAGGTCGTAACTGGCCACTCCCCCATCCGCGTGGGCAACAAACAGGGACCTCCCATCGCGGCTGCCCTCCACGCGGGCGCACGGGCCTGGCGGGTTGGTGGACGAGAGGGAGGGTGGGACGCGGGCGAGGACGGACAGCGTGCCCCCGTCCAGCACCGCCGCGCCCCGCCCTTCCGAGCACACCACCCGCCCACCGCGTGGCACGGCGGTCCACACCCAGTCGCGCAGGGGCGCGGCGGCCAGGCAGGCCAAGGAGGCGGTGTCCCACACGCGCACGGAGCAGTCCCAGGAGGCGGAGTACAGGCGGGGGAAGGCATCGCTCACGGCCAGGCCAGCGACGGGGCCCGTGTGGCCACTCAGGACGAGCGCACGGCGGGAAAGGTCCCAGGGCACGTTGCCTGGGGTGTCCCGCCCGCCTTCTCCGCCTCCCTGCCAAAGCGCGATCCGTTCATCCGACCCCGACGCTGCGGCCAGGCACGTCGCGTTGAAGGCCAGGCAGCGCACGGCGAAGGGCAGGCGGCGCGAGGTGGCCAGCGGCAGGCCGTCTGCCAAATCAAACAGGCGCACGACCCGGTCCGCCCCGGCCGACCCGACCAGGCCGAGTGAGGGGAGGAGGGCGACCGCCCGGGCCGCACCCTTGTGGCCGCCCGCAAGCGAGTCGGGGGCAGGGCGGGTCGGGGGCGCCAGCGCGGACGCTTCCGCCAGGCGTCGCCCATACGCGGCCCGCCAGGGCGGGGCGGGGCGGGTGCTCACCACCTCCCCGGGCGGGACGGGCGGGCGGGCGACGATGACCGCGTCGCCCGGGCGCCAGCGGGCGGTGAAGAAAGCCCGCCACGCGCGGTCGGACGCGTCGTCCGCGGTCAGGGCGGACCAGTGCTTGCATGTCGCGGCCGCCGAGACGAGGTCCCTCGGGTTGAGGAGGTCGAAGACCGCGTGGAGGGCACCGTCAGGCAGGTCGTCAATGTGTGTGCAGCCGGGCGCGCTTGTAAGCGGGGTGCGGCCGGAGCGGACCATGAGGATGTGACCACCAGGAACCGGCCTATCCTAGCCACCAGGGGTGTCGTACTTACCCTGGCCCCCTCGCCTCTGTCTCGCGCCCGTTGCACGGAGCGAAAATAAAAATACTGCGGCGCGCTCTGGTGAACTCACTTTGAAGACCGCCGTCTTGTTGCAGCGGCCCTTCACACGTTTCCACACTCACGCTTGCCGCCCAACTCCTCCTCACCAGCACACTTCACCAGCTGTGATGGCGACCGACCCGGACGCCGCCAAGAACCGGTTCTGGGGTGGGGGCTCAGACGATGACTCCACCTCGTCCGACGGGAGCGGGTCCAAGGCGACGGGCACCAGCCCCGACTCGTCGTCCTCCTCCTCCTCCTCGTCCTCCTCGGACGGTTCCTCCTCGGACTCCGACTCCAGCTCCAGCTCCAGCTCGTCTTCGGGCTCCGAGCGGGGTGGGGCCAACCGGTTAGTGTTCAGATGGGGAGGGCGAGAGAGAACTGAGCAGCGAGACCCGGCCGATCGCCGGTGACGGCTGACGTCTAGGAGGGCCGCCGCGCCATCCGGGCACCATGCCCCTTCTGTTCATTGTTTTTGCACTGGGGATCCCTGTCATTAGCTGGGCATCCAACCCGGGCCGCGACCGTCGTGTTCAGCTCGCTCCTGACGCCCCCCGTGGCCCTCTGCTCGCAACGCCGACGATTGACGCGCTCACTCCCTCTCTCTCCCTCTCTCACGCAGTTTCCTCGTCGGCTCATCCGACTCCGACTCGGATGACGGCCGCCGCGTGGTTCGGTCTGCCAAGGTCAAGGCCCTGGAAGAGCTGCGTTCGGCGTGCGATGAGATCCAGGTCAGTCCATTTCAGAGAGAAGAGGAGGACGGAGCGAGCGCCGTGCAGGTCCACGCCGATCCTGCTTCCTCTCCTTCCGCCCCAGCCACCACCTCTTCTCACACACCGACCACACACACCCTCTCTCATATCATCAGAACAAAATGAACATCAATGACTGGTCGGCCATCCAGACCCTCTTCGACAAGCTGCACAAGCAGGCGGACAAGGCACGCCGCGCGCTCGGCGGCGGGCCTTCCGCGCCGCACCCCCGCCTTTACGTCAAGCAGCTGGCGGAGCTGGAGGTAAGAAAGGAAGGATGCGGGCGGTTCGGGGACCGCGGGTCTCAACGCCAGGCAGCCTGGTCTGGGCAAACGGGGAGCAGGGAGAACGTGCAGGAAAAGAGAGAGACCCTGGCTGCGCTCCCCTTCCTCTCCACCTCCCCTCCTGCTCTCATCCATCCCATCCTCTTTCATCTCACCTCCCGTCTCCGTCATCATCCACCCCCCAGGACTTTCTCACCGCCACACTGGCCAACGCTGACGCCAAGAAGAAGATGTCCCCCACCAACGCGCGCGCGCTGAACACCATGCGCCAGCGCCTGCGCAAGCACAACGCGGGCTTTGCCGACGCGCTGGCCGCCTGGCGCGCCAACCCCGTCTCCTCCGAGGACGAGCCGGACGCGGGGCCCGGCGGCTCCGACTCGGACGCTGCCCCGCGCACCAAGAAGGGCAAACGTCGGTCGTCCGCGTCCTTGGGCGATGGCGAGGAGGGCGACGACGTTTCGGACGGCCTGGGCGGCTTTGAGAAAGTGAAGTCGCGCGCGGACAAGCGGCGGGACCGCATCCTGTCGATGGACCCGAAGGACATCACGTTCACCCTCATCGCGGCCAAGCTGCGGGAGGTCGTCACCGTGCGCGGCAAGAAGGGCGTGGACCGCCAGGAACAGGTGGACATGCTGCAGTACCTGGCGTCGGTCGCCAAGGGCCCCGCCCAGCGCACGCAGGCGCTCGTCCACCTGGTGAGCGCCTTGTTTGATGTCAACCCGTCGATGGCCTCCCACATGGCCGCCTCGCTATGGCGGCGGTGCGTAGCGACGCTGTTTGAGGTGGTGGACCTCCTGGCGGCGCACCCGTACGTGGTGATGGACGAGGCGGTGGACGCGGACAGCCTGGCGGGCGTGGAGGAGGCCGCGGCGGCCGCGGCTGGCGTGGCTGGTGCTGCTCCCACCCCCCCTGCCACCGGTGCCGCCGACCCGGCCGACCCGGCCGCCCCGCCCACCGGCCTCATCCTCATCGACGAGCCCGTCCCGGGCCCGGGCGACCCCCCGCTCACCGTGTCCGGCAACCTGGCCGCCTTTGTGGAACGCTTGGATGACGAGCTCTACAAGTCCCTGCAGGCGACCGACCCGCACGCCAACGCCTACCTGGCCCGCCTGCGGGATGAGCCGCCCCTGCTGGCGCTGATGGCCAAGACGCAGGCCTACCTGACAGCCCGGGCCCAGCTCCCCCCCGCCGCCCGGGTGGCCGCCCGCCAGGTGGAACACTTTTATTACAAGTCGGAGGGCGTGTACGCGGCGATGCAAAAGCTGGTGGCCGCCCAGCAGGCGGAGGGCGTGGCGGGCGGGGCAACGGGCTCCCGCCCGGCCTCTGCCGCGCCCGGTGCTGCCGGTGCCGCCGCCGGTGACGACGTGGGCGACCTGGGCGCCGAGTCGGAGGCGGGCGACGATGGCGGCCTCGACACCGGCGACGTGGTCCTCACTATCCCCGCCGATTACGTCATGGACGCCTCCGCGGTCGGCCTCATGCACCGCCTGACCCGGGCCGTGTACGCAGACGGCGACGAGCGCGCCAAGGCCCGGGCCGCCTTGTGCGCCGTCTACTTCGCGGCGTTGCACGACGACTTCTACACCGCGCGCGACGGCTTGCTGGCCTCCCACCTCCAGGACGCCGCCCCTACCATGGACGTCCCCACCCAGGTCCTCTACAACCGGTCCCTGGCCCAGCTGGGCTTGGCAGCCTTCCGGGCGGGCCTCATTCCGGAGGCCCAGGCCGCGCTGGGCGACATGTACGCGTCCGGGCGGGTGAAGGAACTGCTGGCCCAGGGCATGTCGCTGGGGCGCTACCACTCGGACCGCACGCCCGAGCAGGAGAAGTTGGAGCGGCGCCGTCAGGTGCCCTTCCACATGCACATCAACCTGGAGCTCCTGGAGGCCGCCCACCTGGTGGCGGCCATGCTGTTGGAGGTGCCCCTCCTGGCGGGGCCCGCGGGCAGCGACGGCCGCACCCGGCGCCCCATTTCCAAACCGTTCCGCCGCCTGCTGGACAACTATGAGCGGCAGACCTTCACCGGTCCGCCCGAGAGCGTGCGGGACCACGTCATGGCGGCCGCGCGCTCCCTGTCCTCAGGGGACTGGGCGGCCGCTGACGGCCACGTCCGGGCCCTGACCTGCTGGTCCCTGCTGGGCGGCCCGACCAAGGAGGCCGTCCTGGACAAGGTAACCGCCCGCCTCAAGGTGGAGGGCCTCCGCGCCTACCTGGTCGCCCATGGCGGGTGCGCGTACGCCTCCGTCTCCCACGACGCCCTGGTCTCCCGGTTTGACCTGCCCGCCCCGGAAGTGCACGCCATCGTGAGCGGGATGATGGCCGACGGCGCGCTGGCCGGGTCGTGGGACCAGCCGACAAAGTGCATTGTGATGCACGCCTCCCGCCCCTCCCGCCTGCAGGCGGCGGGGGCGTCCCTGGCCCAGCGGGCCGCCTTCCTGCTGGACCTGAACGAGCGGGCGCTGACCCTGCGCACGGGCGGCCTGCGGGATGAGGAGGGCGCGGAGGACGGGCGGCGCCGGGGGCGCGGCCGGGGTGGCGGTGGCGACCGCGGCGAGGACGGCGATGACGAGGGCGGCGACCGCCGGGGCGGGCGCGGGCGTGGTCGCGGCCGCGGTGGTCTCCTGGCTGGCATGGGCGGCGGCCGCGGGCGTGGCCGTGGTGGTGGTGGCGGCCGGGGCGGCGGTGGCGGCCGGGGCGGCGGTGGCGGGGGCGGCGACGACCGCCGGGGCGGCGGCGGCGGCTACGGCGGCGGCGGTGGCGGTGGCGGCGGCGGCGGCGGCGGCGTCTACGGGGACGGCAGGGAGACCCGGTTTTCCCAGCGCCGCCAACAGCAGGCCCGCTTTGAAAACATGACGGCCCTGGGCAGCCTGCCGGGGCGCGCTTGAGAGTGAGGGAGTGCGAGAGAGAAAAAAGAAAGGAGAGGGAGGGAGAAGAGCGGATGGCCAGGAGAGAGAGTGTGAGTGTGTGCTTGATGCTTGGTGTGTGTGGGGGGCGCGGTTCCCGACTTGCCCGCCCGCCCGATCGCGTTGCGACGTCCGTGGCATGCCTGCGCGGGCAGGCTCGGGCGGGCGGGACGCACGCGCGCGAGAGAGAGGGTCGGGGGTGTCTGTTTTTTGTGTGGAGGCCCAAGAACTAAGTTTTTTTTTCGTTCAAACACCACCTACCACCGCCCTCACCTCCACCAAGCCCGCCCGCGCTTCACCTTTCCGCCCGTCCACCGTCACCACATGCACCAGCCCCACCACTCGCCGGCGCCGCCGTGACACGCACCGGGCCACCGCCACGCCCACGCACGCCAGGGCGATCGCTGCCAACAAAATGCCGCCCACAATCAACCCAGCAATCGTGCCCGGGTCGCCAAGGTCGAGCGTCACCCCGACCACCTGCACCAGGCGCCGCATGGGCTGCTGCCCCGATGCCTTGATCATCAAGCCCGCACCATCCTCATCCTCTGCGTGCCATGCGTTCAGGGTCGCCCGGACGGCCGGGTGGGAGGGGCGGACGCCGAGGTTGAGGGCGGCGCCTGGGACCTCCGCGCCGCCCAGCTCCAGCCCCACGCTCCCGACCAGCACCCCCCGGACGAGGCCGTCGGCCGTCCACATGGGCGACCCTGACTGACCCGCCGTGGAGGGGCAGCCATGGCGGAGGAGCGGGCCGCACGCGCCCCCGCCACACTCGGGGAGCGAGGAGGTGAGCGCGGGGTCGACTGTCCCGCCGGGGCAGCCCGAGGCGGACCATTGGCCCAGCAGGTCGTCACCGGTCTCGCCGCTTGCTTTATCGGCGGGGTAGCCCGCCGTCGACAGGTTCCAGGCGCGGGACGAGCCCCAGGGCGGAGGTGGTGGTGCGGATGCGTTCCCACCTCCTCTTTCGGCCGGGGGGATGGCCAGCCAGCCGGCCGCCCGGTGGGCGGGCGCGGCCAGCGTGACCAGGGCAATGTCCGCCGCCATGACTGACACCGTGTACTCGCCCACCCGCCGATATGGCTGGATAATGCGCGCCCAGGCCACGCGCGTCGTGCCCAACGGGGCGGGGAAGGCCACGCCCGGCCCGGCCTGCCCAGGCGAAAAGGCCATCTCGAGCACGCCCCGGTCGGTCGCTCTGTCCCACACACAGTGCGCCGCACTCAAAACGTGGCGGGGCCCGATCAACACCCCACTGCACGCAATGGTGCGCGCTGTGCCGGCCACCCGTCCGGTCAGGGCGCCGACGGCGGAATAGGGGAAGAGGGCGGTGTCGGGCGTCCTGGTTCTGGTGTCATTTGCAGGGCAGCCGTCGCAGGGGAGTTGGGAGGTGCGGGCGGTGGGTGTGGGTGCGGGTGCGGGCTCTGAGAACTGGGTCGCGACCGCGATGGCCGGGTCAAAGAGGGCAGCGGTCGCGGGCCCTGCGTACGCCGCCCCGTCCGGCGTGAGGAGGAGGGTGCCCGCATCCTGGTGGTGGTTGCCCCCAGCGAGTCTGCTGCCTGGACCCAAGGGCGTGTAGCCGGGCGGGATTGGGGGGCGCGTTCCAGGCCAGGGCCAGCGGGCGTGGGCAGGCCGTGCCAGGAAGAGGAGGAGGAGGAAGAGGGTGGTGGAAAGCATTGCCCCACCCCCCTGCTCCGGGCGTGGGGCGGGAGGCGGAAGTCAAAAAAGGAGAAGGAGAGTGGGTAGAGAGTCGAGTCGCGCGCGCACTTCTTCTTCGTGGCTTTGAGCTAGCTGCGAGCCCACCGCCGCGTCACATCGGTACAACCTTTCGCGTACCCCGTCCTCCCGGGCCCTCTCGTGAACTTGCATCTCCCACACTAGGCCAAAAGGTGCGCCTGACGTTGCCGTCCAATGCTGCGCGAACGCAGTTTGTCAAATGGGGGGCGCGAAAGCTAGCTGGCAAACGGTGCGCACCCGCCGCCGTCCCACCGCGCCACACGCCCGACCTCACAGCCACCTCCGTCCCTCATCCCTCACTTCACTGCACATGAATAGAAGACGAAGTGCGGGTGTTGCTTCCCGACCAAAAAAATGCCGCACCTTCCCGCCTGGGTCGCCCCAGGTGACGCCCTGCTTAGCGCCGATTCTCCTATCTGCTTTTCCGCCCACCTGCTTGACGACGAACATGGACGCGCCTCCAGCCCGCCCCTGGCCTCACCCTTTCGTTCCTCCCCACCCTACACCGCGGACGACGTCGAGATGGGCAGCAGTGAGGGCGGCGCGTCGTCCTCGTCGGCCTCGGACGCCCCGTCCTTCACCTTTTGCCAGCCGTCGACCTCCTCGCCTGCGCCCACTGATTCCATGCGCGGGCTGGGGCCGGCGCTGGGCACGCCCCCGCCCGGTTGCGGGCTGCCTCCAGCCACGGTGGGCGACCTCCCCCTCGACGTCCTGCGCTCTATCCTTGCCCTGCTGGACCCCACCCCGCAAAAGCGCGCCCTCTCCCGGGTCTGTCACGCCTGGCGCCACGTGCTCTCCTCGCCTGCCGCCTGGCCGGCCGTCGACTTGCACCCGGTCACCGTGGCCTCCTGCACCTGGCTGAGCCGGGTCCTGGCGGGCCCAGGCGGGGGCAAGACTGGGGTCACCGTGCGGGCGCCGAGCGATGAACACACCCTGATCGCGTTCCACGACCTTGTCCTGGCCACCGCCCCGCCCGCCCTTGCCTCCCTCTCCGTCACGCTGCCCTGGCAGACATCCTGCCCCTTCTCCCACCTCTGGTGGTCCCTGAAGCACCAAAGGGGCATGCACAGCCTCTTTCTACGCGGGGGCAGCGTGGATGTGGCCGCCCTGCCACTCGGGGCCGGGTCCGCACTGGCCCACCTGGCGATCGAGTGCACCTCGCTGGACAACCTGCCCCACCTGTCGTCCGGCGCCCGCCACCTGACGGCCCTGGATCTGTCCGTCTGGCCAGCCCTGGGCGGGCCCGCGTCGGCTGCGGTGGCTGCGGCGGGGCGCCGCCCGGGGCCGGGCGGGCGGGCGGTGGTGGAGCGCGCGGGCGGCGCTGTGGCCGGCGGCGGCCTGGATGTGGCCCCGCTGGCGGGCCTCACCTCTTTGCGGTCCCTGGCCCTCAACACGCACCCCTGGAGCCCCGCCTCGGCGGAGGCGCTGTGGTCCTTCGGCCTGGCGGCCCTAGGGCGCCTGACCAGCCTGACCCTGGCCGCCGCGCCCGGGTTTGGGGGCCACCTTTCCCTGCCCGAGGGGTGCAGCTTGTCGCTGTCCGCGCGCGGCGCGCTGCCGCCGCGCACGCCCACGTACGCCTCTCTGGCCTCGCTCTCACTGCGTGACCTGGCGTCGCCCACCTTTGACGCGTCCGCCCTCGCGCCCTGCCGGCAGCTGGCGGCCTTGGACGTGTCGTTCGCGGCGGAGACGGGGTGCGTCACCGGCCTGGCCCGCCTCACCAGGCTCACATCCTTGAAGGCCGGGTGCTCCGCCCTCCGCATCGTGTTGCCGCCCTTGCCCGCCCTGCGCGAACTGGAGTGCGTCGCGTTTGGGGACCTGGAGATCAGCTTTGACCGCGGGAGCGACGGAGTGGGCGGTCCTCCTCCCCCCTCGCCGGCTGACACCGCCGCCCGTGCGCTCGCGTCTGCGGCCGGGTCGGTTTACCTCGCCTCCCTCAACTTTGATGTGGGCGTCATGCAATTCGTGCACGCGTGCGGGCGGGCGGGCCTGGACCTTCACTTTGCGCACTCCCCGCTGCGGGCGGTGTACACGGCGGACCAGGTGGAAGGAGGTTGAGAAGGTTGCAAAAAAAACTATTTCCCTGCCCACCCAGCCGTGCAGTGTACGCTTTCTCTTGCTCCGGACTCCTTGCAGCACGCCCGCAACGCCTCGACCGCGCTCCCGCACTGATCGATCTGAAAGTTCCTTTTCTTTAGACAATTTTGAATGAGACAAGCCGCGTCCTTGCACACATCGCGTTGTGCGGCAGACGCAGGCAAGGGAATTTCCCGTGAAGAGCTGCTCCGCGAGAACCAGGGGAAGGGCATTCACAGGCCGTTTGGGCTCTTCCTGGTGCGGACTTCTGTGCGTGCGGCGACGGAGAGAAGGCAGAAATGACGGACCCCTCAACTATATTTTGACGTGAGACGCAGAAAATGACACACTAAAAAAACACCCCTCTCACCTTCCCTCCCACCTCCCCTCCATCACACGGGGTCCGCCAGCGCCACCCCGCTCAGCGGCGGGAACGGGTCCGCCTTGCTCAACACCAGCACCCCCGACCTGTGGGCCAGGTAGCCTTTGACGTACCTGCGGAAGATGAGGTTCGCCACCAGGCACTCCACCGCGTCCGGGTCCGACGGCGCGCCCTGCCACGCCAGGGCCGTCGCAATGGACGCCAGGGGCAGCTGGGCGGCCCTGGCCGGGTCCGCGGCCGCGTGGAGGATGGCGACACGCTTGATGAGGCGGCGGGCGACGGCGAAGCGGAGCTTGTCGAGGAGGAGGTAGGTGCCCGCCTTGATGTACGCCCACTGCCGCCCCTCCAGCGCCCGGTCCAGGCCACCCACGCCCCCGGTCTTCACCGCCTCCACAATGGGGCCGTACTCCGCGTTCAGGCCGTACGTTTTCAGGAGGGACGCAGAGGGCAGGACGCCCCTCAGCAGGCGGACAGGAATCAAAAAGAAGGCAAGGCGTGCGCGGTTGGCGGCCGCGGAGGGCGGGCATGCATCGAACGCCGCGCCCAGGGCCGCGTCCGCGGCCGCATAGTCCTCGTCGAACAGGGCGAGCCGCCCCGTAAAGTACTGGTACGCCACGACCTGCCCCCGCGGAAAAGAGGCGAGCGGCGGGAACTGGCGCGAGTTGACGGCGTTGATGAGGTTCTTGGACAGGCGCAGGGTGTTGAGGGCGAAGTAGACGCGGAAGAGCGTGACGACCAGCGACAGGGCCGCATCCTTTTTGGAGGGGCCGGCCGCGCCGGGCGGGCCGCCACCTTGCATGGAGGCCGCGAAGCAGCGCTGGAGGACGGCGCCGCAGGATTCGAGGGCTTTGGTGGAGGCAGCCCCGGAGCCGCCTGCCCCAGCCGAGCCTAGGCGGGCGCCGCCCGGGGGTGCGCCTCCCCCGCCGTTTCCACTCGCCGCCACGTCTGCCGCCGCGGCGGCCAGCCTCAAGCTGGTCGCCAGGCCCACCAACGGCTCCACCAGCCAGGCGTCCGGCGCGTCCCGGAACAGTTTCAGGAATGGTGAGACAGCTTCAGACAGCGCGTCGTACCCGTCGCGCGCCCGGCCCTCGCCCACCGCCGCCAGGGCGGAGCAGTGGAGAGATAGGGCGTCGGTCCAATCTGAAGACGCACCGAAGCGGGAGAGGGCGGCCCGGACGTCCGGGGTGGGGTCCCAGGACGCGTTCCGACCGGTGGTGCGCTGGGGGATGATGGTGGAGAGAGAGAAAGGTTGAGAGGTGCGGGGCTGTTTTTGCGTCCTCTCCAACCTCCAGCTGCCTTTTCATGTTGCTTGTCTCACCTGGCGCACCGCACCAAGAGCCCCCTGGTTCTGGATCTCCATCAACAGGCGGAGGGAGCGACCTGGTGAGAAGGGGGGGGAGGGAGAAAGTGAGCCTAAATTGAGTGTGTTTGCCGTCGGCGATGTGTTACATCTCAACCAAGAGTGCGTCGCGTCTCCATACCATCCTGGCGGGTGATGGCGGCCGCAACCTCGCTCAGGTAGGCGGGCAGGGACATAGCGTGTGGGTGTGGGGTGCCTCTCCCGTTTTCAGCGCTGCGCTGACCACCCGCCGTGTATAGAGTGAAGCGACAGAGACGCGCGGCTCTCCTCTCCAATCTTTTGTCAGTCTGGCTCTCTCTGCCCCCGCCCAACGCCCTCGCCGATGCGGCCAGCAATACGCCGCGACGGCGTGCTCGCCAACCAGCCTACACGCTGGCCTCAGCCTCGCCTGCCGAGCGTCAGGCGACTTCACTCCTCCTCAACCCGGCCCGCATGCGAGCAGTTTCTGAGGACGGGTCCGCCAACCCGCCCCTGTCGTCCGCCAGCGGCCGAGCCGGCGTCGACGTCCTCCTCCCCCACCGCCGGCATGGTCCCGCTCGACCCGTCCACGGCTGCCGGCATAGCCGGCTCGGACGAGCTGTTCGGGCCCACCGCCATGCTCCTGGTCGGCTTTTCCGCCCAAGAAACGGCGGGGGTGTCCTTTTTGTTGGAGGGCCTGGGGGCGACGGCCCACGTCCGCCTGGTGGCCGCCACCGCAGGCACGCTGGCCGGGACCCTGCGCGATGCCTTGGAGGGCGTTGCGCCCGCAGGGACCTCCTCCGACCCCTCCCCCGTGCCGCCGTCCACCCCGCGGGCCGTCATCCTGTCTGGCTTCTACGCGGGCGAGGTGGTCGACGTCATCGGTGCCTGGCGGGAGGAGGGCGGCCTGCCCGAGCCCGTCTGGGCGGCGGCCGTGCCCAACAATTATGACAGGGTGGTCGGCGAGCTTGTGGAAGCGGTGGCAGCGGATGATCGGGAGATGCAGGCGAGGAGGCAGGGCGGTGGCGATTGAAAATAAGGAAGAAACAACCTTACAAGCAATATTCACTTGACCGCCGCTTGGGCCGTGCTTGCCGGCGGGGCCGCCATCAAGGCCGCCCACTTCTCCTTCTCATACTGCTCGGGCGTCTTGAAGTCCGGGTCGCAATAGGAACGCCTGTACAGAGAATAAGAGAAATTGATGGAACGGAGGAGAGAGGGTTGAGAGATCAAACAAGAAAAGTGTCGAGGGCGGGCCGCGCGCACTCCAAGGTCTGCCCCCCCCCTTTTTTTTTATCTCTACTCGCCAGCTGAAGGCCAGGCAGTCCATGCAAAGGGATTCAGCCTCCCAGGTCTTCTTGCCCCGGCACCAGGTCTGGATGGAAAAGGGAGAGAGGACGAGTGAGGAGAGGATGGGGGATGGAACACAGAAAACGTGAGAGCTTAAAAATGGTTGGGACGGTGCTTGGGTTGGTTTCGCCCCCTCCCTCGCCTGCATGAAGTGGTGTTCCTTAGTGTTGCCCCCCCCACAGTTCAGGCATTCCGGAAAGTCGTCATTGCACTTCCACCGGGCGGCCCATTCGGAGACGGACATGACCTGGTAGGGGAGCCGAAGAGGCTGTGAGGATAGCCGGGGGTTGAGGGGGCACGCGCTGCGCACAGGCAGTGCGGCGCACGCGTGGGGCTTTTCTCTTTGTCTCTCTCGTCCCCTCCCTTTGCTCACCTTGAACCCGTGGCCCAGGGTGGGGTTGATCTCCACGGGGTCGCCCGCAAGGACCTTGGCCCACTCACTGATGCAAAGGATAGGGGCGTGTCGAAAGGAAGGGAGCGTGAGAAGAAGAGAAGGAAGTTACGGCCTGGAAAAGGCGTCTCCTCCCCCCACCTCTTTTTCCCTCTCTCACCGCGCGTGCACCGCTGCCATGGGCACCTCCCCGACCACGGTCGTGATTGGAGCACGCAGATTGGTGTTGTAGGCCACGACTGAGGCGGTGGAGGATGTGGTGGGCTTGGCCTTGGCGGGAGACATGGCGAAATCAGAGACGTGCGTGCGTTTTTTTCTATGAGGTTGGAAGAAATGGGCCGGTGCAAGGCGTGTCTCTCCAAAACGCAAAGCAGCTAGCCGCGCGTGTCGGCTAACATAACACACAGCATCTCTCAGATTTCATCTGCACGCACTATTCCTTCAGCTAGCATGGCCCCTCACCGCCCCTCTACCGGCCGGGGTGGGTGGGCCACCTCTGGGTCTGTCCCCCAAGTCGTGCACGCGCCCCGGCATGGAGGGCCGAAAGGCGGCGGCGGCCAGCCGACCGACGGCGGCCCGTCCTCTTCCATGGCCCGCGGCTTCTCCCGCCTGGACCCGGCCACAGCCGCCTACTATGCGGAAGCACGGGTGACGCTGAGCCGGCTGGAGGCAGCCCCGCCGCCTTTTGACAGTGAGCAAGCGTCCCTTCTGGCGTCTGCAGCGCTGAGAGAAGCGGGCGGGCGGGAGGCGGCCGTCGCTGCCGACGCGGCTGGCTCGCGCGCGCTGGAGGCACTCCTACCGTACGCCCCGCCCGAGGATGTGCTGGAGTTCGCGGGTGTCGTTCTAAATGGGGACGCGTTGGCGGACGTAGCGACAAGGTAAGGGAGGAGAGAGATCAAAGAGAGAAGGAGCAACGCCAATTCGACCGCCCCCCGCTCTCAAAAACTCAAAAAACCTGTTCTCTTTACCCACTTCCCAGCCCCTTCGGCTCCCACACCGCCGAGGTCCTGCTGGCCACGCTCGCCCACCTGGCCAACGGGTCCGCGCCAGTCCTGCGTGGCGCGGACGACGAGGAGCTCGCGCGGGCGACGACCGCCGCAACGGCGGCGCTGGAGGGCGTGACGACTGCTTTCAGCGCCCGCTTTTACGACCTGGCCACCCACCGCTCGGGCTCGCACGTCCTGCGGGCGCTCCTTGCCTGCCTGGCAGGGCGGTGCGTCGCCCCGCCCAATGGCGGTGGCGGCGGTGGAGCCACGCACGGTACGCCCGTGGACGGAGCGACCGCGCTGCGGGCCGCCCGGCGCAAGGCGGGCGGCCCAGGGCACGCGCCCGGGCCCGCCTGTGCAGGCCTTGCGTCCAAGGTTGGGGCTGCCGACGCCGCCGCCGCATCCACGGCCGCCGCCGCCGACCACCCCCACCTCATCCGCAAGCTGGTGGATGGCCTGCTCGCCCCGGACTACGCGCCCTGGGTGGAGGAACTGGCGTACGGGCCCTACTCCGGGCCGGCCGTCCAGGCGCTGATGCGGGCGGCCGCAGGCGATGAGGCGGCGCTGTGCACGCTCATCCCGCGCGCCCTGGGCTCGCCGCTGCCGGCCGAGGGCGCCCCCCCGCCCCGGGACGGTGCCCGCCTGGCGGCCATTCCCAAGGATACCATCCTGGCGGCCGCCAGGGACCGGGCGGGATCGCACCTGCTGGAGGCCGCCCTCTCGGTCGCGCCCAGGCACCTGCGGGTCGAGCTGGACGCGCGCGCGCTTCGTGGCCGGCTGGCCGACCTGGCGGCCCACCCGACCGCCAACTTTGTCGTGCAGGCCGCCCTAGCGGCCGCGGATTCGGCGCCCGCCATCAAGGGCGCCCTTAAGGAGCTGGGCCCCGCAGCGGGCGAGCTCCTGGCGGGGCGGCGGGGCGGGGTGGTGGCCGCCCTGGTGGCCGCGGCCGGCCGCATCCCGGCCCTGCCGGCCGAGGTCGCCGCCGCCGTCGCGGCCGGCCTGGTGTCGGCCCGGCCGCACCCGGCCGGCCTGGCAGCGGCGCTGGTGACCCTGGATTCGGCGGACCCGGGGTGCGAGGTGGAGGCCGCGGGGCGGCTGTCGGCCGTGGGGTGCGCCCTGCTGGCCGCCCTGCTCCGCCTGCCCAGCCCCGCGACCGCGCAGGCAGCCGCTGCCGCCGCCGCGGGCGACACCCCATCCTCCCGCGGCGCCGGCGCCGCGTTCGGGGATGCCCTGGCAGCCCTCCCGCCCGCCGCGTTCGCCGCCATTGCCGCCGACGCGGCGGGGTCCCGGGCCGTGGAGGCCCTGTTCACGGGCCGGGCCCTGGGAGCCAAGGGCACGCGTGCCGCGGCGGCCAAGCTGTGCGGGCGCCTGGCCACCGTCGCGGCCACGCCCGGCGGCACGCACGCCGTGGAAGCCGCCTGGCACGCGGCCAAGCCGGCCGACAGGGAGCTCATGACGGCGGAACTGGCCGCGGCGGCGGGCGCCCTGGGCTCTGCCTTCCGGACGCTCGCCCTCCTGCGCAAGTGCGGCGTGACTGGTGGGCGGGGTGGGGGCGGGAGTGCGTGGCGGGTGGCCCGGGCGTCCACGGCAGCGCCCGGGCCGCCCACACCCGTCCCGGCAGTGGATAACGTGGAGGTGGTGGCTAGAGAGGTGGTGGCTGCAGCAGAGGTGACACCCTCCGCGAAGGGCAAGGCGGACAAGGCCGAGCGCAAAAAGAAGAAGAGGGCAAGGGCAGTTGAATGAGTGGCGTTTTTTTTTTTTTTTTTTTTTTACGACACCTCCAGTCAAGCGCACAACACGGTTTTTGGTATTGTTACAACTGCCCATAGGCACACCAGACACACAGCTCTCTGAAAGGGGAGCAGAAACCAGCGAAAAAGAATACACAGCGGCCACAGGCGGGCGCTTGACAGTTTGCCCGACGGGCCATTTGCGCGGCGCGGCATGGAGGGGGGAGGACCCTCTCGCTTTCTTCCCCGTGAGCGCCACCCCACGACCCGCACAACTGCGCTCTCATCATCTAAGCGCCGAAAATACGGTCGGCTCCAGTCCATCCACGACCCGCACAACTGCGCTCTCATCATCTTAGCGCCAAAAACATGGTCGGCTCCAGCCCATCCATGCAGAATTGGGGTTCAACGCGCCGCGGCACCGCAGCCGCGGACGCAGCCGAGACGGCGCTCGCGCCGCCAACGACGGCCGCCGTCGCCGCGCGTGGGGAGGCGACCTGCTGGGAGGAGGAGCCGGAGGACCGGGAGAAGACGCGGGCGAGGAGGGTATACATGGTTGGAGATGGGGTGAGAGCGAGAAGTGGGCGGGCCGCTCCAAGAAAAAAAGGAAGAGCGAGAAGGCCAGGGAGTGGCTGCATTCTCTTTTTCTTTTACCGCTCTCGCAGTGCGGGCTCTGCCCCCTCAACCACGGCAGCGCACCCCCCCCCGACAGATTCAGAGTCACCTCCTGTACACCTGTCGTCGTCAGAGACGGTCGCGGGATCTTGCCTCAAACGGCCCCGTATACGGCCTCCACCAAACCTCTCGGCCACGAACTCTATCCTTGCAACCTCCTCCCTGTCGCCTTCCCCGGCCCAAAATACACGCACGCACACGCCCCCGCGCGTGGCACGCACCTCCATGTCCGCCGCCGCCCTTGCCGCCCTGCTGGGTGTCGGCCCCGAAGCCGCCGAGCGAGCGGCCCGGGTGGACCTGCTCTCCCTGCTCACGGCTGAACGGTGCGGCCCGCTCTTCATCCGCCTTGCCTTCAACGACGCGGCGACGTTCGATGGCCGGGACGGCACGGGCGGGGCCAACGGGTCCGTGCGGACACGCAAGGAATTGTCTCACGCCGCGAACGCGGGCCTGGAGCGGGCCGTCCACCTGTTGGCGCCGCTGAAACCCAAATTCCCGGCCCTGTCGTCAGCCGACCTCTTCCAGCTAGCCGGCGTGGTCGCCCTTGAGGCGTGCGGGGGGCCGCCGATAGGCTTCGTGCCTGGGCGACGGGACTCATGGGCGTACGCGCCCGAGGGGCGCCTATTCGCCCCGCCACCGCCCCCACCCGCCGGCAAGCCGTGGCTGCCGTCGTCCACCGCCCCGCTGCGCGCCTGGGCTGCGAGGGTCGGCCTCTCTCTGAGGTCGGCCGTCGCCCTGGCCGCCGCGCACCCGCTGGGCCGGTGGTGGTCCTCCCCGCTGGACGGCAGCACGGGCAGCGCCGACATGTCACCCCTCCCCCTCCCACTCACCGCCTGGCCGGCCGCCGGAGGAGGTGAGGCCGCCCCCGCATTCAGCAATGTGTATTTCCGCGCCCTCCTTGCGGGGCGCGTCCCGGGCGACGCCTGGCTGCTGGCCGACCCCGAGACGCGGCTGCTCGTCAACGAGTACGCCTCCTCGGAGGCCACCCTGATGTGCGATTATGCGGCCGCGCATGCGGCCCTGTCGCGGACGGGGTCGCCGCGCCTTGGGAACGGGACGCCCCACTCGGCAGGCAGCAGGCGCGGGAGCGGGGCGGCCGCGGCGGCACCGCGGGCGGGCGTGCCCTGGACGACCACGGAGTGGTTGGCGGCGGGGACTATGTGCGTGGCGGGCGCGGTCGTTGTAGGCGGGGCGTTGGCAGCGTGGAGGCGGCGGTGGAGGAGATGAAAGGGCAATAGGAAATATGGGTGGGATGCATGGGGATGGATGGGATGGTGATTGACAAACAGAGCACCCCCCCCCCCCCGCACTCGTAGACCCACCGATTGCATTCTTTACACACACACTCACCCGCGGACACGCGCTCACCTCGTCATTCTCACCGCGCCGCCCCGTACACAGCCCCCGGCACGCGCGCGGCGCCGCCCGCCAGCGCCTCCACATCCTCCCGGGGCGGCCCCTTGCCCGTCACCTCGTTTCCCACCGTCACCCAGAAGTCGCGCAGATTGTTCTTGCGGCCAAAAATCTCGAGGTACGAGCCTGTGCAAAGGGTGAAAGATTGAGAGAGGGAGAGAGAGGGGAGAGGGCGGTGAGTGAAAGATAGTGGAGAGGGTTGTGATGAGGTGGTGAAGACGAAGAAAAAAACCCGCCACTCTTGCGTTTTTTCTTCCATCCTTGCCATTCGGGACGAGCGCCTCCACCAGCTGGTATATCTCCTCCGGCTTCTGGGACTGACCCCGCCGCTCCGCGCATATGACGTCCGCGCCCACGCAGGCCCGGGCGCCCGCCGGTGCCGCCCCTTTGCGCCCCACGAGGCAGGCCTCCTTGGCGTGTTGGAGGTAGTACCCGTGCGACTTGGCCAGGCGCCGGTTGACGGTGGTCTTCACCCACACGATCTCGTCGACCAGCCTGGGAAGGAAGAGAGAGAGAGAGAGAGAGAGAGACATGAGAGAGGAACGGCGGGGGTGGCAATGAGGGAAGCTCCCTCCCGCTCTCCACACACGTGCGCACGGCACAACACTCCCCTCCACCCTCTCTCTCTCTCATTGTTTCCCATGACTCACTCATACCCCCAGCTCGCGAACAGGTCCAGGGCGAACTTGTACTTGGCATTGATCACCCAGATGAACAGGAACCCGTTGGCCTGCAGCGCGGGGATCGGCAGGGCGGTGATGTCGGCGTCCGTCAGCTGCGAGTAGCCCAGCGCGACCCCCCGCGTCGGGTTGGCTGTCGCCAGCTGCCAGGGCGGGTCCATCATGATGACGTCGAAGCCGCCGGGCGTGGCGGCGGCCAGGCGGGACCAGTCGTAGGTGGTGACGTTGGCGTGGACGGGGATGCAGTGTGGCGGGACCTGAAAGTGTGAAGGAAAATGGATCGGTGGGATGATAATGGGGGAGTGGGCGTTCACCAGTTTGAGAGAGAGAGCCGGCGTGCGTGCGTCCAAACCCGAACACGCACCTGCCACTCTGACGGGTCCAGGTCTTCGACGGAGCCTAAGTGGTAGTCCACGCCCTCGACGCCCTGGCGAGTGAACGGTGAGAAAATGGTGAGTGGGGGGGGAGGTTGAATACGTTTGAAAAGGCGCGCCCACAATATCGCCGCCGGCGCCCTGTCTCTTCGTCCGCCCGCGCCCGCGCCCCACCCCTCGCACCTCGATCCCTGCAATCGTCCCGGTCTGACCATCCTCTAGGCTCACAATCCGGCCTAGCCCGGCCAGCTCGGCGCGGACGCCCTCTAGGGCCGCCCGGTGCGACGCGACTTCTGCGTCGAGCGCGGCGTCGTCCAAGCTTGCCCACCGGGCGGCGGCTTGCTCCGCGGAGAGGGCCAGGAGGTCGGCGCCGGAGAGGGGCGGGGCAGGAATCGGGGCGTCATCGGCATCGGCTGAGCCGGCCTCCTCGGCAAGCGGTGGCGCGGCGGGCGCTTCAGTCATTTTTCTTTTTTGATGCGAGTCTGTCGGCTTGCCAGTGTGTTTTCGGCCACTGTGTGTGTGTTTTCCTTCCCCGTGGAGACGGCTATTCACGGCCAGTCGCCTGATTCACACATCCACTCAAACCTGCACACGCACAAACCGAATCGCCTATCACCATGGAGGAGACAGCCGAGGTCAGTGGGGTGCAGAGAGAGAGGCAGCCGACCAAAAAAACGCATCTGTTTCGCTAGCCACGTCCGTTTTCTCTCCACCGACGCCCCACGCCCTGGAACGAGCTGACGAGGCACACAACCACCACACACATACAGGGTCTCGCCGCCGCGGCTGCCGTCCGAGAAGCTGCCCGGCGCCAGCGCGAAGGCCTCGCCGTCAGCGGCAGCATAGAAGGCGACGCGAATGTGGGCGCGACGGCCGCACCACCTCAACCTTCCTCCTCATCAAAGCCGCCGCCGACCATGGCCCACGAGGTCGCCACGCCGGCCGGCTATGACGATGGATCGACCGGCCTAGACCGTGCCACCTACGGCACGCTCGCCGCGCCCTCCTACTCCGGCCCCCCTGCCCGGACCTTCCCCTTCCAGCTGGACCCTTTCCAGCAGGCCGCGTGCGCGTGCATCGAGCGGGGCGAGTCCGTCCTGGTCGCCGCCCACACCTCCGCGGGCAAGACTGCCGTCGCGGAGTACGCCATCGCGGCTGCCCTGCGCGCTGGGCGCACCGTCGCTTATACCAGCCCCCTGAAAGCGCTGTCCAACCAGAAGTTCCGGGAGCTGTCGGATGCGTTTGGCGAGGTCGGCCTCCTAACGGGCGACGTGTCCCTCGCCCCGGCCGCCCCCGTCACCGTCATGACCACCGAAATCCTGCGGTCCATGCTGTACCGGGGGTCGGACGGCCTCCAAAACCTGGGGTGGATCGTGTTCGACGAGGTCCACTACATGCAGGACCGGGAGCGCGGGGTGGTGTGGGAGGAGACGATCATCTTTGCGCCGCCCGGCGTGCGCATGGTCTTCCTGTCCGCGACCCTCTCCAACGCCTCCGACTTCGCGGGCTGGGTGGCCCGCCTGCGGCGGGCGCCCTGCCACGTCGTCTCCACGGACACCCGCCCCACCCCGCTCCAGCACTACGTGTACCCGCTGGGCGGGCGGGGGCTGTACCTGGTCGCAGACGAGGTCGGCGGTTTCAGGGCGGACGCCTGGGCCAAGATGCGGGCGGAAGCCTTTGGCATCACGGACGGGGATGAAGAGGGGGAGGATGAGGAGACTGCGCCTGTCCAGGGCGGCACCAAGAAACGGCGGCGGGAGGCGAGCCCGCCGAAGGGTGGGGCGGCCACCCCACCCCAAACAGCCCCTCCCCGAGCGCTTGCCCCGGGCCGCCCTGGCGCGGCGGCCGAGGTCGCCCCCAACGTCGCCCGCATCGTCCGCCTGATCGCGGACCGCGGGCTGGCACCCGCCATCGTCTTTTCCTTCTCACGTCGGAACTGTGAGGCGTACGCGGCGGCATTGGTGGCCAGGCGGGGCGGCGCGCCCCGCCCCACACAGCCAGGCCGGTCTGCGCCACTGCCGCCCGACCCGCCGCCCTCCTTCAACACGCCTGAGGAGGCCGCCGCCGTGGACGTCGTGTTTGACCAAGCGATCGCCTGCCTGTCCGCCGAGGATGCGGGGCTGCGGGCGGTGACGGCCCTGAGGCCCCTGCTGAAGGCGGGCGTGGGCGTCCACCACTCCGGCCTGCTGCCCATCCTCAAGGAACTGGTGGAGCTCCTGTTTGCCGAGGGCTTGGTCAAGGTCCTTTTCGCGACCGAGACATTTGCGATGGGCCTCAACATGCCGGCCAAGACGGTCGTGTTCACAGAGGTGAGGGATAGTGGAGGGGGGGAGGAGGAGTGGAGAACGGGGCGGCCGCCATTCCTCTCCGCCTCCTTGTCCCGCATCCCATCACATTCATCCTCACTTTTTTCATTTCTCTCCATTATCATGTCAATCCACCAGCCCCGCAAGTGGGATGGCGAGTGCACCCGCTTCATGACGTCCGGCGAGTACATCCAAATGTCTGGCCGGGCCGGGCGGCGGGGCACGGACGACCGGGGCGTGTGCATCCTGTTGGCAGACAGCGGACTCACAGCTGCTGCCGCGGCCGGCATGATGAAGGGCGGGTCAGCCCCGCTCCAGTCCTCCTTCCGCCTCTCCTTTTACACGCTGCTGAACCTGGCCCGCCGGGCGGAAGGGTCGGGCCGGGATGCGGAGTACGTGGTCGCCCGCTCGTTCAGGCAGTACCAGCACGAGGCGGCCCAGCCGCTCCTGGCGGCCGAGTTGGCGGCCGTGGAGGCGGAGGCGGGGCGGGTGCGGGCGGGCGCGGGCGCGGGCGCGGGCGCGGGCGCGGGCGCTGCCCCGCTCGCCCTGGAAGCCGCCGCCCTGCGCCGGACCCTGCGGGACGCCCTCCTGGCGCCGCACCGGGTGGCCGCCCTGCTCACGCCGGGGCGGCTGGTCCGCGTGCGGGACGGGTCCGTCGACTGGGGGTGGGGCTTGGTGGTGCGCGTCAGCAAGGCCGGCCCGCCGGCGACGCCGGCGGGCGCGGCCGCCGCCGCCCGCCCGCCACCCTCGCCAGCCGCCCCCGCGCCCGGCCCGGCCGCCGCCTTCATTGTCGACGTCCTCCTCCGGTGCGATCCAGCATCCATCAAAGCCGGATCCACGCCGTGCCCTGCCGGGCCCGGCGGGGCGGCAAGCGCGGAACTGGCCGTCGTCCCGCTCCCTCTGCCGATGGTCGAGGCGGCGGGCGCGCTGCGGGTCGGCCTCCCCGCCGACCTCCGCCCCCCCCCCGCCCGGGCCGCCGCCCTGGCGACGCTGTCCCACCTGGAGGCCCGGTATGCCACCATCCCGACTGGCATTCCACTCCTTGACCCCATCGTGGATGCGGGCGTGGATGACGAGCGGGTCGTGGCGGCGGGGGCACGGCTCAAGGAGGTCGAGGCCGACGCGGCGTGCGCGGCGGGGGCCGACCCGGGCTTTGCCACCGCGCTCGCCGACCCTGCCCTCACCGCCGCCGCCGCCCACGCCGCGTCCCTGGCCTCCCGCGCCGCGTCCCTCACTGCCGCCATGCGGGACTCCCAGCTGGACCTGTATCGGGCCGAGGCGCGGCGGCGGCTGGGCGTGCTGCGGGCGTTGGGTCACCTGGAGGAAGACACAGCCGCCGGGGTTCGGGAGGAGGGGGTGCAGCCGCGGCAGAGGCCTTCCCTGGCCGCCGTCCTCACCCTCAAGGGCAGGGCCGCCTGCGAGGTCGACGCGGCGGACGAGCTGCTCGCCTCCGAACTCATGTTCAACGGCGTCTTTGGCGGCCTGGACCCGGCCCGGCTGGCGGCCCTGGCGTCGTGCCTGGTGCCGGTTGAGAAATCGACGGCGGCCGTGGAGCTGTCGTCTGCGCTGGCCGCCCCGCTCGCAGACTTGCAGGCCGCCGCCCGCCGCATTGCCACCGCCCAGGTTGAGGCCGCCATCCCCGATGCGGCCTCGCCGGACGACTATGTGGCCGCATTTGCGCCGACGCTGATGGACGCGGTGTACGCGTGGGCGCGCGGGGCGACATTCCAGCAGGTGAGGGGAAAATGGATGGATGGATGGGGTGGGCTGAAGTTTGCCTGCAGCCTGATACCGTGCCCATTTTCCCACGCACTTTCTACTCGTACTCACACTCTTTTCACCCCTTTCCCACCCCCTAAGACCGTCGATCGGACCGACCTGTTTGAGGGGTCGCTCATCCGGGCGATACGGCGCTTGGACGAGCTCCTCGCCCAGCTGGCCTCGGCCGCCCGCGTTGTTGGAGATGCACGCCTTGCGGGGGCGTTCGAGGCTGCCAGTGCGGCCATCCGGCGAGACATCGTTTTTGCAGCCAGCCTGTACGTGTGAGAGAGACTACACGGCGGAGAGAGAGGGAGAGGGAGGCGGCGCGTGGCGTTGCGTGTAGAGGAGGCAAATGAGAGAACAGTTTTCTTTTCATTTCTTTTCTTTCAAAAATGATGAGAGTTCTTTTTTGCACGACCCGCCGCTCGCACGCACACCACCACCCCAGAGACGCTGCGATGCAGGGTACAGGAGCGGGATAGGGCGACCGGGGCGCGGGCGGCGGCGGCAGCCCCGCAAGCCTACTTCCCCTCACGGCTTGCGGTACAGGGACTTCGTGCACAAGACCTTGCGCCCCTTCTTGCGGCGGGCCTTGATGATGGCCCGCCCCGACGGCGTGGCCATCCGGGCGCGGAAGCCGGACGTCCGGGTCGCCCGCCGCCGGGTGCCCCGCTTGGTGCACCCCATCGAGGTCTTGGAGTTGGCGACCACGGTCAGCGGGGCGCGGGAGGGGGCCGGGCCGACTCCCGGGCGGCGGGCGGGGGCGAGGGTGAGGCCTGTGGGTGTGTGAAAAAACGGAGGTGGGGGTGGAGGTGAGCGCGTGTGGCGGGCCGGCCCCCCCTCCGACCCCGCCCATGCAGATACCGGAAACGGCGTGTTGCCTCATCTAAACGAGCCCGACCTTCGGTCAGCAGGAAGCAGAGGTGCCCCCGGGCTAGCCCCAGGCGCATGGGGCGATGCATGCGAGCACCCTTGACGGGCTCTGCCCAAGGCTAGCAAGCGCCGGCGCCGGCGCCGGCGGCTGCTCCCCGCCCTCTCCCCTTCCTTTCACCCCGCGCGCCGGGCGGGCGATGGCTAGGGATTGGCTTTCCGCCGACGCCAACGTGTCCATCAGTGGGTAGAACCCACACAGGGTGCGCTGCATTGGTTACCAGCCCCCCTCCAAGGCCGTGCGCGCGGGGGGCGTGCGTGAGATTGCCACTTACGCCGGCGGCCACGCAAAGTTGAACTCACCCGTAAAGGACGCCTCCAGGCGGGACACGGACGACAGCGGGGCTGGCCGGGCGGCCGCCAGGGCGGCAGGCCGGCGGACGGCCGTGACCGCACCCAGCCGGGCGACCGCAGGGGTCGGGGCGCAGCGGGCCCGGAGGAGCATTTTTGGTGGACGGAGAAGAGAGAAGTGTAGGAGAGAAAAAGAGAGAGCGGGCAGGCTATTCTTTTGTCTTGCCTCTGCCAGGGAGGGCATTCGCGCCCAGTCTTCTTCTCCACGACCCGCTCACTCCAATTGAGCCCAGAGACCTCCTCACCAGGGCGTGGCGTGGCCCACTGCTTGCACAGGCGCGCATGGCTGGCCCTTGACGCGTCGGCCAGGCCCAGACACCAATGACGCGCGCCCGCCAATATGCAACCTGTCGGCGCGCCCTCGCCGCCTGGGCGCTCTCCCTTGCCTGCCTCTTCCTTTTCACCGCGGCCGAGGTCGGCTCCCCCGGCTTCCCCCCACCCAACGCCTGTGAACGAGCCGGCCTGATCGGTACCTGCTCAGGGTGCGTGTGCTGCTGTGGCGAGGCGCCTGGAAAGCTTCCGACGCTTACACCGGACGGCTGTGTTTGTGTGAATGAGGCGCTCGACCGGCTGGACAAGGCCACGCGGAACACGGTGCTCGCAGCGGGCGCGGCGGCCATCGTGGTGCCCGCTCTCCTGGCATTAGCCTGGTTTGGGCGGTGCTGTTGTGGGAGCCCGTACGAGGCGGACAGGTGGGAGGCGGCATAGTAAATCATTGTGTGCACCCTTTCACGCCGCGCACCGCCTTACACACCGCTGGCAAGCCAGCCCTCTACCGCACGTTTTGGTGGTATTGAAGTGCGGTTGGCGGTCACAGGCCTTATGCCGGAGAAGAGAGGGACGTTTTTTGTGTGTGTGGGTGTCCTAATTTCTTTTGTTTCACGATCCTCTCAAGCCTCTCAAGCCCACCGCCGCGCGTCCTCATCCTCATCCACGGCCGCATACCAGTCTGGCTTGGCCAGGTGCGGGGACAGGCGGTAATTGAGCAGGATTTCCGTGCCGGGTGTAAGGGGGCGGGTCGCGACGAGGACGAGCAGCGGGAGCGGGGTGGTGGTGGTGGTGGTGGTGGTGGTGGTGGTGGTGGTGGTGGTGGTGGTGGTGGTGGTGGTGGTGGCCAGCACGCGCTTGTGGTGGTCGCCTCCCGCCTCCCCCTCCTCCGCCCGCTCCTCCCCGCACACCGCGACGGGCAGGTACGGCCGCAACCAGGGCTCCCGGCCCAGAACCTCCTCCGCAACCCGCCCCACGTCCACGGCGGCCGCCATCACGTTGGGGGCGCCGCCGGGCGGCGGGTGGTTGGCCAGGTGGCCCAAGGCCAACGGGTTGCGAGGGTCGCACCCGCGCGCCAGGGCCGCCTCCGCCGCCGCGGCTGCGGGGCCGGGCACGATGGCGGGCCCGCCCCCTCCCCCCCTGTCCCGCAGGGGCGCCGCACAGTCGGTGGACCCCCGCCCCCAGGCAGCCGCGTCCAGGATCACGCCGTCAAAGCGGGCCATCAGAAAGGAGCCCCCCCTGTCAACCTGGGGGTAGCCTGGGAGGGCCCGGTGGGACAGGGGCGGGTACGCCGCGCCCGGGTAGAAAGCGACTAGGGAGCCCGGGGGCAGGTCGGCCGCGCCCTCCAGGAACACGCCGTGGCCTGCGCCGGGGATGGCGGAGGACCGGGCGGCCAGGGCGTGGCCGTGGGCGGACGCAAAGGAGGCGGCGAGTGTGGGGGAGCCCACGCCGCCCGGTCGCCTGTGCACGCCCCCAAATACGCCATGCATCACCCGGGCTGCCCCCAGGACCTGGTCGCGTAGGTCGGCGCCCACAGCGGCCTTGGTGGCGTCGAAGCCCAGCGCTGCCGCCTCTGCAGCGAGCGCGGCAGCCACTGCCTGGGCGTCGGCCGGAGGTTGGAGCACCCCCCCCACGAGCGCGGCCTCCTGCCTGCCCCGCCACCGCGTCGCCAGAAACAGGCGCTGCATGTCGATCTCCTCCTGCAGGCGCCGCCTGTCTAGGCGCTGGGAGATCGCGGTCAGGGACCAGTGGTCCAGGAGCTGTATGGGCGGGAGTGGAGAGGAGAAAAAGGTGAGGTGAGGTGAAAAAACAAGCCGCACACATTCGTGCACCGCACGAGCCGTGCCGCATTTGCCGACTCACGCCGCCCGCACGCACCCGCCGGACGCGGCTGAGGACCATGGCAAAAGGTGAGCGATGGGCCGGCGTGGGCGCGGGCTAAGCCGGCATTGTGTGAACTGGAGAATGTAGAAAGAGGCACGCCGTGTTTCCTTTCTTCACAAAACCTCTGCCCACAGCGAACTATCGACACACGCTGTCTCTCTCTCCTCACGGAGGGTGAACGGCACAAATACACACAGACACACATCACATAACGCAACTTTAACAATCACTGGATGGAAAAAACAAGGAGAGGGGCGAAGGCGAGCGCAGGGACACAAAAATGAGATCAGGTGGAGAAATAGGGGAGGGATGGGATACGCAAGGTACAGCGGAGGGGGGGCAATGCAGAGTGTTTTCGGTGCGCAGTAAAAGGAGGAGGGGGGAGGAATCGTCTTTCGCCGATGGTGGGGGAGGGACCTGGCCTCACACGCCAGGACAACAACAAAAAATGGGGAGGGGGGGGGGGGGGTCGCGAGGAAGCGGCCCAG
>Ga0315289_10002441_pt1 | contig 28440 bp, 23 predicted proteins | sample YL17G11_40_MG_FD_203452 | JGI IMG/M metagenome (GOLD analysis project Ga0315289, IMG submission 203452) | Sediment microbial communities from Yellowstone Lake, YNP, Wyoming, USA - YL17G11_40 | ecosystem: Environmental > Aquatic > Freshwater > Lake > Sediment | place: USA: Wyoming | collected... | reverse complement strand
AAGGCCATTCCGGAATCTAGATGCTCCATCATTAAGTCCAAGATAATTAGGTCGGGCTTTTCCTTTTCCACCATCTTCCAGCCCTCTTTAGCGCTGTAAGCAGAAAAAACCCGATAGCCCTTCCCTTCCAAAGAGAGCTTGCCGATCTCGATGAAATCCAAATCATCATCCACGATTAGGATCTTCGCTTTGGTTTTCATGATTCCCCCGCTCCCTCCCCTCTGAATCCAGAAAGCTCGTGGCTCCCTCTATCCGCCAATGATTTCTCCCCCTGACTTAACCGGGTTGACCACGGGTAGTTTCACTACAAAGGTTGTCCCTTCCTTTTGCTTGCTCTCTACATCAATCGAACCCCGGTGCATTTTGACAATCCCATAAGCAATCGCCAGGCCCAACCCGGTTCCCTGGCCGATCTTTTTGGTGGTAAAAAAGGGCATGAATATTTTATTCAGGTTCTCCGGAGGAATGCCAAACCCCGTATCCCGGATGGTGACCTCTATATTTCCACCTCCGTTGTTAAATCTGGAGAACACCGTCACTTTCCCCCCATCGGGCATAGCCTCTCCCGCGTTAGACACAATATTCAGGAAGACTTCTTTCAATTGGACCGGGTCTCCGCTCATTAAGGGCAACGAAGAGTCTAACGCCTTGATAATCTCCACTTTTTGAAAGGAGGGCTGTTTGGAGGCCAAGGAGAGGATTTCGATTAAAATCTTATTGAGATCAATATTTTCGATCTGCAATTTTCTCTGCCGGGCGAAGTCTAGAAGGCCCCGAACAATGTCCCGGCAGCGCGTGGCTTCCTTGGCAATGATTTCCAATTCCTCACGGCTTGAATCTTTATTTCCCCTCTTTTCCAGGAGCATATGGGAATAAAGGAGGATCGTCCCTAAAGGGTTGTTGACCTCATGCGCCACCCCGGCGGCCAGCTGCCCGACGGAAGCCATCTTTTCCGACTGGATCAGCTGCTGCTGGGCTTCCGATAGTTCTTTATGGGATTGAGCCAGTTGGTGTAGATTCTCCTCCAGCTGGTCGATTAGGTAAGGGAGACACATCTCATTTTCCGCTAACCCCCAATAGACCGCGCTAGCCTTTTCCTGGCAGGATGTATAACCACAGGCTCCGCAATTCAACTCATCTTCGGGGTGGATTTTATTCGTTCTCCGCAGGATCTCCCGGATGATTTCTTGGCTCGGAGTAAGTAATCGGTGATCTTCGGCTACAAAATCCCGGTTCAGCTTAACCCTCCGATATTTCCTTATGTCAGCCGCATGCCGAGTTTCGCGCTCCTGGGTCAACTTCTCCTGGACGTAGTTGGCCACCAATTCCTTCCGACTAAAAACCGAGAGTTCGTTGGGAAAGGCCGGCCCATTGATACACCCCTCGCAGAAAAGCAAATCCAAAAATTTGGCCTCCACTGCACCATCCAAAATCTCGTTCAGAACCTGAGCGCAAGCTTCTTTCCCCTCGGTGACCAGGATTTGATTTTGGCAGATATCCCCCTTCATGGCCGCGCTGCGGAGCAATCCCCCCGGGACTGGAAAGATACGCCCCAGCCTGGGCATCGGCCCATCGGACTCGCTTTCCAGAAGTTTCTCCAGGGCGATCCCAGCCTCTTGGAGCATCTTCTCCAGTTCCACGAAGGTGAGGACCGCATCTACATCCCCCGCAACCTCCGGATCATCGATTTCTGCTTTTTTTGCAATGCAGGGCCCGATAAATACAACCTTGGCTCCCGGGCAGTAGGACCGCTTGATCACCCTGCCCATGGCCACCATAGGGGAAACGATCGGGGCTAAATTAGAAATCAGGGAAGGAAAATATTTCTTGATGTAAAGAATCAACGCCGGACAGGGAGAAGAGATAAAAAGCTTCTGGCCATTTTTCCGGGCCCAGTGGGCGTGAGCCCGCGCCACCAGCTCCGCCCCGAAGGCAACTTCCATGACCTCGCTGAATCCGAGGGCTTTTACCGCCGAGATGATCTGTCCTGGTTTCGCCTGAGGGAAGGCAGCGGGAAAAGAAGGAGCCAGACAGGCGATGACCTTTTCGTCATTCCAGAAAAGCTCCTTGACCGCAGAGATTGAGTCGCGTACGGCCTTTGCTTCCTGGCGGCATACCTTGATACAGGAACCGCAAGCGATGCACCGCTCTCTGACGACTTTGGCCTGACCCTCCTCGACTTTAATAGCCTTGGCCGGACATTGGCGGACGCAGGTGTAGCAGCGTCTGCATCTTTCTTTTATGGTGGAGACAACTGGCATTGAACCAACAGATCCTTATTTCTTGCTTCTTATCGAGCTCTCTCTCGGGAGTACCCCGGAGTTTCAATGCTCTTTGTACTTTCCCCGTTTGGTGTATTTCGTGTGCAGCAAATGGTGCGATTTCTCTCCCAAGGGTTCTTTTAAGAACTCTTGGTAGATTTTGGTAATCGACGGGTTTTCATGGGATTTGCGGTATTTGAGTTTCTTATCCTCTTGGTAAAGAGCCTGGGCCCGGAGCCGGCGTACTTCATTGTTCACCGGCATGGGTTGTCCCCCGCCGGCGACGCACCCCCCGGGGCAGGCCATGACCTCGATGAAGTGATAATTGGCTTTCCCGGAAGCCAGCCGGTCCATCAGTTTTTTGGCATTCCCCAAACCATGGGCTAAGGCCACGCGCACTTCTCCCAACCCGTCTACGGCCACAGCCGCCTCCTTGACTCCCTCCAAGCCGCGTACGGCTGCGAAGTCTACATTTTCCAATTTCTTTCCCGTGGCTACTTCATAAGCTGTCCGTAGCGCCGCCTCCATAACCCCCCCGGTAGCCCCGAAAATCGTCGCCGCTCCTGTATATTCTCCCAGAGGATCATCATATTTCCCGTCCGGGAGATTGACAAAATCGATCCCGGCAGTCTTTATCATTCGGGCCAGTTCTCGCGTGGTCAGGACATAGTCTACGTCTTGAAACCCGCTGTCGCGCATCTCCGGCCGGTTGCACTCGAACTTTTTGGCCGTACAGGGCATGATCGAAACGGTGACCATTTTCGCTGGGTCAACCCCGGCCTTTTGCGCATAATAAGTTTTGGTCAGGGCGCCGAGCATCTGATGCGGCGATTTACAGGTAGAGAGGTGGGGTAAGAGCTGCGGATAAAAGTGTTCAATAAATTTTATCCACCCCGGGCTGCAGCTGGTGATCATAGGCAGGGTTCCACCATCTTTCACGCGTTTAAGGAGCTCATTGCCCTCTTCGATTATGGTCAGGTCGGCTGCAAAATTGGTGTCGAAAACGATGTCGAACCCCAGCCGTCGCAGAGCCTCCAACATCTTCCCTGTAACCAGGGTACCGGGCGGAAGACCAAATTCTTCCCCCAAAGCAGCTCGCACAGCCGGAGCATCCTGGGCCACTACGATCTTATCCGGGTCATGGATGGCCTTCCAGACTTCCTGGGTATAATCCTTCTCTGTTAAAGCTCCTACGGGGCAGACGTTGATGCATTGGCCGCAAAGCGCACAGGCCGTTTCCCCTAAATCGTCCCCGAAAGCCGGCCCGATGTAGGTGTCAAAACCTCGCTCTTGGGCAGACAGGGCACCGACCTGCTGAATTTCTTGACAGACCGTCACGCACCTACGGCAAAGGATGCATTTGCTCGAATCCCTCCGAATGGAGGTGGTGGATTCGTCGATCCGCGGTTCTGGTTTTGCCCCCGGAAAACGAACTTCCCGTATGCCCATTTCTTCGGCCAACCGTTGAAGCTCACATTTCAGGTTCCGGGCGCAGGTCAGGCACTCTTGCGGATGGGCCGAAAGGAGCAGTTCGACCGTGAATTTGCGAGCCTGCTGAACCTTCTCCGAGTTTGTATGCACGACCAACCCTTCCGTAGCCGGAAAGACGCAGGAGGCCTGGAGGCTTCTGTTCCCGTCAATCTCTACCAGACAAACCCGGCAAGCTCCAATCGCCTGCACTTCCGGAAGATAACAAAGAGTAGAGATGCGAATGTTCGCGGACTTGGCCGCTTCCAGGATCGTTGTTCCCTCAGGAACTTTCACTTTATTTCCGTCGATGGTCAAACCTACCATAGCCATTTTTAATCTCCTTTTCCTATTCTTGCCGGTAGCAATGCAAGCACCGCTTGGCTTCTTCCACAGCGAAACGAGTTGTATATCCCATCTCCACTTCCTTGAAGTTGTGGTAGCGGTCGCTCAATGGGGCCTCGGGGAGGGGTACCCGCGAGCGCTCCTCGGCGTAGGCTTCCTCATCGTAGGAAACCTTCATTTCCTTCAGGCGGTCGCGGTAGGCATTGGGCAATGAACCATCGCCTCCCAGAAGTTTATCGATCGACATTGCCACCTTTTGTCCATCGGCAATGGCTTCCACGGCTGAGGCTGGCCCACGGACGCTGTCACCACCAGCAAAGACTCCGGGGCTTCTGGTGGCCAGACTTTCTGGGTTTACGATAAACGCTCCGCTGGAGTCAAATTTAAACCCATTGCCCTTAAATGAGCCCGTATCTGGAACCTGACCGATGGCCGCAATCACCGTGTCCACGTCTATCTCAAACTCGGACCCGGTTATAGGAACGGGGCGTTTTCGCCCGCTTTTGTCGAAATCGCTCAGGACCATCCGGCGGCACTCCATCCTTTTCACACCACCATTTCCACCCCACATTTGAGCCGGAGCCACCAGGTAATGAATCTTTACACCTTCATTTTCAGCTTCGGCGATTTCCCAATCGGCAGCCGGCATATCCTCGCGTAGCCGGCGGTAGAATATCTGAACTTCCTTGGCTCCCAGGCGTAAAGCGGTCCGGGCTGCGTCAATAGCCACATTTCCACCCCCGATCACGGCCACGCGCTCCCCGACTTTCACCGGCTTACCTAAGTTGACGTCCCTCAAGAAGGAAACGCCATCCAAAACGCCTTTTAATCGTTCCCCCGCAAGACCTAGCTTCAAGCCCTTATGGGCACCCGTAGCCACAAAAACAGCCCGATATCCTTGAGTCTTAAGGGCCTCGACGTCAGTCACGGGTGAATTCAATTTCAATTCCACGCCCAGCTTGAGTATGTCATCGATCTCGTCCTGAAGCACTTTCCGCGGCAGGCGATACTCTGGAATCCCCACGGTCATCATGCCCCCCGCGACAGGCAAAGCCTCGAAGATCGTTATCGGATAGCCCTTTAAGGCCAGGAAGTAAGCCGCCGAAAGGCCGGCCGGCCCTGCACCTACCACAGCCACTTTTTCTGATTTTTTGGGGGCTACCTCCGGTATGTGGGGATCGTTAGACTCCAGGTCATAATCTGCGGCAAAACGCTTTAAGGCACAGATCGCCACCGGTGATTCCACCTGTTCTCGTCGACATTTGACCTCGCAGGGATGAAAGCAAATGCGCCCCATGGTCGCCGGGAAAGGGTTTCGCTCCTTGATCACCGCGATGGCCTCTTTGAATTTTCCTTCGCTGATCAACGTGATGTAACCCCAGGCATTGTTATCGGCGGGACAAGCATTCTGACAGGGAGCATCAAAAAGGGCCTGACAGACTCCGGCCCTACAATGCTTCTGTTTGATGTGCTCCTCATACTCATCCCGGAAAAAGCGTAGCGTGGAAAGGATCGGGTTGGGAGCAGTCTGGCCAAGGCCGCAGAGGGCCGATTCTCTGATACGCTCGCCCAATTCGATGAGTTGATCGATGTCCCCGGGCTGACCCTGCCCCTGAGTGATCCGCTGCAGAATTTCCAGCATGCGCTTGGAACCAATGCGGCAGGGTGGGCACTTGCCACAGGATTCGTCCTGGATAAAATCCATGAAGAAACGGGCCAGGTCCACCATGCAGGTGTTCTCGTCCATGACGATGAGCCCGCCCGATCCCATGATGGCCCCCACGTCTTTAACCGATTCGTAATCCAGAGAGATGTTCAAATGCTCCTTGGGAATACAGCCGCCGGAAGGGCCGCCGATCTGGGCGGCTTTAAACTTCTTCCCGCCTTTGATCCCACCGCCCACGTCATAAATTAACTTCCCTAGGGAGGTCCCCATGGGAATCTCCACCAGCCCGGCATTATTGATGTTCCCGGCCAGGGCGAAAACTTTGGTCCCGCGACTCCCTCCGGTCCCGAATTGGCTGTACCATTCTGGGCCTTTCAGGATGATTGGGGGAATGCTAGCGTAGGTTTCCACATTGTTCAGCAGGGTCGGCTTCTTCCAAAGACCGGCCACTGCGGGGAACGGTGGGCGTGGCCTTGGCTCGCCGCGCTTTCCCTCGATGGAAGTCATCAGGGCGGTCTCCTCGCCACAGACAAACGCTCCAGCTCCAATGCGAATTTCCAGGTCAAAATCAAAAGCTGTCTCGAAAATATTCCTGCCCAAAAATTTATACTGCCGGGCCTGTTCGATGGCGTGGCTTAACCGCTCGATGGCTAGAGGATATTCTGCACGCACGTAGACGTATCCCTGGTTAGACCCGATTGCATAGCCGGCAATGGCCATGGCTTCGATCACGCTGTGGGGATCACCTTCCAGGACGCTTCGGTCCATGAAGGCTCCGGGGTCCCCTTCATCGGCATTGCAGATCACGTATTTCGGGCTTCCCTGCGCCTGTTGGGTGAATCGCCATTTCGTCCCCGTGGGGAACCCTGCTCCTCCCCGGCCGCGAAGGCCGGAGCGCTGGACCACATCCACAACCTCCTGTGGGGTCATGCGGCTTAGGGCTTGCGCCAGGCTTTCGTACCCCTCCCGGGAGATGTATTCCTCGATATTCATGGGATCGATCAACCCGCAGTTCCGCAGGACAATTTTTTCCTGAAGCTTGAAAAAGTCGATTTCCTTGAAGGTTGGAATCAACTTGGTGGTTGCGGGCTCGGCATAGAGCAAGCGCTCGACCACTCGCCCTTTTAGCAGATGTTCCTCAGTAATAACCCGGGCATCCTCTGCTTTGAGTTTTTGGTAGAAGACTCCTTCCGGGTAAACCACTGCAATCGGGCCGAGGTCACAGGAACCGATACATCCGGTCTCGATAACTTTCACTTCCCCTTGCAGGCCAAATTCCATGATCCCCTGGACCAGAGCATCCCGGACCTCTCGACATCCAGAAGAGACGCACCCGGCTCCGGCACAGACTAAAACATGCGATCGCCAAATTTCCATCGATTAACCTCCTCGTAATCCGCTCAAAAGCCCCCAAAGGGTGCCATGCTTTTTTCTTTTCACTCTAAAAGATTCGCCTGCGTAAATCGGGGCTTTCTTCAAGCATATTTTTCTAAAATCTCCCCGACCTTGTTGTTCTTCACCCGCCCAAAGACATCTTCTCCCACGGTCATGGCCGGCGAAAGTCCACAGGCTCCGATGCATCGGACGACGTCCAAAGAAAACCTTCGATCATCGGTGGTTTCCCCCACGGGGACACCCAGTTTCTTTTGCAGCTCGCCTAAAAGCTTTTGCCCTCCCCGAACGTAGCAAGAAGTCCCCAGGCACACTTTGATGCTGTGCCGCCCTTTGGGAACCATGGTAAAGAAAGAGTAAAAAGTCACCACTCCGGCTACCTCGCTCAGGGAAGTGTCTAGGCCATCGGCAATCTGGCGCTGCACCTTTCGAGGCAGGTAGCCAAAAAGGTTCTGGGCTTTGTGCAGCACCAGGATCAAAGCTCCCGGTTTTCCCTTGTATTCGGCGATGATCTTCTTAAGCTTCTCGTACAACAATTCTTCCGAAGGCTCAGGTTGAGCCTCTTTGATTTTTTGGGCCGTCATTCTATTTCCCCCTCCTGGGTCATTTCTCCTGGGCGAAGACGAATTCACCCGGCACTCGTCCGCCAACGATATGTTCAACTACGATCTTCCGGGCTTTTTCCGGGGTGACTTTCCCATAGGTCACCTTCTTCTCCCCCGGCCGCAAAACATCCACCAGGGGCTCCTGCTCGCAGAACCCGGCGCAGCCGCTCTGGATCACCGTTACGTTTCCGGCGCTCTGTTTGGCCAATTCATCTTTGATGGCCGCCATGACGGGCCGCGCACCCGCAGCAATGCCGCAGGTCCCCATTCCCACCACTATTTTGATGGCCTTCTCCCCACTGCGAAGTTCCATCTCTTTTTGCACTTTCTCCCTAATCTTTTTGAGTTCTTCTACGTTCACCGCAACACCTCCATGATCTTAGGAAAGGTAGCCGCTCCGATTTTCTTCAACCCCGTCTGAATATCCTGCTGTACAAAACGAAGCACCGAGGGGTCGTCCAATCCGATTGGCCCCAGGATTTTCCGCATCTCCCCTGTTTCCAGCCCATAGGTTTGGCCATCCACCTGATGTTCATACAGAAAGTCCACCTCTGGGTTGCCCGAGATAAGGATGCCCATGGTTGCCCCCATGTCGCCCAGAGGAGCCCGATCAAAATGATCAAGCCGGAATCGGGCTACGACCTTCGTTCCCCGACCTTCCTCCGAATGGACTTCCAAGCAACCTTCACAGCGCTCCGCCGCCTCTTTCAGCAAGGAGAGGCCCAATCCAACCGGGCGGGTCGTCCGCGAAGTGACGAAGGGATCCATCACTCTAGGGAGCATCTCCCCAGGGATTCCTCGGCCGTTGTCTTTGACTTCGATAACCAGAAGGTCTTCTGGCAAATTTTCCCAGATTCTAATTTCCACCCGAGTCGAGCCAGCAGCCAGGGAATTTTGCGCGATATCCAAAATATGCATGGAAAGCTCCAGCATTCCTTAACGTGCTCCGGTGACGCCCAACTGGTAAAGGCGACCTACAACCTCGAAAGTGGGTAGAGTCGTCCTGAAAATAGGCACCATCTTTTCCGCAGCTTTCTCCAGGGTGTCGGGATCTGGCTCGGCCCCGTTGGCTAACAAGATTCCTGAAAGATCCCTCATCACTGCAATGGCTACGATATTCAGGTGGGTCTGGCGAGTCACCCAGAGGTCTCCTTCGATGGAGTTCGCTAAAACATCGCTTAAAAGGTCAGAGGAATAACCGGTTTGGACTTCGGCTTCGAGCGGTACGTTCCGCGTCTTAAGCTCCCAGCCCAGGCGTTCGGCCAAGTCTTTTAGTTTCATCTTCTTTTTGTCCCCTGCTGGAGAGATACTTGCTATTTTTATCATGATTCAGAATCCTTCTTAGGGGCGTTCAACCGGGAGCCTCTTATTTTGCGCCTGGGTCGAACCGCGCTTTTTCTTTTCAATACATAAAGACAGTCACCCTCTTGGGCATGGCCCTGGACTATGTCTTCGGCCAAGGCCAGGCAATTGGGACATCCACATGAACCGCAGTCTATACCCGGGAATTTTTTAACCACCTCATCGATTCGGCGCAATTTATCCATCGCCACTTTCAAGTTCTCATCCAAGCGCATCCCAGGCCTTGGACGGAAGGGTTGGGAAAGCCGGAAGCTATCCATAGGCCCGGACATCTTCTTTTTGATCTCCTTTTTCACCTTCCCTTCACTCTTCCGGATCCAAGCCATTAGATGAAATCGGGCCAAAAAGGGGTCCTGAATCGTCAGCGGCCCCCCCAAACATCCGCCTGTGCACGCCCAGGATTCAATGAACGGCACCTCTCTCAAAAGCCCACTTTCCGCCAACTCCAGGACGTCAGCCACGTGGTGAATACCGTCCACGACCAAACTTCCCGTTGTTCCCAGCGCATCGCTCTCCCCACCCGCAGCAGCCCACCTCATGCCGGAAAGAGAGGTCTCATCCATAAAGGAAACACCCGAGGAGGCCTCTTTTCGGGAGATGACCCCTTTGAGGGGATTATAGACATTGATCAAGGGGATGGCCCCATTGACCCGTTTCCCTATCCAGGGTGGCTCCATGGCGGCTCTCGCCTGAGCTAGGCAAGGAACAATATAATACAACCGCTTGGTGGAATTTCCTGGGTCAATATCTTTCTGGTGGCTGGTCATAATCTTCAAAGGAGGAAGGATTGGGATCAGGTTCTCAAGTAGCGATGGATATTTAACCTGTACGAGCTGCACCACCGCGGGACAGACCGAAGAAATTGCCGGTAAGGGTCTCTCCTTTGACGATAGATAACTTGAGACAGCAGCCCCATAGATTTTCAATGCTTCTCCCAAGTCCTGCACCGCGGCAAAACCAACCTGGAGGAAAGCTTCGGCTACTTGCAGAGGAGGAATTTGGCCGCCAAACTGCCAGAAAACCGTGGGGTCTAGGATGGCCACGCCATCCCCCCCCCTCTTAACCTTTTCCAGGGAATCTGAACGCACCTCCCAAGCAGTCCGGGGACATATCCGAATGCACCTCCCGCATTGCACGCAGCGATGGGGCATGACTTCGGCTTTTCCATGGCGTATCCGAATCGCTTCGGTCGGGCAAACCCGGATACAGTGCGTACAGCCCTGGCAGCGCTCTTTTCTCAAGACCAATGGAAGCTCCGGCCGGGCCGGGGTTCTCATCTCCTCCTCTTTTTTTCTTCATTGAGATTGACTTTGAACCGCAACGTGGTTCCGCGGTTCACCTCGGATCGAATATCCATCCAGTCTGCATTCTTTTGAATGTTAGGGAGTCCCATCCCGCCTCCATAGCCCAATTGTTTTACATACGGAGGAGCAGTGGTGTAGCCTTCTTGCATGGCCAATTTGACATCCGGGATGCCCGGGCCAACATCCGCAATGATCACATCCACGCATTGATCCTCGATGCAAACTTTCATAGTTCCCTTACGAGCGTAAATGATGACATTTATTTCACCCTCGTATGCTGCCGTGGCCACGCGGCGAATGATGTCCGGTGGAAGTCCCAAACGTTTCAGCCGATGCTTTACCTCAAAGGATGCTTCCCCGGCTTTCTTGAAATCTTGCCCGATTATTTCGAATTCAAGGTTCATGACCCATCACAAAAGAATGGCTGGATGCCCACCAAGCAACCATTTTTTAATCATTTAGCAAGGAGGATGCCAAGATATGAAAAATCTTCGGGGAGGGCAATTTGATAATATGTTGAAATAAAAATATTTTTTTATCATGGTGGGAATGAAAAATTGTCTAAAACAGGACATAATCAAAAATATTCGACATATTGTCAAATATAAAATTTTTATAAAAAAATCAATGACAAAAATATCAAAAACATTTTTCAGGTTCATATTTATTGCCATATTGTCAATTTTTGAAGAACAAAAAATAGAACTTCCCGAAATTTCGGTAATTTGTAGAATTATAAAGTCCTTTGGTTTCTTAAGGGGAGTTGAATAGATAGAAGTTTTTCGGGAAAGAACTCCAATCTGTGATGAGTAGCTGAAAAGAACAAATTTAATGATCTCGGAATTTTTTTCCAAAAGCGGGAAAAAACCTAATTTTGAAAATCATACCTTTCACCGGCCGATTTTCTTCTTGATCAATTCCAAGGCCGAGTGCAATTCTTCGCTGCCCAAGAAATAACAGGCTCCTCCATACACCAAAATACTAACCAGGATGGCTCCGAGTAAAAGGCCAATCTTTGTCCCCGTTACCCCGGTTGTCTCCCAGGGACCGGCAAAGCATATGGCATAAGCCACGACACCCATCAAAATAGAGGCTCCCAAACTTTTGAAGAAAGAACGAATGATCTTTGAGGCCCCAATTCTCCCCAATCTCTTCCTCAAGAAAAACACCAGCAAAGAAAAGTTCAATCCGGCAGCCAGAGACGTGGCTAACGCCAAGCCACCATGCTGTAGGGGAATCATCAATACGAAACCCAAGCCAGCATTGGTTAAGAGGGCGAAGAAAGCCACTTTCACCGGCGTTTTCGTATCCTGTAAAGAATAAAAAGCCGGTACGACAATGCGCACACCGGCGAAGGCGGCCAGTCCCAAGGCATAATAAAGCAGCGCCTGGGCAGTCATTACGGCAGAATGGGGAGTGAAGGCTCCCCGCTGAAATAATATGTTTAAAATGGGAAGGCGGAGGACGATGAGCCCCACCATTGCGGGCAGGGTGAGGAAAAAAACCAGGCGCAGAGAGAAGGATAGAGTTTCCTTCAACCCCTGCAGATCCTTCCGGGCCGAGTATTCGGACAGGGTGGGCAGAACAGCCGTGGCGATGGCAATCGCAAAAATTCCCATGGGGAATTCTAATAATCGGTCAGCATAATAAAGGTATGAGACACTCCCTTCGGGAAGATAAGACGCCAAAAAAGTATTCACCACCACATTGAGCTGAGTCACGGCCAGGCCCAGGACTGAAGGAGCCATTAAAATTCCGATGCGCTTCACTCCGGGATGGGACGGGTTAAAATGGAAGCGGGGGACGATGCCCGTCCTCCGGATGAAAGGAATCTGGAAGAGGATTTGGGCGGCTCCTCCAAAAATCACTCCAATCGCCAGGGACAAAATAGGCTTTCCCAGCACCATGGGGAAAAAAAGGGCGCAGGCGATGATCGATAGATTCAGAAGCACGGGAGCCAGCGCCGGGGCGGCAAAATGCTTCCAGGAGTTCAGGATCCCCATGGCCAGGGCCACTAACCCTATGAAGAAGATGTAGGGAAACATCAGTCGGTTCAGCAATACCGTAAGTCTGAATTTTTCCGGCTCTTGGGAAAAGCCGTAGGCCATGATCTTGACGATCCACGGGGAAAAAAGAACACCCAAAGCGGTCACCAGAATTAAGAGGACTCCCAAAACAGAAAAAGACGCATTGACCAGTTCATCGCTTTCTTCCTTCGAACGTTGGCTGATATATTCCGTATAAACCGGGATGAAGGAGGCCGTAAGCGCGCCCTCTCCTACCAGCCTTCGGAAGAGGTTGGGGATGCGGAAAGCCACAAAAAAGGCGTCCGTGGCCATGCCGGCCCCAAAAAGTTGGGCGATCACCATATCGCGGATGAATCCGAACACCCTGGAGACGAGCGTCGCTCCTCCTACGATACTGGCCGCCTTGGCAATTTTTCTATGTTCTCTCATTCAGCCCGATTTGGACAGAGAAAAATTCTTAGAAAAAATCAAAAAAACTTCACCCGCTAAGGGGCCACTTTTTTCAGAAAACTAAGAAAAAACTTGACATTTGAACCATTCCATTTTTTAATAAAGTCAAATCGGTTTCAAGGGAGGTAATTTGGCCACTCATGCTTCCGCTCTAAAAAGGGCACGTCAGAGTGAAAAAAGGCGGCTGCGTAATACTGCGCTTAAATCCCTTTTAAAAACTTCTTCTAAGAAGGTACTGAAAGCAGTCGAAGGGAAAAACCTCGAGGAAGCCCGAAAAGCTTTAGCCCGCGCCATTCCAACCATCCAGAAGGTTGCCTCAAAGAAGGTAATCCACAAAAAGACGGCCGCCCGAAGAATTTCCCGCTTAACCAAAAAGGTAAATGCTCTGCCCGCCCCGGCGTAAACTTCCTCCGGGCTACCCCTTGAATCCAAACCTCGCCGATGAGTCATTTCCCGCGTGGTTTTCGTATTTTCCGAGACTCAAGGAGGTGCAGGTTCCAGAGGTATTTCTCCAAAAGCAGCCCCTTTTCCAAACGGCTGGATTTGAGTTCTTGATCCGCTTGTAAGGTAAGTGGCCAGAGTTGGTTCAGGCTAGACAAAGGGAAGCTCTCCACTTGCTTCCAAAATTCAACTGTGCTTCGGGGCAAAACCTTCAGCCTGGTTTCTATTTCTTTCTTGGAGCGGCCTTCGGCCGTGAGTTCCTGCGCTCTCCAGATCAGACGAAGCTGGCGAACGATCAAGGAAAGGAGGAGAAGAGGGGGGTCTCCCTGTTGCAAGTTCTTACGCAGAAGACGCAACGTTTCCCTAAGGTTTAAATGCCCTACAGCCATGGGAAGTTCAAAGAGACTCTCGCTCCGAATGTCTCCCGTCAGAGCCAGCACATCTTCTTCCCCAATGAATCCTTTTTCTTTTTGCCCTAAGGTTAATTTTTGAAGCTCAAGCTTGAGCTCTCCCAGGCTGGGGCCAACGCGTTCCAGCAAAACAGACACCGCCTCTTCGGAAATCCGATGGCCGGACTGCTCCGCCTGAGAACGGACCCAGCGGATCAGTTCCTTCTCGTAGGGGGGGTAGAAGGGGATGATGGCCCCCTTCTTTTCCAGGGCTTGAAAAAATTTGGTCCTCAGGTCGACTTTTTCGCCGATGAAAATAGCGCAGGTCAGGGGGTTTGGGTTTAAGAAATAGCTGATAAAGGAAGAAGGGGCTTTGTTCCAGATGAAATCGGCCTGACGGATCACGACCAACCGTCGGGGAGAACAAAGAGGGAAGACTTGCAGGCTTTCCAGAATGATTTCCCCGGCATCCTCTTTGGCGTTAAATAGCGCCAGGTTAAAGTCTCGAGTCGCTGGCTCGAGAGCCTTTTCTTTGATTTTATCCAGGGCTTCTTCGATCAGAGCATTTTCTGGCCCGTAGAGGTAATAAAGGGGACGCAAATGACCCATTTCCACTTCTAGAAAAAACTCTCGCGCATTCATTCCTGTCAACTTAAACGCTCTCCCAGCGTTAAAAGCCCTCCAAGATTATAACGTAAAGCCTTTCGGCTAAAAGTTCGGAAGCCTGACGGATGGCCTCTTTTTTGTTGGCTTCCGTCGCGGCCAAATCGGAGACTACCGGGTAATTCCTCCAGTCACTCACCTCTCCTTTCCAGAGAACTTTTCCATCTCGCTGCCGCTTGAAGGTGGCCTCAATCGTTATCGTTGCCCGGTATTCTGTGGCCACCTGGGTTCCCAGGGTCACGGCAGTGGGAGAGGTGGTAAAGGATTTCACGGTTCCACTCAGTATGGCATCGGCCTCGCTTTGTCCGGTTACCGTTAACTGCTTGGCGGCGGTCAATTTATCGACCAACGCGCTGGTCAGCGTCGTCTCCATCCCTGTCTGAATCGTCTGGTTGCCGAAGATCGGGATGGCGACAGACAGGACTCCCGAAGGAAGTCTGGCCCCGCTGCCCGAGAAGTGATACCCACAACCCGTAAACAAAAGGATAGCCAGGAAAACAAAACGCGATGCTCTCTTCAAGGGAGACCCTTCAATCCAAAACGATCATTACCTTGCATTCTTCCAGGAAGGTTCCTTTCTGGGCAAACGGGGCTACCCTTTTAGAGTCGTCGGCGTTGAGGATGACGTCGGATCGGCTGTTGGGGTTCATCTTGAACCCCTTGACAGTCAACGGGTTCTTCCCCACACGAGGGTTTGTCTGGGCGGCAGTCAAATCTCTGGAATAAAGAGCCAAACCGTTTTGAGCTGCTTTATCAGGAGGAACATATTGTCCCTGGTACAATTCCTGCCCGCCCTCGTCCACAACCTTAGGAATCAGCACAGCTCGCATGTTAAGCCCCCGAGCATCGATGACCAGACCCGTGAATTTGGGAAGGTCCGCCAATGCGGGCAAGGGTTTTGCCCCTATAATTGGCTTTTCTTCGACCCCGATCTTCGGTCGCTCCGGGGGAGATTCTATCTTCCCCGCTGGGATGGGTGGCAACTGGGAAGAGGGTTTTCCAGCCACGGACGGTGGCAAGGGTTTTGTTTTCAAAGTCGGCTTTTCTTCGACCCCGATCTTCGGTCGCTCCGGGGGGGATTCTATCTTCCTTGCTGGGATGGGTGGCAACTGGGAAGAGGGTTTTTCGACCATGGGAGGCTTGGCACTTTTCCATTCCTTCGGCAGACTGAGCATCAAACTCAAAAAATCCCCACTCAGATTCATGGCCACGGTCACTTCAATGCCCCCATCCGAAAGATACCTCCTTTGATCCCTTAGCTCCACCGAACCCTGGATGAACCCTTCGGCACTCAGGCGAATCTGGTCGCTTTTGACCATGTGATTTTCCACGTGGGTCACCGAATCAACCCGGACTCCTTTGAGGACTTCCATGAGGTTGCGCCGTCCATCGGACAAGGCTGCGCGTTCGGCCATCAGCCGCGCCTGCGCAATATTCTTGGCCTCCTTGGGGGGAGCCCCACTCCCTTTCGCCAGAATAATCCCCTGGGACCAATTAATTTCACCGTTTCCCACCAGCTCAAGCACCTCGCCCTGTCCCGCCCAAGTTGTTCCCGTCTCCAGACCCATCCACAGCAAGAAAAGGCCGAGCATCATGCGCTTCACGGCTTCCTCCCTTGAAAAGCCCCAGCTTCTGGAGCAGGTAACCAGGGTTTGTAATCGATCTCCCCTAAAAAGAGCGATTCTTTCGGGGGGCTCGACCCCCACCAATTCTCCCGCGCATCCATGTAAATTGAGGAGAAGCTTTGAACGGCAAATGGGTTGTGAATGAAATTATTCCGGTTCATCTTTGGCCTGGCAGTTCCCAGGGCCACCACCGCCCCTGTACCTAAATTTTTGACAAAGGTGCTGAAAAAGATTCTGGGCGCGGCATCATTGGCTACCTTGACGCCAACCTGAGAATGATTGGCGATCAAGCAATGGTCGATTTCCGGGGCGCCATGACCGATCTCCAGACCCGTCTCGGCGTATTCCAAAATACAATAGCGGAAGAAACTGGCCAGCTTCGAAGGTTGTTCAAACCTCACTGCATAGGGGTAACTTCCAGGTGAGGGCGAAGAGCTGTTGGTGGTAAACGTAATCAGCCGGTCAGCTGTGCCCCGGGCATCAACCCCGCCATCCCTTATAACCATTGAAGCTCCGGGGTTGTATTTCAAGGTCACTCCCGGCTCGATGAAAAGGGTTGCCCCCTTCTCCACGGTCACGTCCTTTTCCAGGACGTAGGGGCTGTTTACAAGGGTGAGAAAAGAGTCTCTATCGATTGGGCCACTCAGCGGCCCTTTCAGGATCGAAAGCTCGAACGGCTTGCCCTGGGGATAGGGCGCGTCGAGGACCCGTTGGTAATCCACCCTACCAAAAATTTTCCCGATGATTTTTAATCCCTCCCGGGCACCCCACCAATTGTCTTTGGCCTCCACACTGACATCCTTCTCCAGGGTGTTATAAATTTCATATTTCCCGTTGTCGTGGATATTGTTGTTCACCAGGCGAGCAGGAGAAGAAAAAAGCCGCACCCCGGCCTCCCCGTTGTTGAGGATTTGATTCTTAGCCAAAAATGGCTCTGCTCCTCGGCTTGATACTCCATCTCTTTGGTTTCCCCGGATCTCATTTTCCTCCAGAGTGGGGGAGGCTCCGGCAGAAACTTCAACTCCGGCAATGATATTGGAGGAAATGGCGTTCCCGAAAATTTTTGGTTTGGAGAAAGATTCGCTGACCCGGATGCCTACTTGATTCTTGGAAATATCGTTATGGGCGATTACGGGAGAGGAAGAAAGGCAGGTAATCCCGGCAGCCGCCCCGTTGATCTTGGCATATTCAATGGCGCTTTCCTCATTTTTCGTCCCCTTAAATACGATTCCTTTCCAATTCTGCTCTGGCAACGCCGCTTCGAGCGTGATCAGGCTGTTCTGGTCCCCTCTGAGGATCAACTTCCCCAGGACAGTGATTCCCTCTCCCTTCGAACGAATGACGGTTCCCGGTTCAACGGACAGGATTCCCTTAGAGCCCACGATGACCTCGCCTTCGATAACATAGGGGCTGGCCCCAGCATACCAGGTGACATCGCCCAAAATCATTCCTTTGACGGGCGTTGGACCGGGTGTCACCGTCGTTGCTTTGGCTAAATCGGTATGCTTGCTCTCGTTCCCGGCCAAGTCTAAGGCGGCGACCTTATAATAGTAACTCGATTCATTCTTCAGGTTTTTGTCTTGGAAGTTGGTCAATTCGGTGGTCGCCACTTCCTGATATCCGGTTAGGGGGGTCGTGCTGCGATAGATTTTATACCTGGCGACGTCCTTATCTACATTCTTCGCCCAGCCCAAATCCACCATTCGGTCCCTGCCGACAGCCTTTAACCCTTTGGGTACATCTGGGGGTGTAGTATCAATCGTCACCGGGCCCAGGACATCTACCCAATCGGTGGAGTTCCCGGCATCATTGGCGAGTGTGCCCGTGATGAGCGCCTCCTCGACGTTGTCTCCGGGCAGGATTTTATAGGTTCCAACATAGGTACCCGGTTCTTCTTCTTTGAGTGGAATTTCCTTTTTAAAATCACTGATCTTGAAGAAAGCCCGCATCCGCGGATCTCCCTCCATAGCCACTTTGATCAAATCTCCCACCTTATTGGCGTATTTATCTGAGCGCCTCATTCCATCGTGCACAAGGATGGTAATGTTCGGGGGCCTAAGGGCTTGGGCCAGGGTGGGCTGGGGAACGGTTTTTACCATATCGCGGAAAAGGTCATCGGAAGAACGGAGCAGCTCGATTTCCCGCACGTTCAAGGCGGTGGAGACCGCGGTTAAAATCAACCCTACCGGGGTAGTGGATATACCACCTGCATGCTTCCGGGAAACATCCTTGGCCCACCAGAGCTCTTTTCCTGACTTTCCTTCAAACATGCGCACTTCCGCCCCCACAGCCACCTGAGAATAAACTCCTACGTAAATTCGATCGTAATGGGTGATATCCCCCCGGATGACTGCATCTACTCGGAGGACCTCTCGAAGTTTTTGCGCCGAAGCCTGGGCAACTTTTTCAGGTGTTTCCCACCCTGCCTGGCGGAGGGAGTCATCGACTTTGAATAAAGGTATGGTGGTATAATTTAATTTGCTGAAATGGCCGTGAAACGATCTGCGAACAATGTCGAAGGCTTCTTTTTTATCTGTGCGGTTTAAAAAAGGCAGGACGGCCACAGTCTGTGGCTGGTGATCTAAAAGGTATTGATCCACCCGTGATTCTCCTTTGAAGGAGGCCACAATAGGCTGTACAATTTTTGTGCGTTCGGTATAAACACATCCCGTAACTCCGAGGGCGAGGATTACGGCCACTGCTCTCCCTAGCACCCAATTCCAAGCCCGCATGAATTCCTCCTTAAAGGATGTTCAAAAATTCAACGAAGAGGATTCGGGAGTAAGATTCATCCTGCCTGAATTCTTCTACTCTTATATAATCCATGGCGCCTCTAATTGCGGTCAAGGGCCAAAAAATATCACCGGGGAATCCGACAAATCTGGGTTAAATTACCAGATTGACCAGTTTCTTCGGAACCAGGACAAACTTTTTTACGGTCTGGTCCTTTAATAAGTCTTGGATTCGCTGGTTGGCCAGGACCGTTTTCTTCACCTCGTCTTCGGAGGCCCGCACGCTCACCATCATTCGACCGCGCAGTTTTCCGTTCACCTGAATGACCATCAGAACTTCTTCTTCCTTAATGGCTTCTGGCTCATACATGGGCCAGGGGACTCTGGCAACGCTATCGGAATGCCCCAGTATCTCCCACAGCTCTTCGCAGATATGGGGAACGATGGGGGAAAGAAGGACGACTATGGATTCCAGTGCTTCTCGCAAAACCCCCAAGGTGAAGGGGTCCGGTCCCTTCATCTTTTCTTCATTTTGATAAAGGAGGTTCACCAATTCCATGATGGCGCTGATGGCCGTGTTGAAATGGAAGCGGTTTTCGACATCCTCGGAGACCTTTTTGATGGTCATATGGGTCTTCCGCCTTAGGTCTCGCAGGTCTTCTGGAAGGTCCCACTTTTTGTGCGGCCTGTCGGCATTCCTTGATATTTCTCCCCCCTCATTCACCAGGCGCCAGACCCGGTTTAAAAAACGAAAAGATCCTTCGACGCCCTGCTCACTCCACTCCAGGTCCTTTTCGGGCGGTGAAGCAAAAAGGCAGAAAAGGCGTACCGTATCCGCCCCATATTTGAGCACCAAGGAATCGGGTTCCACCACATTTTTCTTCGACTTGCTCATCTTTTCCGTGCGTCCCACCTGGACCGGGTTGCCGCATTTTTTGCAGGCCCCGCTCTCTTCCACTTCTTCTGGGAAAAGGAACCCGTCTCGGGGGCAGTATTGTGTTTCCTTGACCACCATCCCCTGAGTCAGAAGGTTAGTGAAGGGTTCAGAAAAATCTACTAAACTGAAGTCCCGCAGCACTCGGGTGTAAAACCGGGAGTAAAGAAGGTGGAGAATGGCGTGCTCTATCCCTCCGATGTACTGGTCCACGGGCATCCAATATTTTACTTTTTCCCGGTCAAACATCCCCCGATCTTCGTGCGGGCTACAGAAGCGTTCGAAGTACCAGGAGGATTCTACAAAAGTATCCATCGTGTCCGTTTCCCTTTTGGCGGGCCGGCGGCAGAGCGGGCAGGTTGTATTGATGAACTGAGGAACGTGGGCCAGAGGGGATGTCCCCAAACCCGTGAGTTTTACGTCCTGAGGGAGCACCACCGGGAGGTCCCCTTCCGGCACTGGAACCATCCCACATTCCGGGCAGTAAATAATCGGAATCGGGGCTCCCCAATAGCGTTGCCTCGAAATTCCCCAATCCCGGAGGCGATAAGTCACTTCCCTTCGGCCAAGACCCTTCTCCTCCAAATGCTTCCCGATGGCCTCCCGCGCTTGAGAGCTGGAGATCCCATTGAAAGGGCCGGAGTTGACCAGCATTCCTTCCCCCGTGTAAGCTTCCGTCAAGGTCTCCCCGGCTAGGGGAGGTTTTCCCTCCGGTTGAACAACCACCACAATGGGAAGGTCAAATTTTTTGGCAAAATAAAAATCCCGCTGGTCATGGGAAGGAACGGCCATCACAGCTCCTGTTCCATACTCCATCAAAACGAAATTTCCCACAAAGATGGGAATCTTCTTGCCCGTGAAAGGATTTCGGCAGTAGGCCCCAATAAAAAGCCCTTCCTTTTCATAATCCTCTTCCGTGCGCTTGGCCCGGTCTTGTTTTTTGACCCGCTCCACAAATTCTCGCACCTGATTCTCTTGGGCAATTCCTTTAGAGAGTTCCAGGGTCAGAGGATGCTCCGGAGCCAAGGTCATGAAAGTAGCTCCGAAGACCGTATCCTGTCGAGTAGTGAAGACGGGAATGAAATCCTTTCCTTCCCATATTGGGAAATGAATGACGGCTCCTTTTGATTGGCCGATCCAATTCTTCTGCATGGTGATAACCCGTTCGGGCCAACCGGGGAGTTTGTCGCAATGCTCCAACAATTCTTCGGTGTAAGCTGTGATCTTGAAGAACCACCCTTCCATCTCTTTTTGGATCACTTCTTCCCCGCACCGCCAACACCTCCCGGCTTCCACCTGCTCGTTGGCCAGGACGGTCTGGCATTTCTCACACCAGTTGACGGAAGAGGTTTTCCTGTAGGCTAATCCCTTTTCATACATCTTCAGAAAAAGCCACTGTTCCCAGCGATAGTACGAGGGATCGCAGGTAGCCAGCTCCCGCTTCCAGTCATAGCTGAAACCCATCCGTTTGAGCTGGCTTTTCATGGCCGCGATGTTATCTTCTGTCCATTTTGCCGGATGGACACCATGCTGGATCGCGGCGTTCTCTGCCGGCATTCCGAAAGCGTCCCAACCCATAGGATGGATAACGTTGAACCCGCGCATCCGTTTATACCGAGCCACTACGTCGCCGATGGAATAGTTCCGCACATGCCCCATGTGAATTTTCCCCGAAGGATAGGGGAACATTTCCAATACATAATACTTCCTTTGATGAGGGTCTTCCGCGGCCTGGAAGAGCCTGCCTTCTTCCCAGATTTTCTGCCATTTTTGCTCCACGCGTTGAGGGTCATACCGCCTGATCATTCTTTCCTCCTGAACCATCCATTCCAGCAAAATAGCACAATCATTCCCGGGCTGCAAGATCAAAGAAAAACTTTCCCCGGTGAAGCCGGCAGGGAGTCTTCTGCAAAAAAAAAGGGCACCCTTGCGGGTGCCCTTTTCCCGTTCGGAGTTTTTCAGGTCTCGGCTTTGGCCTGGGTGATGATGGTGGGCGTTATAAAAATCAAGAGCTCTCTTTTGGTAATCAGGGTTTCTTGATTTTTGAAAAGCCAGCCGAGGATGGGGATTTTCATTAACCAGGGGATTCCTTGTTCGGTCTCGTTGGTATCGGATTCATAGATCCCCCCGATGACTAGCGTCTCTCCATCTTTCACCAAGACTTCTGTGGAGGCCTCGCGGTTGTCAATGCTGGGCACTTGATTAATCGGGCTGCGGGTTGCTCCCCGCGAATCCCGGGTGACCATTACTTTCATCAAGATACTTCCATCGGGAGTCACGTGAGGGGTGACTCTTAACGACAGAACTGCATCGATAAACTGAACTTGCGTACCGGCTTGAGAAGTAGTCTCATAGGGAATTTTTTCTCCCTGCTTGATGTGTGCTTCCTTGTTATCTAGAGTCGCCAATTTCGGCCGGGCAATGACCTTCGTCCGGTTATCGGTCTCCCCCAACTGCAGTCTCAAATCCAGGTTCACCAGGCCTCCAGTCAATTTTCCGAAGGACATTGCAGCGCCGCCTACTGGAGTATTGACAATAGAAGCGGGGAAGTTCACCACGAAATTCGAGGGCATGCTCAGTGGCGTGGATGTGGTGGGGCTAAACCCCCACCCCGGAACAGCATTGGGATTGTTCCCGGTCAGCCCCCAAAACCAGCTATTGGAAGAGGTCTGGTTATAACTCCCTCCCCACTGGATCCCCAGAGAGCGGACAAATGAGGTTTGGGCCTGGACTACTCGGGCTTCAATGAGCACCTGGGGCGTGGGACTATCGAGTTTCTTAATGAGATTCTGGATTTCTTCAAACCGGGCGCGGATATCCCGGACGATAAGGGTATTCGTCCGGTCGTCGGACCTTACCGAACCCCGGGAGCTTAAGATCGGTTTCATTCCCCCTGCTGATCCACCCGTCATACCCGCCCCTGAGATGACTTTTTGCAAATCTGCGGCCTTGGCATAATTCAACCGGAAGATTTCTGTGATCAGTTCCTCCGCGTTCTCCCGATTTTCCATGGATTTTAGTAGGTTGGCCTCCTCTTTGGCCTTTTCTTCCATCTCCTTTCTTACGTTTTCGATGGTCGTGATGCGGAGCACATTTCCTTCTTCTATCTTAATCAAATTCTTACTGGCCAAGATAACATCCAACGCTTGATCCCAGGGGACATTCACCATCCGGATCGTGATCTTCCCTTTGACGTCTTCGGTGGTAATGATATTCAGATTGCTCACTTCCGCAATCAGCCGAAAGATGTTATGGATGTCTGCCTCTTTGAAATCTAGCGAGAGCTTTGCACCCGTGTACCTCGTTATCGGGGTTTTTTCTGGTTCTGCCGCCTTAACTTCCGCTGCCGGTTTTGGTTCTAGTGCTGGCTTGACTTCTGGTGTCGCCTTGACCTCCGCACGAGGCTCCTTTTCCTGGGCGGCAGCTTTTTCTGCCGCCACCGGGGCCGCAGCTTCTGGGCGTTTGGCTTCGGCTGTGGGTTCTTCTTCAGTTTTGGAAACCGCTCCAGAAACCCGGACCGGCTTAGCGATCTCGGCGACTGGGGGCTTTTCCTTCTTTGGAAGCTCCTCTTGAGCCCGACCGAGGAGAAGGGCAAGTTCTTGACCCTCCCTTGTTATCTGAAGAGGAGGAATTCGCGCTTCCGGAAAAGTGAAAACCAGACGTAATTTATTTGGATGCTGGCCAATGCGAATATTCTTTAAGAACTTGCTGCCTACGTCGATGTTTCTCCTCGGATAAGCATTGGTCATTCGAGGAAAATCCAGAATCAGGCGCGGAGGCTTAGTCAACTGGAAGCTCTGATAGTCCGGCATCATGCCGTCTCCCCTGATACCTACCCGCACCCAATCCGTTTTGGCTGAGATTTCCAATTCCTTCAAAGACTTTGCGGCTCTTGCGGGCGGCTCAGCCAGAGCCACTTTTTCCTCAGATTTAGGAGTGGCAATAATGCTTGGCCGGGGCAGCTCAACGTAAAGCAGATTCCCTTCGGAGACAAGGTTGTAATCCATTTTCTGGTCGAGGCCAATCTCCACTCGGGCCCCGAGCTTCAGGGGATCCTCGACCTGGATGTTACGAATTACGTCGATCATTCCATTTTTTATCTCCATCGGGCCCGCCAATTTTCCCAGTTGGGCCTGGGGGACTTCCACCACTACTCGAAGGGGCTTTTCTAACCTGAATGCCGAATACTCAAACGGCCGGGAGCCCTCGATCATTACCTGAAAACCTTTGCTGGTCTCAGTCACTTCGATCTTTTGGATGGTTAAGGGCCCATTCTTCCCCGCTGGGGTTTGGGAGAAGGAAGGAGGAACTAGAAATAGAATGATCAAGGCCCCCCAGAAAATCCGGCGGAAAAATCTTTTGAGAAAAAGTCCTTCCATGTCTCCTCCTTCTTTAATCAGCATACAGCTTGAGGGTGACCTCTCGAGTTCTAAACTTTCCTGAAGAAACTTCATATCTTTCGCTAACCACCACTCCCTGGGATGTGATTTGGGTGATTTTTCCCTGATTCTTTCCGATGGGCGTTCCGATGGAAAGGATATATCCTTTCCCCGTTCCATCCTCAACCATACCCTTAAATACTGAAACATTCCAGATGATGGCGACCAGTTTCAATTGTGCTAAATCCATCCTCTCCAGAGGGGTTGCTCCCTCGGAAACCGCCTCCAAGGCTTGTTTGGGCTTTGACGGCGGCGTCTCTGGCTTCTCCACAACCAGTGGCTTGAACGGATCGGGTTTCCCCTTAGGATCATAGGTATAAGTGTCCAAGGGGGGGACCTCTGCTTTGGCCTCAACGGAAGAGGGAGGCTGGGTTGGAGTGATGACCTTTTTCCCAACCGCGGGCATAGGAACCTTTGTCGGTTTGGGCGCTTCTCCTCCGCAGCCCCCGAACATTAGAGTGATACTCAGAAGCAAAGTGGCCCTGAATGCCTTCATGGGAAAGCGCTCCTTACTTCTTGCTGGGGGGAGCTCCCTTCTTTTCCTCACTTTTTTTATCCTTTGCCAGATCGGTTGTGGCTTTCTCGATAAATTTAAAGGTGGTAGCCGTGCAAGAAGTCGTAATCTCCCATCGGCCGAGTACCTCTTTGGCCCCGTCCATGGCGACCGCAGAGATGTTTACGATGCGGGGCAGCTTGCCCACCTTGTCAAAAAAAATAGCCACATGGTTATACGTCCCCTTCACTTTTATTTCGACAGGAATCTCAGCGTAAAACTCCCGGTTCACTTCGCTGGCGGGGCGAAAGAGGAGGAACTCTAACCCGGCTTCTTTCCCCAAATTCGAGACGCCCGCCAACAGGGAGGGAATCTCTTTGCTCGTCGGAAGTTGGGCCATGGCTAATCCCAGTTCTCCCCGCAGCTTGGCGGCTTCCGCCTGGAAACGCTTCATGTTGGCGGAGACTGTGCGCATTTCTCGAACCTGGGTTTCTAACTTGCTCATTTCCGCCTTTTTCTTTTCAATTTCCTCCGATTTCGGCAGGTAGATCAGATAAGCATAAAGCCCCAAGATGGCGACCAGGAAGCACGCCAGGATTAAAGCCTTTTTGGATTTCGGTAGCTTGACGATGGTATTCAGAGTGATAGCCACGGTTGTCCCCTCAAGAAGCCGACCTGCCCGGCAAGCTCCCGTAGTTTACCTGGCAAGTCAGAGTGAATTCTTTCAGCTTCAAGTCTTTCCGCTCCAGCTGTTGAGAGACGATCAACTCCACATTCTTAATCACCCCAGATTTTTCCAGGTTGGTCATGAACTGGGCGATCGTCGGGTTATCCATGGCTATACCTTTCAGTTCCATTTTTCCGTCTTTTTCTTTCAAGGAGGTAAGCCAGAGCTTTCCCGGAAGGGATATGGCCAGCTCTTCCAGCACCCGTACCGGCCCAGTTTTCGCCCGCTGCAAGGTATAAATAATGTTCAAGCGTTGCTGGAGATCTTCTTTTTCGGCCTTAAATTTGTTTACGTCCTTCGTGTCTATCTTAAGACGCTTAATTTCTTCATTGTAGGCGGTGATCTGGGCCTCCACTTTGTTGATTTCTCTGGAGAGGGAAAGATGGAAAAAGAGAATGACTAAAACCAAAAAACCTATGGAGAGAAATAGGACCGAAAGCATCTGGCGCGTGCTTTCTTTTTTCTTCAACGCTCGGACCGGCAAAAGATTAATGCGAATCATCTTACACCCTCTCTCCTCAAGGCCAATCCCACCCCGACTGCGGCCAAGGGGGCTACTTGCTTGATATATTCGGGGTCAAAGACCTCCGGATTGTAGTCGATTTTGGCGAAGGGGTTGAAAACCTCCACGGGCATAGAAATGCGCTCTTCGATCAGCCCGGGGAGCATCTGAATTTTAGCGCATCCCCCGCTGAGAAAAATCTTCTTAATCTCACCCCCCGAAGAGGAAGCTGCGAAAAACTCCAGAGACCGCCGAATCTCGGTGGCCAATTGCTCTGCCGTTCCCTGGATGATCTTCTCCACTTCCGGGTTTTGGGCTCCAGCATCTCGTCCCTTAACCTTCAGCGATTCTGCTTCTTCATAGGTCATCTTCAGACGCTTCTGGATTTCTTCGGTGATCTGCCGTCCCCCGATGGAAATATCCCGGGTGAAAGCTGAGGTGCCCCTCTTCAAAATGTTGATGTTCATCACGCTGGCCCCGATGTTTACCAGGGCGACCACTTCTTCCTCTGGGGATTCGAAGTTCAAGTTATAGGCGTTCTCAATGGCGAATACATCTACATCCACGATCGTTGGTTGGAGGCCCGCCTCTTCGATGACCGCTGTGTAGTCATCAATCATGTCCTTCTTGGCAGCGACTAAGAGTACAGGCATTTGGTCAGGGCTCACCTGTTCGTCAAGGATTTGAAAGTCCAGGTTGACGTCCTCGATGTCGAAGGGAATCTGTTGTTCCGCTTCCCATTTGATGCTTTCCTCCAGTTGAACTTCGGACATAGTCGGGACATTGATTGTTTTAATGTATACCGAATGCCCGGAGATGGAGACGGCCACTTTTTTGGTTTTGATTCTCAGCCCTTCAACCAGGCTGCGGATCGATTCCACGATGCTCGCTGAATCCATGAAGGCCCCATCCACAATGGCCTCTGGCGGCAGGGGGATCATCCCGAAATGCTTAAGTTTCGGCGTCTTCTTTCCCCAATCAAACTCCACCGCCTTGATGGAACTCGACCCGATATCTAGGCCAATTAGCTCTTTTTTTTCAAAGAGACCCATGTTTCCCTACCTATTCAGAAAGATCTCCGTCCCCTTGCCGAAAAGCTGAAAGGCGTCGATCCGGGGCGTCTGTCTGTTGCGCATTCGTTCCTTTTCATTGGGGACATAGACGGATAAAACCACGACCGTCGTGCTGCCGGAGTAAACCTGGACTTCCGAGAATTCAGAATGGGTTTCGTTGTTTTTCAAATCGAGAAAACTGGTGATCAGACGATAACTTTGAGCGGGAATCATTTCGTCGAAATAGATTTCATTGGTGGCGCACTTACCGTGCAGGAAAGAATATTCCAATCTTTTTCCAGGACTTTTCTCAGCCCCCAAGGGAGAGAGAAGAAGCTGTTCCATCCCAATTCGGATCCGTTCCGGCTTGGTTACTTCGGTTTTCCCCGGGATAAAAACGTAAGGAACCTTCGTCCAAGGAAAGGGCTGGTCTTTGCTGAATTGGCTGGCATATTCTGTCTCCAGAATATCATTTCCCTGGGTGTTTACCAAGATCAGGAGTCGTCCTTCTTCCAAAGAACGGTTTTCTGCCCGCAGAAGAATCTCATTGGCCTCTTGCAAAGCTTGTTCGGTGGGAAAGGGAATTTCCGTTGAAAGGGTAAGGCTGTCAAAGATATTCTTCTCCAGCTCCATGGCTCCGAATGTGAACTGAAAATCAATTAAAGAGACGGAAACTTGCAGGGTCCGACCCGCTCCCTTCTTAATCTCGCCTTTGACCAAAGCTTGGATTCTATTGCCTGGGTCCATCGTATTGATCCGGCGCTGCAAACGTTGCAAGCTATCGGCATCCAGCTTTCCCAGCGAGCTGAGTCCATTCCAGCCTAAATAGCGGTTAATCTTTTCTTGGCTAACCACATCGAATTGATTTTTAAGATAGAGACGCTTGGTGATTTTATCGGCCAGTTCCCTACCCGACTTTACCACATTTCCCGCCTCGTCTGTAAATTCAAAGATGGCCACCCGAACAATAGGTCGCTTGCGGTAATCAAAAAATTTTTGGGCTAGAGTAGCCTCCAAGCTGGAGATGAATTTTTCGGTAGCTGCTTCCTGTTCTGTGAGCAAACGCCCAGAAGCTAATCCTTCATCCGCTGGAAAGCTGAAGCTCACCATTATCAAGCTCAGGAGGGCCGCAAGGAACATCCGTTGCCTCATGATTCACCTTCCTCCCTTTCTCCCTTTCTCAATTTTCGTTTCACTCTTCCAAGGTTCCATATTGGCCTCTATCCTTCATTCATTCATGGTTTGGGCAAGCGAGTCTGGAGAATAGGTTTCTATCTCTGATTTCCGAAAATTTTTCCTCTTTCCGACAACTTCAAACCCAGGGCGAGAATGATCTTCCGTTTCGTTTCCAGGCGGCATTTTTTCCCTTTTTCCACCCGGTCGATAGTCAATGTGGAGATGCCCGCTTTCCTGGCCAGTTCTACCTTGCTCAATAAAAGCCTTTCGCGGTACTTTTTGAGCGAGTTCATTTGTGTTTCCAAGGCCTGTATTAGGAAAATTGACAATCCTTGTGAATTAAAAACCTAGATGTCTGGTATGCAAAAATAATTCCACAGGGAATGAA
>Ga0315289_10002438_pt1 | contig 28455 bp, 23 predicted proteins | sample YL17G11_40_MG_FD_203452 | JGI IMG/M metagenome (GOLD analysis project Ga0315289, IMG submission 203452) | Sediment microbial communities from Yellowstone Lake, YNP, Wyoming, USA - YL17G11_40 | ecosystem: Environmental > Aquatic > Freshwater > Lake > Sediment | place: USA: Wyoming | collected... | reverse complement strand
ACTGAGTTATGCCTGATGAGCCACTGTCTTCACCCCGGGCCTATGGGTTGTACGTTTACGGCTTGAGTGAGCGTCACCCTTCTATCCAACGCTCGACGCTGGTCTACATCCCCTCCGGCGCACTCTTTGGGCGCGTGGAGGGGATGGTTTTCTTCGAGGGCCAGGTTGTCCTTTGTGTGCAAGAGTACCTCAACTTCGAGCTGGGGGTGATTGAAGGTTACGGCTACGAGGTCTCTCACACCCAGGTTCCACTGGATGTCCCGGATGCTCCAGGTGCCGGTGAGTATTGCCATGCATCCTACCCCCACAAAGAAAAGTTCTACTGGTACGATTCTTTTCCTCATCCCAGTGATCTGGCACTTGCCAGTACCGACCTCATCATAAACACATTCCTCCCAATATCAAGCGTAACCGCATCCCTGCTCCTGGCCTGAGCTTCACCCGTCCCAACCTGTCATTCCTGATCGAGGAGATCGAGCGGGAAATCCTGGGCAAGCCGGTGTCTGGTTAGCACCGCCGACAGAATAGCATCACCGTCCAGGGGTTGCAGCGCAGTACTCTATCTGCCATACCGAACCTCCGCTGGCTTGTGGACGTGGGCGTCTGCTGCCTTGAAACAGCCCAGACGCGGTTACAATTGAAGGGCATACGGTTATCGGATTTCCGGAACGGATTGAACGGAACTTGTCCCACACACGGCGCCGAATCCGTTCAATCCGCTCTCATAATCCGTTGACAGCACGACCGCGCATACTCCGCCAGGTTCTGCCAGAACCGGAGCGGCTCGACCCACTGAGCCCCCAGGAGCCCCACGTCGGCCAGCACCAGCACCTGCCCACCCCCGTCCCCATAATCCACCAGCCCGACGACCGCTTTCCCGTTGGCCTGGGCCAGTACCTGCCCTTCGGCCATGGTGAAGGCCACGCCGTTACCCTCCGTGAACCTGAGCGTCCCGATCCCTGCCACCAAGGGACTCTTCCCTGCGGCCCGCGCCTGCGCGCCCGGCAGCGTCCCCCCGTACGAGATGCCAAAGCGCTCCGCCAGCGCGTTGGCGTCGTTCACGTCCTCGTTGGGGTCGTATAGCGTGTTGCCCAGTTTCAGGCGATAGGCGCTGTTCGTCAACACCAGCAAGCCCCCTCCCGCTACGTACCCCTCCAGCGCCGCCACCTCCTCCGCGCTCCAGGCTTCGTCGTACAGGTTCGGGTCCCCCTCTGGGCTCGGATAGTCCAACACCGGGAGCACCACCACCAGATCCGTATGCTCCAGGTCTGCCGGCGTCACTGCCTGGCCGTAAGGCAGCATATCCACGTCCAGGCCCGCCATGCCCAGCGCCTTGCCCAGTTCGATGAACCCCGTAGGGGCCATCTGTACCGCCTCGGTGTGGCTGGCCACGAACAGCGCGCGACCCTGCGGTTGGGGAACCACGCGCAGGTCCGGGGCGTCCCGTCCGGTGTCCAACGCCGCCGCCAGCGCCACCTGCGCCATCTGCTCCAACACCTGCCCCTCCTCGCGGGCCAGGTCCACGGTGTCGTAAGGGTCGTGGACGTGGGCCGCGTAATGGAGCGGGCCCACCTGCTCCATCGCCTCGCTTCTGTAGATCAGGTTGGCGTTGGGGACGTTGAACCCCATCACGGCCCCGTTGTCCGACTCAAGCCCGGGTTCATCCACAGGCTGCGTCTCGATGCCGCGCCGGGCCGCCGCCTGGGCCAGATAGTCGGGCCAGGGCAGCCGGCCGTCGCCCGACAGGGCGTAGGACCAGGTGGTCAGGGTCAGCTCGGCCGGGAGGCCGTCCAACGGGTGGCTCAACATGTCCATCTGCAGCATTGCCAGCGTCCGGTCCAGCAACTCCTGGTGCGTGGCGGCAAAGTGGCCGGAGCCGTAGATCCCGATCTCCTCGCTGCCGAACCACACCAGGTACAGGTCCGTCGCCGGCTGGACCCTCGCCGCGTCGAGCACGCGGGCCACCTCCAGCAACACGGCTGAGCCGCTGCCGTCGTCCAGCGCGCCGGGGCTGTTGGGGCTATCCACGTGGGCGCTCAGAATAACCGCCTGCATGCCCCCTCCGCCCCCCCCCGCAAGCGGGGGGGAGAGGGGGGGGATGCGGGCGACCACGTTGCCCGAACGGGCCGGAGAGAGCACGTCGGCATCCCAGGTCAGGCGAGCCGTTTTCACCCGCCCCAGGTCCTCCCATTGGCGGATCCCGGCCGGGGCCAGGTCTTCCAGGCGCACGTACAGGATGGGCAGGGCCGTCCCTATCTCCACGAAATTGAAGGCGCTGACGTCTCCCACGAAGGTGCCGTGGCTTGCGCCGGGCTCGTTCGAAAAACGGGTCACCAGCACCAGCCCGGCCGGTCCTTTACTCAGCAGGTCCGAGGCGACCCTCATGGCTTCCTGGTCGAGCACAGACCGGTCCACGGCAGCATAGTCCACGAACACCACCTTGCCCTGCAGGCCCTGTGCGGTGAGGCCCGAGACGTCGGCGGACGACTTGACCAGCACGACCGGGCCTTCTACCACGACCGGGTTGCGTTCCGTGTCGTTCAGGTTCCCGTCAGAGTCGAAGCGGAGCGTCTGGGCGATGCCGTCGCGCGGGCCACGCAACCCGCTGGCAGGCATCTCTACCTCCTGCCCATGCACGACCAGGTGCAGCCGCGTCTCCCACAGTTCCGTGGCCATGAAGACGCGGAAGGTCTGGCGCTCCACTTCCAGCCCCAGGCCGCGCAGGTACTGCAACTCGCCCAGTTTCCCCTCCACGTAGTCCAGGGCCTCCTGTTCCCCCTCGCTGCCGGAGTTGCGCCAGCCGGAGTAGGGTTGGATGCTGGTCAGGTCCTCCAGGTAGGAAAACATGCTCTCCTGGGAGACGAGGGCGAAGGGGTCGCCGGCCGGCGGCCCGCCAGGCTCGACCGGCAGCGGGGTGGGGGCGACCGTGGCCGGCTCCACCGGCGCCGAAGTAGGTTGAGACACAGGGGTGGGGGAGGAGACGGGCGCGGGCGTGGAGGTGGGGAACGCACAACAGCCCACCAGTGCGGCCACAGCGATCGCCATCAGGGTGCGCAGCCACTTGGATTCCATGGCACCATCCTTTCACTGCGGTGTTTCACACGTATATACCGCCACGGATCGGGTTTGGTTCAATGGACGTCCGTCCACCATTCGGGGCACCGGGACAGGCCGAACGGTGGAGTGACCTGATGCCGCTGCTCACCTGGAAACTGTGGCTGGCCCGCGGCGCCGTCACTGACAAGCCATTGCCCTATTTCAACGCAGATTGCTTGACCAACCTGCCAATTTGTTGTAATATACGGTACTCCAGAACGAGTAAAGGAGAATACAATGAACGCAAAGCATGTGTTCCACACGCTCCTCATTCGACGGGGCCCACGAAACGAGCGCGTTGGCAGCAAGCGGATTGCGCTGGAGAGAGCGTTCGTCGCCGCGCTCTTGCTCGCGCTCACCTGGTCCCTTGCGCTGCCCGTGCGCCCCGCGCACGCCCAATCCCCTGACGACGGCTTCAACCCAGACGCGAACGACACTGTCTACGCTCTCGCGGTACAGTCCGATGGCAAGCTCGTGGTGGGGGGCTATTTCAGCACGCTGGGCGGGCAGGCGCGCAACCGTATCGGGCGGCTCAACGCCGACGGCACGCTCGACGCCACCTTCAACCCAAACGCGAACGGCAGAGTCCGCGCCCTGGCGGTGCAGTCCGATGGCAGGATCGTGGTGGGGGGCGAGTTCACCACGCTGGGCGGGCAGACGCGCAACTACATCGCGCGGCTCAACGCCGACGGCACGCTCGACCCCACCTTCAACCCAAACGCGAACGGTACTGTCCGCGCCCTGGCGGTACAGTCCGATGACAGGATCGTGATGGGAGGCTTGTTCACCACGCTGGGCGGGCAGACGCGCCACTACATCGCGCGGCTCAACGCCGACGGCACGCTCGACACCACCTTCGACCCAGGGGCGAACAGCGCTGTTGACACTCTCGCGGTGCAGTCCGATGGCAGGCTCGTGGTAGGGGGCGCGTTCACCATGCTGGGCGGGCAGACGCGCTACTGCATCGGGCGGCTCAACGCCGACGGCACGCTCGACACCACCTTCGACCCAGGGGCGAACGGCGGTGTCTACGCTCTGGCGGTACAGCCCGATGGCAGCATCGTGGTGGGGGGCTGGTTCACCACGCTGGGCGGGCAGACGCGCAACCGTATCGGGCGGCTCAAGGCCGACGGCACGCTCGACGCCACCTTCAATCCAAACGCGAACAGCGGTGTCCGCGCCCTGGCGGTGCAGTCCGATGGCAAGCTCGTGGTGGGGGGCGCATTCAGCACGCTGGGCGGGCAGACACGCAACTACATCGGGCGCCTTAACGGCGACGGCACGCTCGACGCCACCTTCGACCCAAACGCGAACTGGACTGTCATCGCCCTGGCGGTACAGTCCGATGGCAAGCTCGTGGTGGGGGGCGATTTCACCACGCTGGGCGGGCAGACACGCAACCGTATCGGGCGGCTCAACGCCGGCGGCACGCTCGACGCCACCCTCAACCCAGGGGCGAACAACACTGTCCGCGCCCTGGCGGTGCCGTCCGATGGCAGGCTCGTGGTGGGGGGCGCGTTCACCACGCTGGGCGGGCAGACGCGCAACCGTATCGCGCGGCTCAACGCCGACGGCACGCTCGACGCCACCTTCGACCCCAACGCGAACAGCAGTGTCTACACTCTCGCGGTGCAGCCCGATGGCAGGCTCGTGGTGGGGGGCAGTTTCACCACGCTGGGCGGGCAGACGCGCAACCGTATCGCGCGGCTCAACGCCGACGGCACGCTCGACGCCACCTTCGACCCGGACGCGAACAGCGGTGTCTACGCTCTCGCGGTACAGCCCGATGGCAAGCTCGTGGTGGGGGGCCACTTCACCACGCTGGGCGGGCAGACGCGCAACCGTATCGCGCGGCTCAACGCCGATGGCACGCTCGACGCCACCTTCAACCCAGACGCGAACAACGAGGTCTACGCTCTCGCGGTGCAGCCCGATGGCAGGATCGTGGTGGGGGGCGATTTCACCACGCTGGGCGGGCAGGCGCGCAACCGTATCGGGTGGCTCAACGCCGACGGCACGCTCGACACCACCTTCAACCCAGGCGCGAACAACGCTGTCTACGCTCTGGCGGTACAGCCCGATGGCAGGATCGTGGTGGGGGGCCTCTTCACCATGCTGGGCGGGCAGACGCGCAACCGTATCGCGCGGCTCAACGCCGACGGCACGCTCGACACCACCTTCAACCCAGGGGCGAACAGCGAGATCTTCGCCCTCGCCATGCAGTCCGATGGCAAGCTCGTGATGGGGGGCTGGTTCACTGCGCTGGGGGGGCAGGCGCGCAACCATATCGCGCGGCTCAACGCCAATGGCACGCTCGATGCCACCTTCAACCCAGGGGCGAACAGCACTGTCTACGCTCTGGCGGTGCAGTCCGATGGCAAGTTCGTGGTGGGGGGCGCGTTCACTGCGCTGGGCGGGCAGACGCGCTACTATATCGGGCGACTGTCGAATGGCGCAGCGGCATTGCAGAACCTGACCGCCGACACGGGCGGCACGACCGTCACCTGGACGCGCAGCGGCGCAGGTCCCGAAGTGTGGCGCGTCACCTTCGAGACGTCCACCGATGGTGTGACCTATACCCCACTCGGCGCGGGGACGCGCATCACCGGTGGCTGGCAGTTCACCGGGCTGGCCCTGCCGCGTGGTCGAAATCTGTTCATCCGCGCCCGCGGCTACTATGCGACAGGAGTATATGACGGCTCGGCTTCCGTGGTGGAGTCGGTGCGGAATGCGTATCTTCCGGGGGGCACAGTCTACCTGCCGTTGGTGTTGCGGCAGTGAGGGAAAAAGAGCCACCCACGGCCGTGCGCATTATCGCCGATAGACCCGGATGGCCGCCTCGCCCCCCATCGGGCACTGGTACTCGCAGATGCCGCAGCCAATGCACAGATCCAGGAGGACGTAGGGGCGCTGCACCACCACCGGGTCCCCCTGCCCGTCCGTGGTCGTCGCCTCCTCCAGCCGGATCGCTTTCTGCGGCGTGGGGCACATCTCCTCGCACACGATGCACGGCACGCCGCTGGCCCAGGGCAGGCAGCGGTTGCGATCCACGACCGCCATGCCCAGTACCGCCTGGCGCTTGGTGTCCAGGTCCAGCGGCGGGATGGCGCCAGACGGGCAGACCTGCCCGCAGGCGTTGCACCCGTAGTCGCACTGGCCCAGCCGGGGTACGAGCCGCGGCGTCCACAGCCCCTCCAGGCCGGCCTCGAACAGCACCGGCTGCAAGCCGGAGGTCGGGCAGACCTTCATGCACTGGCTGCAGCGCAGGCAGCGGGCCAGGAATTCCTGCTCGTCTGCGACGCCGGGCGGCCGGACCAGGAGCGCATGGGGCTGCCTGGTGCGGGTACCGGTACGCAACATGGCCACCCCCACCGCGCCGGCCGCCAGCCCGGCCAGTACCTGCCGCCGGGTCAGGTCATAGCGGGTGAGTACACCCGTTTCGCGCGCCGGGGCGGGCCGCCAGTGCCAGCGGAAGCCGACCCCACTTTCCGGGCAGGCCGCCAGGCAGTCCAGGCAGGCGGTGCATTCGGAGGTGACGATCTCGTAATTCTGGCGCGTGTCAATCGCGTCCACCCGGCAGGCCCCCACGCACTGGCCGCACCGGTTGCAGGCCGGGCGGATCACCGGCCGCAGGAACGAGACCTTCGAGACGAGCCCCAGCAGCGCGCCGAGCGGGCACAGGTAGCGGCACCAGAAGCGGTCGGCCAGCACGTTGAGCGCCAGAATGCCGAGGAAGAGCAGGGCGATGAGAGCGTTCATGGCAAACACCGGCTGGATGACCGGCAGGAGCGGCCCGCGCAGCAGTGCCTCGATCCCCCCGATCGCCGGGCGCAGAAAGCCGGTGGGATATAGAGCGTGCTCGACGGCGGTGACCACGTAGTTGAGAGTGGGGAGGACGGCGGTCGTCATCGTGCGCGTGAACACCGTCAATGGATCAAAGACCAGCAGCGTCAGGTTGCCGAACAGCGCCGCCGCCAGGATCACGAGCAGGAGCACGTTCTTGACCCTCCGCCAACCGAGAAACCGGGTTTTTGGGGAAAACCCGGTTTCTGGAAAGCGTACCCACTCCAGCAACGTGCCCAGCGGGCACAGCCAGCCGCACCAGACCCGCCCAAGCACCAGCGTCAGCCCCAGCGTGGCCAGCGCCAGCGCCAGCCGGGGAATCCACGCCCGGCTGGCCAGCATCGTGCCCAGCCCCGCCAGCGGGTCGAGCCGGAAGAAGAGGTCGGCCAATGGAAAGGCTGCCCGCCGCTGGAGCGCGGCAAACAGCAGGTAGACGTACAGCGCAAAGGTTAGGGCCTGCACCGCCTGCCGCACCCGTCGCCAACGTGACCAGGTCATCGCCGTGCCCTCCGTCGTGAAAAAGACCTCCGAGCCTCACGGGCTCGGAGGTTTCAGGCCCGTCCTCACCTACTGCTGAAAGAGTTTGGTGGCCCCGCGCAGAAGCGAGCCCTCGTCGGCGGCCTTGCCGCCCGCCGAAGGGGCGAACTTTAATATGCGGTCGGCCAGCCGGGAGAACGGCAGCGACTGGAGCCACACGCGCCCGCTCCCCTGCAAGGTAGCCAGGAACAGCCCCTCGCCGCCAAAGATCATGGACTTTAAATTGCCTGCCCGCTGGATGTCGTAGCTGATGGTGTTCTCGAAGGCCACGATGCAGCCAGTGTCCACCATAATTTTCTCGTTGTTGAGCCGCTTCTCGACGATGGTGCCGCCGGCGTGGATGAAGACCAGGCCATCGCCGCGCATCCGTTGCAGGATAAAGCCCTCGCCGCCGAACAGCCCGGCCCCCAACTTTTTGTTGAAGGCGATGCTCAACTCGGTGCCCAGCGCCGCGCATAGGAACGAGTCCTTCTGGCAGATCAGTTCGCCGCGCGCCTCGTCCAGGTCAATGGCGATGATCTTGCCCGGGTAGGGCGCGCCGAAGGCCACGTGCCGCTTCCCCGCCGCCGCGCGGTTGCTAAAGTGCGTCATGAACAGCGACTCGCCGGTGAGCGCTCGCGCTCCGACACTCACCAGTTTGTCCAGGAAGCCGGCCTGCGGCTTGGAACCATCCCCCATCTTGGTCTCAAAGCCGACGCCGTCTTCCATGTACATCATCATCCCGGCCTCTGCGATCACCGTCTCGCCGGGGTCCAGTTCGATCTCCACGAACTGGAGGTCGTCGCCGAAAACTGCGTAATCAATCTCGTGACTTTTCATCGTGTATACTCCTGTAGGTGTTAGAATGCATGTCACCAATTGTACTATGGAATGCGTGAAACGTGAAACGTGAAGCGTGATCCGTGTTGCGTGTTTCGTGCAGCGTGTTCCGTGGTCGGTGGTCGGCGGTCGGCGGCCCGTGTTTCGTGTTTCGTGTTCCGCGGTCCGTGGCCGGCCGTCCGTGTCGCGCTACGAATCGCCCAGCGCCTTTGCCAACAGTGCGCTGGCTGTCCCCTCGTCTACGTCGCCGAAGACGGCGGCCAGCAGGGGGCCGCGGGCGGCGGCAGTGACCAGGCCGGTGACACCGCTGCCCTCCAACGCGGCCAGTCCGGCAGATGCTGCCCCCGGGTCTGGGTACTCGATCAGCAGCAGCCGTGCTGGTGTGCCGCCCAGGTCGTAGCGCGCCAGGACACCGTTGGTCTGGGGGCTCAGCCCCAGGATGTTCTCGCCCCCCAGCCACACTTCGCTCTGGATCGAGATCTCTTCGTGGAAGAAGATGAAACCACGCTCCACCAGCCCCTCGGCCGGCAGCCGGCTCACCAGGGCGGGCCGTTCCCCGCCGGCTGGCAGCGCCGCCGCAACGGCCCTGGCCAGGCCTTGCAGGTCGGCATCCGCGAGTTCCTGGCGGGTGTACACTTGCACGTAGTAGCGCTCCTGCCAGAAGATGATCCTCCACCCAGGGTCGCCGTCCCCGTCGTTGCCGATGGCGACCGGCGTACCGGCGATGCCGGAGGTAAAGAGGCCGTAGGCATCGGCCGGCGTCGCCAATTGCCACACTTCGACGCTCAAGCCTGCCCCTTGAGCATTCTGGTACTTGAGCACTGCCACCTGCTCGAAGCCGTAGACGAAGAAGGCGTCGGCCTGCCCGTCCACCAGGTCGTAGATAGTGTCGCGATTAAAGGTCGCCGCGGCCCCGGCCGGGGTCCAGCCTGGGACGGCATCCACGCTGGGGAACACGCTGGCCAGTGAGGGCGACTGGCTCTGGCACCCTACTAACAGCGAACCCAGCAACAGGCTCAAGCAGCCCAAGAAACCGGGTTTCTGGGAAAAAACCCGGTTTCTGTCCCACCTCAGTTTACGCACTGACTTCCTCCACCTTGACACTACCCAACTCCATCGTCCCCAGCCCCATCTCCGCCGCCGCTTTCACGTAAGGGACGTCCGCCCCGGCCAGGCCGAACAGGGTAGCCGCCCAGGCGTCCGCCGCCACCGCGTCGTGGCTGGCGATGATCGTGTCCATCTGTTTCACGTCGTTCAGGCTGCCGCCGGTCGGGCCGTGCGCAGTCAAAATGCGCACCGCGTCCACCACGGTCAGCGTCGGACGGACCAGGCTCACCAGGTCGGCCACGCGCTGGCCCAGGTTGCGGTGGAACTGGTTGGGCTCGGCGATCACCCCCATCAGGTTCTTGCACCCCAGGCTCAGCCGGGCCAGCGAGTGGTGCTTGGCGATCGGCACGTTGATCAACACGCTCGCCTCGACCACGTCCCGGTACACGTCCCATTCGGTAATGTCCCGGCCCTCAGGAATGGGGAACGTGGCGAACTTGACCGGGCCCATCACCTCCATCTCCCCCCCGGCGGCCCGCACCGCCTCCCCGATGCCGCTCACCTGGTAGGCCGCCTCGGCCGTGCTCCCGCCCAGTGGTGTGTCCATCACCCGTACCCGTTTCGCCCCGGCCCCCCGGCAGAGCGAAACCAGCGTGGCGACGACGATCGGGTTGGTCGTCGCCGCGTACTCCGGCGGATGATAGTCCACGCAGATGTTGGGCTTGATGATGACGTCGTCGCCGGACTTGACGAAGCGTTCGATGCCGCCCAGCGCGGCGATGACCGCCTTGGTGATCGCCGCCGGGTCGTCGCCGCGGGCCACCGCCAGGTAAGCCTGGTCGCCGGTGGGAGCGGGCGGTTGCCGGCGGCCTGAGGGTTGGGCCGTGCAACCGGCACCGAAGAGCGCGACGCTCGCCGCCGTGACACCCGCCAATCTGAGAAAATCCCGTCGGGTCAGTGTGGATGAGTACATCCTTGTCATCCCGCCGTTATCTCTACCAGTTCGATGTGGCTCATATCGTCCGTGCCCAGGCCCACCTCGGCCCCACCGGCCAGCCAGGGAGTAGCCCTGGCCGTGGCGGACGCCGTATCACCTCCGTCGGCGGTCAGCAGTTGGACGAACGTCTGCAACCCCACCGTGTCGTGCGCGACCGGGTCGAAACTCATGAGGAGCGCGTCCCCCGTCACGGCCTCGCGCCAATACGGCCACGAGTTCCTGTACCGGATGTTGGCCGTCAGGGTGTCGCCGATGATCAACCGGGTGCGCTCCTTGATCGGCGGCAAGGCGTTCAACTCGGCCATACCGCGGTCAATGTATTTGCCATAGTGCAGGGCGGCCGGATTCTCCAGCGTGCCATAGTGGTTCTTCATGGCGAAAGAAATCCCTGCTATCATGTGGGATTTGAGGATCGGCATGTTGATCAACGCATCGCAGTTCACCACGATGTTGCTCAGTTTGATGGGGGTCTCCACCACCTGAAAGCCTTCCGTGTAACTGACGTCGGTGCCGTAGCAGCGCACGCCCGGCCCATCCTTGTTGACCGGGAAACCCGCCTCCTCTAACTCACTGGTGTAATAATCGAAAATGACGATCTGCTCGGCCGGCACCCCCGCCTCCTGCAGGCACTCGGTCACCGCCATCACCAGCGGGACGTGGGTCCAGATGATGCTGTTGCGGAAGGCGTTGACCTTGATGGCGATCCGCTCGGTGGAGTCAAACAGTACCGCCCAGGCCTGGCGGGCGTCGTTCAGCCCGGTCAGTTCCGTGATGGAAGCGTCGAGCATCTGGCGGATGGCCTGCGGCGCCAACGCATCGCCGTTCCATACACCGGCGTGGCGGGCGCGCACGACCTTGCTCGGCCTGTCAGGATAGATCTTCATGATCCCGGCCCGGCGCTCAGCCGGCGACACGGTGGAGCGGCATCCGGCCAGGAGGCCCGCCGCCGCCGCCAACTTGAGAAACTCTCGCCTGGAGATGCCCCTTGGGCGGAGACTATGGTATGCATTTCCTTCTCTCATACGTCTTCCCTTTCATCCTGCACTCTGTAGATCCTGGCATAAAACGGCCAGCAGGCCCCGGTGGGGCCTGCCGTAGTTCGTCGAACAGCGCTGCTGGTGGAACGTACAGGGCCAGCCTGTAGGCAGATTCTACGCAAAGCGCTTCCTTTGTCAACCCTCCAGGGCCGTTGGCCGTGCCGCCGTGGAACAGGCGGCGCTGGGATGAAACGGCGATCCAGCACCGGCTCTTTCAGGCCGGTGCGCTTCCCGCCGAGGGCCGTGCCGCCGTGGAACAGGCGGCGCTGGGATGAAACGGCGATCCAGCACCGGCTCTTTCAGGCCGGTGCGCTCTCACCCTCGTATGATGTCACCACTGTGCAGCACCAGCCGGACGTTCGCCAGGGCGTGAGTATCCTCCAGCGGGTCGCCGTCTACCACCAGCACGTCGGCGATCTTGCCCACTGCCAGCGTCCCCAATTCGCGTTCCAGGTTACAGACGTGAGCGGCGTGCCGGGTCCCACTCACGATGACCTGCATCGGCGTCATGCCAGCCTCCTGCATCCAACCGATCTCCTTCATGGGCATGCCCAGTTGGAATTCGGTGGTGTATCCGGCATAGTCGGTGCCCAGGGCGACCTGGCCTCCCGCCGCCACGAAGCGCCGCAGGTTGTCCATCGCCTTCCTGTCATAGTCCACCGGGTTGACGCTGCTCACCCCCTGCCACAGTTCCAGGGTCGGCTCCCAGTACACGCCCGCCTCCACCATCCGCCCGATCAGGTCATCGGGCAATTCGTCAGGGCCTGCTCCAGGCACGACCATGTGGGCCACGTCATCCACGCCCGCATCCAGGGCCTTCGCCAGGTCTGATGAGATGGTCACGTGTACCGAGACCAGGGTCCCCCGCCGGTGCGCCTCTTCGACGATGGTCGCCGCTTCCTGGGGCGAAAGCATCGGTGACCATCGGCCCCGCGGCGACCAGCCGCGCACATTGGGGGTTGCGGAGCGCTTCGTCGCGGAGGGCGAACAGTTCAGCGCGGGCGCTCCCATTCCCCAGGTCGCGCACAGGATGAGGAACTCGCGCCTGGAGACGGCGCGCACTATGCCTACCCCTCCAATTCCTGTCTTATCTCCTCGATCTGTCTCCTCAACATCGGGAACTTGTTCCATTCCTCCGCATCGCACGTCGCATACTTATCACAATGGGCGCACGTGATGACTACTCTCTCGCTCGCACATGCCCTGATCGCGCACCGTTCACAATAGGACCCCAGTTTTCCCCCTTCTGACTTGCACCCATCACAGAGTGTTGGATATGCGTGTTCTGGACATGCCTCCTGACACCGAATGCCGCAGTAAGCTACCTGGCTGAAATCTTCCGCTGCTGGGGGCATGGCTGTTGGTGCAGTGGTGGATGCCGTGACTTTACAGCCGCTCAAGAGCGCTGCTGCGGCTGCCAGTTTGAAAAAGTGCCTCCTACCCATGCCGTGTGAAAGCGCGTCGTCGTGGGGCTTGCTTTCCTTCGTCATTCATCCCTCCTCTCGCACCGTAGACTATGCCGCGAGTGATTCCATCGTCAGACGCGCGAAACCTGCCGGTCGTCGAGATCGGGGCGACATTCCGCTCTATCTCTGCCAGAGCTCTGCCAGTGGTTCTGCTCACCTGGGTCTCTGGCCAGTTCTGTATGGACCATTCAAACTACGGCACGCAGGCAGACGCAATTACCAGAGCCACAGCGGCCAAACCGGACATCACCGAACCCAGACGCCTGGCTCTCAAATGGGATCCCCCCTGCCTGATCCCATTCACCAAGAACGACGGCCGCCACCTCCCCTATCGCGATCCCGACTTCCCCGCCCCTCCGGGCGAGGGCGTGCCTCATTCACGGTGAGACTCCGTCCCTGGAGTTCCTTGCCGTTGAGGCCAGCGATAGCAGATTGGGCTTCGGCCTGCGAGGGCATCTCCACGAATCCAAATCCCCTGGATTCACCACTGAACTTGTCCTTGATGATGCTGACAGAGGTGATCTGTCCGAAGGCTTTGAAGGCCTCCCGCACATCCTCTTCGGTGGCTTCACGCGCCAAATTGCCGACGTAGATATTCACAGAGTTCTCCTTTTTGTGCCAGATATATCGTTCTCGACCAAGTCGCTGTACCCACCCTCGGCTGTCATTTCTCCACATGCCGAGCGCTATCATTGTACTCGTATCTGGAATTTGAGGCAAGCCGCCTAACCAACCCCGCAGTAACTCTTGTCTATGCTCCTCAATCAGCTTCCGAATCCGATTGAGTTCGTGGCTGCTGAAGCCTCTGCTCTTTTGAAGTCTTGATTGGATGTACTCACTCAGACATTGGCAGAGACTAAATCATCTCAATGCCTCCCAGGCTCCGGCGCCACAGCCATGGATTCTCTGAGCCTCGTGCAGAGAAGCAGACAGAGAACCATCAGCCCGATCAGGACCACCAGCGAGGGGGTCATCGCACCCGTCCCCGGCGACCTGAAGCTGTCCATGCCAAAGATTAGAGCGATACCCGAGATCTGCCCCATGAGCAACAGCAAGCCGTTTGACGTCCCTTCCGGTGCCGGGTACGTGATCTCAGCCCCATACTGGAATCCGATCGGCCCCGCACTGAGCAAGAAGAAGCCCATCACGAAGGCCGAGGCCAACAGGAGCCCATAACTCGAGGCCACCGTGATGCCCCCCAGCCCCACAGTCGCACCCGCCACCGCCGCAACTATGAATGGGGTCCGCTTGCGATAGCGGTCCGATAGCGAGGGCAGGATCAGGGCACCGATCACCCCGCCCGCCACCATCAAGCCGCCGATAAGGCCGGCCTGCGTGGTCGAGAACCCCCGCGGCCTCACGATGTCCTCGATCCACGTCGTCACGCCGTTGAACACCCCCAGGCCCACAAAGAAAATCACCATCAGGAGGACAAAGTCGCGCTTGCGCAGGATCTGCTTGAGGCCGTCGAAGACCATAGACCGCGCTTCCTGATCCGGGGGGCATGGCGGCGTCGGAGGACGCTCCCTGGCGAGGGCGAAAAAGACGACCGCCACGACCACCGCCACGCTCCCGTAAGCAATAAGCGTGCCAGCAATGCCAGATTGGATAGCAAGGTAGGGGGTCAGCACCATACCGCCCACAATGCCCAGGTACATGGCCAGCGACCCAAGGCCCGCGGCGGTCGCTCGCTCCTGGATCGGGAACCAGCGGGCCGCCACCTTGGTCACCGCGTTGAGGATGAACGGCTGCCCAATGGCAATCCCGATTTGCGAAATCAGCACCAGCGTGTAGTTTGGCGCCACCAGGCCCCGCGCCAGGCCAAAGATGCCTGTCAGGGCAGCGCCGATGCCTACCGCGACACGAATCCCATAGGTGTCTATGGCCCACGAGGCGGGGATCGAGACGACGATGTAGACGATCATGAAGCTCATGGACAAGAGACCGATGCTGAGGTCCGAGACGCCATAGTAGCCGGCGGCACTGCTCGTGATCGGAGCAAAGGTGATCCACAAGAGCTGATTGATGGCCACGACGAGCATGAACGCAAGGAGCACGATCCAACGGTAGCCATACACCTTGAAGCCTGTTTGTTCCATGGGTCAAAACCTCCTGTCAGATTGATATATGAGAAGATCAACGCTTTCGCAAGTAGCATTCTGCGCTACTCCCTATTATAGCCGAATTTGCCTCAGGGCGCACGCCTGCCCGCGCCGGAGGCAGCCGGGTGGCCGGGTACATGGTAACGTACAATCCGAGACTATTTGCCGCCAAGGTCTCGTCGCTGGAACAGAACACAAGCCAGTACGGTTCCCACGATAGCGTAGCAGGCCAGGGCAAAAGCGGCAGTGCCAGGCCGGGTGCCCGCCTGGCCTGGCGCTGCCGAAGCCGGCGCCATGGCGGCAGGCAAGCGGGTCAGGAGACGATGAGCACTGCCCAGGATGGAAAACGGGCCAAGCCTTCCCTGCTGCCCAGGGGAAAGAGGAAACGCTTCGAGGAAAAGTTCTCCTACAAAGAATCCCAGGCCGCCGAGCATAGTGAAAGCGGGCGAACGGGTCAGGATGCCGATGAACAGGCCGATGCCGATGTAGGCCGCTGCTTCCAGGATCACAATCCCCACCGCGGCCAGGCCCGAAGTCATCAAGGCCCCGATCCCTTCTCCCAATCCTGCTGACCCCACCAGGGTCGAGTGGCTGACGACGGCCGCTATCCCACCCATCAGCCACCCCGTGAGAGCGTTCATCGCCGCCACTCCCAGCAAGGCGATGCCCTTGCCAACGACGAACGTCCAGCGGGGTACCCCACGTCCCACCACCATGCGGACCGTGTCCTGCTCGAACTCATTGCCGATCCAATCTGCCGTTAACAGCAGCATCGTCACTCCGGTCAGCACCCACAAGATGCCCCCTGTCAACTGCAGCACCCCTGGGAAAGCCGAGACGTCGGCCTTCAATCCCCGCAACAGGCCGATGACACACAGCGGTGTGATGCACGTGGTCGCCAGAATGGCCTTGACGATCCGCGAGTGGCGCAACTTGAACAACTCCGCCACCAGGAACGAGCGCAGCACGAGCCAGGCCTGTTTTCGCCTGGGAGCACCTGGGCGGGTATCGCTCATGCCGTCATCTCCTTGTGCTTGAACAGGTGGATCGCCCCCAGCAGCGAAATGAGACCACACAGCAACAACACCGCGACAGACAGCCAGGGATCGAGGGGTAGGTGCGCTGCCTCGGCCGCATCTCGCACCCAGTGGTCTAATTCTGAGATTCTGGGTGGCCCGGCCCAATGGAGCACCAGGCGGCTATTGTAGTGAGGCACCAGGAGGACGAGCCACTTGCCCCACATCGGTTTACCCAGGGCCGTCACGTCAAGGCCGAGGAGGTGAGCGAACCCGAAGGTCAATATCGGAAGGGACACGTAGGCTGTCAGGCTGAGCAGGTAACCCAGTGACAGCACACTGAAGGCGGGCCCCGGTCTCCCTGCCCAGACGTTGATCGCCAGAGTGAAGGCGATGAAGGCCAGCACGACGAACCAGGAGCGAGCCAGGGCGTCCAGTTGAACCAGGCAGAACGTGCCATCCACGAAGCGTAAGTCGAGCCTGCCGGTCAGCGACCGGGTAGTCAAGAGGCCCAGGATGGCGCACGCTAGCCACTGAATGAGGAGATAAGAAGCCGCCACGGTGGCTAGAGCCATAAACTTGGCCAGTAAAAGATCTCTGCGGTGGACGCCCCGCGCTAGGACGGTACGCAGCGTGCCCCAGGTGAACTCTTGCCCCACGGCGATCACACCCAGCAGGATGACGGCCACGATCAACCAATCGCTCGACAGGCGCACCTGCTCGAACACTCCGGGTAAGGTGGCAGCCTGGCGATAATCCTTGGGAAGCACCTTGTGGCTGAATGACGACGCCAAAGCCAAAGCCGCCAGCGCCCCCGCTGCTCCCTCCGCAGCCGGCGTCTCTGCCGATCCAGGTGCGCCCCGGCGCCGGGCGGACGCGATCTCCTGCCCGGCCCTGGTAATCACGAGCCGGGTGTACTCACCCGCATTGACCTCCCCTGTTTCGCCGGCGACAAAGCTCACCTCGGTGTCTCCAGCCAGGTCGGTGAAAAAGTGCGTCTCTGATTCAGGATAGAGTGCCATCGTGATGGGCCCTTCGCCGCCAGTCTGGTCACGGATGCGCATCAGGAAGCGCTCGCCCTCGCGCAGGACCGTGAACGACATCCCGGCCGCTTCATAGTCGCCCACGTAGGCATCGAACACCGCCGGGTCCAGGTCTATGACTGTGGAGGCCCGCCTGGTGGGCAGGGTGTAGGCCTCGCCAAAGACAATGGCTGCCAGGTCCACGACGATGCGGTTGACCGGCGCCCAATCGCTGTTACTGAGCACAATGATGGCCACGTCCTCGTCACCGGTGAAGCGGACGATAGCGCCCGCCATGCCATTCATGATGCCGCCGTGCGCCACCATCGGGCGCCCGAAAGCCTCGCCTACGATCCATCCGTACCCGATGCCGTACTCTGTACCAAAGCCCAGGTCGAATCCCCACCCCTTCTGAAACGGCGTCCACATCTGGTTCAGGGTGTTCTGGTCAACCAGTTGCTCCGTGCGCAGAGCCCGCTCCCAGCGAACCAGATCAGCAGCACTGCTATACAGGGCACCGGCGCCGCCCGTTACCTCGGCGGGGTCATAGGCCACCGCCACCGGGCCCTCCGCTCCCCGCCCATAGCCAACGGCCCAATTGGGCCGGTCCGCCACACTCTGGGGATCGTAGCCGCTGTTGCGCATGCCCAGCGGCTCGAAAATGTGCTCCTGCACATAAGCCGCGTAGGACTGGCCGGAGGCTTGCTCGACGATGCGTCCCAGCAGGATGTAATTCGAGTTGCTATACTCGGCCTTCGTCCCCGGCTCGAAATTCAGGCCATCTGGAATGGGCCCTTGCGTGTTGGGAATGCCGGAGGAGTGGGTGAGCAGGTGATGGATGGTGATCTCGTCGCCATGGGCATAGGCAGGGAAATAGACGCCGATAGGATCGTCCACACTCAGCCTGCCCGCTTCCTGCAACTGCATGATGGCCAGCGCCGTGAATGGCTTGGTGATAGAGGCCAGGGGGAAGATGGTATCGGGCGTGATGGGCGTCTCCTGCTCCCGATTGGAGAAGCCGTAGCCCTTGCTGACCAGGTTCTCCCCCTCCTGGGCGACGAGCACTGCCGCGCCCATGTCCCACGCACCCCAGGCCTCGACCTGAGCCTGCATATACTCGTCCACTTTTGCGGCCACGCCCGGTTCATCGCGTACCCTGGTGTACAGGTTGTGGATGCGCAGCCCCGTGATGAGCAGCAGCGCGAGGAGCGCGCCCCAGGTGAGGCGATGCTTGCTCAATTTGACCAGTTCAACCCGGGTAAGACGCACAAGGTCAGCCATGGTCTTCCCCCAAGCCGGCCCTTTCAGGCCGGTGCGCCGCCTGTTGGTCGTTCCCCGTGACGGCCAGAAAATAACTCTCCAGGGAACGTTCGGCGACTTGCAGCCCGTGCAGGTACAATCCCTGCGCCGCCAATGCCGCGGTCAACTCTGCTGCCCGCTCAGGTGGGGCATCCACGAAAATGGTCCCGTCGCGCAACTGCACGCTCGAAACCCAATCCAGCGCTCGCAGCACCGCGACCGCTTGCTCCGCCTGCGCGATGTGGAGCTCAATGTGCCCTCCTTGTTCGAGCAACTCGTCCACCCGGCCACACACGATCGTCTGCCCCTGGCTGAGAATCAGGACGCGATCGCAGACTTGCTCCACCTCGTGCAGCAAATGGCTAGAGAGCATGATGGTCTTGCCCTCCTGCTCCACCAGGTAGCGGATCAACTGTCGCATCTCCAGCATCCCGGCCGGGTCGAGCCCATTCGTCGGTTCGTCCAGGATGAGCAGGTGTGGGTCGTGTACGAGCGCGGCGGCCAGACCAAGGCGCTGTTTCATCCCCGTCGAGTAGGTCTGCACCTTGGACGTGGCCCGGCCGGCCAGCCCTACTTGCTCCAGAACCGCGTCAATGCGCTCACGGCTGACCCCGCCACCGCTCATGTGCGCCATGACCCACAGGTTGTCTCGGGCCGAAAGATGGGGATAAAACGCCGCCTCCACCAGGGCGCCCACGTTCCGCAGGGCGGCTGAGGCCTGCGTGTGCATATCGTACCCCAACACCTCTACCGACCCACACGTGGGCCGGATGAGGCCCAGCAGCATGGAGATTGTGGTCGTCTTGCCCGCTCCGTTTGGACCGAGCAAGCCGAACACCTCGCCCCGCTGCACACGCATGCACATGTCGTTGACGGCGGTGACCTCCCTGTACCGCTTGGTCAAGCCCTCGGTGCGGATGACGACGTCTGTGACTTCCATCTATGCTCGTCCCCTTGATGCAGTTCTTCTCCAAGGATTCTGTAAAACTCGTCCCTCGCCTGTCGTTCGATCCACGGCGTGTGCCCGCAGTTCTTGAGCAGGGTAAATCGAAAACTCTGTAGAACGGCAGATAGCGGCCCTCGGACCCCTTCAGCCGGATGGGGGTCGTAGTCACCGTGGATCGCAATCACCGGGCACCGGATGTGTGTCCCGAGTTTCAGAAGGTCTCCGCTCCGCCTCAGTTCCGCGGCTTCCTTCCACACGCTCTGAAAGACGTCACCCCGGCTACCGGCCGGGTCGGATTCATCGGGCCCGTCCATGATTGGATCATATTCGTCGGTTTTTGAGGCCAATGCTCCGAGCCGCGCCAGTAGCGTGTCTTTGTCTCCAGTCGCTGAATCACCCAGAGCCTCGACGATGGCTTCAAACTCTGTCCTTTCTTGCTCACTGAGACGGCTCGACCTGGTTTCTTGAAGTTTCGCCACGTACTTTTCTTCATACGGGCCACTTCCGACGAGGATCAGTTTCTTGACGTGTGCGGGATGATGAGCAGCGACGATGAAACTGAGCCAGGCGCCCCAAGAAAAACCAATCAGGGTGACGGGTAGGTCTCCATAGTTTTCCAGGACCGTTCTTAACTCCTCGACCTGCCCTTTGAGTGACGTCGCTGTCTGAAGCGGTTCCAATACGCCGTGGCCGGAGGCGAGTCTGCGCGCTACCGGGGCCATCTCTCCGCCCGCACCCGGGCCGCCGTGAACGACTGCCACGTTTAAGGGGGCCTTTCCGTACGTCCTCAGGTTCTCCAGGTATTCCCCCTCATTCAGCCTGCGCACAAGGCATCCTATGGTCAGCGTCCGGGCTCACTTCCGCCAGGAGCGCTGCCAGCGGCCCTGGCAGCAGCCCAAGTGTGCCCGTCTGGCGCACGATCGTCGCGAGGTTGTGCCAGGCCAGGCGCCGCACGTCCTTCACGCCCAGCCCCAACTGTTGGGCAACCAGATACTCCACCCACTCGACCCGGCACGGGATGGCGGCGGGTGGATCGGCGTAACCATGATCGCTTTCGATGAGCACACGCTCGGGCGGGACTGCCGTACGAAACTTGGAGTGTCGGGCGACCGCCGAGTGGATAGAAAAGTAACACCCCAGGGCTACCGCCTCCCGCGTTTCCTCTGCGCTCCCGGTCCACCAATGCAGCACGGGTACGGCAACCGGCCTGCGTCGTAGTTCCTCGATCACCAGCCCGGTGGCACGGTAGCTATGGATGCTGACCAGCCGGGGGAGGTCGGCGACGACTTCCAGCGCTTGCCTGAACGTGCAGAGTTGGATTTCAAGCGGGACACGTGAACCCGTATCCAATCCGATCTCACCGACGACCGCAGCCCGCTGCGCCAACTCGCGAAAGCGCTGTGCATCGAACGACTCCTGTGACCTGGGCTTGCGCGGATGGCATCCCACGCCCCACGTGATCAGGGGTTCGCCTCGCCCGACGACCAGAGCGGCCTCCTCGAGCGAGAGAGTCATGGCGAGGACCGCGCCCGAGCCGGCCAATTCGTCCGCGGTTCGGGCAGGGTCAAGATGAGCATGAGCATCGAGAGATGGAAGCGTTTCCATTGGAAACGTACCCTACATCTCCTCAAGCAACTCCCTCAAATCCCCATAATCGTAAGGTGGGCGTTTCCTTACTGCCAATACATCCACCCACTTCTCATCCTCAGTGATCGCGTAGACTATACGCCATCTGTCCAGGCGCAAACGGCGGAGCTCGTACTCGACCTCCGGTACATCAAGGGCTTTGCTCTTCGGAGGCCGAGGATTCTGCCCTAGACTATCCACAGCTCGTTTCACCTGCTGGCGCATATGTCCAGGAAGCGCTTTCACCTCTTCCCAAGCGGTGGGGATGACATAGACAGTGTACTTGCTCAATTCAATCCTTCTTTTATGTCATCCCATCGCAACCATCCTGCCCGCTCTCGATCGCCGCCGGCAGCCTTGAGCGCCGCAAATGCTTCCTTGGCGATCTCAACGTCCTCTACCGTTTCAAGCCACTCGATCATGGCTTCCCAGTCGTCAGCCTCAACAACGGCTAATCGTTTGTCTTTTACTGTCACATACTGAACAGACTGTAACATCTCCAGTCCAGTCATCGCACACCTCCACTGCTATCGAGCGCCTTCGACCAAGTATACCTCACAATATGCCCTTGTAAAGCAGATTGAGTCTCTTGGGGCTTGGCATTGAAATCAGAGATGCGCCGCCCAGCAATTCAGCGTGAACAGCTTCTTGAACCCCATGGCCAGGTAGAATGGCTTGTCGGTACCCACGTAGGCCACGGTTGCTCCCAGCTCGCCGCAGCGCCTGATACCTTCCAGCACTGCCGCCCGGCCAAGCCCCATGCGGCGGTAGTCGGGGTCGGTGGCGACAGGTTCTACGTAACCGAACCTGTTGGCTGGGTCAAACCACAAGCCGCCGAATGCCACGAAAGCACCATGGGGGGCCTCGACCACAATCGCAAGGTCCTTGCGGAAATGTGGCCCCGACTGCATCTTCTTCCGACCCTCGGGGCCGTCGTCAGGCGGCTCACCGGGATGATTGAACCCGCGCCAGAGCACACGGTCTATTTTGTAAAGGTCATTATTGTCGGCCAGGCTCTTGAGCTGGAACCCATCAGGAAGACGGATGGGCGGGAAGGGATCCGGAATCACAAACTGCGACATGGGACGGTGCGACCCCGCATCCTTCTCATAGCCCCGTGACCGCACCACGTGTTCGAACGCAGTGTCAAAATCGTTCACGTATGCCTTGAGGTATCGCCTTCCATCGCCGGTTGTGCCCGTGAGGTGCTGCTCGGCATACGCGAGCATCTCTGGTTTCAGATGCGTGTAGGCCGGGTGTACCTGAAAGAACGCTTCACCCAGGCGCAACTCGTACAGAGCCACGCCCACCATGGTCCCGTTGTCTTCCCATATCCCGATACGTTGCACGGATTGCTCGTCAAACCATGGATGTGTGGTTGCGTATTCCCATATCGGCTGAAACCAGTTGCCGTCGCGGTTGTGCGGCTGATAGAGACCGTACAGGAAGTCGCTGATCGCCGGGGAATCTACTGGCCCGGCACAGGTGCGCATGCGGACTGTCATCGAGTGCTCCACCTTTTCATTTCGCTGTCTTTCCAACCGCAATGCGGAAAATGTTGATGCCAGATACGATTTTCCCCGGCGCGCCTAACGGCCAGCATCACCCGCCGCGCGGTAAACTAAGGGGCTAGACCGCGAACCGCACGCGGCGACGCCTCGAGCAGGTGGCTATGGGTAACGCAAGTGAAGGTACATCTGAAGCGCCGTCACACGGCTTCGAGACCGCCATTTAGGCGCACCGTGCTCTAACTCCCTGGGCTAATCCTATCTAATGTCTCATTCTGCCACTCCGTGATGATCATTAGAATGCCGCCGGGCCGAACACGATCATCATCCATCCCAAACCATGAGCCAAGTATGGAGCGACAAGGCTCCCATCACGACCTCGCAACCACCCATAGATCAGCCCCGAAACAAATAACCAAACAAACTGCAGCCGGTCACTAGCATATCCCAGGTGGGACGCAGAGAAGAGCGCTGCTTGAATCACAATCGCCATCCACAAGGTAACTCGTTTTGCCAAAAGCGTCTGCAAGAAACCTCGGAACAGGTTTTCCTCTACCCACGCCGGAATTCCAAAGGCAAAGAACGTAACGAGCAACAGCCGTATTATGCTAGGGCTAACGTATTCAGGTTGAGCCGGTACCCCTCGTATGAACGTTAGTGGGAGGAGGGCGATGGAATTTAGTGCAAAGCCCAGCAGGCCCAAGCCCACTGCCTTTACAAGACCTTCGCGGCGCCAGCCCAATTCCCTCCATGAGGTTCCCGTCAGCCAAACTATGCCCCCACCAACTAACAGCACTGAGAACAGGGCAAACCAACCCAATAGCAGTAGAGCGAAAGGGAGTGTCTCGTGGATATCAAACGGGTTGAACCACTGAGGGAAGATAAGAATCGGAATGACTCGTGACAGCCATATGATTATAACAAGCAGTAATCCCCATGCGAGTGGATGCTCTCGAAACCAGTTCCCAGTAACAGTCGCGTTCGCCATCAGGCTCAAATCTCCTAACGCGCTCCGCTTGTGCAGCCTCGCTGTCGAATGCGCCCCTCACCAAATGCCAGGAACGAGGCGGTAACGGCAAGTCCCGCTAGACAGGCAGATCGCAAATCTAAGGGTTCACTGCAACAGCTTGACCAGTATCAAACAACGCCATAACAGGTTTTACCAGTTCCTCCAACTCTCTTGGAGGTTCCAATCCGTATCTAAGCATGGCTTGATACGGGATAAATGCGATTATTCCTGCATAGTCCAACCCAAGCGAATATGCGGATGCTGTTAGATAGCTGTTGAACCTGCTCTTACCCGGATCAACATTCACTTCAATGTAGTACAAACCAGTGGAGTCACCTCTCATATCAACTCTGGTCATGTCTTTGCACCCAATCTCTTTGATGATTCTTCCAACATCGGAATGTATCCTTCTGATGATTTCTGGTGGAAGCTCCGCAGGTATCTTTAGATGGTATTCTTCGGCTTTTATGGCGTGAGTTAGGAACCTAAACCTTCCCTGCGCAACAGCGATCCGGGATAAATCAATCTCTGTGATTGGCAGTTCGGCTACTCTTCCAGCGTGAGAAATAAGCATCGGCGCTGTGAACTCTCTTGTGCCCTCCCCTCCGATGTACCTTTCTACGAGAACAGGCTCATCGAATTCGTGGTGTATTCGTTCAACCCTTTCTCGTATTCACCCAAAATCATCGGCACCAACGACAGAGAACTCATCTATCCCTATGCTGTCTCCGTGAAGCAATGGCTTTATTATGACATAGCCATCCCAATGACCATGTTGGCAGATTGGCGAATGATCGCCAGGATAAACAACGTAGGATTCAGGGGTTGGCAACCCAAGCCTCCTGAAAACGTCTTTTGTTGCCTCTTTATCGAGACCTATACCTAATGCTTCAGAGCCTGGTCCGGTGTGCATCATCCCAACCTTTTCTATAACACTAACAGTGAACGGGCGCCCAGCAGTCAACTTCTTGCCAGAATCAGTTGGCATAAACTCGTTAAGCCAGAACACCAAAGGCCCCGAGTGTTTGTCCATGATTTCTTTGAGTCTGAACTCGAACGCGTCGTCAGCTTTGACAGGCAAAACGGTGTTGCCTGTTTCTTCTAACAATCCAGCCACGTACTCCACAGTGTCCAGACATTCCCAGGCAGAAATATGACCTTCAGGTGTGTATCCCCAACGTGGGTCATAAGTCAAGACTATTTCCATCTCAGAGCCTTCCTCAACAATCCTTATGATTTCTCTGCCCTACGGCCAGTAACCTCATGAAGCGTCTGTCTACAACTCCAACACCAAATGTAAGCCGTTCTCGACTCGTTCCAGTCGGTATCCATGGCCGATGGTTCGGTATCGTAAATTTGGTCAAGTAACTCGGTAATGCCGCTTTTCTGATACATTGCGACATAGGCAGATAGAGCAGCAGTGTAAAATTCACTCAAGGGAATTCCCATTTTGTGGGCTAGTCGCTCCGCTGCTTCTGAAATAGGTCTGGGGATAGCAATTTCTGTCATATTTCTCTCCAAACACATCTCTGCTATGCTAACCTGACTGGCGTATGCACACCAGGGATTCCTGGCCTGATAGCCATTATACAGCGCGATAGCCCCAGGTCAAGCATCTCACCCTCTGAGTGTTTCTCTCATTCCGTTTTCACGTAATCGAGATATTTGTTCACCATCTTAAAGCCAAGCGATTCATAGAGTCGTATCGCAGGCGCATTCGAAACGCCGGTAGAGACACACACGCGGTCCATCCCGCGCGCCTGCATCCGGCGCAGCCCTTCGAGTAGCACGGCGCGCGTCAATCCTTGCCGGCGGTAAGCCGGAAGCGCGCCGACCGGACCAAAATCGCCGATCCGGTTGACCGGGTCAATCCAGCCATTCACGTACGCGGCGATGACGCCATCCGGCGTGACTGCAACCACATCGAGATCGCGATTGTAGCCGGGCAGCCGCATAAAGTATGCGTAATCGTCGTCGCTGACATTGCCGACGGTCCAAGGATGCCACACCTCGCGCTGGGCTGCGGCACGGTTTGAAATTTCGCCCGCTTCAGCAACTGCGCGGACCTGGCAACCAGCGGGCAACACGGATTCGGGAATCGGCTCATCCAACGAGCGCAGCATATTCACCTCGGCAAACTCGCCACTGTACCGGAACCCGTGCTGCTCCAGAAACGCAATTCGTTTTGCATTGTCCTGCCGAGCACCGGAAACAATATTGCCGCTCCATCGTTGCGCGTCGCGCTTGCAGAGTTCGGTTAGATGCGTTTCCGCCCAGGCCATCGCCTCAGTCTCGATTCCGGACCATTCATACTCCGGCAACACCTGGCAGTCGAAAGACGGATCTTCGCCCAGAACCGCGTAGCCGACCAACTTGCCCTCATCATCGTGCCAGAGGCGAATGTGTTCTTGTGGATTCAAGTGGCAAGCCACCATGAAGAATCCGAACGTCAATTCGCCGACGTGCCAATAGTGCCAGTCATTGGTACGCGAACGCGCCTCCATCAGCAAACCCTGCATCTGCTGTAAGTCATGTTCGGTTTCGTAGAACCGGGATATCAACGAGCGTCCGGGGGCGGTGTGATAGGGATTCGAATTCATTGGTTGTCTCTGATCCGCAATCATGTCTCCCAGTTCCTCAAGCGATGGGCCTCAATCCGACTACATGGCAATGGTTACCAGACACCAGGCAGCAAGCGATAGCGTACTCGCTCGGAGTACTCCTTGTATCCAGGGAGTTCGTCCCGCAACGTTCGATCTTCCAGCGACGTACGCACCACCAAGAGGCATGCCATGAGCGCTGCTGGGATAACCGCCCATAACGAGCCAAGGGCCAGTGGCATTGCGAGAAAGCTCACACTGTATCCCGCGTAACCCGGATGCCGGATGTAGCGGTAAGGGCCGCCAGTGGCAACAGTATGGCCTCGGTCCGTCTGAATGCGGACGGCAGTTGAGAAGTATTCGTTTGACGCCATCGCCCAGCTAAACAGCCCTTGGCCCAGTGCGAAGAAAGCCAACCCAATGAGGTGAATTGCTGGGACTAGCTGGGGCGACCACTCATAGCGCTGACCCAGACCAGCTACGATCGGTACCGCCAACGTTGGCAAACCCGCAATGCTCGTGAGTACTTTGTCCCAACGCTTGACGTTGTCTCTTGGCTGGCCTCTCTCCGCGATCAGCTCCGCGGGCAGGATTAGCACGTTGATTATGAGAATGCCAAGACCCGCGCCGAGATAAGCCCACGCCCATACCCAAGCAAGATCTCCTGACGATAGAAACAGAATCGCTGCGAGGACCAGGTACGTCAACAAAACCTGGAGCATCCGCTTCATGACGGCATTCGCCAAGCTAGATTCCGTCTTTCCTGGATCAGCAGGTGTGAGGTAGTTGTTCTCTGGCATCGGGTATCTCCACAAACAGAGCGAACCCTGGGATTGCGGCCTAACGGTATGGCTCAGCGGCAGCGGCGTGACCGGCGAGACTCCTTCTCATCATCGCGCCATTTCTGGCAAACCGTGCTGCGGTCGCGAGCGGCGTAGCCGCTGTCCGCTGGAGCCGTTGTTAGGCCGCCCTAAGGCATGCCCTTCGCGAGCAGCGCCATCGCGAAAGGCTGGCCGTGCCCGGGATAGACCGTTCTTATCTTCAGTCCTTCTAGGTTCGCGACACTGGCATTCGCGGCTGTGGAATCGTCAATGAGGGAATTGAGGGCCGGCCCTTTCGTGTTCTCAAAGAGATCGCCGCAGAACAATTCGCCACTGGCGGTCAAGATGCCTATGGACCCCCTGGAATGCCCAGGCAGACAGATCACTTTGGCCTCAAGGCCGTGTTGAGAAAGGTCGTATCCATCATCGAGGAGAACGTCGGGTATGAATCGGTTGGATGTCCCAAGCCCCATGAAGATAGGGACGAGGGCTCTGATGAGGATGTTCGGTTTCTTTCTGTTCACGAACATGTCTCCGCGTTCGGCCATGCCCGAATCGTCACGGTGCATGGCTATCTTGGCTCCGAAAGCAGAGCGGAGGTAAGCTGCGTTCCCGATATGGTCAAAGTCCCCATGCGTGAGAATAACGAGCTCAAGAGAGCCTGGCATGCAGCCGGCGCTTTCGAGTTCTCTGAGCAACTCTTTGCGTGCGTTCGAGCCTCCCGTGTCAATCAGGACGTGACCGGCAGCGGTCTGGATCAGGTAGCAGTTCACCCTCCCCATGCGAAGGGGCAGCGGGAGACTGAGGATGTTGATGTCTTGCGGCATATTGGACGCCTTCCGATTCGGGCCGTGGCAAGGGCGGGCTAACGGCGCGGCGTCAGCGGCTGGCCGAGGCCGCAGGCCGAAGGGGCCGCTGCACGCCGGTGTTAGCCAGCCATCTCCTCTGAACCAGAAAGTGAATGGAAAACCATCTCTGGTTTTGCGTGGATTTAGTCCAATAATCATACTGTCTCCACTACTTACCCCATCCCTAGTTGAAAAAGGGGAAGACAAAAGATGAAGAAAGGATAAAACTTAAGTGCCAAGTCTCACCGTGGAACGCGCCACCCAACCTCTAAGCCTATTGCCCGTGCGATGCGCAGACAAGTGCATCTTCCGCCCACCGTCACGAGACCAGTAGCCAACCGGCACAAGATGCGGTGTTGGCATCGAACCTGGCATATACGAACCAAGCAACCATAAAGCATTGCCGTCATACCGGTCATGGCTTACTTGATTGGTTGTTTCAAGCTGAGTCATAAAGTGGGTGAGAAAATCTTCTGGTGTCCATCCCGTTTCTCCCTGATAGGTCGGTGTACTTAAGGTTCGTAAATAATCACGAGGGGTAGAATATGGCTCTAGCTGTTTTCTTCCTCCTATGACTTTACCCTGTCCTTGTTGAGGCATAATAGGTATAGGCTCATTTAGTCCCACACTCCAACCAGGCACAGCACATAAGCGGGTTGTCTGCATTACTTCTTCTTTAGTTAATCCTTTGCGTATTCCGATGAAGTCGTCCACGAGTTCCGGGCATGTCGTCCACCAGTCGGAGCGAAGCGACGCTAGCGTGCACATTATACACTCAAGTGGTCGGCATGGGCAAGGAGGAGTTGGTCTTGCGGC
>Ga0315289_10002437_pt1 | contig 28461 bp, 16 predicted proteins | sample YL17G11_40_MG_FD_203452 | JGI IMG/M metagenome (GOLD analysis project Ga0315289, IMG submission 203452) | Sediment microbial communities from Yellowstone Lake, YNP, Wyoming, USA - YL17G11_40 | ecosystem: Environmental > Aquatic > Freshwater > Lake > Sediment | place: USA: Wyoming | collected... | reverse complement strand
TGTAATCCCACAGCGCGAAGGCGTGAAGCTGGGACGGCTTGAACGTTTTCAGTCCGGGATCATAGACCGAGCCGAAGTGATTCTTGAACGCCATCGTGACGCCGAACGCACGGTGTGGGCGGAACAGCGCGTAATCAATCAGGTAAGTCGCCTGCGTGTAGGCCTTGGGCAGATAGAGCACCGTTTGCTCGTTGTTCGGCAGGTCGAAGTGCACCGGACAGTTCAGGTCCGGTTCGGCTTTCACCCGCCACGGCTCGGGGCCGCCCTCGCGGTCGGCCACGATGATCCGCTGAAACTCCGGCCGCGGGTCGGCATGGAGCGGGCCGAGCATCGTGTCGCTGATGGGCCGGGACGAATCGTTCAAGGTAATGCAATTTCCCGGAATGCCCACGTGCTCGATCAACCCGCGCACCATCGCATACACCAGGTGCGGCGTGGGATAACCGTAATTGCGCCAGGGCCCGGGTTTTTCCGCCGCGTTCAGATTGAGCTTGATGGTGATCTTCTCGCCCTTCTGATAGCCGCGCTCCTCGCGTCCGTGGGTTTGGTTGAAGTAACGAAACAGTTTGTTCCAGGCTTCCTTTTCCGTCTTGCCGCCGGTGAGATTTTGCAGCGACTCGGAAAACATCCGGTCCACGGCGGCTTGATCCACGTTCTGATTCTCCCACCAGTTGCCGGTCTTGCCGTCCCATTTGGTCGCCTTGAAATCCTGCACCCAGACGACCCGGCCCGGGAAGATGCCCTTGCCCTCGCCCATCGGCCGGTTCACGCCTTCGGGAGCGGTGAACACTTGCGGGGCGGTGGGAAACGGCTGTCTGGACTTGGCCGCGACGCCGAAGCTCTCGTCGTAATAGACAAACGCCACCACCGCCGCGCCGGCGACGACCGCCGCCACGGCGCCCACGCGCCGCCGGATGAACCGCAGTCCGGTCACCGCCAGCAGCGTGGCCCCGATCCACGCGAGGAAGCCGGCCCCAACTCCGGCGGCGACTTTCTGGCAGGGATAACTGGCACGCCGTGGCTCCGGCAGCGTGCGCAGCAGAAACCACCCGATGGACAGCAGTCCGACGAGCGGAAACAGGACACGCGCCAGCCGGGTGTCGCGGCGGACGCCCACGACGCGGCCGGACTTGGGACAGCGTTTGAGGATTTGATCGAGGAGGTAGTGGAGGTGTGTTTTCATAAAAAATTACGGCCAGGGGTCAGTTCAGGTCTTGAGAGTCAAACCATTCTTATCCGCCGGTTTCAGGCACGCGCTGCCGATGCCGGCGCCACAAGCTCCCAACACCCTGCCCGCCGTGCCGCATCAATACTGTCATCAACGCAGGGAGAATACATCGCGTGCATCCCATGCTTCAAGCGGTTTCAATGGCCCGGAGTGATTGCCGCCGTGTGCAGCGTCACCGTTCCGAGCAAACCCGACTCCAACGGCTTCACGAACTGGCCGTCATGGATTTTGAAATACGCCGCGGCGGGATTGGTTTGGGCAAAGGCCGCCTCGCAGCCCAGCAGGCCCGTGTAAAACTTGCCGGAAGCCTCCAGGTCCGTGGACTGAAACGCGACGCGAGCGATGCCCAGTATCGGCAATGCTTCTCCAGCCACGGCTGGGCCAGCGACGGCATCGAGCGCGAAGCGATCCATGCGGCCTTCCACGCCGGGCAAAGAATCGAGCGTGGACAGATGATGGTCAAACGCCAGATGGATCACGCCGTCGGGCGAAATGCCCGTGGAAACCCACTCGTGACCATCACCAAAACCCTGCGTTCAATCCAGGTGAAACACCTCCCGCAACCCACCGCACACGGGCGAGTTGTCCGGGTTCACATCCATGAGCGGCGCCATAAAGGCCCACCATTGCTTGACGATCGGATGGTTTGGCAGGTCCGCGGCGGTGTTGTTGGCCGCCTGCTTCTGGACGGCGAACAAGGTCAGCGTCTCCTCATCGAGGAAGATGGAGTAGTCGGAAACGCCCGCCGCGCGGATTGCCTGGACCAGTTCAGGCCAGATTTCGTCGTGCCGTCTTTTATACTCAGCCGCGACACCCGGCTTGAGCTTCATCTTGAAGGCAACAGATTTCATGTTGTTTGATTCCTAAAGCTGCCCCGCACCCGGCCAGGCCGTTCCGCGCATCCAAGCTCTGCGGCTGGTGCTCCGCACCCAGCCGCGCTCCGCCAAAGGGTGGCGCAACTGGAGTTCAGCCCAGCTTCCAGGGCGGGCGGTATTCGCGCGACATCAGCTTGGTGGCTTCCGCGTCATTCAGGATCGTTTCGGTTTCCGCGTTCCACTGGAGCTTCCGGCCGACGAGCATCGAGATCAGCCCGAGGTGGCCGGGAAGGGCAGAGTGATGCGCCACTTCGATGGGCGTGATCGTGGGCTTCCGGGATTTCACGCTGTCGAGGAAATTGCGGTAATGGTCGTTCGAAATTTCCAACTGAATCTTGCGCTGGGCTTCCGGCAGGTTCTTCATTTCCACCCACGCCTCGTTGGAAGCCTCGAACGCGCCGCGATTGACCCACACCCAGCCATCCGTCCCGATCCACTTGGTGCCGCGGCGAATATCATCATGCCCACCGGCCAGGGTCATGGTCACGTCCTGGGGATATTTCAATTGGATCCGATACTTGGTGCAGGTGTTCCACACCGCGTCGCGCGGCGGAAATTCACCCACCCCTTCGACCTCGGTCGGCCCCAGGAGGTCGAATCCCAACCCCCAATGCGCGATGTCCAGGTGATGCCCCACCCAATCCATCAACTGCCCGCCGCCGGTGTTGTAGTTCCAACGCCAGTTCTTGTGAACGCGCGCCTTGATGTACGGCTCCATTTTGGCCGGGCCGATCCAGGTGTCATAATCCAGTTCCGGCGGCGGTTCGGTGGCGGTCATGAACTGCTTCGTCTTGGCGAGATCGCTGTGGCCGGACAGCAAACCGACTTCGACGCGTTTGATCTTGCCGATCAAACCGTTGCGGACGATCTCCGCGGCTTTGTGGAAAATGGCCACGGAGCGCTGCCACGAACCGGTCTGCCAGATGACTCCGGCCTTTTGCACGGCGCGAACCATCGCCTGCTGTTCGGCAATCGTGCGAGCCAGCGGCTTTTCACCGTAAATATCTTTGCCCTGGCGGGCCGCCTCGATGGCAATCAAGGCATGCCAGTGGTCCGGCACCGCCAGCATCACGGCATCAATATCCTTGCGCGCCATCATTTCCCGATAGTCGTGGTAGGCCTGGCAATCGGCGTTCCCGTAGTGTTTGTCAATCGCGGCCTTCGACTGCTGGAGATGGGACTTGTCCACATTGCACGTTGCCACGACCTGACAATCCGGCAGGGCCATAAGACCCTGGGTGTTCTTCGGCGCCTGCATTCCCCAGCCCACGATGCCTATCGTGATCCGGCCGGAGGGCGCGGGGAGTTTGGCCGCGGGCGCGGAGCGTTTGGCCGCAGCCTGGGCGCGACGAGGGAGCAGGGTGGGCGCGGCGAGCGCCAGCGCGGTGGCGGCGATGAATTGGCGGCGAGAATAGGAGGTTCGGGGTAGTGGTGTGTTCATGGTTTTTGATTTTGGTTTTGATTTTGTTGCAGTGATTGGTGACGGCGAAATGACGTGAAGACTCATGGTTTGGGGACGCCGGTGATTTCCGAGCAAAAACTGAAGAACGCCCGTTTGCGGTCCGAAGCGAGGCCCCAATTGACCGGCGGCGACTGATAGCCTTCGGCCATGCCTTCGCCCTTCCGGCGGAAGTCGAACCAGCCCCACGAGACGTGCTCGGCCAGGGCGGCGGTGAAGTTGTTCCGCGGTTGATCGAAATTCTCGTGGTCGTCCTCGTTGATCAGCACGGGCATCGGTTTGTAGGTGGGCAACGCGCGCGTCTGGTGGATCAAATCGGTGATCATTTCCGGCTGACTCGCGCCGTTGCCGTGAATCAGCAGGAAGTCCGACACCGCCACGACGTTGGTGGTGGGGACCACCCGCCCGCCAAATGACGTGCCCGCCAGCAAAGTGTGGCCATCGCCGGCTTTAAGAGCGCGCACCCGCTCGATGAGTTCCGACACACGCTCCGGCCGCAGAATGGGCGGCTTGTAGTTGGGATTGGTCTCGTTATTGATTTCGACCAGCACATTGCGCCAACCGCCCTCCAGCAACCAGCGCGTGGCCGTGTCCGTCGCGCGCAGCACCGCTGCCTCGTCCGCAAACCGGGGCGACTGTCCGAAATAAAAATAGCCGAGGATGACCACCATGCCTTGCCGGTCGGCCGCGTCCAGCACGCGCCGCATCCGCGCGGCAAACTCCGGCCGCAGCCCGCCCTCCGGGGTGAAGGCGCCGGTTTCCCAGGTCTGTTTCGCCGAGTAACCCTCCGGCGAGCCACCCTGGAAATTCACCGTGACGGCAAGCAAGCCATGCCGCTTCCATTCCGGCAGGGCCGCGATGAACTCGCGCACGTTGCGCTCCGCGTCCCACTTCCCGGTATCGGCATAGGCCCAGCGGTTCACCGTGTCGGGGTTCAGGTCGTCAAAGGTCGCCTGCACCATGCGCGAGTTGAGCAACAGCCCTTCGATGCGGTGACCTCTCCAAGCGCGTCCGGCGTAGGTCGGCTGGCCGTTGAGGTGGAAATCCTCACCGACGATGCTCACCTTCGTCTTGCCCGGCGGCGCGGCAACGGCGAGGCCGGGAAGCAGCAGGGCGAGGAGCGCATACCACCCGGAGAAGTTTGGCGATTTCATGGTTGGAACATAGCTGGACTTTTGCGGGGAGGAAAGGCGAAGTTTTCCGCCGGGGGATCACCAGCCACCCGCCCGGCAACCACGATGAAGCGTTGACCGCGATTTCCCAGACCGGCTCTCACAACCGCGACTCGAATTGATAGTCGCCCGACTCCACCTCGTAGATGGCGCGACCGTTTTCATGGCGCAGGAACTTCACGCCCCGGCTCGTCGCAGCCGGAGCGCCGTTCTCGCGAACGGATTCCACATTCGCCGCCGGCACATAAACCTTCGCCGTGCTGCCCGGCGGCACGGTGATCTGCCAGCGGAAGTTGCCGTCCTTGGAATTCCATTCGCTGCGGATGAGGCCCGTGGGCGCTTCATGCGTGGCCTTCACCCACTCGATGCGACGGAATTGCTGCGGCTTCATCTCGATGTGCCGGAAACCGGGCGCGGTTGGATCGGGCCGGATGCCGGCGACGCTTTCGTGAAACCACGCGGCGAAACCGGACTGCATCGGGTGATTGTAGGAGCGGTCGGGGAAGCGTTCGCCCGGTTTGAAATTCACATAGCGCTCCGGCCACGTCGTGAAGCCATAGTCGAACAAATAGCTGTAGCCGGGGTAGCCTTTCACGGTCATCAGATCCATCGCGACGTCGCTTTGATCGTAGTCATCCAGCATCGTGTAGATCGGGCGCGCGCCATGAATGCCGGAGGTAGGATGCCCTTTGTCCGTCGTCTTGATGCGTTGCGCGAGACTCGCCGCCACCTTGGGCGCGTCCGCCGTCGTCGGCAAACCGAAACGGAGCGCGACGGCGTTCGCGGTCTGCGAACCGTAGAGCATGGTTTTCGGGTCGAGGAATTTTTGGTTGAACGCCGCGCGGAACAAATCCGCTTCGGCATCAAACGATTTCGCGTCGTCGGTTTTGCCCAGCACGCGCGCCATTTCGGCGAGACGGCGCAGGCAGCCGTAATGAAACGCGGTGGAAGTGATCTCGACCGGATTGCTGGCCGGATCATCGCGGCTGCCGGGCGGACACCAGTCGCCGTAGCCCTGATAGACAATGTGATCCTTCGCCATCTCGGTCACGTAATCAAGGTAGCGCTTCATCAGCGGGTAATGGTCCGCCATCACCTGCGTGTCGCCGTAATAGACGTAGAGATACCACGGCACGAGCACGACGGCATCGCCCCAATCGGGCCGCGCCTCCTGCGGCAGGCGTCTCCCGACAGCGATGTTCGACGGCATGTTCGGACGGCCTTTTTTGCCTTGGTAAGTTCCGCGAACCGGGCCGCAAACCGTCTCCACGTCGTTCATGAACTTGGCGAAGAACTGCGCCGCGTCGAAATTGAACATCGCCGTCTCGCCCATTGCATGAGCATCGCCCAGCCACGCGCACCGCTCGCGATGCGGACAATCTTCGGGGATGCTGTGAATGTTGCCTTCAATCGTGCGGAGGGACGTTTGATAAACGCGGTTCAGGAATTCATCCGAACAGACAAACGATCCGGCGCGCGGCAAATCCGTCCGCACCACCACGCCCAGCAGATTGTCCAGCGTGGGCTGGCGCAAACCCTCGACCTCGACATAGCGCCCGCCGTGATAGGTGAAGCGCGGCTGCCACACTTCCGTGCCGTCGCCGTTGCAGACATACTCGTCAATCTGGTCGAAGCCCGTGACAAATCCGCCCGTGCCGGCGGGATCAATGTCCTTTTTGTTCGGCATCAGCACTTCGGCGAAGCGCAGTTTGATCCGCGTGCCTTTGGCCTCTTTCACCGTGAGCCGCGCCCAGCCGGCGATGTTCGTGCCCAGATCAAAAATGGTCCGCCCCTGGCTGTCCGGCCACAGCGCCACCGGCTTCAGCACCTCGACTTCGCGGATCGGCGGAATCATCTGTGCCTGGAGCTTCGGCGCGAGCGGTTTGGCGGCGACCTTCACCCGCGGCCACTGGGAATCGTCGAAGCCGGGCACATTCCAATCCTTCACCGCGAAGCGCGTGTCGTAGGATTCGCCGCCATAGACGTTGTCGAAAACCACCGGGCCGGTCGTGGCGCGCCACGCGCCGTCGGTCGCGATCACCTGCTGGCTGCCGTCCTCGTAATCAATCACCACCTTCGCGAGCAAACCCGGTTCGCCGTAGCTGAGACCTGCTCCACCCAGCGCGAGGTTCTGACCGTAGAAGCCATTGCCCAGCATCACGCCGAGGGCGTTTTTGCCGGTGCGCAATTGGTGAGTGATGTCGTGGGTGACGTAATAGGCGTGAACATCGTAAGTCGTCTGGCCGGGATCGAGCACCGCGTCGCCGCAACGCTCGCCGTTCACATAAACGATGCTGTAACCCAGCCCGCAGACGTAGGCGCGGGCGCGCAGCACTTTGGCTTTGACCTCAAACTCGCGCCGCAGCAGCGGCGACGGGTAGGAAGTCACATCGCGCGGTCCAGCCGAACTCTTCTCGCGATCATGTTTGCGCAGACGCAGCGGCGAGGTGCGATTGTCCTTGGCGAGGCGAATCCACTGCGCATCGCTCCAATCCTTCGCCGCCGGCAAACCCAGTTCCCACGTTGCGACCAGCGACCATGCGCCCGCCTGGCCGTCCTTGTCCCAGACCTGCACCTGCCAGAACGCCGTCTGCCGCGCGGCCAGCGGCTTGCCCGCATAGCGCACCTGAAAACTCTGGTCGCCCGCGACGCGCCCGGAATCCCACAGATCGCCGACGTTGTTCGTCAGCGACGCCTCGGAACTCGCGACGAGCACGCGATACGCCGTCTGCCTCTGGCCGCGCTCGTCCGATTGCAACTGCCAGCTCAAGCGCGGCGCGGGCGCGTCAATGCCCAGCGGGTTCTCGCGGTATTCGCAGCGGAGGTCGTTCACGTTCACACTCGCAAGACATGAGAGCGTGGTCAGTGGCAACGCGAGCAGGAGGTATTGGTGGATTTTTAACATAGCTTTTCAGGCAGACGGCATTTCTTGGGCGTGAAATTACTTCGCGGTTAACCAGCGCAGGTATTCGGGGCGGAAGGTCAGGCCGTTGAGCTTCGCGACGCCACCGCCGGTGCGTTTTTCATCGAGGACCATGGTGTCGGCCCCGGCTTCGCTCTTGGATTTGCCGTCATTGGCGTTGACCACGAGCACGACGCCCTGGCCGGCAAGCGCGCTTTTGAAACGCTTCAAGCCGAGCTGCCACTTGGTTTGATGGTCGTTGAGCTGCTCGGCCACGGGCAGGCCGGTTGACGGATCGAAGCCGCGACAGATCAGGCCGTCGAAATCCACGTCGGCATATATGTCGTTGAGTCCGGCGAAAGCTTGGGCGGGCAGCTTCAGCACCCATTTTCGGGGCAGGGTTTTTTGGACCTCGGCTTTGATTTCAACCGGCGCGACGGAGATTTTCACGCGGCCGAAGAAGCCCGCCTTTGGCTCGACGACGCCTTCCGCCCAGGCCAACTCCGGATAACTGAGCAGATGAAAATCGCGCGCGACGGTGGCGGTCAGACGGACCCGGTCGCCATTGACCGCGATGTCTTCATCGGAAATGAGATAATGCTTCCGGCCTTTGATGGTGGCTTCGACGGCATGGCGGACCATGTCGCCGGATAGCGGGGCGAAGATCAGGCGCCTGCCGCCGGCCAGTGTGATCGTGATGTGGGCGGCCATGCCGGGCTGGAGCGAGACAACCGTGCGATTGGCTTCGGTCGTGGCCTGGCCGGAGGTTGCCAGCTTGGCCCCGGCGGGGAGCGCGAAAACGAGTTCGGCGGCTTGATCGCGGATGGAGCTGCAGACGATGAGCGTTTCGCGGTCGTTTTCGATCGTGCTGTGGAGCTGGGCCGTGCTGGTAAGCAGTTTCACGTCGTCGCCCAGGTCCAGATTGAAGGGCAGCAGAGCGCAGTCGCCGTTCTTCAGTTGGATGCCGCCCTGCGAGGGCAGGCGGAGCGAGCCGGAGGGCGTCTTTAGTTCAATAGCGGCCGCGCGGTCGGAGAGCGGGTTGACGTTGCCGTAGTGCAGCAGGAAGACCATGCCGCCATCCTTGGCTCCCATGCGCACGCTCGCGCGGAGGCGATCCTCGTTGGATTTGACTTTCGGTTCTTCGACCACCACCGCGCCATCGGAGAACGTGGCAGCAAAATTCAGCAACGTCTGATGAAAGGGGCGGAGGTCGTAGTAGGCCGGCCGCGGGACGCCATATTCACTCAGCGGCGCGTTGTAGTCGTACGACATCAGGGAGAGGGTTTCGTTTTTCGCTCCCCAGCCCCACACCGGATGCAGTGGGCTGGTGCCGCCGTGATACATATACCAACCACAGGTGATCGAGTCGCTGGCCCCGAGCCGGGAAAGGGCGGTGGAGATCGCGCTCTCGACCGGCGGGCGCGCCACCCAGTCGGCTCGCGCCGGCGAACCCGCCGCGCCGAGTTCGATAAAAATCAGGGGCTTTCCTTCCGCCAGGTTGGCCCACACCACGCCGCCGATCGTGGTGAGGCCGCTGTTTTCCTTGCCCGGTTTCCCCAGATACATGTAACCGCCCAGGCCGAAAATAAATTCATCCGGGATGCCGAGGGCACGCCAACCTGTCATTGTGAAATAGACGGGATCAATCCCGGCCTTCAGCGCCATCTGGCGCAAATTCTGGTAGTATTTGATGAACTCTTCCTTCGTCGCGGGTCCCCGGTTTTCCTCGGCGGCGCCGTAGCGATAAACCATCGCCCAGGCGTTCGGGGCGTTGCCCACTTCGTTTTCCACCTGCACCATGAAAATCGGACCGCCGTCTTTCCAATACAGACCTTTGAGCTGCTCGCCTAGTTTCGCATACCAGCGCCCGACATACTCGAGATAAAGCGGATCGTTGCTTCGCTCGACCAGCGGCATGCCGAACAACCAGGGCGGCATGCTGCCGCAGAGGATCTCGCCATTCACGAACGGACCGATTCGCGCCGAGAGCAGGATGTGGTGCTTTCGGCAAAGCTCGGCGAAGTATCGGAAATCGTTATTGCCGGAGAAGTCGAACGAGCCGGGTTTCACCTCGACGTAATTCCAGAAAAAATAGGAGGCGATGGCGTTCAAGCCGCCGGCCTTCATTTCCATGATGGCTTCCTCCCAATATTCGCGGGGATAGCGTTGCGGATGAAATTCACCCATGGTGATCGCGAACGGCTTGCCGTCAAGGGTCAGGTAGGCCTGCGTGGCGGAGAACGTGCCGCCGGTGGGACTCCGGCCCGGGCCCATCACGATTTTGGGATTGGCCAGCTCGGGCTTGGCCAGGTTGGTCAGATCGAAGCGATGCACCTCCGGTTCGGCTCGGACTCCAGCGGCCGCGAGGGAGAGGCCGGCCAGGCCGGCCAAAGTTCCCGCGGCCAAACGGACCCAGCAGGCGTAGGTGAGTCGGCGCGCGGGACTGATACCGGCGGTTGAACGGATATTTTTGAATGAAGCGTTGGGATCGGTGGTCGTCATAGATTAGGGGTTGAATAATAATTCTTTGGCGGGATTGCGGGCGGATTGATCGAGGGATCCTCGGTGTCCCGCGCCCAGCGGCGCAGCGCGGCGTAGAGGCGATCGAACTCCGCGCGAACCTTCACGTCGGGCGCGAGATCGTGCATCTCGTCGGGATCAACCGACAGGTCGTAGAACTCGACGGGCTTCATCTTGCCGCCGAGACTCTGCGGATCGAGTTCGGCGAGGATGCGAAAGTGTTCGGGGAACTTTTCCTTGAGGCGCACGGTTTCGTCGTAAGTGCGGTTGTTCCATGACTTCCAATACTTGCTGTCGTCCTGCACGGTGCGCCAGGGATGCTCCACGTTTTCCCGGTAGATCATTTTCCAGCGGCCGTCGCTGATGCTGCGCTCCTGCATTCCATTGTTGGGCAGCGGGCCTTTGGCGGAGATTTCCGCAAAGATATATTGATGGCCTTTGGCGTCGGGCTGGCCTTCGAGAATGGGTTTCAGCGAAAGTCCGTGACGTTTCGCCATCGGTTCGAGGCCGAGCAAATCCAGCAATGTCGGCGTCAAATCCAGTTCGCTCACCAGCGCGTCCGAGCGGAAGCCGTTCTTGAGCCACGGCACACGGATGACCAGCGGCACGCGCAAGCCGAGTTCATAGGGCGTCATCTTGCCGTGCGGAAACGCCGGGCCGTGGTCGCCCATGAACACGACGATGGTGTTCGTCTCCTGTCCCGACGCGCGCAGCATCTCCATGACCTGCCCCAGAATGTCGTCGCCCTTCTCGATGGCGGCGAGGTATTCCGCCCAGTCCTGGCGGATGACGGGCGTGTCGGCCACGCAGGCGGGCAGCTTCACCTTGTCGGGGTCGGGCCGGATCGCCACTTCGTCGCTGTTGGGAAAACGGCGGTGCGGCGGGCCGATGGATTGCCAGAGATGCCAGGGCTTGCCGCTCTGCTTGGCGCGTTCGATGAACGCGGCAGACGCGCTGATGTCCTTGCCCTTGCCGTCCTTGTCTTTGACAAATTCGTCGAACGGAAATTTTTCATTCGGCGCAACGTGCAGCTTGCCGGCGATGCCCTGATAATATCCCGCCGCGCGCAGCCGCTCGATCAGCGTCGGCACATCGGCGTGAACGCGGTTTTTCAAATAGAGCGGATACTGCGCGCTCTCCAGTTCTTTGGCGGTGAACTGATCTGCCGGCACGGTGAAATTCGGCGTGTTGTTCATCAGGCCGTTGGCGTGATTGTGCAGTCCCGTGTAAATCGCCGCCTTCGAGGCCGAGCAGACCGGATACACCACGTAGGCGTTGCGAAAATAGACGCCCGAGCGCGCGAGCGCATCCATGTTGGGCGTCCGCACGCCGGGCGTGCCGATAAAGCCCAGATGCGCGCCCTGATCCTCGGTAAGGATGAACAGCAGGTTCGGACGGGTGGCGTTGGTTTCCGCCGCCACGCTGCCGACTGTGAGCCAAGCCAAGTTGAGAACGGCGAGCAACTGCCCCAGCCGTCGTAGCGTCAGGCATCCCTGCCTGACGTAGAGGGCGGCATCCTGCCGCCCGGAAAAAGCGACGGAACAAAGTGGACGCACGGTTGATCCGAAAGCGAAACGACTCGCGACGTTCTTCCGCCGGGCTGGAAGCCCGGCTCTACGGCAGGCACGGATGCCTGCCGCTACATTGGTTAGCTCGGCTCTCATACCGTTACTCCTTGCGCGCCGGCTTGGCCGGGCCGGCGGCCACCCGCGGCTCGGTGTAATCCATGATCTGCATGTCTTTCACCACGGGCTTCCACGTGTCGCGGATGTAATTCGCGTGCAGCGGATTTTTCACATAAGCCTTCAGCGCCGCCTCGTCGGGGAAAACGATGCGGACGCCGTAATTGAAGTTCGTGTTCTTCTCCGAAAGATTCATCCAGGCGAACTCCTCGACGCCCGGCACTTTCGCCAGCGCCATGGTTTTTTCGATGAACGCTTTTTCGGCTTCCGATCCTTTGGGCAGATCGAGCTTGAACAGCACCATGCGGGTGAGCGATTCGGCGTGGAGGCTGGCGCAGCACAGCAGCGCGAGGCAGAGGATTTTAATCTTCACGGTTCGAGGTCGGGGTTGGTTGGTGGTTTATTGCTTTTCGGTTTGGTTGATTTTGGGTTCGTCGGCAGTTGGTTCGGCAAAGCGGCAGGAATCAGCGCCGGGTTCGCCGGCGGATTCACGGCGGGATCAGCCGTCGCGCGCGCCCAGTCGCGCAGCGCGGCGTAAAGCCGGTTCAGTTCGGCGCGATGCTCCGCGTCGCCCGCCAGATCGCGCATTTCGTCGGGATCGTTTTTCAAGTCGTAGAGTTCAATGGGCCGGACCATGCCGCCGAGGTTCTCCGGGTCTTGCTCCGCGAGGATGCGATACGGCACGGGAAACTGATCCTTGACCTTCACAGTTTCGTCGTAGGTGCGGTTGCCCCACTTTGCCCATAACTGGCTGTCGGCGTTCACCTGCCGCCACGCGGGCGAGAGCTTTTCCCGATAGATCAAATGCCAGCGGCCATCGCACACGCTGCGTTCCTGCATCCCGTTGTTCGGCAGCACGCCCCGGTCGGAAATTTCCGCAAAAATATAATCGTGCGCCTTCGCGCCGGGTTCGCCAGCCAGCACCGGTTTCAGCGAACGACCCCACACATCGGGCAACGGCGGCAGGCCAAGCAAATCCAGCAGCGTCGGCGAGAGATCCATTTCGCTCGCCAGCGCGTCGGTGCGGAAACCGCCCTTGAGCCACGGCACGCGGATCATCAACGGCGTGCGCAAGCCCAGATCGTAAAGCGTCATCTTGCCATGCGGAAACGCCGGGCCGTGGTCGCCGAGAAACACGACGATGGTGTTCGTCTCCTGACCCGACGCCCGGAGCGCGGCGAGTCCTCCGGCCACCTTGGCATCGGCTTCCTCGATGGCCGCGAGATACTCCGCCCAATCCTGGCGCACGACCGGCGTGTCGGCTAGAAAGGCGGGCAGCTTCACCGCCGCCGGCTGGACGCGGATTTTTTCCTTGTCGCTGTTGGGAAACGGCCGGTGCGATTCGGAGACGTTGTAAAACAGATGCCACGGCTTGCTGGTCTGGGTGGCGCGCTGGATGAAACCGGCCACCACGTTGCTGCCGGTGGGACGTATAAATTCGTCGTAGGGAAATTTTTCGACGGGCGCGACGTGGAGTTTGCTGGTGACGCCCTGATAATAGCCCGCGTCGCGCAGGCGCTCGACCAACGTGGGAATGCCTTCCTTGACGCGGTTTTTTTGGTAGAGCGCATTGTTGCGCTCGCTCGCCGTCAGTTGGCTGGCCGGTTTGTGATAGTTCGGGGTGTTGTTGAGGATGCCGTTTTGATGGCCGGGAAGGCCGGTGTAAATCGCGGCCTTGGAGGGCGAGCAAACCGTGTAAGCCACGAAGGCGTTGTTGAAATACACGCCTGACCGCGCCAGTGAATCCATGCCCGGCGTCTGCACTCCGGGCGTGCCGAGGAAACCCAGATGCGTCCCCTGATCCTCGGTGAGAATGAACAGGAGGTTGGGATGACGGGTTTGGGCGGAAGCGTTGCCGACCGCGAGCAATGCAAAACTGATGACGGCCAGCAACTGCCCCAGCCGCCGTAGCGTCAGGCATCCCTGCCTGACGTAGAGGGCGGCATCCTGCCGCCCGGAGTCGGCGACGGAATGAAGTGGACTCACGGTTGATCCGAAAGCGCAATGACTCGCGACGCTGTTCCGCCGGGCTGGAAGCCCGGCTCTACGGCAGGCAAGGATGCCTGCCGCTACAAGATAGGAAGCGGCCTTCACAATAATTTCCCCGTTCGCGTGGTTCGTGTATTTCGCGGTTGCAACTGCATCATCCAATTTCATGGCTGCTTCTTTTTCTTCTTCTGCGTCGCCGCCCCGGCCTGATCGGCTTCGTCATTGCCGCCCTGCGAGCCTTCGGACACGTCTGCCAAACGGCGGTAGGTCGGTTCAGGGCCGGTGGGTTTGAACAAGCCCGGATTTTTGCCGGCCCACCATTTGTCCCAGAGCGCGGTCATTCGCTTGAACCGCTCCGGCTCAGTGGCGGAAAGATCATGCAGTTCGGTGCGGTCTTTGGCGAGATTGAACAACTGCCACGGCCGCCCCCAATCCGCCGCGATTTTCCAGTCGCCCGCGATCACGGCGCGGTGATCCATCAATTCAAAATACAGCGCGTCATGCGGCGGGCGCGTCTCGCCGTGAAAGATCGGGCGCAGCGATTTGCCCGGCAACGCCGCCAGCGGTTTGCCGTCATATTCCTTCGGCCACGGCGAACCCGCCACGTCCATCAACGTCGCCATCAGGTCAATGATGTGCCCGCGCTGATCCGTGACCGTGCCGGGCGATTTGATTTCCGCCGGCCAATACGCGATGAACGGCGGGCACGCGCCGCCGTTGAACATGTTCCGCTTGTAATGCAGAAACGGCGCGCAGCTCACATGCGCCCAGCCGAGGCCGTATTCCCACGCCGCGCCGGGGTCGGGCAACGTGCCGCGCCGCGCGCGATCATACGGGCTGCCGCCGTTGTCGCTCAGAAACATCACCAGCGTGTTCGATTCCTGGCCAAGCGCCTTCACCTGCGCCAGCACGCGCCCGATGGCTTGATCCATCCGGTCCACCATCGCGGCGAAAATGCTCATGCGGAGGTCTTCAAAATCCTTTTCCTTTTCCGTGAGCGAATCCCACGCGGGAATCGTGGCCGGGCGCGACGAGAGCGGCCATTCCTTTTTGAACACGCCCTGCTCGACCATTCGCTGATAGCGCTGCTCGCGGATTTTGTCCCAGCCGATTTGATATTTACCGCGATACTTCGCGATGTCCTCCGGCCACGCCTGAATCGGCCCGTGCGGCGCGTTGAACGCGAGATACAGGAAGAACGGCTTGTCGGGATTTTGCTTGCGCGAGTCGGTGATGAACTTGATCGCGTAGTCCGCGTTGGCGTCGGTGGTGTAGAACTTGCCGTCCGTCGGCGGATGAAACGGTTTGTCGTCCAGCCGGTGCGAGGCGTTGCCTTTGAAGTAATCGCTCGCGCCGCTGAGATGGCCGAAGTAATGATCGAAGCCGCGCTCGACCGGATTGCCGTCGAGATGCCACTTGCCGATGGCGAACGTCGCGTAGCCCGCGCCGCGCATCGCCTGCCCCATCGTGATGCCTTTCTTGATGCCGAGGCCGACGTCCTGCCAATACTGCCCGCTCATCAGCGAGGCGCGCGTCGGTTCACACTTGGCGGAGTTGTAGAACTGCGAGAAGCGCAACCCGTTCGCCGCGAGGCGATCCAGGTTCGGCGTGTGAATCTCGCTTCCGTAACAGCCGACATCCGACCAGCCGAGATCGTCGGCGAGGATTAGTATGACATTGGGTCTGGTGGTGGTTTCGGCAGCCGGCAGCAAGGCGTTGCTGGCGAGCCAGGCGGCGGCGGTGAGAATAATGGTTCGTTTCATGGTGATCATAGAATGTATTGGTCCGCTTCGATGGACAACACTGACTGGAAGCTGCCGTCGTTGAAAAACGCCGAGTAAAGCCCCGGTCCTGCCGTGGCGACTTGTTGCATCAGGAGCAGCGCTCCCAGCCAATTGAACAGGTTGGTCTTCATCTTTGAGATTGAGTTCTTCGGGTCATTCGACCGCGCCATTGGTGTTCGCGGCGGCCTTGCCCTTCCCCTTGCCTCCCCCATTTCCCTTCGGGGACGTTTTCGGGGCCGGTTTCCCGTCCACGTAATGAGCATACGAGCCCTTGGAATCCTTGCCGCCTTTGAGGTCAGGAAGTCCCGGCGGTATCAAGGTCTGCGTCCATTGCGCCAATTGCGACCGGAGCACTTTTACCTGCTCGGGATGCTGCGCCACCAAGTCCTTTTTTTCATAGGGATCGGTTGCGAGGTTGAACAGATATTGGGAGCCCGCAACCGTGATGTATTTCCAATCCCCCTTGCGGATGGCGAAATGGCCGGCCCAACGCCAAAAGAGAACCTCGTGCGGCGCGCCGGGATATTTGCCGGTCAGGTAGGGCATCAAGTTCACCCCGTCGAGCACCGGGTCATTCGGCAGCCCCGCCAGCGCATTGGCCGTGGCTGCGACATCGAGCGAGATGACCGGGTTCGTATAAATCTGGCCGCCGGGAATCGTCCCCTTCCAATGCACCACGAACGGCGTGCGGATGCCGCCCTCGGTCAGCATCCCCTTCTCCCCGTTCATCGGGTCGTTGAGCGAACCGTCCCAGCCATTCCAGCCGACGGGTGTCGTTCCAGGCTTTAGCGTTTTCAGCCCGTTGCCGTCGGTCACAAATTCGTGCGGCATCTGCTTCAACGGCGCGCCGTTGTCGCTGATGATGAAGATCAAGGTGTTCTCCTCCAGCCCGTTTTTCCGCAACGCGGCCATGACCTTGCCGACGCCATCGTCAATGCACGCAATGGACCCCAGCGCCTTGCGCCGCTCCTCCGGCATCGGGCCGGGAAAACGATCCAGATATTTTTTGGTCGCATCCAGCGGCACGTGCGGCCCGCGGAAGGCCAGATACAAAAACATCGGCTGGTCTTTGAAACGATTGATGAACGCGCAGCCAAAATCGGCAATCATCTCCAGATGGTAATAGCCGCCTTTTTGCTCCTGTGGCGGCAGGTCTTTGCCCGTCACATCCATGTTCCAACTGCCGGGCGCATCGCTGTGTTTGAAAAACGCCTTGTCGAAACCCATCTTGACGAGGTCCTCGCTTTCATTCGAGCCGAGATGCGATTTCCCCGCAATGCCGGTAATATAGCCCGCCGACTTCATCCGCTTCGGCAAGTTGTTCAGGCTCCAGAACCGCTGGCGCAAAGCGGGATCGCCTTCCAGCATGCTGTTGTGATCCATGCCGAACTTGCCCTGATACTGGCCGCTGATCAGGCCGCAGCGCGAGGGCGAGCATTGCGGCGCGGTCACATAGCCGGCATCCATGCGCGCCCCGCCGATGGCGAGCGCATCAATGTTGGGCGTCTTCACGTCCGCCATGACGCCCACGCAGCCCAGGTCGGCGTAGCCGTGGTCGTCGGTGTAGATGACGATGATGTTGGGTTTGGCGGGATTGGGTTTGTCGGCAGCGGCGAGCGAGCCGCCAAGCAGACAAATCGAGGTCAGGATCAGGTTCAGTTTTTTCATAGCAGGATGTTTAGTGGTTGGGCGAGCCGGCCCGTATTCGCTGCGGACTCTGGACGTTATTCATTCGCCAGAGGTTTCATTGTTTTTGGTGTTTAGATTAGCTCACCATTTTTTCATTCATGCGACCACAGGTCACTCGCCCTGCACGCGGAGCCGCAGGAACAATTGGTTGTAGCCGGACAGGACACCGTCCATCGGGAGCGTCAAGCGGCCCTCCGTCGCACCCTGCGAACCCGTGGCGCGAATGTCCGACAGACCGGGCGGATTGTCATACCAATTTTGCAGATCCGGGCTGTATTGGTGAATGACCTGCGAGCCGACGATGCCCGAGATGGCATAATCGCCCACCAGCCGATTGCCGACGCGTTGCAGCGTGATGCGGCCCAGCGTGCCATCGGTGATCCGCCAGCGCGGCTGGCTGGCCTGGATCATCGCCGTCTCAACCTGATAGCCCCAGAAGCGCAGCGGTCCGACGGCGGTGGCGAAATTGAAGGCCACCGCGCTGGACCCAACGAACACCTGGCCCGCGCCCGTGACTGGATCGAGGGCCAGCCGGCAATCGGCAATGCTGTTGGTAAAATCCGCCGCAGGAAGATTGGTAGTGACGGCGGGCTTTCCGGGATAGCTCACGGACAACTGCCGGGTCGCCGGGTCGAACCGCACCGCCAAGGTCTGCGCCGCGTTGTTGTTGGTGCCGAGCAAAAACGCCGCCGCCCCGGCGGAGGGAAACTGGAACTTCCAATAGAAGGTGGCGGACTGGTTCAGACCAGTTACGAACGGCAGGTAGTTGAAACCGGTGCCGGCGCCCGTCGGCGTCAATTTGAAGGGGAAGTCGAGCGAGCCATACGCCGGAGTGAGATTGTTGCGGGAAAAGAACTCGTCATCGGGCCTGAAGGCGGCGGTGGCCTCATGCGAGCCGTCCACCAAGGGGATGAGCGGATTGAGAATGTCGGGACGAGCCGTCGCCAAGTTGGTGGCTTCGTTGATGTCCGTGGCCAGATCAAACAATTCGTAGGTTGGCGGATTGGTGCCATTTCTGGTGCGCACGACCTTCCAGTTACCTTGCCGGACGGCACGCTGACTAATAGCAGTCGGGTAATCCCAGTAATAATAGTCATTGCGGCGCGGGGCCAAATCCGCCGCCGTGCCGCCCTTCAACACGGGCAGTATCGAGCGTCCGGTGATCTCCGATGGCGTGGAAGTTCCCGCCACTTCAGCAAAGGTCGGCAGCAAGTCCACCGTGCTGCCGACTACGGAAGAGGTTGTGCCGGCGGGAATGGTGCCCGGCCACCAAGCCATGAACGGGGTGCGAATCCCGCCTTCGTAAATTTCCCCCTTGTTCGCCCGGAACAGCGGAGTGCCCGGAACCGTGTAGTTGGTGGACGAGAAAAAATCATAATTGACCCCGTTGTCCGAGCAAAAGACCACCAGCGTGTTCTGCGCGATGCCCAAGGCAATCAGCTTGTCGAGAATGCGCCCGATGTCCCGATCCAAACCGGTGATCATCGAGGCGTAGCAATGCGGGTCGTAATCAGGCAGATTGGTGGTGCCGCCGAAGGGCGCTCCCGGATAGCTCTGGTTGATCACCGTCTGATTGAGGTCGGTCATGTTGTAGATCAGTCCATCCGCATTGGTGAGCGCCGCCAGGGTGGCAAGTGGCAGCAGGGCGGCGTGCGGCAGCGTGTAAGGCAGGTAGAGGAAGAACGGCTGATTGGTATTGGCGTGCGTGTCGAGGAATTGCAGCGTCTCCTGCACGAACAGGTCGTGGGAGCACACGTTGCCGAACGGTTGCCCCCAGGCCTCAGGCTCTTCGTTATTATTGTTCGCGCCCGGCACATAAACAGTTGTGCCGGCGTTGGCCGCGTCAGTGGGGTTTAAGTAGATCTTGTCGTTGTTCTTCCAGAGGACGCTGGGAAAATAAGAGTGCGCCTTAACTTGGTCATCGTAACCAAGAAAGAAATCAAACCCCTGCTTCATGGGCCAGCCTTCGTTGTTAAGCTTGCCGTTGCCCCATTTCCCGATGCAGGCATTGTAATAGCCAGCCTGCTTGAGCACTTCGGCAACCGTCACCTGCCCGGCATCCAAAGGGGTGCGGTCAGCATCATTCCACCGGTTCACGCTGCGGCGGCCATCCTTGCCCGTGAGCAAGGTGGCCCGGGAGGGCATGCAGATCGGCGAGCCCACATAGAAGTCCGTAAAGCGCATCCCCTCCGCCGCCAGGCGGCTGAGTTGCGGAGTTTTGACGCCCGTCTGGCCGAATGGGGCGATGTCCCGGTAGCCCAAGTCGTCCGCGAGAATAAACACGATGTTGGGCAGGTTGGCGGTCGGATAGTTATAGATGTTGGCGGTCAAGCTGGAAGGATTGACCAACGTGAGGCTGTAGTTCGTCGCCGCCGCGCCGCTCAACGTGACCGTCACCGTCAGATTCGAACCGGCGGTGGCCTGCGAGAAGTTGCCGCCGTAAGTGATCACGTCGCCATTCACCGTGGCAGACAGCGTGCCGCTGGTCAGGATGGTGGTGGTGGTGCCGTCCACATACTTGCTTTGGGCGACGCCGCCCGTGAGCGTCAACGGGTATTGGCCCACCGAACTGGAGGCAATGGTCACATTCACCGGCAGGGCATTCGGACTGGAGCAGGTCAAGTCGCCCCCGGAATACGTCGCCGCCCCGGCGGTGGCGGTCAGCCGCACATAAATGGTCGTGGCCGCAATCGTGCCCGAACCGACAACAATAGTGGTGGGGCCATAACCGCTGCCGCTGGCTTGGGATACTTCAAAGCCTGACGAGGCCGTCACTTGAATGCCGTTGGTGATGCCGGTGCCGCTCACCGTGAACGTCGCTGCGGCGGAAGCCGTGCCGTAGGTGGTGTTGCGCGCCGGAAGCGGTCCGGGGGTGGAGGTGGTGATGCTGCCTGACACCGTCACCCACTGGGCATAGAGCGTGGTATCCGCCGTGATGGTGAAGGTATTGCCCGCGCTGTAGGCCGTGCCACCGCCACCGGCCTGGGTGTTCCAGCCGCCGAATATGTAACCCGTCTTGAGCATGGTACCTTGATTCAGCACCGTCACCGTGGCCCCATCAACATAAGGCGAAGACGAGTCGGTCTGCGAACCGCTGGTGCCGCCGTTCAAATGATACGTCACCGTGTGGGTTTCCTGGATGGTGTAAGTCAGACGGACTTGACCCCGATAGCCGTCTCCCCCTTTGTAGGTGGTGGCATTACTAGCTTTCCCGTGCGCCCCGCCGCCACCGCCGCCAGGGCCTGGCGCGGGCGCATTAGTGCCAGGGGCGTTGCCGCTGTCGTATGAGGCAATTCCATCCCCACCGTCGCCGCCGCCAGTAACCGCCGTAGCGCCCGTGGAAGAGGTTGCCGCCGTCCCGACACTGCCGGTGCCGCCACCGCCGCCGCCGCCGCCACTGGTTCCGTTGGTGGTCGAGCTCTTAGTGCCGTCGTAACCACTTCCTCCCAAATTTATCACGTCACCAATACTCCCGGCGGGGCACGTCCCACCAATGCCTGGAACGGAATTATTCGCCCCTACTCCACCCCCACCACCGCCTTTGGCCAGGCAGACCACCGCCGGCGTGGAGTTGGAGAACCATGAGTCATTCCCAGCCGCCCCGCCATTGCCACTACTGGGAGACACCCCACCAGCGCCAACGCGAATGTAATAGGTGTTGCCAGCGGAAACCGCGTAGCTATTTAACTTGGCATACGCGCCACCAGCACCGCCGCCGCCGACTCTGTTTTGACTCACGGTAGAGCCACTACCCCCGCCGCCCCAACATTCGACCTGCACCGAAGTGACGCCCGCCGGACAGGTCCAGGTGAAGTCGCCGGCGGCGGCGTTATAGTTCGTCACCGTTGGCACGGCCCATAACCGGCCGGTGCCCAGCGCAAGCAGGGCGAAGATCAAGGTAAAGCCGGCGAGCCAGCGGGTGCGGGATGGGGTCATCGTTCTCATGGTGTATTTGTATTGGGTTTAAGGTTGGTGCGGTTGATTTACGGTTGGCGAAGGTATTAAATTTTGGTGGGCAAGACAATGGTCTTCACGGCAGCGCCACCTTTACGCGATAGAAGCCGCTCACCGAGGGCGTGCCGTTGGTGAAGACCACGGTTTGATCGGCGACCAGCGGGCCGACGGTTTCGACAGAACTCCACGCCGCCGGGGCCAGGCTGCCGGTGCGTTCCAGCGAATAGATTCGCCCGGCCTTGCCAGCGACGGTCACGGGAACCGTAGCCGAGGAAATTTTGAATTTGTTTTCCACCGGATTTAACCGGTCCGTGCCGGCGATGTTCTCCGCCCAGTCGGGAAAGCCGTCATTGTCAGCGTCCCCATTGACCGCGCGAATCCAATCCACTTGAAACCACGCGCCGACCGTGGTGGTCGGGACAAGCCGCAATTTGGTGATCTGGCTGTTGTCATAGTCGTCATCGCCGCCAAGGACGAATTCCAGCACCTGCCAATCGCCATTGCTGGTATAGGTTTGATCCACATGCAGCGCTGGTGAAATAACGCCGCCCACGGAAGCCCAATGCAACTGCACATTGCCATTCGTCGCCGCCCGCAGCCGCACCGTGACCGCCGAGATCGCCGAGGAATCATAATTGAAGGCATGGTTTTCGACATACGGATTGCTGTTGGTCGCCGTCCCGATCAAGACTCCATTAGTGACCGCGAGACCGCTGATGCCGGAGGTATTGGTATTCCAACCTTCAAAAACGCCGTTGGTGTTGAAATGGAAAGCCAGGTCGGCAGTGCTGGCGGGATTGCGCCCCGCCCCCACCTCGGCTTTGTCGGCCATGCCGTCGCCATCGCGGTCGCCGTCCCAATCGGCGCGAATCCAGTCAACCTGGAAATCCGCCAGCGTGTTGACGGGATTGAGGCGGAGCTGGGTGATGGTCTGGCCGTCCCACTCCGCATGGCCCTTGAGTGGAATCACGACGGTTTGGAAATTCGCGCCCGGCAGATAGGAAACGCTCACCGTCCGCTCCTGCGCGAAAGCATCCGCACCGACCCGCGCCCAGCGAAAGGTAAGCGAACTGCCGACCGGCGACTTGAGCCGCACCAGCAGGCGATCCACCTGCGCTGCGGCGAATTTGAAATCATAATGCTCAAACTTGCCTTGGCTGCTTAGTGCCTGGCCGGCCAAAACCCCGTTGGTCACGGCGGAATAATTCAAATAGTTCACCGGCACCCAACCTTGGTAATCGCCGGTGGAATTGAATTCAAAGCCTAGGTCCGCGGCGTGGTAGGGATCGCGGCCGGCGGACAGTTCATCGGCATTCAACATCCCGTCGCCATCGGAATCCACCACCGCACCGGGGGTCACAATCGCCGCCGGATAGGGCTGCGACGGCGACAGGTAGCGCGGATCCACCGCGGTGCCGACGGGCGCGCCGGTGGTATAGAGGTCCACTCCGCCGCCGATGTGCGCGCGGCCCGCCGCCGGCAGCGACGCCTCCCACGCGTCCAGATCGCTCCCGAGTTCAACTTGTTTCGCCGGCAACTGGAAGACCAGATTGGTCAGTTCATTGGGATCGTTGACCAGATTGAAAAGATAATCGCCCGAACCGTTGCGGCGCATTTTCCAGTCGCCTTTGCGGATGGCGATTTCCGTGCCCCAGTCCCAGAAGAGCGGCGCGGCGCGGACAATCTGCGGCGCGCCATTGGTGAGGCGCGGCAGCAGATCCACGCCGTCGAATCCGGCCGGGATGGCGCCGCTGGCCAGCTTCACCGCCGTGGCGGTAAAATCCAGGGTGATGGCGGGGTCGTGGATCACCTGCCCGCCGGGAATGCGGCCTTTCCAATAAGCCCACATCGGCACGTTGATGCCGCCTTCCCACAGCGAGCCTTTCTCGCCGCGGCGCGGAAGGTTCTCCGAGCCATCCCAACTCGAAACCGTTTCCGCCCCGCCGATCTCCGCGAAGAACTTGGGTTGCGCACCGTTGTCGCCGGCAAAGAAGATCAGGGTGTTTGTTTCCATCCCGTATTGCCGCAATTTTTGCATGATGCCATCCACCGCGTCGTCAGCCGCCTTGATGAGCGCCAGTCCTTGCCGCCGGACATCGTCAAGGTCGCTGCTGTAATTGGGATAATCCACAACCGGGAAATTGAGGTAATAGGAATCGTTCTTGCCGATGCGCGGGATATGGGGGCCGAACAGCGCCACATAAAGGAAGAATGGACTGTTCGTATGCCGATCAATGAATGCCTTGGCCGCCAGCCCCTGAACCAGCACGCGGTTGCGCGAGTCGCTGATGTTCTGCTCGGGAATCGTCGCGCCCGCGAGATTGAAGTTGGCGAGATAGGGGCTGACCGATGCGAACCAATAGTCGTCGAAGCCGCGGGCACCCGGATAATAGTCGGACGCCGCGCCCGGAAAATTGGTGGTGTTGTTGGGGTCCAGATGCCACTTGCCGATCATACCGGTGACGTAGCCATTCGTGCGCATACGCTGGGCCACCACGGTTTCCGACAGCGGCATGAACCCGTCGCCATTGTCGCGCAAGCCGAAGCGGTTCTGGTAGCGCCCGGTCATCAAGCCGGCGCGCGAAGGCTTGCATTGCGGGGCGGTGGCATAGCCATGCGTGAACAGCGCGCCGCTCGCCGCGAGCGTATCCATGGCCGGGGTTTGGACATTCGCGTCAATCCCATGAATCCCGAGGTCGGTGTAACCGTGGTCGTCGGTCAGGATGATGATAATGTTGGGCTTAGATACTGCGGCATTCGCGGCAAGCGCCGCCGCACGCACCAGCGCGAGGATCGAATGGTTGCGGATTTGACCACGGGTCATCATGGTTGCGAAATGAGATAATGACGCGGCGGCTCGGTGGCGCTGACCGCATTGGTGACGCTGAACCGCCCCAGAGAATCGCACTGGCCCACGCATAACACCGGCGCAGATGCCGCCAGCGCAAGGTTCGTGGCACTCCGCACGGAGAACGTGTCGCCGGGAATGCCCAGCGCGCCGGTCAAGACCAAGTTTGTCCCGCTCGATTGCGCCGAGGTAATGACCAACTGCGGCGGGGCGATGTGAATGTAATCAATCTCGAAGCTGCCCGGACTGGCAAGCGGATCGAACCGCCAGCCGGTGAGCACCTGGCCGCGCCAGCCGGCGTTGGTAAAAGCAACCACCTCATAAACGTGATAGGCGTTGTCCCCCAGCACATCGAACGAAAAGCTCCGGGCGTCGGCGAACGTATCAGCGGCGGCGGTTTTCCAGTAAAAACTCGCGCGACTGGCCGTGGCGCTTTTCATGCGCACGAAAAACCGCGCCGCCACGTCGGTGGCGGCGAAGAAGGTGGCCATCATGATTTGCGGGTCGGACCCCGTCGCCGTGCCGGAGAGCGCGCCGTTGGTGACGGTCAAATTGGCAACCTGCCCATTCGGCTGCCAGCCTTCGGCAAAACCGGTTTCATTGAAGTCGCAGTTGAAGCTGCCCCACACCGGAACGGCCTGATCCCAGTTGGTGATCGGCAGCGAGGACAGAAACGGATCGAAATAGGTGCGCCAGTCCGGGGCGTCGGCGTGCTTGAAAAGATCGTAGAGCGGCCGATGCACCCCTTGCTTATCCACCAATCCCCAAGGCTGGGGGCCGTGGTCAACGTAGCTGTGGTAGGTGTGGCCCTCGATTTGCGGAATGCGGATCATTTTCCGGTAGGCATAAGCATAAGCCGCCGCCTGCGAGGTCGCGCTCGGCTTGGAGGCGCTGAACCCGTTTTCCGTAAACGCGATTGCGCGCAGCCGGCCCTGATAAAGAAACGCCGCCTGGGACAGATATTGCGGCAGCATTTCGAGGTTGTTGTAGGTGAGATAGCCGGTATTAAAATCCACCGCCGAGTTGGTGGCCGTCCACCAGGTCGTGCTGCCAGCGCCTTTTTCCCCATAACAATGCTGGACCACGCCCCACGGAAAATTCCCTTCGGCCTGGATCATCGCATTCATCCGCGTCAGCAGGACGGGCGACTTGATGGTGTGAAAAATCTCCCAGTGCCGCGTCATCGAAACGCGCGCCGTGGAGTAGGGATTGTATTTCCGGATTGCCAGATCGGTCAGGCGCATCAGCTCGGCATAATATCCGATAAATTCCGTCTCGCTCAACGGGCCAACTTGATGCCAGGCCGGGTGGGCATCCACTTCGTTGCCGACAATGTAACCGGTCACCGCGCCGTTGCCCGGCCCGGACAGGCGATAAGCCAGATACTCGACGAAGGCCCGGTAATACAGCCGGCCCAGCGGATCGAACGTGTTATGACCGATAAATTTTCCCCGACCGAAAACGGCCTGCGGCGGAATCGTCACATTGGAACTGGTCTGAGGCTCACTGCCATTGATGTTGAGCAATACGAGATACATCGCCATGCCCCGGTCGTTGAAGGCTTTGACATCCGCAACGAGGCGGTCGAAACTTTTCTTGTTCAGCCCGATTGGAACTCCGTCAACATTCCAGGTGAATGAAGGATTGGATTGGTCAATGTAGCCCTTCATGATCACATTGAACTTCGCGCAATGGGGGTTGAGGGTCGGGTCGTCGTCCACCCCATACGCGTCCAGCCCATTGATCGAGCTGGGGACGGGCAAGGGCGCTTTCCCGCCGACCACGGAGTAAGTCAGCGCGCTCCAGTCGTCCGCATAATGGGCATTGCCGATCAGGTTTCGGTTCGGGTCCACGAGCTGATAACGCTGATACATCATGTCCGCGCCGGCACTGTTGGTCCGGTTCAACCGGATGGGCGCGGCCAGGCTGCCACTGTAAGCCGGCGCGGGATAACCCAGATTCCAAAACTGGTCGAAGCGCGTGTAGTCCAGCCCGCCGTTGTATGCGTTGGAATCATTCACCGCCAGCCAGTCCAGTTCCACCAGCGCATTCTGATAATCCTGGTAAACCCCACCCACGCCAAAGGTCACCGTCAGCTTTTGATGGTTCGTCCAGCCCGCGATGGCACCCAGGTCGGCGCGGACGACACTCCAGCTGCCATTGGCCGGCAGCGTGGTGTCGAGCGTCCCCGCCGGGGCGGTGATGCGGATCGGCATGGAGCTTCCGGCCGAGAAACCCGTCACCCGCGCCCGCAAGGCGAAGTAGCGCACTTGAGTAGCCTTGATGAGGGCGGCATTGGTCAGCACCGGCCCAAAAGTTCCGGTCGGCGGCACAAACGTGAGGCGCATCACCGTATTCGACGCCAGGCTGATGACGCCACCGGTGCCGGCCGTCAAACCCCAGCCCCGGTCGCCGCTGTAAGTGTCGCCGAATTCCATGGCCACCAAGCTGCCCGTGGCGGGATTGCTCGCGTCCGGGTAAACCACCACGTTTGAGTCGGAAATGCTGACCCGCAGAATGCCCGCCGCCGAAAGGGAAAGGGCGGAAGTCAGGGCCACCGCGACCAGCAGGATAGTCAGTGGTTTTTTCATGTTAGATTTGCCTCCCGTGGCTTGAGAGGCTCTTTCAACAACCCCTGGCGGCGTGCTGGCAGAGCCGCCACTGCGACCGCCAGGCTTTGAAACTGGCTCTAGATTCATTAGATCTCAAATTAGAAAAGTGGGGACGCGACAGCGCGCCGCCGGCCACGACCGTGTCCATGGCCGGAGTTTGGACATTCGCGTCAATCCCATGAATCCCGAGATCGGTGTAACCGTGGTCGTCGGTCAGGATAATGATGATGTTGGGCTTGGCGGGTGCGGCGACCAAGGCAAGGCTGCCAAGGAGACTCAAGCCGCTGATGATTGAGATGATTCGATTCATAAAAACGTTCCGGTTCGCCTGCTCACAGTTTACTATTGAATCCGCAGGCGGACAAACTGCTGGTTCTTGACGGCCGTGCTGACCCGGTTGGTCACCAGATTATAACTGGCATCGAGCGGCCCGCTGCCGATCCAATTGACGCCATTGGTCGTCCAGTTGGTAGCGGCCAAGCTGTCCGTTGCATGCACAAAATACCGGATCAGGCTGTTGGGCGTTGGCTTGCGCTCCACGTGGACAAACTCAAGCCAGTTCGTGTTGCTCACCTTGACCAGGGCCCCAGTGGGAACATGGCCATGATCGTCCGGTTCCGTTGGATCCCCGCCCAGCGCGAATTCATAGTAATTGAAATAGCCGTCGCCGTCGTCATCGCCATACTTGCCGCCCACCAGTTGGTAGCCCTCCGCCCACTGGGCGTAAGCGGTGTCCACGACGGTAACGATTTGATTGGTGTTCACGAAATACGCCTGCTGCGCCGGGGTGAAATTGGTGTAGTAGTAGGTGTCCTCCGGAAACGAGACGCTGGCAATCACCAGCGACGCCAGCAGCAAATTGGTGGTGCCCACGTCATGCAAATGCCCGCTGCCCGAAAGCCGGATGCCAAAGGACGCCGCAGCAATACTGTCCGACGAGATCCGGAGGGTTCCGTTGGTGACCACATTAAAAACGCCGGTGAAGCCGCTCAGGTCAATGTTGTCCGTAAGCTCAATGTAATACCCCGCCGCATCGAGAGCGGTGACGTTGATCAAACCGCTACCGGCCATGACGGCGTTATGAAACTTTATGTTTCGGCTATTGCTCGTCTGCCCCGCCTGCAAGGTGCCGCTGTTCAGGGTGAAAGTGTGGCCGGTCAAATCAATGTTAATCGGCGTAAGTCTGAACGTGGTGATGGTGCCGCCATCCAGCGTCAGCTGGTTCAGCTTGATGGTCGCGCCCCCCCCGCTCGGAATCAATTGCCCGCCGGGCTGGATGACCAGCGTGCCGCCGTAAAATGTCAGCGGATTGCTCCCCACATCGTCTGCGGACAGCGTGTGGGCACCCGTTTTCCAACTATTCTCGTCACCGACCCCCGGCGGCCCCACCAGCCACGTGGCCGGATCATTCAGGTTCCCGTCCTTGATCGCCGTGGCGTCGCCGATGACAGAGATTTTCCCGGTGGTGTTCACCAGAAACGCCCGCTGCGCCACGCTGAAATTGGTGTAGTAATAGACGCCTCCCGGCAGGTTGGTGCCGTTGATCGCCAGCGAATTGACAATGATGGACGTGTCGTTCAGATACTTGCCCGTCCCCGAAAGTTCCAGGCTGAAGGAAGCCGCCGAAACGGTCGGCAGGTTCAAAACGCCGTTTGAGGCCACACGGAATGTCCCGCGAAAGTTTTTCAGATTCATGGTGTCGGCAAACTCCACCTGCCCGCCGCCCGCACCGAGTGCCGCGATGGGC
>Ga0315289_10002436_pt1 | contig 28464 bp, 21 predicted proteins | sample YL17G11_40_MG_FD_203452 | JGI IMG/M metagenome (GOLD analysis project Ga0315289, IMG submission 203452) | Sediment microbial communities from Yellowstone Lake, YNP, Wyoming, USA - YL17G11_40 | ecosystem: Environmental > Aquatic > Freshwater > Lake > Sediment | place: USA: Wyoming | collected... | reverse complement strand
CGCCCCTTTGCTAAAATTCCAAGAACGGAAGGGCTGGAAGGAATGCGATATTGAGAGCGAGTCCAGCCCCTATTGTTTATCGGACTGCACGAAACAAGCGAATGTGACCCTATCTCTGTTTCTTGCGCAACACACTGAATTCTTCGTCGGTTATTTCACGTTGTTCGTACTGAAAATTGTCATTTACCACGATCTGCGGAATCAGTGCCTCAATTTTATGCTTTGGTCCCACGGCAAGGCAATTTGGCAAATAGATCTTCTGGATAAACGGCTTGCTCTCCCAGTCCTTTCTTATGTAGATCTCGCCTGGTATATTTGTAATGAACCATGGTTGAGAACCGAACGCACTGAACTGGTTGCGGATAATCTCGCGCAAGCACTGGATCGCTTCCAGTGCCAAAGTGCGGTCGTTGCGATCAACTTCTGGGCGGAAGTGGACAGCCTTGTGACGCATGTCCCTCAAGCGACAGAACTGTTTGGTGACATCTGGCAGCAGGATGTTCCATGATTCTAGGGTGTCGATAAGCACATCCCAATTATCGAACGAATCTTTGCGACTGACCATTTTATATTCCGGTGTGTGCCTGTAATCGTCTCGGAGAATTAGAATCAGATGATTCAAGACCCGCTCCCCGAGTGCACACGCGGCAGTCAGTGCCGGATAATAGGCGCCCATCACGAAAGCAGTTCGGATTTGTTCGAAGAATCGATTGTGGAAAGCGAGAATCGATAGTGGTTTATCACCTAAATCGATGAAGTTTTGACGTTTGACCTCTTGAGCCTCCTGCCCATAGGAACCGACAAGGCTTTTCTCAATGGCTTCTCTGTTCTGACGATGCAGTTTCTTTACTTGGTCCTCCCATGCGTCGGGGATGTCCTGCGTCAGCATGTGAACGCGGGTATCGAAGTCGAACGAAAGGACGCGGTACCTCTTCATATAAGTATAATCTTCAGACGTTTTCGAGCAAATGCACCCTTCCAAAATCTAGACCTGATTACGATTTGTGTCAAGCTCAGCCCGTTCATCTCTTTCCGCCTGGCAGGTGCTTCTGGCTTCTTTTTCACACGTGAAATAGCGCTTTTAGTATTAACATGCTAGCGGGCTTCCTTACCTACGGCATAGAGGCAACAAAATGGACTAAAGTTCAGCCTCTTGAGCTCAATCTAAGGATGTCGGTGTAAAAAGTTCGGCGAAGCCGGGTTTGGACGAAGCAAAACCTAGTCTTTCACACTGTGTTAGACGATGCAGCGGTGTTGGAAGCCATCGCGATTCATCTGCGTTCTTTTCACTTACAGCATTCCTCAAGATAAGCATATCCTTTGCTCAAAACCGTTCTCAAGAACTTTGCTATTTCTTCATCTCCCAACGTATACCATTCAATCTCCTTATCTCTAATTATAGCTATTGTGCCCGGGAGAGAGACAAAGTAATGTCGAGCTCTGCGTGACCTAAGCTGCGTTATCGGTTCACCAGTTCTCTTTTTCAACACCTTCGCTCTGGGTTTAAAGTCTCTTTCATACACCTGTTTTTCCTTCTCCTCATCATATGTCCCACTTCTTGATAGGTCTGAAATTTCATATGTTATAGGATATTTTTCCCCAATATCGGTTAAAAGTTTTCGTATCGCTTCATTCCCTTCGCCTTGGCAATAGTACAGCAGTTTAAGCATCTACTCCCTCCTCCTTATTCATACGATAATGCTCTTAATGCCAGGTTTTCTGTTGTCAATTCCCCCCGGTTTCGCCTAGCAACCATACAGACGAACCCTGGGTTCACGTAGTCCGTTCCTAATTGAACGTATTGTAGCGTCTGTTCTTTGACTATCAATAACATTACTTTTCGGTGTTCTTGCGATTCACCGAAGGATGGGAGTTGAACAATCCGCCCTATTGTTTGCTGAGCTCTAACCTTTCGTGTTGTCTCTCGTTTTGCGCACTTGATTCGAGAGCAAGCCAACAACCCGGGTCAGGAGCCATCATATCGCCTGTCTCTTCGTACGCCCTGCCCCGGCACCCTGAACAGGGGCCTTTGTAGGAGCAATCCCGGCATTTGCCTTTAAGAAGCTCTCTCTGTCGCAGTTTGGTTAATACCGTTGAATTTTCCCAGATAGAGATTATGCTCTGCTCTCTGATGTCACCGAGCTTAACCTGCAGTAACATGCACGGATTTACTTCGCCGTTGGATAGAACCATAACATAGCCCATGGGCATACCAGCGGCGCAACCCCTCCCGAAATAAGGAATCCTTTGCAGCATCTGCACCGGAAAGTGTCTGGGCTGGATGTGTTTCTGCTGCAGAAGGAGAGGATACATGGGACACCCAGGAATTCTAATCACAATGGGGCAATCCTCTTGAGCCTGAGCAAGCCATTCCATTATTTGTTTCCTTTCGTCATTGCTCAAGACGTCGTCTTTACACTCCTGCTTAGCCCTTCCGGCTGCCACTAGATCGAAGAATTCAGCAGCATTAGCACGACACTCCACGGCCAGACGCAGCATGTCTTCCACCTGTGACAGGGTTTGCTTCCTGATAACCATATTGAACTGGAAAGGCAGACCGGCATTACGGCACGCCTCCACACCTTTAAGCGCCTGCTCGAAGGAACCGCTTACACCCCTGAAGGAGTCATGGGTTTGGGCATTAGCTCCGTCAATGGATATGGCAACTGACATTACACCTGCGTCCAGCAACTTTCTTGCCATTGTTTCATCAATAAGAGTGCCGTTGCTGCCGATAGTGGTTCTTATGCCTTTTGCTGAGGCGTACTTTACCACATCTAGTAAGTCCTCCCGGCATAAGGGTTCGCCTCCATCAACAATCAGGAGCCCTATTCCCCAGTCTGATAAGTCGTCCATGAGACGAAATGCTTCCTTGGTTGACAGCTCATCAGAGGCTGGCTGGTCAACGGATTCGCTGTAGCAGTGCTTGCACTTCAGATTACATTTCGTAGTGATACTATAGGAAACCATGAACGGCGGTCGTATCGGCATGAAGAGATCTCCTTGTCATTCTCTAGAGCAGAAGATGCAGGTTCTATGGAATTTAGATGCTGAAATATCCCATATCTATTGACTCTTACGCCTTTGGTTCTCATTCCCAGATACCTTGTGTACTCTGAAAACCGTTCTCACCTTCGCTGGTATCCATTCCTTCAGACATTTAACCTTCTCGGACATTGGCAAGTCCCACTTGGGATTTATTTCAAACTGCGCTATGACTCTTGTTCCCTCGGCTTTCACATCGGTCACAGAGCCTCGGAAATTGAGCACTCTAGTTATCTCCATCCTGGCTCGCTCGAGGTTTTCCTCAGGGGTTCCACTGACAGGTTCTAGAATGACAAACATCCTTCTCCCATTTACTATTCAATGACTGTTAAGTATTTCGGCTAGGTATGAACCTAGTAATTTGCTGCACGAGTTATTTACGATATTCTACCGCGATTTGTGTGCTAATGCAAGAAGTCCAGTCTGAAGGTTCTCATGCATCTTGGTGTATTAAAATGTTTAGGCAATTATCCCTTGAAGGCAAGTAACTAGGTAGAGCCAAAAGCCTTGCATATACCTTTATCCCCTTCATACGCAAGGAAATCCTTCTCATGCCGTGGCGCATTATCGTAATCATCTTCTGGAGGTGGCCACCACAGATTTAGTTGGCCCTTTCCAGCGTGCATAGCGTTGGCTTTGAAGTCAGCCAAGGTGAAAAACCACAACTTGTTTCTCTCCAAATCAACCACGCAAACGTAATTGGCTGGACAATCATCAGGCAGTGTCCACGCAACCCACTTCTCCTCTTTGCCTTTACCGCGATGGGATGAAGTTTTAACCTGTATCGTGACTGGTCTGTCCTTGGGCCAGTCGTTTCTAGGATATGCCACAAGGTCTATACCTGTGTCTGTTGTCAAATGCGCTGACTCAATTCCGTGCTTCAGAAGCATGTACTGAGCAAGAAGCTCACCGCACCGTCCTTTTTGTGTTGTTGTTAATTCTTTCGGCATAACTGACCTCCTACTACGTTAGATACGTAGGTTTAGTTTTACCCAAATCCATTGACAAAGGCCCGAATAGTTGTTGCTCAATGATTGCTGTGGGTTATTATATACCGTTTTCTGTGCTCGTTACTTATCGCTCCTCACAAATTCAGTCCATGTTTTGATTGGTGAATCAATCTCAGCAACTTCCGCAGGTGTACGCTCGCCAAGGCTCATGTGCGGCCTAAAAAAATTGTAGTGGACTAAAAAACCATCCACGATTAGCAGAGCAGACTCCCAGGTTTTGAAGTCTCGCATTACCTTGGTGCGGTCTTTCAACGTTCCGTGGAAACGCTCTATCAGATTCGTATTTGGCTGAATAGTAAACCCTTGTGACTGTATATGCTCGGTGTTAGCTCCAAAGGCAAGCTCGATACCATCCAAATATGAATTCTGCTTGTCCGTTATCACTATCCTCGGTGCTTTCCCCGCGCGCCTTGCGGCGGATTCCATCAACTGCTGCGCATCGCTAGTCCTTCGAGATGATGTCATTCTGCTAGCCAAGAGGAAACGGGTCTCTCTGTCTATGATGTCATAAAGCCAGACGTTCTCACCGCCAACCCCTATCACGGTTTCATCAGCTATCCAGGTGTCAGAGACAACAGGTTTGAAGTGTTCAAATGCCCTGACTGCCTTTTCGGTATAGGACATGACCCACCGATAGACGGTAGATTCGTTCACAGGATTATCATAGGTTTGTCCTAAGTGTCTGGCTATGTCGGCAAAGGATAAGCCGTCATAGAACATACTGAGGGCAGAACCGATTTGCTCAACAGGCGATTGCTTTTTATACGGTGCGTCTTTGGTATTGAACTTTCGCCCACAGCTATTACAGATGTACTCCTGAACCCCATCACGAACCCCGTATTTGTTTACATCGCTAGAGCCGCACCACTTACAGGCTATCACCTGCGGTTCGGCAAAATGGTGCTCGGCATAGTATTCACTGCCACACTTGTTCAGGCACGCTCTAAAATCATCGTCTCCCATTTTATGCTCCTTAAATTTATTTAATCATACAAGAATTGATTCTGTCGGTTTTTTGTAAAGCCCCTTATGTAATTCCCTCATATTTCCTCGGAAGGTAACATATATACCCCTTACTCCCCAACGGGGGTTCTTAAGAGTGGGCCAATCTTCGTAGTTACCTATGCAGTTTGCAATCGTAAGCACCCGAAATTCACGTTCCTGCGTTGGTTGAAGCATTATTCCACCTGTTCCCGTATGGTTCTCCAGCTTGACAGATACTTTTCTCCATTCTGTTTTTTGTTCCAGATACACTCTTGCCGAATCAAGATTAACTCCGAGGGGATATTTATCCCTATTCTTTATTACTACTCCTATAATTGCCATATAACGAACCCCAGGCGGATTTTCTAAAACCTCCCTACATGGGATAGGTCTGCCAATGGAATATTTTGGGCCATAGCATTTCCAGCTAGGTAATCCCAACACTGATTGCCAAAAGCGTCTCCAATTAACTATACGACTAAATAGTAAGGTTGTAATTATTCCGATAGTACCCAATATTATCAATCCTATTCCTATGGCGAGGTTTGTTCCTATAAACGTTATCCCTACCACATCAACACCTATCGACACTAATGTTATAAATATTTTCAGGATAAGCTCTTTCATTTTGCCCGCTTGCTAGGAGGTGGATTATATCTAGCATCGTCCGCCCCTGGCGAACGTAGTATACCACGTTCAAAAACGTTAATACACCTAGATGCATGAAAGCCAGTCTGAATCAATACCATACTATATTTCTCGTGCGATGTTTTGCGGGGTCAAACAAGTCGCTAATTTGTTAAAACTGGCCACATGAAGCCCAAGCCGGATTATCTAGTGATCTCAACCAATCCACTTTTGAACTTTACAAGTGTCCACTTTTCAACTTTTCCTAACAGTTGAACTTGCTGGGCGATGGAATTTGACAAGCTTGGGCCAAAATGCTATTACTTTCTACAAGGGATTCCATATTGGACAGGACGCCGGAGAAGCCTAAATGAGTAAGGACGAAACCCTGTTCGATGAAGCAACAAAAGCCAGCAAAAAGGTACGGCAGCAGCTGCGAAAGCGCGACAGGAAGACAAAGGAGGATGTAAAGCGCACCGATGGGCAGACATTTGAGGATATACGTCACGCAAACAGAAGAACATAAGCACTATTCTCTAAAGCCGGGTGGATGTATCGAGAGACAGCCATGAGCAAATAGGCGTTGAAATGGGGAATCGCGGTTATTAGGAGGAAAAGAGATAGCCTACAAGATTACCGATGAGTGCATCAGCTGCGGTGCCTGCGAGCCAGAATGCCTGAACCAGGCAATCAGCGAAGGCGAGAAAATCTACGTTATCGACCCCAAGAGATGCACTGAGTGCGTGGGCGCCCATGAGTCATCCAAATGCAAAGAGGTCTGCCCGGTAGATGCCTGCGTCCCCGACGAGGCCCATAAGGAAACGAAACACCAGCTACTGGAAAAGTGGCAGAAACTGCATCCCGGCCAGAAACCAGCCACGGGCACTTTCTAGATTCATCTTCGTCCTCTGTTCGCCTTCTGCCTCAAAAAGTCACTCATCTTTGTGCTTTGGCGTTTTGCTCAGTTTAATTTTTGGTTTTTGTTTGGCATGTAGATCGTCAGCGTTAATGGGACGCTTCTAAGACACAGGTTGATGGACACTTTGGGGCTTTTTTCCTAATGCTATTGTGAGGGGTCTCCACAACCGAGTCCCTTCAGAGCACCACAGAATTGGGCTTTTCCACACGGGCAGGCTGACATGACCATTTTGGAGATAGTCTTGGGTGTTCACCGACTAGCTGCCGAAAACGGAAGACCATTCTCTAGGCTAGCCTATCGGGGGACAGTCTCACCACTTGCCTCTGTTCCTTGCCCCCATTCACTCCTGGTCTCCCGAACCTCACCCTCCCCAAATTCATCCTGTCCATCGGCGAGAATTTCCTGTGCTGAACCCTAACCCAGGAAGGAAGTCACTGGAAGACGACCCAAATCACATCGGACGATGAAAAATCTAGTCCATTGAGGAAAGAGCTTAAAATCGAATTCCGGGGCTTTTACGATGCTTTCGAAGCCTATTCAAACTCTTTTGCGCCGATATGCTCTGCTTTGAGACTAACTCTCTTTTTCTTTAGATAGGCTCTTCAGTTTCTCTAATTCGGTTTTTTGAAGATCGAGGAGCCAATCCTCTGCCCGTCCTGTGAAGTAGAATTGGAACCAACCCTGAATAACCAACATGGCATCTTCTGTTAAACAAACCTTGGGGCGGAAACGCTCAATACACTGGCGATGTAATACTTGACTTCGGTCAAACCTAATAAAGGACTCTTTTATGCCGAACTTAGGATCTCCCGGGAGGTAGAACAAGCTATTGAATCTTAAAGCTTTAAGATTCAATATAAATTCATCGTCGTAACCCTCTAGACTGAAAAGAGGTAGACAAAAATAAGATTCATCTTGTTTCTCTCCGCTAATATGGCGCCATGGGTCCAACGGGGATGACGAGATTATCACCGGTCTCTTTTTAGCCCTCAAGGCTAATATTTCTTCATCGTCTCGTAGATTCAATTCTTTAATAGGTTGATTATTCTTAAAAGCGTCTTCATCCAATTTTCGCATACTTAATAAGGGTTGCTTCTTGTGATATGGGTCCACCCAGGTTGGCACAAGCCTTCGCAGTTCAGCATCAGCAAAGAACACTGGGCCGATAAATAGTCCGCCGATTGGCAGATATGGTGAATCTGGCCTTTTGTCGTCTTCATAGAATTTACCGATTAGTTCTTGCATTGAAACTTAAGACTCAGCTATTACATCTTCATTAATTATTACATCAATGTTTTCAGGTAGAGGTCTATGTTCTTCATCGTCCATTATTGTCTTTGCATTCATGTACGCCCTGTTTGCTGGACTTGGTAGTATCTTACCTTGTTTCTCACTCATACTCGCTATTAATGCATGCTTCTTCTTATACTCGTTTAATTTCTCTTTGAAGTGATCCAATTCATTACGAGTTAGGTGGATTACCGATTCGTCGAGTTTTTTTTCAAGTTTCATAGGTGGGATAAGGCTGAAATCCAGCAAATCGCCCGGTTTTGCACTTCTCATGGGTCCGGTATCGAAGTATACAAATGAAAGTAGTGGATTGAGTTCCTCGGGTGCCCACCTTCGGAGAATACGCTCGACAACATAGCGCGCTCCCTGAGGTACATTTTCATTGAACTCAAATTCCGCATCTTCTGAAGAACGAAAGACGAATGCCTTATGGCCTTTTGTTGTTTTTACTTCCTCTTGTGGCAGGTCGAGATGTAAACGCTTAAATATATCTTCTATTTCAGAAGAATAGGGACCGTAATAATAATACTTCCAAGGAAACCCAGTGAGTGCTACTCTGTAATGACGAAAATATTCGATATCTATTAAGTATAGGAGTTTTACAATCTTGGTCTTGCTAATAGACCATTCGCCCTCTTGTAGCTTCCACACTATATACTTGACGACGCTACTAATCATTTGCTCAGCCATTGTAAGCTTCCTGTCTTTGTGTCTCCACTTCGTTTACCAATCATAGTCTTTGGTTCAAAGTCTATCATATATACACCAAACAAAACAATATGAACCGATTGGTCTACCAAGGTTTGAAAGTCTTCGTGGGTCACATAGGGATTGGAGGTCAATAAAGACGTAAACCGATAACGCATGTTTCTTAAGAAGCCTATATACGCTATGGAGCTTACCCCAACACCAGACTCCAGCGCTTCATGCCGCCTCTTTCAATGTCTAATAATCTGACAACTGAACTCCCTAGTATGTTGCAAACCTGCAATCGTAATTGCATTCTGCACGCACAGGAGTTCATGACGTAACATTCTGGCTGTTTGTTACGCCAACGTTTCGTGAGTCGATACATTGCTCGGAAACTTCAATATAGTCAGTAATGGCGGATACCAGCTTTGGAATCCTTAACATGAGAAATCTTGTTTGCCCCTAGTGGGCTAAGAGGTTTTAGGTGTTAAGATATGGAGTGTCTTTTACACAACAAGACTCATCGCTCATCGTTTGTGCATTGTCCGGCTGGTCGCATTCTTAGGTAGTCGAGTGGGAAACACTTTTCCTATGCATCGTAAAGCAGGTTGAACGGACATTAAGATATGAACTGCTGAATTTCAGGTCGCAACAAATTGCTTAGCATAATGGTTTGGCCTACAATTCCGTTAGGTCGCCTGTCATTATGGTTACCAAATAGGTTGTGAATAAGAGTGACGGAGGCTGATATGCTTCTTGAGAGAATCAAACAAGCCGCAAGCTCACGGATGGCTTTCTTCGTTGGTGCAGGGATTTCTGTGCCCTCAGGACTCCCGAATTTCCAGCAATTGAGCCAGAGGGTAATAGAGGATAACGTGGGTGACGTGTTCGAAGAGAGGGAGATTGACTTTCTCAGCCGAAACTTGAGACCAGAACTAATATTGCAGATCGCGGTCGAAGAACTTGGACCGATGGTACTCCGCTCACTTCAGGCGCTGACAGGCGGTAGGCCGAATGCTAATCACTACTTTCTGGCAGAAGCCATACGCAGGGGCAATTGGGTTTTTACCACAAATGTGGACAACCTTATTGAAAAAGCAGGCGAGTTTATCGGCATAGAGATTGATAGATGTTATGAAGACTTGCATTTCCAACAATTCGAAGAACGTCTTTCGGCTGGCGAAGACGTGGCGGGATGTCTGTTCAAGCTGCATGGCACTATTGAAGAATACAAGCTATTCCAGGAAAGATATGACACTATCCTAGTAGCCTTGCGCCAAGTTGGTCGTGGTCTTTCAGCGCCTAAACAGAGAGTTCTGTCCTATTTCCTGAGGAACTTTGATTTCTGTGTTATGGGTTATAGCTTTCAGGATGATTTCAGTGTCACTCCCGTGCTTTTGGATACTGACAGTAACAAGAGTGTGTTTTGGCTGTCTTATGCCAGAGTCCCCATGGAGTCGCCAGTGTCGGACAAGGACACCTTTCGCCGCCAAAAGGAGGCGGAGGAAAACAAAGCACCCGGCGAGAAACGGGATTGGGAAACCATCAATGTGCACAGCTTCCTGCTAAAAGGGAATAAAGCCTTCAAATTCATCGGTGACTCCAGTAGATTCGTGGAGGACACAGTGTGCCCGACCCTCGGCATAGATACTAGTCTGGCCGCCGTTGTCAAAATCGCAGAGGAGTGGGATGAAGAGTATGCACGGTGGGCTGCTGAAATCTCACGCTATAAACGTAATCTAATAGCAGGTCGACTTTATCAATCACTCTTCGACCTAGAGAAAGCAAAGCACTTTTATGAACTGGCCAGCAGGTCTGCCGACGAAGACAAGCAGAGAGCGATTGTGCAAAGCAGACTAGGACAGATTTATCTGATACCCAGCACGCGGGAAGGTGACGAGAGAGCGATTGAAGTTTTCCAGAAAGCGCTCGACGTCTTCGGTAAACTCAATGACCCGTTTGAAGCGGCGTGTACGAAAACCGACCTAAGCAATGCCTTACGCAGGCGAAGACGATTCTCTGAAGCTACGAGACATATCGAAGAAGCCAGGGGGATGTTCGAGAACAATATACTGGCTGCTGATAAGGAAGAGAACGAGGGACACAATCTTGCCTATGCGAGGTGTCTGAATATTTTTGGACTGGTGCATTTTGGTCTGGGGTCAGACAGTAAATCAGAAGAGCATTTCCAGGTTGGTCTCGACCTATGCGGAAAGAGCAGGTCACTAAAAGAAAAATTCGGCGATGTTGATGGGATAGCCGAGTCGGACAATGCAACTGCGTTAATTCTCATGGAATGGTCAATGCTCGCCGGTAAATCCAAGCAAGAAGCCGCAAGCCTGCTGAACAATGCCGTCAGATATCTTGAAAGGGCGGTCAAATCAAGGGAGAGAATTGGCAATTTTAGAGGGTGTTTCCAGCATTGTCGCAATCTAGGCCTGACTCACAGCAGACTTGCGAATCTGGCTGGCGACAAAAGTGAGAAGGAGAGCTATATTCGACTAGTAAGAAAGGACTATGAAGATGGGATGGCCTATCTGAGCAGAATCCGGCCAGAGCCCCCTCCTGGAGAGATTCTGGAATGTCAATTCAGAATTGGAGAATTGGACGTACAACTCGCTGAGATGGAGGATGCAGTCAGGCGGCTTGTGCCTGTTGAGTCAAGACGACGAGAGCTAGGTGATTGGCATAACAGGGCCAGAACGCTGGACTTACTAAGGAGAGCCTTTGCAGACACGGAGCACAGGAAGCATTATTGCTTCGAGATTCTTTCTATTTACCGTGATGTTTTAGGCAGTAAACAAAAGATTCAGGAGATACGAGATACCAGAGTAAAACTGACCAACGCTAACGATATATTGGGGGGAACTGCGAAGGCGTTCGGGGATATGGGTTTCTCGGACTTGGCGAGCGAGGCGCTTAGAATGAGTGAAGAACTGACAAGGGCACTTGAATAGGGAAAGCAGTCTTAGAGTTGTGAGTTAAATCAGCAAAAGTTGCACTTGACATTCAACTCAACTCCCTGTAGAATAGATGAGTACTAGTTAAGGAGATATCGATGACATTCGGTCAAAGGTTAAGAGAGCTTAGGAAGGCTAAGAGCCTGAACCAAAAGGAACTAGCCGACAAAGTCGGCATAGATTTTACCTATCTGAGCAAGCTGGAGAACGATCGCATGTCGCCTCCAAGGGAAAAAACCATCCTTGCCATCGCAAAGGTATTAGACGCTGATTCCGATGAGTTGCTGGCATTGGCAAACAAGATACCATCCGACTTAACCAAGAAGGTCGATTTAGAAACAATTCGGCTGTTGCGGTCGGTTGCCGGGCGAGTAGATAAGCCCGAAGATTGGGGCAGTGTTGTAAAGAAAAACGATAAGAGGTAGCCCTATTTGAGTAATTCCCAGTTCATCCGTCCCGAGACAATAGAGCGTCGTGCAGGCGAACTCCTGGCCAAGTATGAAACCATGGCGGGTACGGCACTCGCTTCGCCCATCCCGATTGAGCGAATAGCGGAAGACCTCATTGACCTTCAGATTCTGTGGCAAACGCTGCCAGAGAGCGAGAATGAGACAATCCTAGCCGGGCTCTCTCCAAGAAAGAAGCTGGTTGTATTCAATGAAAACCGGCTGCCGCTTTTTGACAAGACCCCTGGATTATATAGAACAGTTCTCGCCCATGAGATTGGACACTGGGAACTCCACGTTGATAAGGCCTCCGTAAATCAACAGCCCATGCCTGGGATGGTTGAACAACTTCAGTTCCTATTTCGGAGTGAAAAACAAAGTTGGGACGAAAGAAATGCCCATCTATTTATGAGCCATTTGTTGATGCCGGAGGCTTTGCTGAATCCTCTCATTCGGAATGTGAGGGATTTTGATTGGCCGTTCTTGTACAGGCTTCGTGATATGTTGCAAGTCACTATCAGTGTCTTAAGAATCAGATTGGAGAGGAAAGGACTTTTGTACGTTGATCCGGATGGTGAAATCCATAGGTCACGTGGCGAGTATAACGGCCAGGTGAGGATGATATAATTTTTTTGGCAGTGAGTTGCAGTTGATATTCTACTGCAAACACGCTAAACTTCGGACATTGGAGGTTTACATGTATAAGGAAAAATGTACACCAGGAGTCTATCTCATAATTGGCGAGAGAGGAGTTCGTATTGGACAGTCGGGCTGCTTGGAGATCAGGGTACCCCAGGTTAAGAGTCAATTCGAGGGTTGCATCGGCAAGACCAAGCATGTCCTGCAAATTCCAGCCATCGGGCGGGACGAACGTCTAGCCTTGGAACGCGACCTGATAAGGGCGCTAGACCCGAAGTGCAATATACAAGGCCGAGTACGTAGGAACTCTGACTAGAAAGAGCTGACCGCCGATAATCCTTACAAAGGTTCGAATGTAATAATACCGGGAAGGCGTGTCTGGGCATACAGCCGATCTGGAGGTGTCTATCAATTGCAGAGCACAAGTTACAAATCAGCACAGCCCAATTTAATGATTTCCTTCTTGCCAGTGGAATTTGAAGGACCGAGCAGCGTTTCTGCTGGGAAGCTTGATTTTGAAAGCTCCGAAAAGCTGCGCGAGCTCCGCCAACAGCATCAGCAGACTCATGTCTTCCATCGCTCCGGCTCCGATGTCTTTTGCATCCCGATTGATGAAGATTCCGAGCAAATCGGGGAGGCTTGCACCCTCTCGGTAGGGGACTTTTGGATTGCAGAAAGACTAATTCGAGAAGCGCTCGCCAAGCACTTTCAAACTCAGCCATATTTGGTTACGAAGTTCAAACCGCTCACTCTCATCGACACATCCAGAAATCTCTTGTCAGAGTGCCTATCGCCAGAGCAACAACAAAGAACGAAAGGCCTGGCAATTTACCCTAAATATGAACTTGAGGCACGTACCCTTTTCCCTCAAGATCAGAATCCCCTGCCAGGGATAGCGATAGACATCTCCACAGCTTACCAGATTGAGCCTACGGCAAATGAATTGATATACAAAGGCATAGATATCACCGGACATTATGTTGTCAAGGCGGATAAATTCAAAGGTAAGTTGCTGGGTAGGGCGGACAGCGTAACCAAAGACAAGGCGATTCTATCCGACCATGCCGGAAATGCGGAAGTAGATTTGCGCACTTGCCGTCTTGAAGCAAGCAGAGAGAACTTTTCGTATTGTATGCAGCAACTCCTTGGTAATTCCTATTCTTCTGTTCAAGCGAAGTTGAACAACATCCTATTCAATCTGTTAGGCGGTCCAGGCATGCTAATCGACTTCCAGAAACTCCAAAAACACCTCGTGGACTGCGGGTTCTTACAATGCGCCGCAGGTCTGCGTTTCAAAGTCCGCAATTTCTTTACGCCAATGGCAAATGGTTCAATAGCCTACCGTGGGTTACGCAGGCCGGATTTTGTTTTCGATCCTACAGGCGCAAAGACATACAATTGGCATGACTACGGATTGAACGAGTTTGGTCCATTCGATTCTGAGTTTTTCACTCCCAAAGAACCAAAGATTGTCATTATCACGCCAGCAGATTTACAGGGGCAAGCGGAATTGTTTACAAAACAGTTGCGTGACGGAATTGCCAGCAGCACCAGCTTTCAGAAAGGATTTGTGCGCAAGTACCACTTGAAGGATTGTAAAATAGTTGTGCACCCTTTCCAGCGCGGTCAAAACATAGCTAAAGCATATCGGGAGGCTTGCATAGAATCGCTCCAGGACCATTATGACCTCGCTCTTGTCATCATAGAGGAACGTTTCCACGAACTTCATGGAGATGCCAATCCGTACCTGGTTTCTAAAGCTGTCTTCATGAACAACGGTGTGCCAGTACAAGAAGTTGAAATAGAGACCATAAGGACTTCCGCTTACCAAATCCAATTCATTCTAAACAATATTGCTCTCGCTTGTTATTGCAAGCTTGGGGGGATACCTTATGTCATCACAGCCTCACCAGTCGTTGCACAGGAACTTGTGATTGGCTTAGGAAGCGCAATTATACGCAGGCAGAGATTGCAGGGCAGTGACAGAGTAGTCGGCATCACAACAGTCTTTAGCGCGGACGGGACATACTTGCTGTCTAACACATCAAAGGAGGCAGACTACGACAATTATATTGACGAGCTTCTTTCCAGTCTACTTTCTTGCATAGAAGATATTAAGAAGAGGAACGCTTGGCAAAATGGAGACCAAGTTCGCTTAGTCTTCCATGTCTTCAAACCGCTTAAGAATTTAGAAGCCGTTGCCATCAAACGCTTTGTGGAGGAGATAGCTGGCAAATATCAAGTTGAATTTGCCTTTTTGACTTTTACACGGGATCACCCATTTACCATTCTCGACCACAATCAAGTAGGAGTTGATGACCGGGGACGTAAAAAAGGTGTGCTGGTTCCTGAGCGGGGTTATGCTGTCAATATGTCGGGAAGCCAAACGCTATTGACCCTGACCGGTCCTCGCCAACTCAAAACCGCAACACAGGGATGTCCCAAACCTATGATTATTAAGCTGCACAAAGAATCAACATTCAGGGATATCGGCTATTTGACGCATCAAGCGTACAAGTTCACGTTCCTATCTTGGAGAAGCTTCTTCCCAACTAGGTCCCCTGTAACCATAGAGTACTCTCAATTGATTGCAAAGATGTTAGGCGAACTGAAGGGAGTCTCTAACTGGAATCCAGAAATCCTCCGCACTCGCCTTAGGACAAGCAGGTGGTTCCTATGAAGTTAAGAGCAAAGATTTCCGAACAACTGCTTGCATTAGAGGCCAGAATAAGCCCTAGCAATAAGCTGGGCGACATTGACGGCTTGTTCGCACACTTCATCCTGGAGGGAGCTCATATTTGCAAATGGACGTGGGAAGTCAACTGTGCCGACACTACATGGGTTCAGGACCATGCGTCGGGACTTACCCGAGGCAACCCCAACCTTCTGTCTGCTTTGGGGTACTCACTCGCAATAGCTCAGCCTCTCAAGCAAGATGAGTGGTTCAATACATTTGCCAAGGGCATGAAAGTCCTTCAGAAAAGAGACCTATTTCCGATAGACGGGGTCTCATTTCCAAATATCCCGCGAATCTTTTTAGGTTTGGCGTTAGGTGCTAAGGCCATCCCCGATGCTAATAAAAGAGATGCCATGTGTGAATGGCTCTTGGACGTTCTCAATCAAGTGGCGTCGAGGAAGGCTACATCTTCAATTGGATTAGCATACACGTGCATTAGGAGCCTGCTTGTTAACGAACCTCAAAGAGTCGAGCGCAGAAACTTTACACACATAAGCGATATGGCTTTCCTGGAGTGGGGTATCAATAAGCACATCTTTGAGGTAAGAGACTCGTCCAAAGAGATATCGGAGTTTAGGGAGCATCTTGTTGCTGAGATATTAAGCACGGATGCTCAACAACTCGACTCCGCACAAGCCGCACTGCTGTGGTATGGGCTCAATAACTGTCTGACCGTATCTGTTCATGAACTGATGGTCTCGCCTTCGCACGTGTCGGCTATTCTCAGCCGTTTCCAAGATGGAATGAGAAGATGGCGGTGGGATTCCGAGCAAGTCAAACATCCGATTCAGTGGGTTATACGTGAGGAAAGGGAAATCCAAGACATTATATGGATTATGCTCAAACCAGTTTTCCCGGATTTGGTTGATGAGGATACGCTTCCCAAGCTTGGCCATAGCTCATACAAAGCCGACTTTGGTATACCGTCGCTAGGTCTACTTATAGAGGTCAAGATGGCACGAAAGGCTGAAGACTTCAAAGGTATTGAGAAAGAAATTATGGAAGATTCCCGAGGCTATCTTACTCAGACTGACAGATACAACAGAATCTTAGTTTTCATCTATGACGATTCAGCCAGCGTTCAGGAGCATGGCATAACAAAGCAAGCGCTAGAGAAACTGCCGGAAATTGAACATGTAATCATCGTCTCCAGACCATCGCATCTGCCGCTGAGCACATCACTTTAAGGTTTGAATTATGCGAATTGGGGAATTAAATTAAAATAAAGCGCCCATGCATATGGGTAGAAAATGTGGCGCAATGCTGACTACCACCTAATTGTAAAGCTGAAGGTAAGAACGAGCCAGATTGCACGTTCTGACGAAATGTGTTTTTGGGCGGCCCGCTTTTAGCTCCACACGAAATCAAAACACACAAGATGGAGGTCTTCTCGCTTCAGCGGCATTCTCGTCTCTTCATTGTAGCCTTCCGGTTCCGCGCTCTTGCTCTTGAGATCCCGAACCGACTTTGTCAATGCCTCAATGTCTCTGTTACGCTGAAAATCCTCATATGCTTTCCGTAGCATCTTGAGCTGTGTATGACGCATGGGCTCGGATAGACGATATATCAAATCTTTAATATCGCTTCGTTTGACAAGAGGACTGTTTAGATATCCTCTGAACAGTGTGATAATAGTTTGCTGTGTTGGATCAAGGATCTTGGGAGCCGCTTCAATCGCCTCTTGTTCCTGGACTGAGTGCAGAATGTCATTCAACACCTGTTCTTGAATCTGAAAAACATCAGCTTCACCAATGACACGAGGTGTGTCCGGGGAACAGGCTATGAGATTAGTAATGAGGAAGCGGTTGTCAAGAGTCCTCTTGCTCTTGAGATCATAGTAGCGCCAGAAATGCCTCCGCCCTTCCCCCTTCGAAGCTGGAGCCGTGAAATAGAAGAAGATGCCTCGCTCATCTTTTCGAGCCAGTCCTGAGTGGATGCCATCAGGTAGATCCTCTAGCATCGCTTTTGCACCGCTTTCCAACAGCGCACGCAGTTGCTGAAGCAAAAACTCGTTACTGGCGAGCTCAGCAAATTGCTCCTGCTCTTCTACTACACGTCCGTCCTCTTCCATAATGCGACGTAGTGTATTGAAGTTCTGAGGATGTACGAGTTCACCTAAAATTGATGCGTCTAGAAAGCCAGTTCGGTCAATATCATTTATCTTGCGGTTGAGGTTCTCAATAAGTTTCAGTAGCCGCTCTAGGCCTTCATCCGGGAACATATTGTAAATCCACAGGGTTGGAAATCCGGAACCTATACGGTCAATTCGACCGGCACGCTGCACCATCCTAGTCGGATTCCAATGTAAATCATAATTTATTAGCATACCGCAGTCCTGGAGGTTCTGGCCCTCAGAAAGCACATCAGTGGAGATCAGTATGTCGACCTCCTTATCGGAGTTAGCTAGGTCGGGACGATTGTTTGAACGAGGAGCAAATGATTCGATGAGCTTAACACGTTCTACTGGTGATGCACCACTATCCATGCGACGCATTAGTGGATGGACTACTTTTTTACCAGATTCCAATCCCTGTTCATCACCTAACTGTCTGTACAGATAGCGAGCGGTATCACGATAGTAGGTGAAGACTAGGACTTTTTGCCCCTTCAGGTCTTCCGAAAGTAGTTTTTTCAAAACCCGCAGTTTTGCGTCCTGTTCGGGTCCGATATCCCTAATCATATGCCAGACGTTGGTCAGCACTTCAACATCATGCTGTAAAGCATCGTGAAGATTTCTCAAGTCATACTGAGTTGGATCGAGCGTAGGTAAACTCTCCACCACTTTCCTTGCCTCTTCGCCCGCATCCATTTCATCAGCTTTGCTTGCAGGTGTACTGTCATCCTCCTCGTCCTCACTAGAAAGATATCGCATAGCCTTCTGAAAAGAAGTGCTATCGAGCACTTTTCCGTCGAGGACGTAGCTTTCGAAAGTCTTCGTGAACTCCAAAGCCCGGCGGACGCTAATGCGGAAGGCTTCAATGCTCGATTCGAATCTTTTAAGATAACGACTCCTGAAAATTCCGGCTAGAGCTTCCTCACGTCCTTGTTCAAATTCGTCTCGCTTAATGCCAGCTTTCTTGTAGGTTTCAAGCCGATATGGAGCGAGCCGTAATCCTTCTATAGCATCAACTATGTAATCGTAAATACCTGCATATGTGGCCTCAAGGTTATAGCGCACAGTCTTCAGTTTGCGCTCTGGCCATCGGATAACCTTTCCCTTTATCGTAGCTTCTGGGTAACATTTGCGTATGAAGGCTCGCGTTCGGCGAATGACAACTTCTTCTAACAGGTTGAAAAGACTCACACCCGTAGTCTGGCTACTTGAGTCCCGGCGAGCAGCGAGGAAAAACCGATACAAATCGCCAATGCCTGCTCCTGCAAAATAACTCCTGTCGCCCCCAGTCAAAAGGGTTATCTGGTTATAGAGGTCAAGGATATTGTTGCTAATCGGTGTTGCAGTAACCAGAATTATTTTCTTTCGGCTTCCTTGTTTTCCTCTACCCCCGTGAGAGCTGATGATTTGTTCCATACTCTCGTACCGCTGCGTATTGCGGTTACGGAAGTTGTGAGATTCATCTATTAGGATAATGTCAGCATCGCCATAAGGAGCAGGATCGAAATCTCCCTGTCCCAGTTCCTCCTGAGATAGAATAGTAGCCGCGATGGTGGCTGATGCAAGCTCATCACTCCACATTTTACGTAATGAGGCCGGGCATACAACCAGAGCCTTCTGGCGCTGATGGTATGCATAGTCTTCAAGTAGCTTTTTACCGATCCAGGTTTTGCCCAGACCCACAGAGTCACCAATTAGAACGCCATCGTACCTGGCCAATATCTTACGGGCCTTCTTGACCGCATCCTCTTGAAACTCAGCAAGGTCGATAACAGAACGGGTAGCAGTAATGGTTTCAGCATCAATGTCATCTCTGAAATACTCGAAGAGGGCTTTCATATAAACCTGATACGGAGTGTATTCCTTCTGTCCAAATTTCGAGGCGTCCAGCAGGGCTATGAGTTCCTGTTTGAAGTCTCGAGACACGTCCCACTGGTGCTGGAACCAGCGGTCCAACTCCGTGATGGCTTGAGCGCCAACGCTGCTCATCATTTTTCGTCGGTACTCCAAGTCTTCCTGACCTCTAATGAACATTGGGTCTGCCTGCCTCACCTCTTCCTCCGTTAGTAGAGCCTTGTGAGACAGATTGAGCTCCTTGTTTGTGGTGAGGCCAGGCCCAGTGAAGTTGCTGGAACCAACGATGGCAGCCAATGGCTGAAAACGGTCAGCTCCGCCAGTGGGCAGGTCGCCGTAAAAAAGATAGGTCTTGGCATGGAGAAACCCGTGCTGATACGCGCGCACATGGGCCAGGTCCCGTCGAAGGAAGGTGATGAGGTCCTCTACTGCTCGCAGGGTTTCTTCATCGAATGGGGCGGCGTTCAGCTCAGCGACGAGGCGGTCAGCAGCATGGGGACGCAACCCTACAGAAACACCATCTTTAGGTTCATCACCCAGCAGGAGTCGGAAGCTGCCCAGCTTCTCTAGCCCCTCTTGCAGCAGGAGGAAGCCCTGGATATTGAAGTAGGCAGTGGCGATGTCCAAAGCCTTGCCCCCGTGCTCTTCCAGGATGGCGTTGAGTACGTCTGCCAGGCGATGCTGCTGGTTGTCTATAACGTATGGGATCTTCACGGGAGTCTCGCCTCTAGCGCATCCATAGCTCGGCGGCCTATTCTACGCCGTATGATCGCGCACAGACCTTCACCAAGAATATCTAAGAGAAATATGAGCGCCTTATGGTAACCAACCGCACCTTGGGTATCAGCGAATGCTGCCAAATACATCTCGGGGTCGTCGTAGTTGGCTCTGACTCGCATCCGATACAGTAGGTCGGCAATTGATGTGTTGTGAAGATTCTGAGCCAGTTGCAGGCGTTCATTGGGCTTCAAGTTTCGGCGTGAGTGATTAGGCTTGACGTGCTCCTTTCTCGCTTTGTCAAACACTTCCTCTAGCGCCTTGTCTCGGGTCGTACTCAGGCTCTTACCAAGAAAATGGTGTCCTTGCGAATTACGAGGGTTGGCCAGATTGCTCTGGGTAGCAACACTGTTAGGTAAAGAGCTGATTCCAGTGAAGACAAAATCCCTAGGTTGTGGACCATTTCCACAAAGAGCACAAAATGGGAAAGGGAGAAGACGACAAATGGTTTGCGAGAATGCAGCACGGAAGCGTCTGTGGTCTTTGGGCATCACTTGTCCTAGGGCAACGAGCACGGCTACCCCCATTGCGTGAACCGCGTAGTATGCTTGGACTGGCAGCCAAAGGTTGGCAGTGGCAGCAAGGTCAGGGAAATAATCAACCGGGAGCCTCTGCATCGCAACTAAGGTGAGCTTACCCCTACAGAAAGCTGAAGTCAGATCACCAGAGCAGCCACCGCCACCCTGTATTCGCTTAAAAGCGTTGAGGTTCTGCTGCCTCATTCCGAAGGCTTGTATGCCAGCCTGACCTTGCCCATATTCGCGTTCTAGGGCAACCACCCATGCGCTGACATAGTTGTAGTAGGTAGTCAGCGTAATGGTGGCCTCTTGGTCTGGCTTAGGCATCTCTACAACATCTCCTTCAATCGCCGCTCAATATATCTGGCGTCATCATCCGAAAGTCCATAGCAGCGAAACAAGACAGCATCTATCGCATCTTGGATAAGCTGGCTCTCAGGAGCCAGTCGGGACCGTTCAGCCCGACTCTTCAGTACACGATTAGCTTCTATATGTTGTATGCGGCGACTCATCTCTGCAATAGCCTCCGCAACCAGGCTGGGCATTATTCCCGGCTCGCAACAATGCATCCACAACAACTCGCTCACTTCATTCCACTTCGACGCTGTTACTTTCTCCTCCCAGTCATTACGCTGTTCCATATTCGTAATGGATGGAATAGGCAGTGAATGAAGTTGGTAGTGGCTAACTGCAGCGTTTGTACTTGTGAGACGAAAGAACCAGTCGCTTAGCTTGCTATTCAAAAGTGCAAGCACCAGATCCAGAGAGATAGTCGAATCAGACTCGGGGAAGTAGTTAATTTTGTGGTTGCAGAAATTGCCTGCTGGAATCATGGCAGCTATGATTCGCCTGAAGTTGTTCTGCGCGGAACTCTCTTGCCAACCTACTCTACGTTTCGAATGATGTCTGGCCTTGATACTGTCTGGTTTACCTGCCAAATAAGCGTCTTTTCGCAAGTAGATGGCTTCTCCTTGAGATGCCTCCCGAAGGACGTAAAGGCAAACAGTGGATCCCCTGAGTATGGACGGCCCGTCATTCGGTGACCTAGAAATGTAGCCTGCTCTTCCATCAGTTGTCTCGTTTATCTCTCCTTGTGATGCTTTACAATATTCTCCCAAATGTCGGATTGAACTCATCGAAACAATGCGAACAGCAATATCCCAGTCGCGTTGCGTACAAGATGGTATGGAAAGGTTTTCTGGGTTCATTGTGAGAATTTCTGAAGGTGTAATCTGAAGTCTTTCGGATTTTGCTTCAATATATCTTTCTGGGTGCACGCGAATGGGAAAGGGTTTACCTATCGGTGACCCTCTTACGACAAATATCGCCGTGGAGAGCTTTGCCTCCGGAAAGATACGTTTTCTCGGATCATCCTTCTGTGGGAAGGATTCTATAGCAATAATCCCAGTTTTCTCGAGGAGGAGCCGTCTAACATCCCTTGCGTGATCGTCGCCAAGCAAAGCCATTGGTGTAATAAAAGAAAGCGCCCCGCGAGCATTCATCCGCGAAACCGCTCTACATGAAAATAGTTTGTACAGGTTCACCTTACCCCTGACAGCAGGCTTGTACATGCTGTCAGATTTATAATAGCTGAGCTCTGGTGACGCGTCGTATCCCAATTCTTCTGTTGCCAGAACATCATAAGGGGGATTGCCAAACACCGCATCGAAGCCTTGCCCGTCCTTTGGTTTCCATGTCTTCCGTTCTAGGTCAATGAAAGCTTCTGGGAACTCCAAATCCCAGTGGAAGAACCGTTTCTCACGACAGATTTCCGCGGCTCTGGTGATGACTTCCCTGTACTGCGGTGAAAGTCCCTTACCCCCGGAACGGATTTCCCCAACATAGTTTTGCCCAATAAGGGTAAGGTACTCTTGCGCAAGTTTGTTGCCGAAGAAGCGGCTCACCCAGATATCCAGAGCGGCTTTGTATGGCGCCATTGACTCCTCAAACTGTTTGTATAGAGTGTGGCTGCGTTCAGCTTGCTCGATGGTTGCATCAGGCAAGCGCCTGAGTTCTTCAACAAAAGCAGTAGCGGAAAGTAACCCCTGGAAGTGACCACCAAACATGGCAAATGTCTGGTTCTTACGGGGCCCCAATTCTGCTTCTACCTCCTGCACCGTAGTCCCTATAAGGGAATTGCCACACTTGAGATGATGGTTCAAGAAAGAGAGGGGTGCACCCAAAGTAAAGCAGTCAAGCCAAAGAGACACTCTAGCCAGCTCTACTGCCATCGGGTTGAGGTCCACGCCGTAGATGCAGCGCTTCAATATGTGTCGCTTGAGTAGGTTAATGTCGGTGAGTCTCGAGGCATCTATGGATACACCCTGACGCTCCATTTCGGCGATGATAGCCTGCCGTGTTTCTTCAAGGAACGCTGTCATCGGATTCTAGGGAAATGCTTGTAGGAACCCTTCCTTCTGCCCGAGAATACGGTCACAAATGAAATCAACAGTCTCTACGAGGAAGTGGCCCGAGCCCATAGCAGGGTCCAGCACTCTCAAATCAAATAGCTCGTCTACAAGATTACGGTAAGTATTGGCCACCTTAGCCGGGTTATCCGGTTTCATTCCCTGTTTGCGAAAGGCCTCAGCCCTCTGCAAGGCATTGCGATAAGCCTGCTGTGCTTCGCGGAATATGGAGCGGAGCTTCTCGAACTTCTCTTCGAGAACGGGCCCCACTGTATGTTGCACTATATACTTAACGATGTGATCCGGAGTGTAATAGGAGCCAGTCGCTTTCCTTTCCCGCCGGTCATTCTCAAGATATACTTCACCAGCATGATAAACGCGTTCTTCAGCGTTCTTGCCCCGGCCTCTGGTAAGAATCTTCCAGCCAGTCTTAACAGCCTCGCGATAGGGCATGACTTCCTCAGTCTTCTTACCCTGTACTACCGCCATCTTCTCTGGAGCTATCCTGATTTTAAACTCTAGCAGACCCTCATAGATTGATCCCAGATGTCTTACGCCGAGCGACTTGTAGTCAATAAACACTAAGTCATGTCGTTTCTGCTCTTCGTCCCGGACCAAAAGGTCTAATCCAAGAGCAAGAAATCGATCAGCAATCTTATTATTCAGAAGAAATCGGGCATTTTCTGCTTCCGGGCTGTAGTCCTTAGAATCAGGCTCCGTGATAAACAAGCCCCCATTATAAAGCGGCACATTCATTTCCCGGTTTCCCTGCTCTATGTGTGTAAATAGTCTCAGTAATCGATCATACAACGCCGTGGAATTTTCGCTATACGCCTTTGAAAGCCTCTGCGGGGCTTCGTCTACAATCGTTCCTGCTTTGCTGGCTATCTCGTCCTTGATTCTTGCTAGGCTGTGTTCCCAGTATCCGCGTTCTTCCTTTACGGGCAGCAAACCTCGAGATTCTGCATAAAGCAAGAACAGAAGCCGATACAGAAAAGTCAGCGTACCCTGGAAGACCTGCCGGCGGAAACCTTCATCAGGCTCTCGCTTCAGTACAAGCTGCTGCGATATAGGCAATAGAGCTTGTTGATAAGCGCCTGTGATCGGTGGCTGAGAGCGCAGGTATTCAATGAACCCCTTGGCGAAGTGGGGGAATATCTCTTCAAATACCCGGTCCTTTAGGCGTTCACCCAGGCCTTTGGCGTAGTCTTCGCTTTCTTCCACCAATTCATCAAGGAAGCAAAGCGTGCGTTCTTGGCCATCACGCACGACACCACGACGGATGAAGGCTTCAGCACGGAAGAGCAACCAGAAGTATCTAAAGGCAAGATTCGGGTCATCCATGGCCAGAGTCTCATCCAGGTCAATTTCGTAGTAGTTGGAAGAACGTGAATGAGCTCTAGCTGAGTAAAGCCGCCACACTTTTCCATTAGTCACTATTGCCCAGTCTGTCTCTCCTGATTCAAGAATAGTCACGACGCGGGCACCCGGATTTTCGTCAGGAGTCTCTATGTCTCGCGTCTCATCCCTACCATCTAAATTGCGGTTCCAAGTGTAAGTAAGAGCTAGAGCTACTGGATTGTTGGAGTTGGTGCTGGAAAGTAACCGATAACAATGGGGGCTGTCACCCATCGAAGCTATTTTGAAACCTAGAATCGTAAATGCGGGCTCAATAAACGAATGCTTTGTTTTAGTAGTGTCCCCAGTAGACCGTTCGCGGGCACCTGAAACTAGTTGCTTTAAATTTTGATAAATTGTTTCAGGTCGCTCTCGCCACTCACTTCTTTCTGGGAGACGGTCACAAAGATAGTAGTCGGAAAAGAGCGCACGGTTGTTGAATAGTGGCTCAGCCCACTCGGCGACTGTATATGCTGAAAGCAACTTTTCATACTGAGCATCCGAGTCTGACTCGGTATGAGTGAACCGTCTCAAAACCCGCAACTGAACTTGGGAAGGGTTTCGGCGATTGACAGTTAAGATGCGTGGTCGGACAGTCACTTGTCTTATAGACATGGCAACCCGAGAGGTAGCTGGCAACGAACGCTCAAGTAGGACAAAATCCAGGCGTTCGTAGTCATCGGTTAGAATGAGTAAGTAATTGCCTGCTCTATTGCGAAGAACTCGCGCTAATCCTTGGGTAGCCGCAATACTCACGGAAGTCAGTTCTATGAGGTACACGTTCAGCGGCTGTGCGCCTTCCTCCTGTACCGCGATGCGCTCTATGTGAACAATTTGACGTTGCAGAGACTCTGCCGTGATGCCCATAGCGGCACATGTCTGAGGCATCCTGGTATTTGTACGATAGCCTAGATAAGCAAAAAGCGAGATAACGCTGTCTCTATTGGCAAGTACTTGGATATCTCTACTCGTCAAGTCTTTATCTGTGCCAATCATGATTCATTTCCCTAGTGATTACTATCTTTTTCTCTGCCTCTTTCTGCCACGTCGGGCTTCGTCATACGCTGTGGCAAACTTCCGCAAGATAGTCTCTTAATTACAAGTATCAATTGCTCCACTAAGAATATCAACATCGCAATGTTACAACTTGCGCCATAAGTGGTCAAGACTTGCGGTTTAGAAGTGTTCAGACAGTAACATTTTAGCGTTTTGTTCAATGCCTTTGGCTCGATGTGGGCTCACTTGCACCATTCCCTTAGCTACGCGACGAATAGGTTTGAAATACGCTACCTTTTCTTTCACTAAATTAAGGTGTCGAAATACTGATCAGGGAGTTGGTATGGATTCGAAAAACAGACTACCTAACTGGCTGATCAAAGCGCCGCCAAAATTATTGATTTTCTAAAGCGAACACAGTGAGCCGGTCCTTCCACTATTTACTTGACAACAAATATATGGGGGGGTATGCTGCTCGCACAGGAATTGTCTCATTAACTTTATGATCCTTCGCTACTGATGATTATGACCAGAATACGACATATTAGCGAGGGTCATTCGCAAATTTGAAAAAGGAGGGGGAAGAATGAAACTGAAAATATGGTTACAGGAAAGCGTGTATGAGAACGAGATGGGCGCCGATTCGGCAGTGATCAATGATGGTGTAATGAGGCTACTGACGAAAGTAAAGAGACCAGATACAGTGATCTCTCGGCATTTCGCAGAAAAAGGAAACGAAACCCCTGAATCTCTAAACTTTCCTTGGCCGCTAAACTGGGCGTGTCTGCAGATGCTGAGAGAACCAGCTATTATAAAGGGCGCGATCAGAGCCGAGCAGGAAGGATTTGACGCTGTGGTTATTAACTGTGGACTTGACCCAGGTCTACACCAAGCTCGTAGCATGGTGAATATTCCGGTAACCAGCGTCACCGAATCGGGACTACTGCTCGCACAATTGCTGGGCAGAAAGCTAGCCCTGGTCGCACCGTCCGAAACCATTGTGGCGGCGCTTGAGGAGAAGCTTCTTTTCCTTGGGTTCGACAAACGAGCTATCAAACACAGACCGGTTAGACATTTTGACATGATATTTGGCCTGGCAGATGCTTTTCGTGGTAAACCCGAAAGGCTTATCGAAGATTTCGAGAAGACGGCTATGGAATTAATCCGGGACGGCGCCGATGTGCTTTCCTTTGGCTGCGGCTGGCTTGGCCCTGCCTTTTCATTGAATGGTTATAACGAAGTACGTGGCGCCAGTGTCCCTATTGTTGACAGTACCGCTGCCGCCTTTAAGCTGGCAGAAACCCTAGCTGAACTTCACAAAAGCATAGGTCTTAAGAAGAGCGACCTCCCAAATAGCTTCTATGAGAGGCCGCCGAAAGAAGTATGGCATGAAGCATGCAGGAATTTTATGAAAGTTTTGACGTAACCCCCCTAAAGGATAAGGATTTCTTTTAATCCCAGCGCAGGAATATTAACGAAGGGCGTCAAGCGAAATAGAGCCAGTTAGTAAACACTTTTAGGAGGTTGAAAATGGCAAAGCTGAAGGGAACCGCACTAGTGGGTAAGGCATTAAGAAACGAGGGGGTCAAAGCTATATTTACCCTATCAGGTGGAGTGCTGAGTGGTATTTATGACACATGCCTGGATGATGGTATAGAGCTTGTCGACATGAGGCATGAACAAGCTGTGGCAAATGCGGCGACAGGTTACGCAGTAGCTACTGGAGAACCTGCTGTGGCCATGGTTACAGCAGGGCCAGGTGTGGTCAATATGGCGTCCGGAATAGCAGCTGCATGGCACGTTGGTGCTCCTGTCATCGGTATTGCGGACCGAACACCACATGTCTTCGAGGGCATGGGAGTTTATCAGGAGTTCGATCCCAGAGAGATATATCGTCCCATCACTAAGTGGAGGGGGTACTGCACAATTACACGAAGGATACCAGAATACATTGCTACAGCTTTTCGACACGCTACCACTGGGCGAAAGGGGCCTGTTTTTCTGGAATTTCCATTTGAAACACTTCTTCAGGAAGTTGATGAAAAGGTCGCATCTATCCTGCCCCCGAATAAGTACAGGACTAGCGCGCGTCCTTGTGCCGAGGCCCCATTGGTGCGTACCGCTGTCAAATGGTTGGCGAACGCGGAAAAGCCTGGGATTCTAGTTGGGACCGGAGTCATCTGGTCAGGCGCATCGAAAGAACTGATGGAGTTCGCTGAGCTTCTCAACATCCCCGTATGTTACGCAGTAGGAGGAAAGGGCGCTATTCCGGATGACCATCCACTTTGCGGTGGCATAGTAGGTTTCAGTTTTGGAAGCATAGCGGGAGCTGATGTGCTCCTAGCGATTGGGGTTAGATTTGAGGAGTTGGCTGGGTACGGAACTGGCGATTTTTACGCACCGGATGTAAAGGTTATCTCGGTAGATGTTGAACCGTCGGAGATCGGAAGGAACAGACCAATCGATCTAGGCATATGGGGAGATGCCAAAGCTGTACTGACTCAGCTAATCGAAGAGGCACGAGAAGCACAAGTCAGTTCTTCGAAAAAGCGCAAGCAAAGAAAGTGGCTGGAACACGTAAGGGAAGTCTCCAAGTCTATCCGAGATATACTATACTCAGATATATCAAGCTCAAATAAACCCATTCATCCCGCCAGACTCGGTAAGGAAGTGTGTGAGTTCTTGGGTAAGGATTCGTGCCTAATCATGGATGGAGCAGAGATACAGAGCTACGTTACTCCTCTCTATTGTGCTGGCTTTCCAGGTAGTCATATGCTAGCTCTAGGTGGATCGCTTGGACATCTGGGGGCAGGCATCCCTTTTGCAATAGGAGTGAAGACTGCTAAGCCAAACAAGAGGGTATGCGTTGTTACAGGAGATGGGTCTTTCTTGTTCCATGGTAGCGAGATCGATACTGCGGTGAGACACGAGAAGCAAATCGTTGTTGTTATAGGCAATGACTGCCAGTGGGGCTTTGTTAGACATGATCAGCAGCTCAACATGCATTGTGATGTTTGCTCCAAATTGAACGATAACGCAAGGTATGATAAGTA
>Ga0315289_10002435_pt1 | contig 28465 bp, 34 predicted proteins | sample YL17G11_40_MG_FD_203452 | JGI IMG/M metagenome (GOLD analysis project Ga0315289, IMG submission 203452) | Sediment microbial communities from Yellowstone Lake, YNP, Wyoming, USA - YL17G11_40 | ecosystem: Environmental > Aquatic > Freshwater > Lake > Sediment | place: USA: Wyoming | collected... | reverse complement strand
TTTAAGTACACAAAACAGTATGGTAGAATACGATAATAAGATAAACGAGCTTCAGCAGCAGATTTCTGAAAATGCACACATCGATATCAATTTGTTAAGTCAGGAATTGGATGCTCTTACTAGAACTCTGGAAGACCTTACAATTAAGCAAGGAAGACTACTAAAATTTGAAGAGGATGCGGAATCTCATAAAATTGTTCTGAGTAATAAGAAAAACAAACTTAAAAATATACAAGAAAATCTATATTATTTAGAGGTACTGGGCGAGGCATTCAAGGACATTCCTGCCGAACTCTTCAAAGAATCTGTAATTGATGTAGAAAACTATGCAAATGAGATTATACGATCAATATATCATAAATTCAAGATTAAGATATATGAAGATGAGGCAAAGAAAAATCGTCCTCTTATGATTGCGTTTGAGGTTGATGGAAAATACAGAAATTATAAACTTTTGAGCGGCGGCCAGCAAAGTATTTGTGCAATAGGGCTTCGAATGGGATTTAACAGGATTTTATCCCAACGGTCACGGATTTCTCTTAATTTTCTGATACTCGATGAGATTTTTGGCTCCTTGGATAAATTCAACAGGGAAGAAGTTCTTCGCATGCTTAACGGCCTCACTAAATTCTTCCCTCAGATTTTGGTTATAACCCATACTGAGGAAGATCACATATTTCCTAATCTGATAAAAGTCAGAATGGATAATATGGGGGCTAGTTCTATCATATGAATTTATATAAAATGAAATTAGATAAATGAGTTTAGGAGATTCAAAATGCTATTAGAAAAAGTATATGATGATTTTGTCAGGCATACTGGTTTGATTGATTCTGTTTATAAAACAGTATTTATCAATATCTCAAACATTCTTATTAAGGTTCAATCCATATCATGGAATTACTTAAAGTATTCGACTGATGCAGATACAACAACTTATAATTTTGAAGAATTGGCGAAAGTTCCTCGGTATGTTGTGGAGTTGCTTCAAAACGTATTTCGGAATTATTACACTCTTCCTGCAACTGCTACTATTGAAATTGGTATTTCGATTGATAATATTTCTTACAAGATAATAAATTCTGAGGAAGGTACGAAAGTACCTTCTGAAATAGATTTTATTGATAAATATGAATTATATGACATGTTCATTTTAGATAAACCTGTATTTGATCTATTTGGTTCCTTCGATGGGGAGTTCAAATTTACTCGTGCATTTCAAACTAATGTTAAAGATGTATTTCTTCCTCTAAAGAAGAAGTTTGAGAAATCAGATATATCAGCTTTTGTTATTGATAATGATGTGTCAAAGGGTACGATAGCAGATGCACAATTGAATGTCGCTACTCTTCAGAATAAGATACAGGAAATACTTTCTGAACTTGAAACACAACGAAATAAAACTTCAATTCTTATTGATTCTCGTAATAAGATATTTACCGGGGTTAATTCTCGCGAAGCTTTGATGTTGGATAAAGAGAAGTATTCAATTGAGTACTCTACGCTCAAAAAAACTAAAGAAGGTTATGATGAAAAGAGTGATAAGCTAAAAGCTGTTCTTGCTGACATTGATGCTGAATTTAGTGATTTGGAATCAAGGGGTTCTACCGAAGAGCTTACTAATTTTCTTATACGAAAGAAAACAATGTTTGAAAAGGAATTGGCTTCTGTTGAATCTTCTATACAGGATTTCGATGCATTCCTTAATGATCTTGCTACAAAGGTTCAGGATATTACATCAATACTTGCTCGTGTTGAATCATACACTACTAATGATATTGAGTCTCTTGATGCACAGGTAAAGGCTGCAAATGCTCGTCAGGATGATCTTTATGGTATTCTTGTAGGACTTGAGACTGAACTTAAACATCAAAAGAAAACTGCTGAAGACCTTTCATTTAAAAATGAAAAAGCTCACTCATATGGGGATATTACTATACAGAACATAGAGAACAGCGCGATTGTAAGTCACTTAGCTGCACCACTAAATCCTTCATCTGTTATTACTGTACTCAATTATCTTCGTTATTATTTTGCATATTATTCAACTCAGATTGCAAATGATTTGCTTATAGCTAATCCTAGTCTGGATGCACCTATTGCACAGGCTGTTGCTGTTAAATTGTTTTTAGTTCGTTGTTTTGGTCTGTATTTCAATCAAATGTTTTCTGCGGTAGATTTTTCTGATAATAGAATAGCTAAAGTATTATCGATTATGAAGGACTAAAATGTTACCATTATTTGAAAAGCTATTTGTTTCTCAGAATAAGAAAGCTTCTAAAACATTTGATGATGCCAAAAAGATGACTATAATACAAAATGAAATTGCAGAACGAAGAAAGGAGCTTGATGATATTGAATATGGGATGCTCCTTGAAAAGAAGGATGAGGTATTTATTTCTTTGAAGGACTTTCTTGATTTAATAGAGCTTGAAGATTTGTCGATGGATATCATTCTAAAAAAATGCAAACACATATCTGAGATTGATACCAAGACTTCTATTGTTGAGATGTATTCAATTGTTGAAAATAATCATATAGTGCTATGTCCTGACGCAAAGAAATGTGAGACACATAAATCGAGTTTAATGAATAAGATAAGAATTGCTACTATTCGGGGAGGGCGTGAATGAGTAATGGTAATGCTGTTGTTCTTGATGCTTTAGAGACTTCCTTTGGCAAATATGTTAAGAAGAGCAGGATTTGTCCTATATGTATTAGGAACGATCACATGGAGATAAATCAACTTCGTGCGAGAGAGCATTTATCATATCATGACATAGCTTCACAAAAACAAGTTACCATAGACGCGCTTAATATTCACTTCAAGAGTCACTTTATAATATCTAAAAACAATCAACAATTAATAGACCTACGAGAGAATTCCAGCCAAGAATCTAATGAGATCATTCAGAGAATATTAGAGGGTGAGGTTGATTTCTTTGGTGGGGCACAGAGTGTTCTTCAGTCAAAAATACAGAGACTTAGTCCCATACAGAGTCGTATTAACTATCTTGCAGATCAACAGGAAATTGATAATCTTGATGATGTTGAAAAGCAGGAATACATATTATTGAATAAGCTCGCTGAAAATATTGAGAATTCAATAATGGAGATTCATACACAAATTGATAAGAAGGTATTTCCTTCAAACAAAGAAGAGATTGCAAAGGCGACTCTTTCATACAAACTCAGTGTTCTCAGTAAATTTGTTGATGATATAGTTGTTACACTTATTGAATTTGAAAAGAACCCACAATATACAGACTTGGTTCATGATATACGTAGGGCTTTATCACAAAGAGTATCTGCTCTTGAGACATTAATACTTAGATCAGGTGGTGAGATACGAGCGATAGATATAACAGTCGGAGGTACTGAATAATACATTTTAAACTTATATAGTTCAGGGAGAAATAATAATGGCGATACAAGAAGGAACTCCGTTTAAACAACACCTATCTCAACAAGTATGGATGGAAAACTACAAATGGGAGACTGATGAAACAGTATGGGATACGTTTAGACGTGTCGCGAGATTTGTTGCATCGGTGGAGAAAGATAAAAAACAATGGGAGGAGAAGTACTATAAACTTTTATCTGAGTTTAAATACATTCCGGGGGGTAGAATAATATCTAATGCCGGTACTGGCCTAAAAAAGACAACATTAATTAATTGTTACGTTTCCGGTTTTAGAGGAGAGAGGCAGGACAGTGTTGAGTCTATTTATCAGGAATTAGGAAGACAGGCTTGTATACTTGCATCAGAGGGAGGATATGGGTGTAACTTTGATGTTCTTCGACCAAAAGGTTCTTTTGTAAATGGAATTGGTGTAGAGACATCAGGTGTACTTCATTTTATGAATATATGGGACACCTCCTCAGATACTTTGACAAAGGGTAGTGGTAGACCGAAAAAGGATGGCAAGGGTAAGAATAAAATACGGAAGGGGGCAATGATGGGAATGCTTTCATCATGGCATCCTGCTATCGAGGAATTTATTATAGCAAAGCAACAACCGGGGATGCTTACAAAATTTAATCTTACTGTGCTTGCGACAGATGATTTTATTGATGCTGTAAAAAAACATACTAAATGGCAATTGAAATTTCCTGATACTACTTTCGAAAAGTACGATTTAGAGTGGGATGGCGATATTGCAAAATGGGAAGGGAAGGGATATCCTATTAATGTTTGGAAAGAATATGTGGATGCAAACGAATTATGGGATTTGATTATAGAATCTACATACAAAAGAAATGAGCCGGGGATTGCGTTTATTGATCGAGTTAATGAACTAAATAATCTTTATTATGCTGAGAAAATAACCGCCAGTAATCCTTGCGTTACAGGAGATACTTTGATTGAAACTACTGAAGGTAGAATATCTATAAAAGAAATGGCTGAATCTTTTTCTAAAACTAATAAGACTTATGATGTTTATTCTGTTAATATGAAAACAGGTAAGTTGGAGATAAAGCCAACTGTTACGATTTTTAAAACTAAAACAGTTAATACAATTATAAAAATAACATTATCTAACGATACTATTTTAAAATGCACAGAGGAGCATAAAATCTATAATAAAAGAGATAGGAATAAATATGCTGTATCTGAAATAAAGGAATGGTTTGATAATACTAGTCAATCTTCTCAATCTAAATTTAGAAAATATATTCCTATTATGTTTCAAAGAATAAAGGCAAGTGAAAAATATTTGAGGGTTAAGGTGGGCACTCAAAGAAATTATGTTAGAGAGCATAGATTTATATCTGCATATTATTTTGGAAAGTTAATTTCGGATGAATATAATGTGCATCACATCAATGGGGATACCTTTAATAATTCTTATTCTAATTTGGAAATTATTCCACATGGAGAGCATTCTAAATTAACTAATAAAGGGCATCGTGATTGGTCAGATCGATCTAATAATGGGAGATTTAAAAATAAACGTTTTAAAGTTAAAAAAGTCTCTATTTCTGCTCCAGAAGAAATACTTACAAGAAATAATGAACGTAATGTTTATTTTTCAAATATAGAAATATTGAATGAAACTTGGGATGTCTATGATATGACTGTATTGGATAATCACAATTACATTGCAAATGGAATTTGTATCTCCAATTGCGGTGAGCAATATTTGCCAATAAAAGGAAGCTGCAATCTTGGAGCAATTAATCTTACACAATATATCTCTGAGAAGAGGGGTGATTTTGATTTTGAATCTTTGAAGGAAGACATGCCTACAATTGTTAGATTTCAGGATAGTATAATTGATCTTACAAATTATCCATTAAATGAACAATTAGAAGAAGCAAAAGAGAAAAGGCGTTGTGGGATTGGTTATATGGGATATGGTTCGGCTTTATATTTATTAAAACAGGCGTACGGAAATGAAGCTACTCTTAAATTGACTACAAAACTTATTAAGTTTATTACTAATCAAATTTATCAAGCATCGTCTGATCTTGCAGAGGAAAAGGGAAGTTTTCCTGCTTTTGATTGTGAGAATTATCTTAAATCAAAGTTTGTCAAACAAGCGTTAACCGAATCGACTATAGAAAAGATTAGACAACAAGGAATTAGAAATAGTCATCTTACAACTGTAGCTCCAACAGGTAATACAGGGTTGTTCGCCAATAATTGTTCAGGGGGTCTTGAGCCTGTTGTGTCCGCTATATTTACTCGTACAGTTACTGAGTCAAATCCTCCTGTTGATCTTATTCTGCCTATAAATATTGATTGGGATTTGCATATTTATGAAGTGGAGAATGGATGGAGTTGGACAATGGAGGGAGATGAGTGGATTCTCAAAAAGGAATATGATAGATTTGCTTTTGCTGCTACTCAAGAAGAAGTAGATAAAGTATCTGAAGGCAAAGAGAAGAGATACATTGTGTATAAGATTGATAGAAACAGGGGACTCACCCGTGAAGAAGAAGTATATGATTATGCTACTCTATTGATGGGTGCTGATTTCGATGAAAAGGCTGAATATGCTAAGAATATATTTAATCTCAAAGTGGAAGAGCATATTGAAACAATGAAGGTATTTGCTCGATATATAGACTCATCTATTTCAAAAACAATTAATGTTCCTAATAATTATTCATATGAAGAATTTAAAGATGTTTATATGAAAGCATATGATTCGGGGTACATTAAGGGAGTTACTACTTACAGGGAGGGAACGATGGCAAGTGTTCTTTCTGTAAAAAGTTCAGAGGATAAGTTTGATTGTTCTGCTCAAGAAACACCAGAAAGACCTACATCGCTTCCTTGTCAGATTCATCGTATAACAGTTAAGGGGGAGAAGTGGCTTGTGTTTGTAGGATTGAAAGAAGGTTATCCGTTTGAGGTATTTGCGGGTAAGGTTGATTTAGTTGACATACCTTCTTCTATCACTGAGGGTAGTATAATAAAAACCAAGAGCAAAGTGTATCAGCTAGAGCACGGTGGAGAGATTCTTATAAAGGATATTGGTAAGATATTTGATTCGGCTGCTGAAGAATCTATTACAAGATTGATATCATTGCATTTGAAGCGCAGAACACCCATATATGATCTTATAGAGCAACTAGGTAAATCATATGGAACTATAATTGATTTTAATAAATCAGTGACGCGGGCACTTAAAAAGTATATGAAGGATAGAGAGTCTAATGAGAAGTGTCCCACATGCGGAGCCAATCTTGTATTTCAGGAAGGTTGTCTCTCTTGTAAGAGTTGTGGAATGTCGAAATGTGGATAGGATTATAATTTAGTGTAAAGGAGTAACAATATGGAATGTGTAATATTGACAGGAACAAGTGCTGCTGACCTTCAAACCAATATTAATACTTGGCTGTCCTCTCAGGAATTTGATGTATCAATTAAGTTTGTTTCTATGTCTGAGGGAACAATAGGGGCTGCTGTGATGAAGGCTATTATATTTTATGAAGGTGCTACTCGATTAGTATAACTTTAAGGAGTATTTGGTATGGTTATTGAACAAGAAGAGCAAGATATTACTAAGTCAATGATGGATGGAACCTTATCAATGGATATTGTCCTTGATCGAGATGCAACTCTTCCTAGCTATGCTCATGAACATGATGCTGGTATGGATTTGGTTGCAAGTATGGATGCTACTCTTACTGCATTTACTCCTCAAGCCGTCTCAACAGGAATAAAAATAGCTATTCCTGTGGGATATGAGGGTCAGGTTCGTCCTCGTAGTGGTTTGTCTTTAAAGGGAGTTACTGTGTATAATGCGCCCGGAACAATTGACAGTTTTTTTAGGGGGGAAGTTAAAGTAATTATTATGTACATACCGCGTTCTCAATATGAATCAACTTATGAAATTAAGAAGGGAGATCGCATTGCTCAATTGGTTATTTCTAAATGTGAAAGGATTATGTTAAACCTTGTTTCGTCTTTGGATGAAACTGAACGTGGAGAGAACGGTTTTGGTTCCAGCGGAGTATAGGGGGTATTATGGATTTTATCTTGGATTTGACTAGTTTAAAAACTGACAGGGTTCTTGTTGTTGGAGAACTTCTTGGTGATTATGATCGACTTATTAATATGCTTTATCAGCAGAAATTTACTCATAAGGATACTCTTATATTTACAGGGAATTTTATTAATGCAGAAACAGCGGTTGAACCTGTTAATAGTAGTTTAATGAATGCTGTGACTTTTATACGGAATACAGTAAATACCTATTCTGTTAAAGGAAAGAATGAGTTTTCATTTCTCAGAAAGATACAGGATTCGGGTGATCCTCAATGGTTGGAAAGTATTCCTAAAAGGAATGAAATCGTTAAATTTATTGAGGAGCTACCCTTAATAATAAAGATTTCGGACTATATTTATGTAGTGAATGCGGGAGTTCAGCCCAATAAATCGCTTACTGAGCAAGACCCTGAAGTGTTTTACTCGATAGGTGAGTATGATCCTGACAGCAGATTTTATCAATTTGAGAATCCCTCTCAAAAATCTTGGTATGAGTTTGAATCATTTGATAGAGGGAATCTTCTTAAATTCTGTTTTGGTGGAAAGGATTTGAATATAGTTGAAGTTCCCGCAGGGTTTTGTCTTGGTAGAACCGAAGGCAAACAATTAAAAACTGCAATATTTAGGAAGAATTATGATAATCCTATCATAGTGCAATCATAGGAGAAATGCAATGATGAAACAAATTCACCGCCACTCGATGCAAGATGATGATTATATCATCGATTTATATCAACTGATCAAAAGGGGTTCTGACGATTCTACCATCTCAGATTGGGTGGCATCGAGAGGACTTCGTCATTCAAATCAGATATTGAAACGTACTTTTAAGTACGCTGGACGTGAAGATTTGATTGAATATCTTATCAAAGAAGAAGATATTGCTATTGGTGATACAGTTCGTTCACGATATACTGGGAGATTTGCTAAAGTTATTGGAATTCATAAGGATGGAGATACGATTGAAGTATCTTGGGAAACAGGTGGACGACAACTTCTTGGTAAAGAGTCTGTATACAAAATGAAGGAAAAGTATATTGATAGTACAAAAGAAATCAGCAAAGTGAAATCAGTTTACGACAATTATGGTGATATTGAGGGATAATGTATAGCCAAGAAGTTCATGACATTATTGAGCGTTTGAAAGAACGTGTTAAAGATGCCTCTCTTTCTGATGATCTTCACATGCTTTCTCTTTACTCAGAGCAGAGATCAAATGCGCTCTATGAATTAGAGCATCAAAATAACTCAGCCAAGGCTAATATTCAATCTCTTGTGAATAACTTGGATTCTGTTGAATCTGCCCTTGATAATCTTGAGATGAGCAATAAAACTCTCAAGGGTCTACTCTTACAAGCAGTTAGTGCAACAGGAAAGAAACGATCCAGTTCAGATGATGATGAGGATTGATATATATGCAAGATAGGTTCGGTGCTTTTTCTGCCAAAGACATGGCAAATTATATATCAAACATTTATCATAAGGTTACTCATGGCCTTGGTCTCTCATGGGATGAGCAAGATTTTCTTATTGATTTGCCAGATGATTTGCTTGAAGATGTAGACGAACTTAAACAATTTCAACGGCCTCTTGAAAAAGAACCAGTAGTTCCACGAGCGCAGAGAGTTGAAAAAAAGGAACCTACTCAAAAGAAATTAACTCAGGAAGAAGTTGACCAGCTAATGGCGGCATCTCCTGAAATGACTGTATTAAATACTTTCTTTCCTTCGGTATTTGATAGAGATGTTTTCTTTTCCGAACCAAACCCAGTTCACATAGATGCTAGTATAAATACCTTTATATATCTGCGTGATCTTGGATATACAACAGGTGTATGGGAACTTGGCCCTGAATACAAGAGAGAGAAATGTCATCCTGTGCGTGAGGTTAGTGGAAATACCCCTATTTGTGAATTTTTAGATGGTTCTCCGCTTCTTATAAATGATATAATTCAGAATGCCCAAGCTTTCGCTGATAAACATAGTTTTATGCCAGCAAAGGCTATTATTGCTTTGAGTCATCCAAATTGTAGATGCCATGTTGTATGTTATCCTCCTGTTTCTCCTGAAGGGATACCTGATGCTGCACCGGGACTTCCCACGTTTGGTGATCCTGAAGAGATACTTCATTATAAACAACAGATATTTCCTAAGTTGCAGATATTTCCAGTTGATCGCTGGACAGTTCTATCACCTATAATCTATGAACAGATTACCAATGCTGATGCTAAAGTATTAGATGAGGATGCTGTCTTACAGGCAACTCCTTATTATAAATCAAGAAAGCATTACAAGAAGCAATATAAATCATCTTCTTTTGAGGAAGAGCGATTGAAATATGCTGAGTCAGCTTGGGTGGACGATATTCAACCTATCAAAACATCTCATAGTTATTTATTCAAATCGAGTCTTGGCCCTATCCGGCCTGTACCTAGTAACTATGTTGGATTTCAACTAAGTGTGACTGATGATTACGCCATGGTTTTTCTTGGCAATCTGTCCAGAACAATTATAGCTCCAAGAAACTGTATTGAAGTTATCAATCTACGACCAGTTCCTCCTTCTGAATTAGATGCTAACACTTTTATTAGAATAGATGATTCATATGGCTTGACTATTCAAGTACTTGAGGATGGATCGGCTCTATGCTACTTACCTGACTTTGATGAAATGTTAACTGTACATCCTGAATCTGTATTTAAAGCATCATAAAATTAGATAAAAGTTAATTTTATTCCAAAAAACGAAAAAACGATTGACATATTTATTATGTCACACTATCTGTTTAATAAACTGTGGGGGTTTTCGGTGCGATATAAGTTAAGTGATGAGAGGCGTAGTGTACCTGTGCCTATTTCTCTTAGACCAATGCATTTAGAAATGCTTAAAGAGCTTGAGCAAGATAAACGAGCAAATCGATCCTCCATCATACAAAGTCTCATAGAGAAAGAATACAAATTGTATATCAACGGCATTGTTGAAAAAGGGGATGTTATATGACAGAGCAAGTTGAAAGTATAGTTAGTGTTAGCGTTAAAGAATATAACGAGAACACAGAATACAGTGCTTATACGTCAAAAACTGTTACCTTTGATCCGTCCTGTCTTACCCTTGAAAACGTACATGACATTCAAACAATCATGAATGAAATAAATACACTTTCTTATAAATTATATTACTACGGTTCTCTGTGTGATATGCAAGCAAGGGTATTTCAAGAAATAGAGGATGAATTTAGTAAATGGTTAGCTCAAAAGTATTATGTAGAGAGCATTGATGATAAACAATTCAAAACTGAGAAATCAAAAGAAAGACATATTTATATGACTTATATGATCGAATACCAAAAATATGAAAAAGCAATATCAGATGAAAAGTACAAACTCTCTTTGTTACAAAGAGTAGTAAAAAGTCTTGAGAACTTTGGCTACAAGCTACATGATCTTAAGGACTACAACATGACCATCGGGAGAAACTCCTGATACTCTAAAGTTTGAATATTTTAACCCATTGTGGTTATTATAGAAAGTCCCATAGTGGACATATATTATTGTTCGTAATGAACATCTAAAAACAACAAGGAGTAAAGTTATGACAGATCAACAAGATCGATTTGCTGACGAAGCTGCGAGTATTAATGACAATTCCGGTGGAGAAAAGGAATATCCTGCCGAAGTTAAAACCCCTTCTGGAACCTCAAACGTAATCCGATTACTGGATGGATCAAACGCATTTAGAACTTACTGGCTCAGTTGGTTTATGTGTGACGACGACCAAATTCGTCCTTTTATTGTTGAGAATGATACACAAGGTAAAGGAACACTTTCTCGGATGTTGGGAGATCAATCTGACTTTTTTAGGGGTGGTTATTTAGAATCTAGAAAAGGTCAGTTTGGTAAAGTGTTTGTACATCAACAAAAAGACCCTGAGTTGTTCAAAAGAGTAACTGAGTATTGGAATCCTAATTTCAATAAGCCGGGAACTTGCAGACCAAAGAAAGAATATGTATATAATGCAATCCATAGAAATCCTGAAACAGTAGAGGGAAGAACCTTCAACTGGTGTGCTGAGAATAAGCGTACCAAACTTGTTAAATTTGGTCAACGTGCATTCAAGGCATTGAAAATTGTACGTGATAATAGTGGTGAATTTACTACATACGATATAATTATTAGTAAACAGGGAACTGGATCAGATACATTCTTTTCTGCGATGAAGGGTGACATAGGAACTCAGTATAACGTGGTTGGGCCACTTACAGATATTGAAAATCAATTTGAAAGATATGATCTTGATTATATTACTTCTTTAGCCAGCGCAAATTATGTATTGAAGAATTTAAGAAACCACATTGAACGTATTGGTGCTGTGATGGGAGAGGGTTGGGTAGCTGAACTTGAGAAGCAACAGGCTATAGAACAAGCAGCGTATGAAGCGGCAAAGAGTGGGCAAGTGGATCAAAAAACACCACCAATTGTAACATCGCCCCCTATGCAGCCTCAAGTACAACAAGGCACTTTGGAGTTCGCAGCAGCTACTCCGCCGCCGACACGACAGCCTATAGCAAGAACTCCTGTAGCTGTGACAGCATCTACAGTAAATCTTGTTGATTGTGGTCATTGTCATTCAAAGATACCTGAGGGATTAATGACATGCCCTCGTTGTAATGGTGTTCTTTTGTCGGATTGTGATATCTGTCACAAACCTTTTAGTGTGTTTGCTTCACAGTGTCCTGCGTGTGGCCAAACTTATAAGACAGCATAGTTCGTTTCTTGGAATTGATCCTTCTCTTACTGGGAGCGGACTTGTTTTAATTGATGAAAGTTACAACGTCCTAGAAATGATAAAACTCTTTACTCCCGCAATGGGAGTAGAGAGGCTTTTTCACTTACAAAATAAGCTCCTTGAAGTATTGAATCGATGTACTACTATACGACAAATATGTATAGAGGGGCCAGCTTTGCGTGAAACTGGAAGGATATTTGATTTAGGTCAATGGGCTGGCATACTTTATCTGGAATTATATAAGCAGGGATTAGATTTTACTATTGTTGCCCCATTGCAATTAAAGAAATATGTTTCTGCAATAGGAAAGAATCAAGGCAAACAGGTTGTTATACTCGATGTCTTTAAGAACTTTGGGGAAGAGATTAGAGATAATGATTTAGCAGATGCATATGTTTTAGCAAGGATAGCTCATGATTTTTATGGGCTGTGTAATAATTCAAAACCAAAAGATATAAAGAAGTACCAGCTAGAAGTTCTCAACAAACTATTTGAAGCCAAGAAAGAAAAGAGTGGGACGCTGTTATGACTCCTTCAACTAAAAATGTGTTTTGCAGTTTATGCAAGTTACATGAGAAAGCAATCCATCCGATGATCCTTGGAAGAGGTAATCCCTCTGCCTCTATATTAGTATGTGGAGAAGCACCCGGAAAAAACGAGGATGAACAGGGTCAAGTATTTATAGGTAAGTCGGGGCAGCTTCTTCAGAATAAGGTAGAACTGGTGGGTCTTGACTGCTTTGTCTCTAATGCGGTATTATGTCGTCCTACTGATAAAGCTGGCAAGAATGAAACACCTACACCAAATCAAATAGCATGTTGCTTTCCAACAACAATTGATCTTATACTTACTATGAAACCTAAAGTTGTTGTGACTCTAGGTGCTATCGCTATGCAGCAACTACTCGGATTTACTCTTAATATGGAGATATCGAGAGGAAAGCAATTCTATCACAATGAATTAGATGTGATTATTATACCCACCTATCATCCGGCATATCTCCTTAGAAATAATGATACAAAGTTTATTCAGGAATTTACTAACGATCTTGCATTAGCAAAGACAGTTTCAAACAAACCAAGGTCTCGCAGGATACCCTCTATACCTGTGTCATATAAAGATAGATTCGACATCGAAAGATATCTGAACGAACTTAAACAATCCGAAGCCTTTGTTGTTGACTTGGAAACTACAGGTCTTGATACAAAAAGACACAGGATAACTGATATATCTTTTTGTAATAGTGCAGGTAAGGGTATCCATATTGAGTGGAAATATATTGCTGATAAGCCCGACATTCTGGCACTCCTTCAGGAAGTGTTTGAATCTCCCGCAGAGAAGGTATTTCATAATGCTAGTTTTGATATTCAATTTCTACGATCTGTTGGATTCAATATTACTGGTAAGATATTTGATACGATGCTTGCTTATCATACTATGACTATGAGTTATGAAGGTGGTAAGTCAGCTTCATTATATAGATTAAAGACTATGGCTTGGTTTATGACTCAAGAAGGTGGTTATGAGGAAGTGCTGGAAGAATTTGGAGGAATTGTTGGTATTCAAGAAGAAGAGAAAACTATAGATGAGTCAGAAGAGGAAGAAGAAGACGGTGTTAAGAAAAAGGGTGAGAAGGTTCAACAAAAGATCAAGAGAAAGATCAAGAAGAATATAAATTCTGGAAAAGATACATTGTTTGATGATTTTGAGACAGCGGCGGCTTTAGGGTATGATTCTGAGTATAATACAAGGCTTGTCTATTGCTATAATTATATAGAAAATAAAAAGAAGGAAAGACTCAAAGCTCTTAATTTAGGGCCAAAGGCTTTCTATTCGGCAATGGATTCTGATGTTACTTTTAGAATATACAAATATTTAAAACAGACTATTGATACTATGTATAGCTATCCTTTTTATAATATTACCATGCCTCTCTGTAAGACACTCATTAGAATTCATGAGAACGGTGTTCTAGTTGATCTACCTTATATAGACAAAATGATTGAAGAAAATATGGCTACGATTGAGCAGGTTAAAAAGGATTTTTATAAGGAAGCAAAGGTTGATGAGAATTTTAACATACATTCAACTAAAGACCTACGTGAGTTTATGTATGGGAAACTTAAACTCCATGCTGATCCTAAATATATGACTGCAAAAAGTGGATTACCCTCTACTGATGAAAAGACTATAACTTTCTTTTCAGACAAAAAACCTATCCTCAAAAAGATATTGGAGTATAGAGGGTTAGCTAAACAAACTACAACATATTTTGAGAGTTATAAAAAACTTGCTGATAAAAATGGCAGAGTATATCCTAGCTATCTTCAAATTGGAACAGCTACAAATCGGCTTAGTAGTCTTCATCCGAACCTCCAAAATTTACCAAGGGATAATCGAGTACGTAATATAGTTATTGCTCCTCCTGAACATAAGATATGCATCGCCGATTTAAGTCAGATAGAAATTAGAATACTTGCGCTGGTCGCAGATGATACTAATATGATCAATGCCTTTAAATCGGGAATGGATTTTCATGCATATACTGCTTGTTTGATGTTTGATATACCAATAGATAAATTTGATAAGAACAATAATAAGGATCATGCAGACAAGAGAAACGGGGCCAAGGCTATAAATTTTGGAATTATTTATCAGATGCGGGCAGAATCACTTGCTGAATCTCTTAATATACCTCTAGGTAAGGCTCAAGCATTTATGAAACGGTTTTTTGATTCATATCCTAAGGTTTCTATGTGGATTTCATATATAAAGGCATTTGCAAGAGCAAACGGATATGTCGAAACTATTTATGGAAGGAGAAGATATCTGCCAAATATAAAAAGTAACGATGAATATACACGGGAAGGAGCAGAGCGTCAGGCAGTGAATACTTGCATTCAAAGTGCGGCTGGAGATGTGTGTTTTATTGGAATGATTCGTTTTCAGGAGTGGCTTAATATAAATAATAAAAAGTCACGTATCACAGGTACAGTACATGACAGTATTTTAGTTGAGACTCCTGATGATGAGGTTGAAGAGGTATCTATAATGCTCCCTAAAATAATGACTACAGATATACCTAAGATTACTATTGAGATCAAGGCTGATGTTGATATTCTTGATAAGTGGCACAAAGATTAAATAGTTTGGGAGGTGGGGAACCATGCTATCGATTTTGATTTACGTTATTGTTTTTTCTATTATTGCAGTACTTACATATTTCTATTACAGAGAGCGAGAGAAGCCTCTTCGTGATCAATTGGAAACAGGTAGTGTACTGGGTGTTTTGTTCATTGTTGGGTTGCTTACAGCAATAAACATTTATCAATACAAACCTCCGCTACAAAAGCCTAGAAAGATTCTTGGAAACTCTTCTAACATGGTTGAGCGCATACTGATTGATAAGTATCCTGATGAGAGGGTGCAGCTTACAATTGTTTCAGAGGCAGCCGATTCAACATATACAGTTGTAGTTACAAAGGATGATGTAAAAAAACTGATGATGGCTTTGAAGGAATAGGTACTTTATGCCATTTGAATTAACAATTATGCAAGCTGTATTCGTTTGGTTTGGGGCAGGAATACTTGGCGCGGGTATTCTTATGTTTGAGGCATGGTTTTCTGGAAGAACTATAACTGCTGGTGACTTATTAGTAGCTTTCTTAGCCATGCTTTTTGGAATTATATTACTTATCTTAGCATTGCTTGCTCTCTTTTTGGGATTTTGTTCTGATGGTGATCCAGTTATTATACGAGGTAAGAAAGATGTAAAAGATTAATTTAATGGAGGAAAGATATGATGTGTGTATTATTTATTCTGGCTATTTTATTTGGTGGATTTTATGTGTTTCAATATTGTGGTATATTTCCTAAACCACATTTTCATGATTGGGATATTTATGAAAAAGATATAGAGATTCATAAAAATAAAAGATACTCATACACGGTTACTAAGTGCTCTGTTTGCGGTAGCACGGCACTTGATATAATTAATGATGTAAAGTTATTAAGATAAGGAGTAAAAAATGGAACTTCCTGACATAGTCAACGAAATAAACAAGAAGAAGAAAGCAATTAAAATAACGACTTTATCTGAAGCCAAGGCATTTAAGTTAAAGAGATTCTTTTCAGGATCATTTGGTACTGATTATATTACTGGTGGTGGATTTGCATATCGAAGAATTCAATTACTCTTCGGAGCACGTTCGAGTGGTAAAAATGCCTTACTTAATCAAACTACCGCGTACTTGCAAAGACAATGTAAGAATTGTCATTCGATACTTCCTGAATTCTTTGATGGAATGCAAGCACAAGATAGGTGGGCATATGTACTTCACAATATTATGGGAATGGGAATTTGTAAATGTGAGAAGCCTCAACCAAAGAAAGTATTCATTCTTGATTTTGAACGTGCCCTTGCTATAGAAGAGACTCGATCAGTTAAGATTCTCCATATTACAAATTCAAAAACAGGTGAAGAGATAGATGAACTGGATTATAATGATGCACTTGCTCAAATAGAGGAAATTCGTGCAACACCTACAGGATTGTCGCCAGAACTAAAGGCTGAAGTTAAAAAGCATGAAGAGTTTTTAAAACTTTGTTCAATAAAGGAACAAACTATCAATCAGATAGCAATTACGGATTATCTTAAAAAGTGTGGTGTGAACATTGATGCTCTTCTTGTAGCTGACCCTGAGGATACCGAAGAGGGAATAGAACTAGTTCGTGATATGATTCGCTCTAAAGAAGTTGATGCTATTATTTGGGATTCACTTCAGGCAGCTATTCCTCGTTATGTTAAAGGGCGTGATGCAGATCAAGCAACAATGGGAGTTGAGGCTAAACAGAATGGTTTACTTATGCGCCATGTATGTAGTGCTTTTGCTGCTGCTGATCTTACTGACGAGTCTGAAGCGTATAAACCAGCGTTGTTTATAACTTCTCAAGTGAGAGCTAATTTATCAAGTATATCACATTTGCCAGACACTTATTCAGGAGGAAATGCAATTCAACATCATATATCTTTAGCTTTGGAAGTTAAACGAGAAAAGTTTCTTCAACAAGATGGAAGTGATGCTGAGTTTAAGGATGATTTTTATGGTCAACGGGTTCGCCTTCGTGCTGATAAAAACAAACTAAGTTCACCGGGAGACATGTATGAATATGAATATTATTTCAGGGAAGGAGATACTTTTCCTGTGGGCATTGATTCGGCTGGTGAAATTCTAAACTTGGGTGTTAAAGTTGGGATTATTGATAGGGCTGGCCCTTACTATAAGATTGGAGATCAATCATTTCAAGGAATGAAAGCTCTAAAAGAAGCATTTAGAGGGGATGCTAAATTCTCTCAAAAGATTTACATACAGTTAATGCAAAAACTATGATGAAGATTAAATTCTCCCGCAAGCGGGAAAATGATATAGCGGATGATACCGGCGGGAAACGCCACGCTCGTAGTGGCGGCCTGTGGTGGAAGAAAGGTGATGCCAGTAATATAGACTTTTTGTTTGAGGATAAGTTTACAGAAAAGGATTTCTATTCTGTAACGATGCTTACTATTCAGAAGATAGAAGGTGAAGCACTATCTGTTGGTAAGCTCCCAGTTCTTCGGGTAGGTTTTATATCTAAGTATGGTAATTCAGATTATGCAATACTTCGATGCAAGGATTGTACTTTTAACCCTGATGAATATAATAACATTCCTCTGGAGATATCAAATAAGAAGAGTATAAGGCTTTCATCTGATAGATTGAGAGGGCTTCATATTATTGGGGATAAATACGTAATGAGATTTTGGCTTATTGAAAAGGAATATATAATAATGATCTGGAAGACGTTTTTGGAATTAAAGGATAAGATAATAAAAGGAGAAACTCTATGAGCCGCTGTTCTATATGTGGAGGGAGTACTTGGATAATTCGTTTTAACCCTGAAACTAAGGAAGATACGGCATATCCTTGTGAGTGTCGATTAGAAAGAGATAAGCGTGATTCTATAAGAAGTAAATTAGTAAAGGCAGAAATACCCCCAAAATATTGGGAATATACATTAGACAACTATTTAACTCTGCCAATAGGAGGGTCGATTGTAACTAATGCAAATACTGTGAGTATACGGAAGTTACAAAGCTTTATAAATACTCCTAAAGACTTTTTAGATGATATTAATGTATTGTGGATATGGGGGAGGAATCCTAATGCGGGGCACACCTCTCTTGCAGTAATATTTGCAGTAGAGCTTTTAAAGAAAGGAAGTAAGGTCAGATTCATAAAGATGCAGGACTTAATATCTGCTTTTACTGACTTTGATGATAAGAAGGACTTCTTCAGGCAATTAGATTCATTTGATGTGTATTTAATTGATGATGCTTTTGATACAAGTAGATGTACCGCAGCAGGAGAATATTCAAGAATACATTTATATAATTGGATCAGTTCTGCTATTTCATATGATAAGCATTTTATTTGTACTTCCAAGGTAGACATACCTCAGATAGATAAACAATTTGAACAATCTAAGAATGTTCTGCTGAAATCAAGAATATCTTTAGAGTTTCAGGGAACAGTAAAGAAGGCAGGGGATGGCAAAACTACTAACGTATAAATGTGCTGATGTTATGTTTGATTTATATGATACAGAGAGAGTTCCTGTAATTAAATCAGATGTGAAATACTATCTGACACCGAAAAGATTAGATGAAGTGTGTGTGTGGTTGGATAGCTGTAATGATACAAAAATAACTACTATTGATCAGATGGAAATATTAATTGCGATAGGACTTATTGGGGAATACTAATGCTTGATGTTGAAACAATACTTACAAATCTTGGGATTGAGTATCAAGGCGGGGGTTCAAACAATTTCAAGATATTCTGTATAAATCCCAACCATAAAGAAAAGAAGCCATCAATGTATATACATAAAGACAATGGTCAAATTCATTGCTTTGGTTGTGATTATAGCGGCTCACTATTTACACTTTTGAGAATAAACAAAGGTATGTCTTGGGTTGAGGCGTTGCTTTATCTTCAGAAGTTTTCTGTAGGAGGTCTAACTGAAGATGAAATACGCGATTCACTGAAGAAGATTATAGCATCCTATTCTTCAGATATCACTACAAACAATCCTCAAAATGTTGTTGTAGTATTACCACAACATAGATCGATTACACAAAATCTGTATCTTGAAAAGCGCGGCGTTACCAAAGATGAAATGGAAAAATGGGGTATGGCTGTTATTACGGATGGAAGAAATCTTGGATGGGTACTTATTCCTATATATCAAGATGGTATACTCAGAAACTATTTCATGAGAAATACCTTTGGAGAAGGTAAGTTGTATGGGGAGTATCCACGAAGAGACTTATTAGCCGGTCTTGATTATGCTTTAGATTTATCTCAACCTATTTATCTATCTGAAGGAATATTTGATGCACTTGCGGTGGGACGAACAGGTGTACAGTCTGTGGCATGCTTATCAAATAGATTGCTACCAGAACAACTTAATCGATTAAAGCTTTATAAAAAGATAATTGTTGTACCAGATACCGATATTAGGGGCATAGACTTGGTTGAAAGTATAGGATCACTTATACATAATAGAGAAGTTATGATATGCAAACTTCCTTCTCACAGAAAGGATGCTGCTGAATGTACAGATACCGAATTGTGTCAGGCATTATCTCAAGAAATTCCATGGAATATTTATATGATTGAGATGAGAATTGTTTCAAAATTGGGTTGACTTTATACATCAAGTGAGTGTATGTGTATTTCTCAAGGAGACATATTTATGGAATTAAGAAATGTTAATTCTTCTAATATTGCACAAGTAGGACATGATCCAAATCAAAATACATTGATTATTCGATTCAAGAATGGAGCTTACTATAAATATGATAATGTGCCTGAACAGGTATATAACAATTTTATAACTGCTCAATCTATTGGACGATATTTTCAATCGTATATTCGGAGCGTGTACCCGTTTAAAAAGATTGATGTTGATGAAGGAGTTGAATCAAGGATATGAACAGAAGACAAATTTATCTTACTGATTATGAGATAAGAGAGATGAAAAGACATTCATCAGATTTAGATATTTCTATATCTGAGTATATTCGTAGAGTAATAGATGAGCATCTGGATAAAAGAAAGTTAGAGGAAGCATCTGAGTCTTCTTCTACTAATAAGAAGAAAAAGTAATAATTACAAATTGTATGAATGTAACAATACTTGTAAACAAGATTGGTGAGAGTGTAGAAGACTTAATTAAAAAGAAGTTAAAGTCCAAGAAACTGCCTGAGTGCCTTGGAAACATGTCTCCCCCTCTTATAAATACTACAGTTTATATGGAGGACAGTCTTGTTTTTAAAGTAAAAGGTAGCATTCCAAAAGAGAATGTTGTGCTACAGGGTGTAGATGATATCGTAGAACATCAAAAATATGATACTGGTGTTACTTATAATAGATTTGTTTTGGATGTTAATGGTAGAGACATGATCGAGACTATCAAGGAAAAAGCAGCAAGTTCCTATGTCGATCATGTCAGTTTATGTTTAACGTGCAAATATGTGGATATATGTGACAAGCTCACAGCCCATTATTTAAGCACTATCAATTTAGTGGAGGCTAATCGAAGATGTTAGAAATGTTTAATATTATTGCGTTAGGGCAATGTGGTTGCAGAATTGCAAAGGAATTCAATAGGATTGGATTTAGGGCGTGTTACGTTAATTCTGATACTGTGGACATGAGAGATTTTAATGCTCCTGCTGATAAGATACTCATGCTTGGTACTACTGGTAGCGGTAGAAGTCCTCATAAAGGAAGACAAATACTTGAAAGAAACTTTGATAAGTTTGCCAAGTTTATGGATGTTAATCTTGATAAGGACAACATGAATGTTTTCATTATTGGACTTGGTGGCGGAACTGGCGGGGGTATGATATTTCCTGCAATTGAATATGCAAAAAGCAAAGATGTTAAGGTTGGTGTTATAGCAACTCTACCTCCAAAGATGGCAGGGATGCTTGACATGGATAATGCTATGCGAGGTTTGAAGGAACTTAAAAATACAGTATTGAATATGTTCATTCTTGCAGATAATGACTTTCTGATAGATAAGGTTGGTCTTAGTACAGATTGGTGGCAAAAGATTAATTATCATATACTTACCAAGGTTGCTACAGCTTTTGACTTGCTTCGTGAAAACAAATCATCGCAAAGTGGTGTAGGTTCTATTGATAAAGGTGAGCTTACCCGGATACTTCAGTATGGGAAAGGGTTGCTGGATATAAGAGATGTATACTTTAATCTTCCTGAAGATTTATCGTTACCTGATGAGGAGATAAAGAGGAAGCTTTTTGAATCAGCCCTTGTTGCAGGGTATACATATAAGGATACTTTATTCTATTTAATTAGCGTGGATACTCCTAAAAAGGCCGGCTATACGGAATTTGCTTCAAAGATATTTAATATTACCAAGAACACTTATGGCAGTGCTTTAGCGAGGGTTGGTATGTTTAACGATCCTGTGTTAGAAAAGGTAATACGAGTGACTATGATTTCAGCCGGATTAAAATTACCAAAGGTATTAAGATCAAAGATAAATAATCTCAAACGGGATTCTGATAGGCATGAGGTCAAGAAGAACAAGGAGGAAAGCATGGACTTCTCAGCCATGAATGATATAAAAATAGATGATGAGTTTGATATATGAGTCAAAGACCGCGAGTACATGTTTATATTAAAAATGAGGCTGCGTTTAAGAACCTTGAGATAGAAGTAAAGTCTTTTTGGTATAAAAGATATGGAGAGTCTTTAACAAATTCTGAGATGATTATAGTAGCACTTGAGTATTTAAAAGATGGCTTAACTGGAAGGGGCGACAGTAAACCAAATGATATTAAGGGACAAAATATATATAAATATTGCAGAACTGGGATACAAAGTTAGCAATTTATGTGAACTCTTTACATATAAAAATCCAGAGATATTTCACAAAAAACGACTAAAGTTATCTATTCGCAATACTCCTCCATTTCTGTATCATTATAAAATAGTTGATACTGAGAATGGAGGAAAGGTTCTTCAGATTCCTCGTGGTGGATTACCTCGCGTTATTGAATTCTACAAAAGCAACAACCTTCCTTTTAGACTCTTAGATCAACGCATTGAGAAATTACCAATAGATGTTCATCTAATTGATACCATACTCGATAAGCATCAAGAAAAACTGGTTAATATTCTTATAAATAATGAGGGTGGTTTGGTAGAGGCACCTCCCGGTATGGGAAAATCGATAACCATGCTTGGGTTGATATCAATTTTAAGGCAGCCTACACTTATTCTCGTACATGAACTTCGTTTGAGTGATCAATGGATGACTGAGATACAGAAACGTCTAGGAGGTAGCTATACTCTTGGAAAATATGATGGTGATGTAAAGAAGGATGGTGATATTATTGTAGGAGTAATAAACAGCATATATAATCTTTATCAAGAGAATCCTGCTTTTTTTGATAAGTTCGGCACCATAATAGAGGATGAGGTTCAGCACTGCCCCAGTGATATGTTTTTGTCTGTGCTTAATAATATACCAGCTAAATATAGAATTGGAGTGTCTGGAACTATAAAACGAAAGGATCAAAAAGAACTTCTTACCTATGATGTTTTTGGAAAAGTTCTTATTAAACTTGATGCTGCTGATTTAAAGCATCGTATAACTACTTTTGATTATCGTGTTGTAAATACTAATATTCATTTAGAGATACCAACAATTTATCGTTGGACGGGTCAAAAAAGAGAAGATGTACTTAATATGACAGAATTACTTACCAAACTTGTCGAAAATAAGGATAGGAATGTAATGATTGTTGGAGAGGCTATTGATCTTATTCAAAAGGGTTATTTTCCTTTGATATTGAGTGATAGAGTTCAACACAATGAATCCTTATATGAAACACTCATTGCCATGGGATTTAAAACTGTTTTGATGATTGGTAAAACTCGGAAGAAGACGAAATGGGATGAAATTAGAAATGATACTACAATTCAATGTATCGTGGCTAACTCCAAGATTGCTTCTGAGGGATTAGATTTACCGAGATTGTCTGCATTGCTATTAACATGCCCATCCACAAATGTGCATAAGTTAAAACAGCAGATAGGTAGGATTAGAAGGGTTTGTGAAAATAAACCGACTCCAATAGTTATCGATTTTGTTGATAATTTAGCGTGTACTCATTCTATAGATGAGCCTAATTATTTATTAAGGCACACAGCGAGAACAAGAATACGATTTTATGAGAAACTAAAGAATGAATATGATGATCCAGATATTGTTGATACATAAAATAAAGTACTACAAACCTTCGTATGAGGGGATTCATAAAAGGTATAATCCTTATGGAAGACCCTGCATATCACGAAGGAATGAGTATAAGTCGAAACTTTGAACATCGGGAAGAAAAAGAAACACGAAAGTTATATGATATTATTAAAAAGGCTATTCTTATTATTCAAGAGGACTCTCCCTATGAACGAGAGAAGGCCACATATTTTATAATAGAATTATTTGAACCATACATTAGAAAGATTTCAAATAAGCTGTATAGAAATTTACATGGTGCTCAAGATTATTGTGATATTCTGCAAGAAACTTATACGATGTTTCTTACATTACTGAGTAAATATAATCCTAAGATATCTGCATTTTCTTATTATATAGGGGTAATGCTTCCTCAACATATGAATCGTTGGGCTGAAAAGGAAGTATTATATAACAGTGTAAATACCTCTGTAGATATGGAAGAATACTCATTGGCAGACCCGTTATTCAGCAATGCCAATGTTGTGTCTGATTATTTGAATGCGTATGTTCTGACGCGAGAGTATCAGGAATTTATTAAACTTAGAGCAGCACGTCAGTCTCGTAGTGGTACAGTAAGTCAAGTTTGTTATAGATATTTTCTTGGCAGTGATTCATGTTCTGAAATTGCGCGGGATTTGGGTATCTCTTACCATGCAGTCTACGAAATTATAGGAAAGATAAAAAAGGAATTGCAGCAATTCTTCTATGCGAGTGTGTTTTCTGGATGTATTGTTTCAAGTACTGGAATAATACAAAAGGAGATGTAGTATGGATAATTTCAGACATATTACTATTGTAGTGCCGGAGCATGTTTACTTTCATTTTAAACATAAGTGTTCCTTTTGTGATTTATCTCGATTTGATGTTGTAATAACATTACTTGAAAAGTTTATTGATGGTGATTTCGATAAAGATTTCGGAATAGAGGGATTTATAGATGAAAGATACCGGAGTATTAACTCATCCGATTGATAAAGAAAATGAATCTCTAATTATAGCTAACGCTATAAAAAGTCCTGAAAACAGAGAAATATTTCTTCGCAGGGTTGCTTATAATCTTTTCAGATTGAAAGAATATCAAACACTCGCTTGGGGAATCTTAGAAGTAGATAAGTCTGGAATAGAATTTAATCTTGAAGCAATTCATCTTAAATCCAAGTCATGCCCTGTTCGTTACATTGTTGAATTTGATTTTCTTAAAAGTCTTGTAGATAATATTCCAGAGACTCCTGCAAAGAACTTTATTGATCATATTGAAAAGCTGACAGTTGATAGTGTTAAGCAAAGTATGATTGATTATATGACCACAACTCTTCTTCCTGCATGTACAAATCCAATTATAACTCTTGGTGAGCTTGATGAGAGATTTACTTATGGAAAGAAAATCATCGAGCGAGGATACTCTTCCTCAAAACTTGGTTTTAAGAATCTTGCAGAGGTTGCTGAAGATTATGATAGAATGAAAGCCTCTGGAGTCAGTAAACGATCTACAGGATATACTCAACTTGATCAACACCTTACAGAAGGATTCAAAGATGGACAGATAACTACTGTCGCGGCCCTCGCTTCTCAGGGAAAATCCAGTTTATGTCTCTCTATGATGAAGAATTTATCTCAACTGGAACAACCTGTGCCTGTTGCACAGTTTGCTTTAGAAATGAATAACACTTCTCTTTTCACAAAGTTACTTTCTTTTCAGACGAAATTGCCTATATCTACTATCATTAAAAATCCAGAAGACCTTTCTTCTGAAGAAAGAAGAATATATGAATGGGAAAAGGAACAACTGGCAAAAAATAGACATATCTTTTTAAATGATAAACCCTCTCAGGGTATATCCAGTATTCGTGAACAAGTTCTTATGTTGCAGGATCATATAAAGCAACAATACATAGTTGTTTTTATAGACTTATTTGGTAAGCTTAGTGATTTACAATCAAGTGATAATTTTGCACGAGATTATGAGAAGAGGCTCAATCAGATTCAGGTATTAGTTAGAGAGCTTGGTATACATATGGTTCTTGTAGCACAGCTTAATAGAGAGGTTGGAAAAAAGAATAGACGACCTACAATGAATGATCTTAAAAACTCTCACGCTCTTACTGAAGTCAGTGATCTTATATTTGGAATACATCGTCCTTACTATGATCCTGAAAAAGCATTTAAACAGAATCTTATTTATGGTACACCTAGTAAAGAAGAAGATGATTATGATTCAGATGATAACGTGATTGAAACTGATCCAAATCAAAATGTTGCGGAAGTTATTGGTCTCAAACAGAGAATGGGGCCAAAGGATTTCATTGAGAATTTGATATTCGATCCCAAAACTACCTGCTTTTATCCTTTAACTGATGAATACCAGCATCAACTAAATAATAGTAAAGTTGCTGAATCAGAAGAAGAATAACCTTAAAACCAGACTTAAAAAACACTCCCCACTATCTATATTTTCCATTACGGCCTACGAAGTTATAGTCTTAGCAGGATACTACTCTATTGTATGAGAATGCATTTGTTACAAAATAGGATACATAATGGCTAGTGGCGTTGTAATTGGGCCTGTAGGCCCTCAAGGGCCACAAGGCCCCCAAGGAACACAGGGAAAAACTGGGCCAACTGGGCCTATGGGGCCTGAGGGTCTTCGTGGAGTTCCGGGTATTGCTGGTGTTCCCGGCCCTGCTGGTGGCCCTCCGGGGCCTCCCGGCCCCGCTGGGCCAGATGGCCCGCAAGGATTACAAGGGATACAAGGCCCCATTGGTTCTAGAGGCCCCCAAGGTTTAAGAGGGCTTGCTGGTATTAGAGGAATTCAAGGTGTTCCCGGTGAGACAGGTTCTCAAGGCCCTCAAGGAATTCAGGGAGAAAAGGGTGATATTGGTCTTCAAGGGTTACAAGGCCCTCAAGGTATACAGGGTATTCAGGGTGAAAAAGGCGAAACAGGAAATGTAGGCCCACAAGGGTTACAGGGTCTTCAAGGTATACAGGGTATCCAAGGTATTCAAGGTATCCAAGGAGAAAAGGGAGATATAGGGGATACAGGCCCTCAAGGTTTACAAGGGGTTCCCGGCCCTCAAGGAGTTCCCGGCCCTCAAGGTCTTCCGGGGCATGGTAATGTAGATGGCCCCGGTTTAGCTGTTATTGGGCATATAGCTATATTTTCTACAAGCAGTGGTGAGTACCTTGCAGATAGTGGGTATGCTGCACAAGATGCTAGTACGTCTGTTAAAGGATTTGTAAGATTATCAAATAGTTATTCAGGAACTTCTACGGGCCTTGCTGTCACAGAGTTGGCTTTATCAAATGGATTATCAACAAAGCAGGGTGTTGATTCAACCTCTATAACAACATCTACAGGCATTCTTCTTATCGATACAGTAGCTCTAACAACTGCACATGCAGTTAAATGGTTATTGAGCTATACTGATAATACTAATTATTCGGCAGAAGAGATATTGGCAGTAGAACAAAGTGGAGTAGTCACCTATAGTCAGTATGCCAGCATAGGGCACTCTTTTAATATAACATTAAACCTAACTTCAGATGCGACAAACATATATTTATACATAACCAATAATGAGATGAATATTATGAAGTACTCTTTCAAGAGATTTACAATTTAATTATAGAGAGGTGCTGTTATGGCAAAAGATTATTTTAGGATTAGTAAAGGTCTAAGTATTGATAGCATTACTGGTATACTTTATGGATCAGTCGATCCATCAGCGGGCGGTGGTGTTGCTGCTCCAATAAGTTCAATGTATTGTCAAACTGTAGATGGTTCTATCTGGCACAAAACTGGTTCTGGAAATACGAACTGGGTAAAATTCCTCGATTCTGCTGGTGCAAGTGTTGAAGACACTTATCAAAATGCATTTGCGGGTAAAACATCTACTGGTTCTATTCTGCCTATTTACACAGAACAGAATCATGTAACTACAAATGATTCTCTGATGACTGCTGTTGATAAATTGGATATGTATCTGGGTGCTGGCCCCACTGTAAACGTCAGAACTAACAATCCTATCACGAATCTTGGCGATGTGAATGCGAACATCGAAGCATTGGATGATGCAATTGGTACTGACGCTCAAATGACATCAACTACTTATGTTGGTACAGCATCTAGTATCAACACCAATTTATCGGCATTGGATGCTGCGGTACTTGCTAGAAATCCTTTTGCAATAGCTGCGACAAACCAGCCAACATCCACAGGATTGGCAGCAGATAGTCTTGCAGTAGCTACTTACTCAAGTGCAGAGTGGTTGCTGACTGTGAAATCATATGGTACTCCTGCTAATAGGGCGGTTTATAAAATAGTTGCTCTGAACAATGGTGCAACTGGTATCGACTATACTTTGTTTGCTATTCTTTATGTTGGTGCTGCAATTACTGGATTAGCTGTATCTGTTGATATTGATTCAGGAAACATGAGGCTTCTGGTTGCTTGTGGCGAGGCTATCAATTACAACGTACAAAGGATAGCACAGGGTTAATCTTAATTACTCAGGATTAGATGAATGGCAATAATTGATAGAGCTTTTGATGTACAGAGTGGAATATCTCTAGGAAACAATGTAGGGATATTTTACTCTGCAACTGATCCTTCTTCTAATGGTTCTTTGGATTCTCCGAAGGGGTCTCTTATTTTGCATGTACCCGCTTCGGGAGAACCTCAACTTTGGAAGAAATTTGGTTCAGGTGCAACATCTTGGAAAAAGCTACAAACGAAAACCCATTCATCTGAATCTAATCCTACTGTTACTAATGATGGTGCAGACACTGCTGGTCTTGGTATTAC
>Ga0315289_10002434_pt1 | contig 28469 bp, 21 predicted proteins | sample YL17G11_40_MG_FD_203452 | JGI IMG/M metagenome (GOLD analysis project Ga0315289, IMG submission 203452) | Sediment microbial communities from Yellowstone Lake, YNP, Wyoming, USA - YL17G11_40 | ecosystem: Environmental > Aquatic > Freshwater > Lake > Sediment | place: USA: Wyoming | collected... | reverse complement strand
ATCTCAGGGAGAGCATCTATCGGATAGAATACGCCTGAGAATAGGAACAGGGGCGTTATGAAGAGTGTGAAGTAGAAGTTGGACTGGTCTATGCTCTTCAGAAAGGATGTGTAGGTCAGACCTAGGACTGCAAACATCATTCCTCCCATGGCGCCGAGCAACGGAACGAAAAGAGCGTACCATGAATGCGTCAGGCCAAGAGCAGTCACAACGCCAAGCATCACTATCGAGTATATGGTGCTTCGAGTCATTGCCCACATGATCTCACCGACCACGATATCCTCAACAGTGACAGGTGTGGCCATCATGGCCTCGTAGACGCGATCGAAGTGGATTCTCACGAAGGTATTGATCGTGGTCTCAAATGATGCTGCATTCATGACCGAGGATGCGATCAACCCAGGAGCGATGAACTGAATGTATGGCAGACCTTGTATTCTGCTAACATACGCACCCAAACCAAACCCAAGTGCCACCAGATAGATGAGCGGGTCCATCAGGTTGGAGACTATCGTTGATTTGTAAACGTACTTGTACACACTGACCTCACGTTGCCAAACCCGGAAGGCCTGCTTGGGAGAGAAACTGAACGGCTTGAATGGGTTCATTCAGTCAACCGTCTCCCGGTCAACTTGAGAAACACGTCTTCTAGACTGCTTCGGCGCACTAAGGTGTAGTCGGTGTTAATGCCGCTACCCTTGATCTTCTCCAAGATTCTATCAGCCTCATCAGTGTACAATACAAGGAGGTCTCGAAAGCTGTCGTGGCCTTTTGCCATCGAAAGACTGAATGCTAGGATCTGAGACCTCATCGGTTCTGGAACTCTAACCTCCAGCACTTCTCGACCTATGTGCTTCTGAATTAGATCTTGAGGTGTTCCCTCGTCGATAATCCGGCCTTGATCCATTATGGCGACTCGATCGCACAGCTCCTGCGCCTCATCCATGTAGTGGGTGGTCACGATCTGAGTTACGCCACGTTTCTTCAGCTCGAAGAGTTTGTCCCAAACCAAGTGCCTGGCTTGCGGATCCAGTCCAGTGGTCGGCTCGTCCAAGATCAATAGATCAGGTTCATTCATCATTGCTCGAGAGATTAGCAATCGCCGTCTCATTCCGCCAGAGAGTTCAGAGACTTTCGCCGTCCGTTTCTCAGTTAACTCCATGAAGTTCAGCTGCTCTCTGGCCCGAGCGACCGCAACATTCGAAGGAATATTGAAAAACCTGGCATAGACTGTAAGATTCTCTTCTACCGGCAGCTCTTCGTCTAAGTTCGCCTCTTGGGGGACAACACCCAGACGTTGCTTGATTTCTCGCATCGACTTGCTCGTATCTAAACCGAATACTTCCAACGACCCGGATGTGAGCGGGGAAACGCAACCTATCATTCGCATGGTCGTCGTCTTGCCTGCACCATTAGGACCAAGGAAACCAAAACATTCGCCGTGAAGTACGTCAAAACCTATGCCGCGGACTGCCTCTGTGGTTCCGAATATCTTCCTAAGATCGCGAGCGACAACCGGATGTTCAACAGTTAATGGGTTTGCCTCCCCTATTCCATATGGTGAACACGAAATCTGCGGTGACTCACTGTTCGAATCCCCTTATACGCATGGCTGATGCCGAATTTCCAGATTCTGAATCACACTCTTCTTGCGTGGGTGAATATCGAAAGATCCAAACACGAAGAAATGACAGCCATGGAATGCAGCGTAGTCCCGGTATTGTAGTCGTACACGCTTAGGCTTCAGAGTTGTCACGGACATGCCTGGATGATTGGACCCTCAATTCTGCGGCAGACCCATTACAACAAGCGACCTAGAAGAGAAACCACCTTGGGAGCGAGGAAGACGACGCTAGTAACTCCGACTCTTCTTGCTGGTTCTATTGAATCTTGGCTCGGTGAAGAGATACATTGAGAAGGGTGGCATCATCAAATCATACGATGGCAAATCTGCTGAAGACTAAACTCCAATTTGACGGAGCATCTTCGCAGGGACCATCAGCTTGACAAGGCCTTCCCGTCTCGACGCTGCCGAACGATGAGGCTGTGATAAGACTGCAGCATCACCCTTCACTCAGGCAACTCGTCGATTGATTGCAGGCTGCCGAGCTTGTAAAGTGTGTGTGCGCACCGGGGTACCCCACACACACGAACAGCTGTAGACGACGGATTAGGGAAGAATCCCCTAACAAATTCTCTTTCCTACTCAACCGAGAATCATTGATAGAACAAGTTGGTCTTCATCAATGCAGCGGTGGGTACTATTTCTGCGTCGAAGTATCTCATCACCGGTGAGAGAGTCCGCACGCAAAAAGCACCCGCGGTGCTGAAGTCACGTACACCTATTCTTTACTTGAGCTCGCGCTCAGCCTCTTTAACGGCATCGGAGAATATTTCGAGTCCTCTATCCATGTGATTGCGGGTGATTACGAGAGATGGCGTGAATCGGATGACGTTGGGCCAGTGCCCGACTCTCCATACAAGAACTCCGCGTTCGAAGCACTTCGCTTGAATTCTCTTGACAAGCTCGATTGCAGGTCTTTTTGTCAGACGATCTTCCACAAATTCGGCCGCGACCATCATGCCTTTCCCTCTTACGTCTCCAATGGTCTTGGTCTCATGCTGCAATTCTCTCAACCTCTTCAACATTCGGGCGCCCTCAATAGCGGATCGTTCCACTAGTCCTTTTTCGAGTGTGAAATTGATGGCTGCCAGCCCGGCGACGCAGGCAGGGAGATTCCCTCTGAAAGTTCCCAGATGACCACCAGGCTCCAAGGTGTCAAGCTCTTTCCTCAGCACGCAACCGGACAGCGGAAGTCCGATACCCCCAAGCGCATTCGCGATTGGCATGAGGTCCGGCGTGACGTTATCGTACTCACATGCAAACATCTTACCAGTCCTACCGAAACCTGTCTGGATCTCGTCAACTATCAAAAGCGCTAAGTTTTCGTCACATATCCTTCTGAGCTCCTTCAGGTATCCATCTGGTGGAGTTATGAATCCGCTCTCGCCCTGAATCGGCTCTACGATGATCGCCGCGGGGTCTGTTAGACCCGATTCCGGATCGCTGAAGAGATATTCGATGTAACGCACACATTGCATTTCGCATTCGGGGTACTCTTTCCCAAACGCACAGCGATAGCAGTAGGCGTACGGTGCAAAGTGGATGTCTGGAAAAAGCGGGAGATACCCTGTCCTGAACGCTTTCTTGGATGTAACGGAGAGTGCTCCCCCAGTCATCCCATGGTAGCCGCCATGGAACGCAAGGAACGCATGACGCTTCGTGTTGATCTTTGCGATCTTGAGAGCGCCTTCGATCGCGTCCGACCCGGTGGGACCACCAAAGAGAACCCTTGAGTCGCCTTTCAGTTCGCCTGGTGCGATTTCCACGAGTTTCTCAATGAGTCGAATTCGTTCAGGGGTGGGAAAGTCAAGTGCGTGAGTCAATCTGTCTAGCTGACGTTTTACCTCATCCACCACGTACGAGTTAGAGTGACCAATGTTAAGCGCGGTGATGCCAGCCATGAAGTCCACATATAGGTTCCCATCAACGTCCTTGAGCGTGGCCCCTTTTCCTTCTTGCCAAGCGGTTGGGATCACCGTCGGATAGTAGACAGCTCTACTGTCAACTTGCTTCTGCCTTTCGAGCAATCGCTTTGCCTTCGGCCCGGGAGGTTTCACAAAGATTCTCGGAGCATCCGGAAAACTCAGACTCGCAAATCCATCGTCCACTGACAAAACGTTACACCCAAACATGAAGCGCGAGTCCGGGCTTCCTAAAATGCATTTGTAGGACAGAAAGCGCGAGCTTCGTACTCAATCATCTCAAATCATGTGGAGAGCAGAATCCAAATTGGCGCATAACCTTCGAGGAGGTCGAGCTCAAGTTGAAGGCGATGCCGGGACACTTCATACCATCCTCCCTTCCAAGAAAGGGGTTCGCGCTCGTTAAACTACTGTTTTATAGTATCAGCCATGGCCCTTCGTTGGTCGATCAGAATGAGAAAGTATCTGTCCAAAGAGAAGACACATAACAAGTGGGACAAGGATCTCGCTCCTCTGCTAACAGTAGACCCCGGTGATGTCGTGGAGATAGAGACCAAGGAAGGGTCTGACGGCGAAATCACGCCTCAATCAAGTGATGACACAGTGGAGAAGGGGGATGTCAATAAGGTTCACCCTTTGACCGGCCCTATCTACATCAGAGGTGCCAGGCCCGGGGACTCCCTCGTCGTGGAGATCTTGGATGTGAAGCCTGACCTGTGGGGATGGTCATATATCTTCCCCGGACGAGGGTACCTCAAGGACATCTTCAAAGACGCCCACTTGGTGTTGTGGAAGATCAATAAGGAAGAAGGGTATGCCTACTCTGATCGTCTTCCAGACATTCGGGTTCCCCTTAGTCCGTTCTGCGGGGTCATGGGAGTGGCGTTGCCTGAGCCGGGCAGTCATAGCACTAAACCTCCAAGCGATCACGGGGGAAACATGGATATAGAATACCTGGCCGCTGGCTCCACGCTTTACTTGCCTGTGTTTGTTGACGGGGCTCTATTCTCTGTAGGCGATGTCCACGCGGCCCAAGGTGACGGAGAGGTCTGCCTCACGGCGATAGAGACCTCAGCGACAGTGACGCTGAAGTTCGATCTTAGGAGGAACCGCAGCATTCCTTCCCCCCGGTTTGAGAATCAGGACTATTGTGGCGTAGTGGCATACGGCAGGACATTGGATGAAGCCATGAGAAAGGCCCTCAGGTACGCGATAGATCTTTTGGTCGAGCAAACGAGTCTCGCGCCTGAGAACGCATATGTCCTGTGCAGCGTTGCCGCCCGTTTCAAGATCTGTGAAGTTGTGAACGAACCGCATGTGGTCATCAGTGGTCTCATCCCAAAGAAGCTCTTCAGCAAGAAAACCGGACGGCCGTGTCTCGGCCCATAGGAGTGCGTCATTGGTTCTTGGTAAACGCTACATACGGAAGGGCCAAGGAAGCACGTGTACGGGTCTGTCTCGGTGGGTTGGGCTGGAGTCACATGTCGTGCACGGATCTAGATCCCGAATAAAGCGCTCCTTCATGGTGGTCTAATTGATGGTCGCGCGTCCAGTTGCACCTGTGGTCGCACGTGCGACCAAAGCTCGCTAAATAGAATGCGTGGAATAGGCGACTCGTCCATCGAACGCATGAGGTCTGACGACACGAAGGACGATCTTCTCCTCGTTTGAGATGACAGTCCGCAGATTAAGCGAGAGAAGCCCTCCCAGATATCCCCTAATGAACTCCAAGTCCCTCACCACGGGGTTTCGGAGTTCCACTGCGCCTCCAGTGATTGAAAGAACGCCCCATCCGGAACGGATGTTGAAATCGTCTATTCGCTTGTTCAGATTCCTAAGTCTTATTCTACGTGCTGTGTTCCTTCCGCACACCAGGCCCGTCAAGTAGGATTTGTCGCCCAATCCGCCAACAACTGTGCTGAAGGTCTCTGCCCGAAGCACAACGACACGTCCGTCTGGACCTGGAAACACGCCATCGTTCCAACGTTCAAGGTTGTAGGTCTTGAAACGTCGGAGGAGCTCTGCAAGACCTATTTCGGAACCGTTAGCCGACCGGTAGAGCGCGATAATTCGCTCGAGCTCACGAACACTCAATTTCTGAGACTTCACTAGGCGTGACAGTTCAAGCTGCTCGTTTTGGTCGCGAATGTAGGCGATCCTTATCGCGTGGGAAGCTGTGAGCTGAGGATTCAGCGTAGCTTCTGTAGCTATGTCAGGTCTCAGCCTATCAACCGTTCGAACACGATCGAGGACGTAGCTGTCGCTCTTCCCTATAGTCGCAGAAATCTTCGAGACTGTCCATCCTTGTTTCATCAGGTGCTTGTATGCTCTGCCTTCCTCAAGTACGTTCATCGCTGTGTTGCGCTGGATGTTCTCCACAATCTGGGATAGAAGAACCTCCTCAGGACTCATGTCCTTGACGATTGCAGGCATCTCAGTCCACCCAAGCGAGCGGCAAGCAAGAACGCGATGAAATCCAAATACCAGGGCATATTTCCCGTTGCTCGGTTTAACCATCACGGGTTGAAGCAAACCGGATCCAGCTATGGACTTGGCCAGTTCTGCAACGACTCGCGGATTGACCGGTCTAAGCTGCACTGCCGGCTCGAGTATCGAATCGAGAGGTACTTTCGTAATTTCCATCATATCTGACTTTAGTCCGTGTCGATGTGCTCGCTTTTAATGGTTCCCGCCGTTGGGCGATCGACGATTACCGCCAAATCATGGATAAGGGTTCGGGCGTTGTAACTCTCAGTCATGGCTCTGAAGAAGCCGATATGATGGCTTGTAAGCACAGCGCCTAGGTTGATCGGCTCCAAGATCATTGTTACCCGCCCGTCGGAATGCTCTTAAATACGTTATCGATGGCGGTACGCTCTGTGATATTGCATGTCCGAAACCAAAGTCACCAGGAGAAACTGGCTAAAGTACGCAGCGGGAGGGGTAGCTGTAGTTGCAGTCGGCGGAGCTGCCGCCTACTACGCGCTAAGCTCAGCGCCCGGTCCGACTCCCGTGACCACTACAACCAAGAAGCTGCGGGTAGCGATGATGATAGACGGCACTACGAAAGAAGACAAGGGGTGGGGCCAAGCTCACTACACTGGACTTGTGAAGATCAAGGACAAGTACAACGCTGAAATCGCTGTCACGGACATGACTTCCGCGGCAACGCAACAGAGGATAATGAGAGACTACGCTCTCGCCGGGTACGACATTCTACTGCTGACGACCTATGCCTATCTGGAAGATGCGAAGAAGTTGGCTCCGGAATACCCTAACACGTGGTTCGTGGACCTCCCCGCCTTCAACCCAGGAGACGTTCCCAAGAATCTGGTGGTAGTGAACTTGAAGGAAGAAGAGGGGGTCTACCTTTCAGGAATGCTGGCTGCCCTCATGACAAAGACCAACGTAGTGGGAGCAATCGCTGGTGCTGACTACCCAAGCGTTATCAGAACTGTCGAGGCCTACAAGATGGGCGCTAGAGCTGTCAATCCACAGATAAAGATACTCAGAACATATCTCGGCACTTGGGGTGATCCGGCTAAAGGCAAAGAAGCTGCGATCGCACAGGTGGATAGCGGGGCAGATGTCATATACCAGTATGCGGATCTATCAGGACTCGGCGTTTTCGAGGCCTGCAAAGAAAAACGTGTTTGGACAATAGGCTCGACAGTTGACCAGAACAACCTCGCACCGGACCTCGTGATCACAAGCAACCTTGCCGACTACCCTAACACGAACCTGAAGATTGCCGACTATTACATGGAAGGCGCACTGCACAGCGGGCAGATAGATTTCGGCCTAGCGGATGGAATAGTGGACATAGCTCCGTTTCATGGCCTGGTGCCAGAAGACATAGCACAAAAGATACAGCAGGCCAAGCAAGACATCATTGCCGGCAAGATAAAAGTTCCAATGGTACTGGAAAAGACAGAAGACTAGCGAAGCAAAGTCGCAACGGCACAAAGCGCAGTGCCCCCTTTTTTGTGCACTCCAGAGAAACTACAGCAACAACCAAATCTGCTCTATATGGTCAGTATGGGGACTGCAAACAAATGAGTGATCGAAAATGACAAACCCACTGGTTGTCGGCGAGAGCATTCCGAGTGTCAATGCCGGCGGGATATTGCGGAAGACACGAAGCATTCGCTCGACAACTGTTTGCCGAACACGCTGCACGAGAAGATCCCTGAGGGATGCTATCCTCACGTGAAGATACTTGAGATTGATATGTTCGGTCTGATCCCACAGAGAGAGCGATGCATCTTGGTGACATGAGATGACTCAAAAGAAGACAGTTGAAATTCGCTTTAATCAACAACAGTATAAGCTCATCGACGACTTGAGGACAGAAGGAATCTTTGGAGAGAACGACGGCGATATAGTCATAGGAGTATTCCGGGCGTATCTGAGAGAAGTTCTGATGGCGGAGAAGTAGATTGGCAGCATATGGAGAAGTCAGAGAAGAATTCGTCCTAGAGCCAGTATCGGGCAGGGCGCTTCCAGTCTACAGAGGCGAGGTTCTCAGGATACTACAGGAGGAAGGCGGCCAGTGCGTTGATTTCAACGCATACAATCTACACGATTACAAGGAGAGATTGTCCGTCGCTAGGACGCGTAGCTACCATGGGATGTTTCCCAAGAAGGGGGACATGCTCTGGACAGCGTCGCCTAGGGACAGACCGATGTTCGTGATACTTGAGATGCCTGAGACATGCAAGGCAGAGACGCTCGCGCCCAGATGTACTGCTCTTCTATGTGAGAGAACTCATGGGTTTGAAATGCACACAAATTGCCAAGACACATTTGCTGAGTGCATTAGAGAATGGGGTCTGACTCCCGATGATGTTCATGCATCGTTTAACATGTGGATGTACACCAATGTGGGCCCTGGAGGAAACATGACACTTTCAAAGAACATCTCTAAGAAAGGAGACTACGTGGACTTGTTGGCTCTTTTTGATACTTTGGCCGTGCCAATAACTTGCGGCACCGGGGACATTTATGTGACAAGCAATTTCTGGCTTAAGCCGATCAGAGTCAAGGTCTTTGAACCTTCCGAGGAGACGAAAGAAATAGCGAAAGACTATGAGAACAAATGGATGCATTTCAGAAATCAACGCACCGTATCGGACTTCAAAGTAAAAGACATTCGCGTGAAGAGGGAATTAGAACGCGACGCGACATACAGACCTCAGTTTCCCAACTTCCCTCTGGCCTACAAAGCCGTGAGAATAGAGCTAGAGGAGGATGAATGCAGACAAATAGAAGATGTAAGGAGGCGCGGTCTATTGCCTGGGGAGACAGATGCAGACATAGTGAGAAGCACATGTATGACGTGGTGGATGTGGAAGCGCTTGAAGCCCACGGCCAATGGTGCGCAGTTTGTACTACCATCGAAGAAGGAAGGCCCCCCATAATCTAAGGAGTTCGCAATCTCCGTGCTCCTTGCGTTCTCTACTTCGGGCTTAAAGGTGCACTGGCGAGAAACAGCTGGGACCATTCAGGGCCTCGCGTCCGATTGCTCGGAGAGCGAGAGAACCGACTCAGTGTCGCCTCTTCGTGCCACGAGAAACCCGTATCTCCAAGCAGGGTGTTGATCAATGTTCGTCGAAATGAAAGACATTGTGAAACGCTTTCCGGGGGTGGTCGCCTGTGATCATGTCTCGCTTGAAGTGGAAAGGGGCGAAATCCACGCTCTGCTAGGAGAGAATGGTGCTGGAAAGACGACCCTGATGAACGTCTTGTACGGACTCTACCGGGCAGACGAAGGAAACGTCTATTTCAAAGATAAGAAAGTAGACGTGAACTCTCCAAGAGATGCGATGACTCTCGGTATTGGAATGGTTCATCAGCACTTCATGCTAGTTCAGCCGCTCACAGCTGCGGAGAACATAGTTCTTGGGACGGAATCCGCGGGCTTCTTGGGAAGTACAAGAACGGTGAAGCGCAAGATCACGGAACTGTCCCAAAGATACGGGTTGAAGATAGACTGTGACGAAAGAGTCTGGCAAATGTCCGTCGGCGAGAAGCAACGCGTCGAGATCATCAAGGCTCTTTACCGAGGTGCCGACCTCCTGATTCTAGATGAACCAACGGCCGTACTCACCCCTCGAGAGGCCGCGGAGCTTTTCGCAACACTGCGACTGATGACCCGCGAGGGGCATGCAGTCATTTTCATCACTCACAAGCTAGACGAGGTGATGGCGGTCAGCGATCGTGTGACTGTCCTCAGGAATGGTAGAGTGGTCTCAACAGTGCGAACCTCAGACACGACCAAAAGCGAGCTGGCGAAGATGATGGTGGGTCGAGAAGTGATTTTTCAACTGACCAGGACACCTCTGAGAAAGAGGAACCCGATCTTGGAGGTGAGGGATGTTTGTGCTTCAGGTGACAGAGGACACGATGCGATCCTAAGCGTATCTCTCACCGTCCATGAAGGAGAAATCTTCGGAATCGCAGGGGTGGATGGCAACGGTCAGAGCGAGTTAGCAGAAGTTGTTGCCGGCTTGCGCAAGGCGACTGCAGGAAAGGTGTTCATCAATGGATGCGACCTCACCAACCGCGCACCCGGAAGGATCATGAGAAACGGAGTAGGCCACATACCGGAGGACAGAATGGAGGGAGGTCTCATGATGAACCTCTCCGTTGCCGAGAATCTGATCTTGGAGGTGTACTACGACCGTCCGTTTTCCAGATGGGGTATTCTAGATGAGCGCGTGATACGGGACCATGCCGATAAGTTGACTTCTGAGTTCGATGTAAGAATCACGAACACTCAAGCGCAATCGAAGACTCTGTCTGGCGGGAATCTTCAGAAGCTCATCTTGGCCCGCGTGCTATCCCGAAAACCGAGACTCATTCTCGCCAATAAGCCTACAAGGGGTCTAGATGTTGCTAGCACACAATATGTTCGATCGAGATTGCTGGCGGAGAGAGAACGAGGGTCAGGAATCCTGTTGATTTCAGCTGACCTCGACGAGATTCTCATGATGAGCGACACTGTCGGCGTCATGTACTCGGGGCGTATGGTGGGAACTTTGTCTCCTGAACAAGCGAACAAGGATGTGGTAGGATCGATGATGCTCAGTGGAAGTGCGAGTTAGAGTACACGAATGTGAGCTGGCATGAAGTCGTTGATATCAGAGACAACTGTGTTCGCCGCCCTGAAAGACGCGTGCATTTCGGCGGTGCTCATTCTAGTGAGTGTTGCCTTCGGAGGACTCTTGATAGCGATGTACGGATTCGACCCTCTTCAAGCCTACGGAGTAATGCTTTATGGTGCTTTCGGAAATCCCTTGCGTGTCTCCGAGACGCTCGTCAGCATGACAATCCTCCTCTTGACAGGGCTGGGCACTGCTGTCGCATACAGATGCGGCATCTGGAACATCGGAGCCGAAGGACAACTCTATCTTGGCGCCCTCGGTGCGACTTGGGCGGCGCTAGCGTTTAGCCTCCCATTCATACTACATCTACCTTTGTCTCTCTTCTTTGGTTTTGTCTTTGGCGGATTCTGGGCCTTAATCCCGGGTGTGCTGAAAGCGAAGCGTGGTACAAACGAGATCCTCACGACGCTGATGATGAACTATATCGGCATATGGCTCGTGCACTACGCGGTGCACTTCACTCCCCTCAAGGATCCGAACAAGGTGTTTCCTCAGTCATATGACATACCCGTGTCCGCCACGCTGCCGAAGTTGATGCAAGGATCACGTCTTCATGCAGGCATGATAGTCGCATTTCTAAGTGTCGTGGCGGTCTATCTCATACTAAGGAGGACGACTTTCGGGTACTCGATAAAGGCGACCGGAGAGAACATTATCGCAGCACGTGTCGGAGGAATCAACGTATCTCGAGTCATCATGCTGACAATGCTAGTGAGTGGCGGTCTCTCCGGTCTAGCCGGCGCGGGCGAGGTCCTAGGGGTACATGGATGGCTCCAAGACGGCATATCGCCGGGCTACGGATACATGGGTATCGCGGTAGCCCTAGTCGCAGGACTGCATCCATTGACAATAGTCCTCGTATCCGTTTTTTTTGGTGCGCTATTAGCCGGATCTGACTATATGCAAGTCATGACGGGTATTCCTGTAGCGCTGGTTTTTGTCATCCAAGGTCTCGCGATAGTGCTAATCGTGTGCAGGCGACTCTTGCAGTCTTTCCTGGAGCGTCGACAATAGTGGTGACTCTCGATAATTTCATAATCGATCTAACAGTATCTGCCCTGAAACTATCGACCCCCATAATAATTGCGGCTATCGGAGAGACGTTCGCTGAACGCTCTGGCGTACTCAATATAGGAATTGAGGGAGGAATGCTGACGAGCGCTTTCGTAGCATACCTTGTGTCAATTGCTACCGGCAATGCACTACTTGGGATAGCATCCGGAGTACTGACCGGTGGGATATTCGGTGTTGTTCATGCGTACTTGACGGTAATTACCGGTGCTGATCAGATAGTCACAGGAGTTGGAATCAATCTATTCAGCTTGGGTCTGAGCACCTTCTTGTACAAACACTTCCTTGACCTCTTCGGACAGGTCTATTCTCCTGGCTTGCCCGCCGTTTCCATTGGATTAGCTCGGCAGGTCCCAGTGCTCCGCATACTCGAGCAGACTCCCTTCGTATACATTTCAATCCTGCTTGCAATCACAAGTTGGATCGTGCTGTTTCGATCTCATTTCGGCTTGAAAGTGACCGCCTCTGGAGAACACCCTCTTGCAGCTGAAACCGCGGGCATCGACGTGCATCGGATCCGTTGTGTGTGTGTTATCATCGGAGGCCTAATGGCAGGACTAGCTGGCGCGTCGCTGAGTCTCGGCTTGTTGAACTTGTTTACCGAGAACATGGTACAGGGACGAGGGTTTGTTGCTGTCGCCATCGTAATTCTTGGAAATTGGACGCCGATCAACGTTTTCGCCGGGGGACTAATCTTCGGTGCGATGGATAGCCTTCAGATGCGACTCCAGGCCATGGGAACGACCGTGCCTTATCCGTTGCTCCTAATGCTACCTTACTTGTTCGTAACAGTCGCTCTCGCGATAGGCAGAGTCAAAATGCCCCAAATGCTCTGCGTACCATATGTGAAGGAGAAGAAAAGGCGAAGAACCCTACTGTGGCACGTCCCTTCTGCTTTGACCCGAAGCGGACGGTCTCCGCGAACTCGTGATGATGCTCTCTGAAGTTGAGTGCGGGAAGCTAGTGCCATATTCTTAAATACATTCCAAAACCCGGGTGCGCTTCGTGCGTCAAATTTCGAAATAGTTCTGATGAGAGATGAAGGACGGTCCTGTAATTGGTAAGAGCATTCCGAGGCTGGATAGCTTCCAAAAGGTCACCGGAAGCGCGAAATATGCATCAGATATCTCCCTGCCGGGAATGCTATACGGGAAGATCCTGACGAGTCCCTTTCCTCATGCAAAGATACTCGGGATTAACACAGCAAGAGCGACGAAGATCCCTGGCGTAGTCAAAGTGGTGACGTCGAGAGACGCGCCCGCGATAAGATACGGATCCTATCTTAAGGACCAGCTCGTTTTCGCTCGCGAGAAGACGTATTATGCTGGTCAACCCGTGGCCGCGGTAGCTGCCGTTGACGAGCATACGGCTGAAGAAGCATTGGATTTGATAGACGTACAGTACCAACAGTTGCCTGCAATCTTCGATCCGCTAGAGGCTATGGAGCCGGGCGCTGCATTGATCCACGAAGGAATCGACAGCTATGTTGCCGTCGATTCAGATCATGTCAAGTATCGCAACGTCTGCAGCTACAGAAAATTCGAGCTAGGAAACGTTGAGAAGGGCTTCAAGGAAGCCGAACGTATCTACAGCCACGTCTTCAGGACCCATTGCGTCAGCCAAAGCCCGATCGAACCCCATGCCTCGTTGGCAATCGTTGATGCTGATGGCCTAGTCACCGTCTGGACTGGCACCCAAGAGGCCTATCACTGCAAGACTAGGCTTAGTGAGGCACTGAATCTTCCACTAAACCGAGTCAGGATAGTGAACGCGAAGGTTGGAGGAGGGTTTGGAAGCAAGTACGAAGCGTTCCTTGAGACAATTGCCGTTCTTCTCTCCCAAAAAACCGGGAAACCGGTCAAGATAGCTCTGAGCCGGGCTGAGGAGTTCACCATGCTCAATCCTCGCCATCCCGCAATAGTCGAGATCAAGACCGGCGTCGCGAAAGACGGGAAGCTCACTTCGAGACATATCCGGCTGATATACGACACGGGCGGGTTCGCCTATAGGGGCCCGGGTGTCATGAAATGGGGTTTGATGCATTCAGCCGGGCCGTATGTGATACCCAACTTGCTTGCCGAAGGATACGCCGTCTATTCGAACAAGATCTCATGTGGAGCGTTTCGCGGATACGGTGCTGCGCAAGCCCTGTTCGCAGAAGAATCTCATATGGACATGATAGCCGAAGATCTTGGGATAGATCCCATAGAGTTCAGACTCAAGAACGCGTTCAAGAGAGAAGGAGGAATCCTACCTAACGGGCAGAGATTGTATTCGGTAACTGTCAGAGAAACCATAGAGAAAGCGTCGCAGCAAGTTGACTGGGCCAACAAGAGAAGACAAAAGAGCAAGAACCGTGGAATCGGAGTTGCCGTCACGCAAATAGGGACTGCGGTCTTTGCATCCTCAGCGCTGATCAAGATCTACGCGGATGGAACGGTCGACCTGCAGGTCGGAACGGCAGACATCGGCACTGGCACGGATACAACTTTCTCTCAGATTGCTGCCGAAGAACTGGGCGTGCCTGTGGAAAACGTGAACATAGTAAGCGCAGACACCAGCTTGGCTGTGTACGACTTTGGGACCCTATCAAGCAGATCTCTGTATGCGGCGGGAAAGGCAGTCAAGAATGCGGCCAGCGACGCAAAAAGACAGTTGCTAAAGAAAGCCGCGGAGATTCTGCAGACAACGATAGATGATTTGGAGATCACCAGCGGAAGAGTTCATGTCAAGCATTCACCTGAACGATCAAGCCCGTTCGCAGAAGTAGCGCAAGCATGTCTTTCCGAGACGGGCCTTTCCAGAGGAGGTGCAATCATTGGGTACGGCACTCACTTGGGGACAGGACTTCCCGGCAAGGAAACCACTCTCGTGGAGATGTTGCCCAACGTCATTTTCGCCACCCACATCGTTGAGCTGGAAGTAGATCGAGAAACCGGATGCGTTAAGATCATCAAGATAACGTCTGCTCACGACGTCGGGAAGGCGATCAATCCCAACATCGTGGAAGGGCAGATACAAGGTGGGGTAGCACAAGGGATAGGCTATGCCCTCACCGAAGAAACGATATTCGATCAGGGACGAGTATTGAATCCCTCGTTCGGCGACTACAAGATCCCCACAGCCGTTGACATGCCGGAGATCGAATCAATAATCATCGAGGATCCTTACCCCACCGGCCCGTTCGGTGCAAAGGGCGTAGCCGAGCCCCCTCTGCTCGGCGTGGCGCCCGCTGTTGCCAACGCCGTATATGATGCCTTAGGCATCAGAATCAAGGAACTGCCAATAACTCCAGAGAAAATCCTCAAGGCGCTCAAGGAAAAGCGGAGGAACCCGGAGTAGATGTCCATGTTATCGCCGAGTCCCCATTACAGAGTACTGCCGAGATTCGAGTATCATCAGCCCAGGAGCCTTCAGGAAGCTGTTGCGATGCTGAACCAATACGGGGAGAAGGCTGAGCTGATAGCTGGCGGGACGGATATTCTTGTGTCGATGAGAAATCACGAAAGAGCTCCTCAACATCTTGTCGGGCTAGTGAATATTGTCGGTCTCGATTTCGTTGCATACGATGGTAAGAACCTGAAGATAGGGGCACTGACAAGAGTCAGGTTGGTGGAGGAGTCTGAGCCCATTAGAGAGAGATACATGGCTTTGCATGAGGCCGCTTCCGCTTTGGCGTCAGTCCAGATTAGGAACATGGCCACCGTGGGTGGGAACCTATGCAATGCGTCTCCGGCGGCCGACCTACCTCCTGCTCTCATCGTGCTGGGAGCTCAGGCATCAATAATGGGGCCCGATGGGACCCGGACAAGCCCCCTGGAGGATTTCTTCCTTGGTGTTGGCAAGACAGTTCTTAAGCGAAACGAGATACTCACGGACGTGACCGTGCCCCACCTCCGATCTGATTCGGGTTCTGCGTTCCTCAAAATGGGAAGGACTGCAATGGATATTTCCAAGGTCAACGTCGCCGTATGCTTGACGATGTCGAAGAATGTTTGCGAAAGTGCCATGGTCGCATTAGGCTCTGTCGCTCCAGTGCCTCTAAGGGTGAGAAAAGCAGAGGAGATGCTTGTGGGCAAAGAAATGAATGACGATACGATCGGAGAGACGGCTATCGTTGCTTCCGAAGAGACAGAACCGATAAGTGATGTTCGTTCGACTGCGGAATATAGAAAGGAAGTTGCCAAGGTGATCGTCAGGAGGGCTCTTAGAATAGCCGTAGATCGGGTGAAACGACGATGAAACGCCCGCTGAAATTGAACATAAACAATGATGACTGTGAGGTAGAGGCACATCCGTATGAGACACTTCTTGATGTTCTCCGGAACGAATTGGGCTTGACCGGCACGAAATATGGCTGTGGAACAGGTGAGTGCGGAGCCTGCACAGTTCTCGTGGACGGCAAGCCGGTCCTATCTTGCCTGACTTTGGCTGCAGATGCAGAAGGGAGAAGAATCACGACCATTGAAGGCGTGGCTAACGAGACTGGCCTTCATCCCATACAGGCCGCCTTCGTTGAGCACGGGGCTATCCAGTGCGGATACTGCACTCCAGGCCTAGTAATGCTAACGAAAGCGTTGCTGGATGAGACTCCCAAACCTACTGAACAGGAGATCAGAGAGTTCATCAAGGGAAACCTTTGTCGGTGTACAGGATACAGCAAGATCGTCGAGGCGATACTTGCCGCGTCCACCAAAATGACAGCATAGAAAACACTACTTCACTTTGGCCATCGTAAGCTTCTTATTGTTAATGAAGACATCGCGGTCGGTTATCCAATTAACGCGTAGAGTGTCTCGCATGAAGATCGATTTCGAAACTCACATAATACCCAAGGAATATATCAAGAAACTCGAAAAGCGCAGCGTGGTTCCCAGAATTGAACGCGATGATAGGGGCCGGATGTATATGGCCTACTGGGAGAACGTGCGATATCCGATTACGGAAGAGCTGTACGACCCAGATGTTAAGATTAGGGACATGGAGACCGCAGGTGTCAACGCGCAAGTGTTGAGCTTGCCGATCACAGGCGCCGACTGGCTCGATTCACGCCAAGGGTCTGAACTTGCGAGGTTGTACAACAATTCGGTGGCGGAGATGATTCGGGATTACCCAGGAAGATTCGTAGGTTCAGCAGCGCTTCCCCTGCAAGATGTCAAACAAGCCGTTATTGAGCTACAAAGAGCTGTCGACGAACTGGGATTCAAAGCGGTCACAGTCTATTCGAACGTAGCACAGAAGCCGGTGGCCTCCGAGCGGTTTTATCCTCTGTACGAAATGATCGAGAAACTTGACATTCCGATTCTGTTGCATCCCACTGTGCCTGTCATGGGAAGGGCACTGAAGGACTACAAGTTGCTTCCTGCAATCGGATTTCCCATGGACACGACCATCGCAATAATGACGATGATCATGTCAGGGCTATTGGACAAGTACCCTCATCTCAACTTCGTCCTACCACATCTAGGAGGAGTATTTCCCTTCCTGATGGCCAGAATCGACAAAGAATCATGCAAGATTCCGGGATGGGGAACTAGTAGATTGCCAAGCAACTACCTGAAACGAGTGTACGTTGACACTGTGTCACTTCATCAGCCAGCGATGCTTTGTGCCTATACTTCAATGGGAGTTGAGAGGATCGTTTTTGGCAGCGACTATCCATATTGGGACATCCCCAGTTGCGTGAAGAGCGTAGAAGAACTGCCAATACCGGAGAACGAAAAACAGAAGATCTTTTGTGATACGCCCAAACAGCTGCTCAAGATGGCATGAAGCGAAAACAGGCGATGCTGACTTCTTCACCTGATCTCTGGGCCTGAATGAGTGTGGTGGATGCCGCGAGGGAAGCGGCATTTGGCAATTGCCGTGGAGCAACGGTGCAAGCGCGACAGAGAGTGCACGAGATGATCCCGACCGCGGTCAACAGCAAGACACGGGACGTGATCAGCGGAACGCACATGATGGGTCAGCATGCAATGTGCGAGGGGCAGTTAGACGGTCAGGAACGCGGAACGTCAGCCTGTTGTGCTTTGGTTGCCAAGGATGCATGAAGAATCGCATCAATGATCTGCCTGTAGCCTGTGCACCTGCACAAGATGCCCTCTATGGCCTCTCTGGCTTCTTGCTCTGTTGGGTTAGGATTCCTTCTGAGCAGTCCCTCACCCGCAATCACAAATGCAGGTGTACAGAAGCCGCACTGAATCGCACCACGCTCAATGAAGGCTCTCTGGACTGCGGACAGTCTCGCGTCCTTGGAAAGCCCTTCTACTGTGGTTATCTCTTTTCCCTCGACTTCAACTGCAAGCACGAGGCAGGACTTGGTTGCTTTGTCATCGATCAGAACTGTGCACGATCCACAGTCCCCCCTGTCGCAACTATTCTTTGTGCCGGTCAGCCCTAACTCGTCTCTCAAGACCTCAACTAGGGTCCTGCTCGCCTCGATTTCGAGAGGGTAGTTCTGCCCATTCACTTTCAATATGATCTTGTGTGACGACACTATGACGCACCTTGATTTCCGATCAGTTCTCTTAGCGTTTTTCTGACGAGGAATTCTGCCATGTGAATTCTGTATTCTCTGCTTCCCCTTACGTCTGAGATTGGAGAGATCTTTGTCATCACGGTGCGGACGGCTTCTTCAATCATCCTATCAATGTTCCCTCCTCTTGTGAAAATCTTCTCTGCTTCGCGTATCCTCACCGGCTTAGGGGCGACAGATGCGAGGGCTATCCTGACATCCATAGTGTCGTTTCGTGCCTCTGAGAGCAGTATGCAAACCCCGACAATAGCTAGGTCTTCTCCTCGTGTTCGGGTGTGTTTCCAGTATTTCCCTCTAGAGTGAATCATGGGATTCGGGATTTCCACTGCAACAACCATTTCGTCCCGCGTTAGGCAGGTTCTTCTGACCCCCGTGAACAAACTCTCCGCGTCTATTCTTCTCTCGCCTTGCGGTCCAATCGCGACGATTCTTGCGTCCAGAACCAGGAGGGCCGGAGCCGAGTCTGCGGCTGGCGAGGCGTTGCAGATGTTTCCGACTAAGGTGGCTCTGTTTCGTATCTCTTGGTCTGCAACCTTCATCGCAACTTCGCGAAGAAGCGGACAGTTCTTTTTGATTGCTTCGGATTCGATTATATCATTGAAGGTCACGTTTGCTCCTATTGTGAGACCGCTCTCCGGATTGCACGTGATCCGGTGAAGCTCCTCAATACCCTTGATGTCGACAAGGATCTTAGGTCGAAGGACTCGATCGCGCATTGAGGGGAGGAGATCAGTGCCTCCCGCTAGGACTTGTGCGTCGGGGTTGTGCTCAGTAAGAATGCCGATGGTCTCTTCCTTCGTGACGGGCCTGACGTAGTCAAACTCCGGCAGCAAATCATGTCTCCTCTTTGCGTCGCAGCGTTTTCCAAACGCTCTCTCGAGACAGAGGGAGATCGTTCATGTCAATCTGTACGGCATCGAAAATCGCGTTTGCTATAGCAGGTGCGATCGAGAGCATGGGGAGTTCGGCTATTCCGCGTGCACCATATGGGCCATCGCTCTGGGGATTCTCGATGATGTCAACCACATGTTCTTCTGGAATATCCGAAGCTCTTGGGATCTTGTAGTCCGTGAGGTTGGAGTTGAGCATCCTGCCGTTTTCATCGTAGACGTAGTTCTCCGTGAGGGCCACGCCAATTCCTTGGACTGCGCCCCCGTAAACTTGACTCTTGACTAGCAGAGGATTGATAGCTTTTCCAACGTCGTAAGCGGTGAACAATTTCAATATTCTGATTTCTCCGGTGTCGATGTCAACCTCGATCTCGGTTGCTACGGCACCAAAAGTCCATTTGAGTGCTGGCGAGCCTTGCCCTGTCTCCGGGTCGAGCTTAGTCAACCCTCTTGCGATGTATGTTCCTCTGCCAATTATTGGTCCTCCGATGGCGTTCCCGTTGGGGAAGGTGTATCCGTTGACGAGTTCGTTTAACGGAAGTCCTATGTCGGGGCGCTCTGGAAGGAACACCCTCTCGTTTGCAACGGACAGGTCGTCCTTGGGGACTCTGAGTATCGCCGAGGCTACGGTTCTAATTTGATCTTTTGCATCTCTTGCAGCGGCAATCACTGCATTCCCGTCCATGAAAGTAGCCCTGCTTGCAACAGTTTGCCAACTGTAGGGTGAAAAGTCAGTGTCCCTACTCGACTTGACATGGATTTTCTCTACGGGCACGCCCAGTTCTTCGGCAGCAATCTGAGCCATGGCCGTTGTCGTTCCCTGGCCGATCTCCGTTAACCCGAGTATCAGCGTGACGGAGCCGTCTTCATTGAACTTGATTATCGCAGAGGAGGAAGCATCTGTGCGCATGGATGGGGCCTTCCAGAGCGAGGCTATTCCTTTTCCTCGGAGTTTTCTTGACTGTGGGTTCTCTGCTTTCTGTCCCCACTTGACTTGATTAGCGACGGTCTCAATGCACTGATCAACCCTTCCAGCATCTTGCCTTAGCTTTTGGCCGGTTGGCGTGGTTGAACCCGGTCTCAGGACATTTCGCAGTCGGAATTCAACCTGGTCCATACCTATCTTCCTTGCCACAATGTCCATCTGGCGCTCGGTGGCCCAAAGCAACTCGCAAACGCCAAAGCCTCGGAATGCACCAGCGTACTGATGGTTTGTGTATACTGTCAACGAATCACACTTCAGGTTGGGGACGTCATACGGCCCGGTGCAAGAGTAACCAGCTACCCTGCCGACATTCACCGCATAGTCAGCGTACGCGCCTGCGTCCCAAATGAATTGTATCTCCTCAGCAACAATTTCTCCATTCATCTTCACGCCGGTCTTTATTCGCGCGTACATTCCTTGCCTCACCGGTGCGGTAGTGAATTCCTCTTCGCGCGTCAATGTTAGCTTGACAGGGTCACCTCCTGCCCTTCTTGATAGGAGAACCGCCAGAGGTTCTATGTTTATGCCTGCCTTGCCGCCAAATCCTCCGCCGACGTAGGGGACGAAGACGGATATCTTGTGCAGTGGCACGCCCAAGATTGTTCCCAAGAGATATCGAACAGCGAAGGGTGACTGGGCGCTCGTCCAAACCCTAATCGTACCGTCGGCCGCATATTGGCCAACACATACATGAGGCTCCATGGCAACATGGCTGACCTGCGGCTGAAAGAACTGATTCTCGACGACAACATCAGCTTTTTCGAATCCTTCTTTTACGTCACCTTTTCGAATCTTGAAGTGATTCGCGATGTTTGTGCCTGCGACCGGATTGAAGGCTGGTGAGTGCTTGAATTCATGTAGGTTTTCATGCAGAAGCGGAGCATCGTGCCTAAGCGCTTCTCTAGGATCAAGCACTGGCTCAAGTTGTTGATACTCCACATCTATCAGGTCCGTGGCCTCTTGCGCTATTCGTTCACTAGAGGCGGCGACGGCGGCTACCGGTTCGCCCACCCAGCGAACCTTGTTCACTGCCAGAACATTCCTGTCTGAGATGTAGATACCAAATCTGTAGCGAGTGTCCATCCCAGTCAGGATGCCTCTTACACCGGGAACGCTCTGCGCCTTATCGAAGTTGATATGCACGATCTTAGCATGTGGGTGTGGGCTCTTCAAGATCTTGGCATGGAGCATTCTCGGAAGGGTTAGATCGGTTGTGTACTTTGCGAGCCCTGTGACTTTTTCGAGAGCGTCTACCCGGACGATATCTCTGCCGACATATGAATAGCTCATTTTCAACGAGACTTCCCGGATAGCTTCAAGGCACTTCTATGAATGCTTGTTTCTTATCTTGTGATGTAACTCCCGATGACATTCAACCCCAGTAGTCGTCGAATTGCCCATGTCATGACAGAATTAGACCTCCCGAGGAGATAGGTATCTCTTACCTGCTGCAGTCTCTGCCTCAGCACAGCTGGCATGTTGAAGCCGACACGTCAAATGGAAACCTAGGTTAGGTATCTCGTGATGGCGACGACCAGAATCCTGGCGGTCTGAATGATCTTCTCAATGTCTAGAGACTCGTTTGCCACAAACATCTGCTTAGCTTGGATCTTTCTCGGTTCTGCGGGTCCGATCGTTACACAGGGTATTCCCTTCGCTGCAAAATAGTGATGATCGCCTGTCACATTCATTGGGTAGCCTAGCGGATTCATTACAGGTGCCCTGCCAATTACCTCCTCATATGCGTTAGCTACCGTCCTGACCAATGGATGTGTCTCTCTGACGGAGTATGCTGGCCTACGTTCAAGTACGTCTACCTTTGCGCGGAAACCCGGCGATTTTCGTTGAACCTTCGCAATAATTCCTCCGACATCCTTCCAGAACTCCGAGACGCTCTGCCCAGGAACCAAGCGACCTTCAAGCACGATCTCGCACGTTCCGGGACACATGGGGGTGTTCTCTGGGTCCCATCCACCTGAAATCTTCAAAACGTGCCACCACGACCGGCCGAACAAGCTGTGAGTCGGATGAGATGGCCTCTTCGTTGCGAGTTCGTGTAGGAGTCTCGTCGCTTGGTGGATCGCGTTGTTACCCAGACCGCTCTTGAAAGCGAATGTGGGATCCAGATTTGACACCGCGCTGCGGCCCACAACAGTGATCTTTCCCCAAGTTCTTCCGCCATATGTGGTTTGAACACCCCAGATAGGTTCTGTGCTGATGCAACCGTCAACGTCGTCAGCCAGACCAGACTTGATGAAGTGCTTGACCCCCAGCATGAATCCTAATTCGTCAGCGAGGGCTGCAACTTTCAAGTTCCCCTTCAAGTCGACTCCGGATTTCAGGACGGCTTTCACCGCCACAAGGATCGCTGTCAGACCTCCCTTCATATCGACAATTCCTTTTCCGAATATCCGACCATTTTGAACGCATCCCGAGAATGGATCCGTCAGCCAGAGCCGCCTTTCTTTTAGCTCGAGAGGTGCCGTGTCTATATGTCCCTCGAGTAGGAGTGTCGGGCCTTCACGTTGCGGGCTGGAATATCCGACCGCATTGGCACGTGAGGAGTCTATGACTTGAACCTCCGTTTTCAATCCAATTTCCCCCATCACAGTAGCCAAGAATTCCGCACATTCAAGTTCATTTCCTGGGGGATTAGTAGTATCGAACCCGACAATCCTCTTCGCTAGGTCCACCACTTCTTGTTCCCCAATTCTCCGCGATATCTCGTTCATCTCCATTGAAAGACACATCCCTGACAACTTTGCGATTTGCTACACGAAAGAGGATATCTATATGTGCCTTTGCTAGAATCAAGGGGCCCTGGCTGCAGAGATGTCACCACCGGAAACATAGGGAAGCTGAGATTTCTGTGAGAGAGAATCAGACAAGGATGGGCAAGTGATTCGAATGACCCAAATCATCGACATGGCCCTTCGCGCTGGCAGAACCTTCTTGACGGAACCAGAGGCAAAACGCATGTGCAAGGAGTACTCTATCTCGGTTCCAAGTTTTGAAGTGGTTCGAACCGAAGAGGAAGCCATTGAAGTGTCTAAGGATCTTGGTTTTCCTCTTGTAGCCAAAGTCGTTTCGCCAAAGATTATCCATAAGACGGATGCGGAAGGCATTGTTCTCGGCATCAAGTCTCAAGATGATCTCGTGGCCGCCTATAGAAAGATCCTGAAACGAGTCAAAGCCCGCGAACCACGGGCTAGTGTGGAGGGGATTCTGTTGGAACGAATGGAGGCGCCAGGAATCGAAGTGATTGTCGGGGCGATGGACGATCCTCAGTTCGGGAAGGTTCTGATGTTTGGTTTGGGCGGAATTTTTGCCGAGCTCTTTCGAGATGTGACGTTCAGACTCGCACCTATCACTGGCGAGGAGGCGAAAGAAATGATTCGGCGAATACGCTCATATCGACTGCTAAGGGGATTCAGGCACTTCCCTCGCTTGGATGAAGACGCACTCAGAGAGATTCTCCTAGCCGTCTCGAAGATTGTCACGGAGAATAAGGAGGTCATCGAGCTAGACCTCAACCCGATAATAGTCAAAGAAGAGGGAGCAACAGCCGTCGACGCCAGAGTCATACTTTCCAAAGACGACTGGAAGAAGTCGGCGGAGCGACACCCAGCAAACTCGTTGCTGAACTTCTTCAGGCCAGAGTCGGTTGCCGTGATTGGTGCTTCAAGGACTGCAGGAAAGATCGGCCACGAAATCTTCAGGAACTTGTCGCAATACCAGTATACCGGAAAAGTATATCCAGTCAATCAGTCCGCGGAATCAGTTCTTGGACAAGATGCCTACAGAAGCATCCTTGAGCTTCCAGGGAAGATAGATCTCGCAGTAGTAACAGCTCCAGCCAAGGTCGCTCCTTCAGTCATAGACGAGTGCGGTCGCAAGGGTGTGCGAAACGTCATCATAGTATCGGGAGGGTTCAGGGAGACTGGTTCGGAGGAACTTGAGAGAGAGACCGTTGAAGCTGCAAGAAAATACAGCATCAGAACGATTGGACCTAACTGCAATGGAGTATTCGATGGTCATAGCCGCCTTGACACCTTCTTCCATTCTCACGATCGGATGTTGAGACCGAAGGGCGGCCGAGTAGCTTTCATTACACAGAGTGGAACCTTTGGCGTTTCTGCCCTAGACTGGGCCGCAGAGAAAGGCATCGGCATCAGCAAACTCGTGAGCTACGGTAACCGATGCGATGTCGATGAGGGCGACTTGATCGAGTTTCTTGGAATTGACAACGAGACATCAGTTATCTGTATGTACCTTGAGGGCATTGGCGATGGAAGAAAACTCTTTGATGCCGCAAGGAAAATCGCGCCAAGAAAACCAATTGTGGTCGTCAAGGCCGGTAGGACGAGTCTGGGGTCGAGGGCAGCCAAGTCCCACACAGGCGGGTTAGCGGGGTCTTATGAGGTTGCAAAAGCAGCCTTCGAGCAGGCCGGTATGATTGTCGCGGAAGACATTGAAGAACTCTTTGACGTTGTGAAGGCACTTGCAATGCAACCGTTGCCAATCGGAGGCAATGTAGCTATGGTGACGAATGGGGCTGGACCGTGTGTTATGGCGGCTGACCGGTTTGAAGAATACAATATGACAATCACTCCTCTCTCTGCAGCGACCACGTCTGAGCTTACTCTGAAGTTGCCTTCATACTGCTTGGTGAGTGAGACGACGATCGACCTAACCGCGAGCGGCACAGCGAAGGACTACGAGGCGGCTCTTAGAATACTGGCCGAGGACCCTAATGTGCACGTCCTAATGCCGTTTTTCGTATTGCAGTCATTGGATGAGAATATAGTAGAAGTACTTTCCAGAATAGGCAGTCTGGGTAAAACCATAGTCTGTTGCGCGCTTGGCGGACGCTACACGACGAAGATATCAAAGATGATAGAACAGCTCAACATCCCTGTCTATGAGATCGCAGAAAGAGCGGTCGCTTCGACTCGTGCCCTAATCTACCAGGGCGCCTTCCGCAAAACGGCATTTCGTTGTTCGAGTTCTCAAAGGCTTGCCTAGTTGCCTTTCGAGATCTATCATCGATGAGTCGGCGTTTCTTCTCAACGGTCTCCCTCTTTTGTCAGTGTGTTGTCGACGCATCCGTGACAATACTGACCCGCAGCCCCGTAAGCTTGTTGGTGCGAATACATCTAACTCGCAGCTGAGTGCGGAAAAACCTTAAGAGAGCTCAGAAGAGGCACCTACTCACATTGAATGGCGCGGGATCAGCGACTGAGCAACGCAAGAATAGTTGAAGCAAATAGACAGGTCATCGACAGGATTTTCGCATCCGAGCCAATGCTCTTGGATGTCGGTTGTGCTAGGGAAAACGTCCCGGGCATGAGAGACGACCTATTCCTGCATTCGGGCCCGCCAATAGGTTGGGACCGTATGTGCCCCGTTATGAAAGCGGCAGCTATAGGTGCGGCCATCTACGAAGGGCTGGCTAGTACACCAGCTGAGGCCGATATGATTCTCGCTAAAGGAGAAGTGGAATTCTCCCCCACCCACCACCACAACTCTGTGGCACCCATGGCCGGTATCATTTCCAAGTCGATGCCGGTCTTTGTGGTGAAGAACGAGACCATGGGCAACTTTGCGTATTCAAATATCAACGAAGGCGTCGGACGCATCAAGACGCTGAGATTCGGCGCTAACGACGCAGATGTGATCAACAGACTGAAATGGATCGAAGGCGTCTTGGGTCCAGCTTTGAGTGCTGCGCTCAAAAAGCTAGGTCGGATTGAGCTCAAACAGCTTATTGCTGAGGCAATTCGAAGGGGAGACGAATGTCACAATAGGAACAAGTCGGCGACATCGTCTCTGTTTAACACGCTTGCTGTGGCTTTGCTCGAAACTGAACTCGAGAAGGAAACAATAGTCCAAGTTCTGAAGTTCATAGCTAGCAACGTCCACTTCTTCCTCAACATTTCTATGGCTTCGAGCAAAGCGACGATGGATAGTGCATCAAACGTGGAATACAGTACCATCGTTACGGCGATCTCTAGCAATGGACCTGACTTCGGCATAAGAGTCAGTGGCTTAGGTGACGAGTGGTTCACTGCGAGACCTCCAAGACTCGCCACTGGAAAGATCTTCGAAGGATTCACCAAGGATGATGCTGGTCCATTTCCCGGGGACTCTTCCATTTCTGAGCCCGCAGGTATAGGCGCTTCGGCGATGGCTGCTGCGCCGGCAATATCCGAGTTCGTCGGGGGGACTCCGTCACTCGGGTTGGAAATAACGAAGAAGATGTACAAGATCACATTTGCCGAGCACGATACGTACAAGATACCATACTTGAACTATAGAGGGACTCCTGTGGGAATCGATTTGAGAAAAGTACTGAAAACGGGAATAGTTCCCGCAATAGATGTCGGGGTAGCTCACAAGAAGCCGGGCATTGGACAGATAGGTGCAGGAATCGCCTACGTTCCCAGAGAATGTTTCGAGAAAGCCGCTCGCGCTTTTCAGAGAAAATATGGAATTAAGGCCTAAATGCGTCACATCTTGGAGTCCTGGTTCCCTAGACCCGAGATTATGACCTTGTTCCTTGCGAGTCAAGACGAACTCGCGTGATCGGCAAAAAGCACGCGCCAAAGATGCGTTCTAGTCGTACTCGGATCCTTTCTGAAGATGCAGAAAGGCTTTCACATAGTTAGGCTGGTGAGGGGCCGTTGCAATTTGGAGCGTGACGACATAGAGACTCGATGACAAGATAGGCGCTGTGAAGAGGCGGCGGGAGTCAGTATCTCATAACCAACGCCATTACCGCCTTCTGAACGTGGAGTCTGTTCTCAGCCTCGTCGTAAACGGCTGAATGAGGTCCATCAATTACCTCGTTTGTTACCTCGTGGCCACGATCGACTGGAAGACAATGCATGAAGATGGATTTCTTGTCTGCTAGGTCCATTAGTGACTCCGTGCACTTCCAATCGCTATACTTGTCAACAATGGATTGCTCAGCCTGTGCACCTATCTGTCCGTAGTTCAGTGTGGTATGGTTTCTCATATATACCACATGTGCGCCTTCGAGAGCCTCCTTGAGATTGTCGGTTTCTCTGAACGATCCCCCACTCATTCTTGCGTTCTCTTTAGCTCGCTCGACGACCCTTGGGTCCACGGTGAACTCGGAGGGTCGAGCATAGACAACGTCCATGCCGTATCGTGTCATCATCATTATGTTGGACTGAGGCACTGCAGGAACTCTAAGGGCGTTTGGGGAATGGGCCCATGCTTGGACGTACCTCTTTCCCTCGAACTTGGGGAACTTTTCTCTTATCGTTAGCATGTCGGCAAGAGTCTGGCATGGATGATCTACATCTGACTCCATACTGATTACCGGAATGCTGGCCCATTTCGCGTATTCTCTCACAACTTGTTCACCTTCGCCATAGGTGTGTGTGTAGACCCTCACGCCTATTCCATGACCGTAACGCTCGAGCACTTTCACAGTATCTTTGATGTCCTCCGCGGCGCCCTTGTCACCCATCCGAAGTGTCTTGGTCTCCAGAAAGTGGGCATGTCCTCCAAGTTGGGTCAGTGCTGCTTCGAACGAGTTGCGAGTTCGAGTCGAGGTCGCATAGAAAATCATGAAGAAGGTTTTGTTCTTCAGAAACTCGTGTGGTTCCCCTACTTTGAATCTTCGTTTGAGGTCTCTTGCGAGATCAAAGACGGTTTCAAGTTCCTCGAGGGTCCATTCTTCACAGCTGATCAGATCCTTCCCCGCATACTGGTTTGAATCAGGAGGGCTCGACATGGTGTCATGCCTCTTGCTACTGGATTGGAATGGGCAACGACAATTCTGTGTGGGCTATAAGAGGTTTGGCATCTCCAACATTGTGCGAGTCTTCGGTAACTTACTAGCGAATGGACTGTTCTCAATCGGACAGCGAGACCTATGCTCAGTCATGTAGGACTTGGGCGATGTCGTCTACCAACGGTTTCGAACCGACAGAGCAGTTCGCTGGTGCCATTTTTTCAATGGACAACCCGAATAGCAGGAACCCAATCTGAATGACGGAAAAATCCTAGGCGAACCGCCTCCATCCCATTCAATGGAATTTGAAAATTCCTTTAGTCACGAACCGCACGGAGCATGACCACACAATCAATCAGGAGAAACGACTGATGGACGGAACTTGAACGAGCACACGAATGACATCTGGCTGGTGAGGGAATGTCTCCTAGGGGTCAATCCTAAACGCGATTTCTGTTTAGAACCTGAAAAGGACTTTCTCGAAATCTACGACCCTTCCGTTTCTGACTTC
>Ga0315289_10002432_pt1 | contig 28476 bp, 24 predicted proteins | sample YL17G11_40_MG_FD_203452 | JGI IMG/M metagenome (GOLD analysis project Ga0315289, IMG submission 203452) | Sediment microbial communities from Yellowstone Lake, YNP, Wyoming, USA - YL17G11_40 | ecosystem: Environmental > Aquatic > Freshwater > Lake > Sediment | place: USA: Wyoming | collected... | reverse complement strand
TCTGACCGCCGGTCCGGCATCGCGAACGTATTTTAAGGGGGACCCATCGGGTGATGGGCCCTCCTTTTTTATGGCCCACGATCATTCGCGCATGCTCGGCCGCCTCCGGACGGATTATCGTCCGTCAATTTTGCGCGTCCCCCGCAAAGGGCGCATCCGCGCGGCGCTGGCGCTTCTGGCCATCGCCGGCGTGGTATGGGGATTTTCGCACCGTTCGCGCGATGCGGCGCCGGCCGCCCGGATGACGATGCCGGCACGGAAGCCGCCGCCCGCGGTCAAAATATCGCCTGCGCACAAACCGCTTTTTTCCTTTGGATTTGCTGCGCGTCAATGGGATGCGGGAGACGTGGCCGCGCTGCTGCATGCGCGGCCGCCCAGATTGACAAGCGAACGGGACACCGTCTCGTACGCGGGCGGCTGCATCGTCCGCTACAGCCTCGATACCGCCCTGCAGAACCTGTCGCTGCGCCTTATGGAACAGTACCAGCCGCGGTATGGCGCGGCGGTGGTCATTGAGCCCTCTTCCGGACGCATTCTCGCGCTGGTTTCGTATTCGAACCCGCAGGCGCCCATGGTCTCCGAACTGTGGGGCAGAAGCATGTTTCCAGCCGCATCGGTTTTTAAAACCATCACCGCGGCGGCGGCCATCGACAACGGCAGGCTCACCACCGAAAGCTGCCTTGATCTGGCGGGCCGCCGCCATACCCTCTATCGGTTCCAGATCAAGGAAAACCTTCCCTCTGCCGACGACATCACGCTCAAGGAGGCGTATGCACAATCCGTCAACCCCGTGTTCGCGCGCATCGGCATGTATATGGTCGGCTATAACGAGTTGATTTCCTGCGCGCGAAAGTGGGGGTTTCTGGGCCCGGTGCCCTTTGAACTGCCGGTGGACACCTCGGCCGTCATGGCCTGCGATTCGGCCTTTCAGATTGCCGAAATGGCATCGGGCTTCAACAAACAGACCACGCTTTCCCCGCTGCACGGCGCGCTCATCGCCGCGGCCGTGGCCGAGGACGGACGCATGCCCCGGCCCTCGCTGGTCGACAGCGTCACCGACGCAAAAACCGGCCGGCGGCTCTATCGCATGATGCCCACGCTCTGGCGCATTCCCATCAAGGAAAGCACCGCCGCCCAGATCCGCCGGATGATGGCCGAAGTCGTGCGCAGCGGCACCGCCCGTCAATCATTCAGATACATGCGCAACACGTCGCGCTTTGAAGACCTGCAATACGGCGGCAAGACCGGGTCCATCGACAAGGACAGTCTGGGCAGGATCGACTGGTTCGTGGGGTTTGTGCGCAATCCGGCGGACCCGCGTCAGGAACTCGCCGCCGGCGTGGTGACCGTCCACGGCGAATATTGGACCGTCCATTCGAGCTATATCGTGGAAGAACTTATGCGCCACCATATCCGCGCCGTCCAGACCGGCCGCAAGGGAGCGGACACGGAAGTTGTCAAGATGGATTCGGTGGGACCGGAAGAGCCCGGCGGCGGCGGATAATCCAATCAAGAAAGACCATGCCTGCATGTTCAAATCCGCATACATCGCACTGATCGGACGGCCGAATGCCGGAAAATCAACTCTGCTGAATACGGTTCTCGGCGAGGAACTGTCGATCGTTTCTCCCCTGCCCCAGACCACGCGCAAAAGCGTCAAGGGAATTTACAATCGGGAAGACCTGCAACTGGTCTTCCTGGACACGCCGGGCGTGCATGATAAAGGCCACAGCTTCAACGAGGCCATGGTCAGGGAATGCCGCGCCATTCTGCGGGCGGATGAAACGGACATCGTGTGCTACCTGGTGGACCTGTCGCGGGAATTCGGCGCCGAAGAAGACGAGGCGGCGCACCTGGTGGCCCAAAGCAGGCTGTCCACGCTGGTGGTTTTCAATAAGTCCGACAGCGCGCCGGACGCGGCGGCAAAGGTCGAATCATTTATCAAGCGATACCCGTATTTCGCCGAAATCCCGCGTGTGGTGCTTTCCGCCATCCGTCCCGAATCGCGCGGGCTTTTTCTGGACGCGGTCATGCCGCTGGTCCCCCAGGGCATGCCCTATTTTCCTCCGGACGATTTGACCGATGCGAGCATGCGGTTTTTTGCCGCCGAATACATCCGCAAGCACATTATCCTTAACACGCGGGAAGAAGTTCCTCACGCCAGCTTCGTGGAAATCACCGATTACAAGGAGACCGACCGAAGGCACCTGGTGGAAGCGACGATCCATGTGGAATCCAGAGGCCAGCGCGGCATTATCATCGGCAAGGGCGGCGCGCTGATCAGAAAGATCCGACAGCGCGCGGAAAAGGATTTGGGCGAACTCGCGCGCGCGCCCGTGACCATCAAATGCCATCTGACCGTAACGCCGAAATGGCGGGACGACGCCCGGTTTTTGCGGGAGATGGGCTATCGGTAGAAGATCGGAAATGATCGAATCCGCAAGGGATTTGCCTGTACCACCGGCTCGAGCCCCTGCAATTGACCTTTTGCCAGACTCAGCCGCACGGCGCTCAGTTGTACGAAATAATGAATCCCGGCAAGCACCGCGAATCCAAGACCAAAGCAGACGCTGAGCCGCGTCAGGGATCGTTTGTCTTCCGGCGCATGGTCATGGATGCTGTTCAGCAACACGACGAACGCCGGGCCGAACATGAGCATCGCAAATCGGGCGATATTCTGATATAACTGCGAGTGATGACCGGCGAACGCGACGTAGTCCGGCAGGTTGGTCCACATGAACAATGGCGGTTTCAAAACGAGCGCCACGAAACAAATCGTGAAGACGATAAAAAGGACCGCGATGATGATGGCGGACCAGAAGCCCAGGCGGAGCGATAGGGGGCTCGATGTTGGTGATATTGACTGATGGTTCATCGGCATAAGGAAGGTTCCCTGACTATTTGCGCGTATCAGCGTTCCGATTTCAGATCATCAAGCGGAAGTATCTGCTTGAAATTCCGCACCGTCAGAATTCTGATCGATCTGTCCATAACACGATAGATTATTCTATAATTGCCAAAGATGATTTCACGAATGCTTGGCGCCTTCAGCTCAGGCACGATTCGTCCCATTTCCGGGCATTTTGTAAGCAGGTCAACCTTCCCAAAAACCGAATCAATCCACCGGTTTGCCGCGGAAGCGCTGTCGCAGGCGATGTGGTCCGATATTTCTTCCATCCGCTCAACGGCCAGAGGGGACCAGATGATTTTCATTCTGTGATCCGTCCCTTAAGCCTCTTGCGGACCTTCTCGTGGGGCATGCCTTTGCCCTCATCAATTTGCCGCGTCGCGAGCTCAATATCATTAATCAACTCCAACGAGTCTATCATTCGTTCATACTCCGCGACGTCAAGCAGCACGGCGGAGCCTCTGCCGTGCTGGGTAATCACGATCGGCCGTCTGGTCGTATGGACCTGGTTGATGAAACTGGAGAAATTGGACCGGAAATCGGAAAGTGGATGGATATCGGAATCTAAAGCGATCCTGTTCATGCTGGGCCCCCTTTCATTATAGTGTACAAAATAACGTACGTTATATAATACATTATTTTGTACAATAATACAAGGCAATCTGCTCGAACAGGCACGATGTCGTGAAACCTGCGTGTCAGCCCATCCTGAAAACCGCGGCTCTGCTCAGAAAAATCCTCGGCGCCTCAACCGGCACCAATCCCGCGTTCTTGGTCTTCATGACGGTTTCATCGAATTCGCTTTTTGACACACGAAATGTCGGCTCAACCACCAGGAGCTTCCCATCGGACTTAAGCAGGCCGCGGATCTCGCTCAAGTGACTGCCTTGATCCGGAACTTCATGAAGAATATAGAAGGCAAGCACGAAATCAACCGCCTCGGCTACGCCGATCCGGTCCTCCGAACATTTGTGCATCGATATCACATTATCCAATCGGCAAGCCTTGACTTTTGCGCGCAGCTTTTCGAGCATACCATCCTGCAGGTCGCACGCGATCACCCGGCCGGATGCGCCGACCATCCGGGCCATCTCAAGGGTGAAATATCCGGGACCGCAGCCGAAATCCAGGACTGACATTCCTTCCTTGATATAGGGCCGCAGAATTCCATGCGGATTCTGTACCCACCGCCGGAACATGGTATTGAGACTTTCCGCTCTTTCGACGGGAAAAACGCGGTGTTTATGGGTCATTATATGCGCTTTGCAATCAGGCCTTTTTCTCTTTCACACAATCCCCCAACCTGAACAGCGCATAAATAATCGACACCGGTATTCCGGCGATCAGCAGCAGGGGAATCCACAGGCCGTTGAAACATGCGCGTTGTTTCATGTCCAGCACCACCAGCACCGTCAGCAAAATGTTCAGCGTCATATACGCCAGGAACCCCAGGAAGGCCAGGCCCAGTACAAGTTTTACAAACAGGAATTTGTGGGTCGGATGAAGACCGCGCGGCGGGCCCCACGGCATCCGTTTTCCGCAGGGGAATTCCTGCATGCACCCGACGCCTTTTTCTCCCATCGACCGGGACGGACAACGCATACGGCTTTCTGCCGGACCGCATTGGCCCTCTTTTGCCGCCATTATGCAATGGCCTTTGGCGTTGGTATCGGCCGGCGCTGCCGGCTTGTCCTGGGCAAATGCACAGAATGAAAAAGCAACAGACAGGATCAGTAGAGCGTTTTTCATGCGCTTTCTCCTTTTGTTGGAAGGTTTAAGGGAATGATTCTTCGCAACTATCAGGTCCCTATGATCAGGCGTTTTTAGCCCCGTTAAGGGCGACATATTTGTAGCCCGGGACGACAGTCCCGGGTTGACAAATTGAAACCCCTACCCAACCCTCCCCCGCATACGATTTCATAGCGGGGGAGGGCTACGGGAGGGGGATTCCGCATCGCCCGGGGCCATCACCCCGGGCTACAAATATGTCGGTCCTAACGGACCTGGCTGAAAAATACGTTTAGAAAATTTCATAGTGATACATTGCCGGTTCGCAGGGACCTGAGTTGTTGCGATTCTTCGTACTCAGATCTTCGGCCGTTCAAATAATGCGATTCCGATCAGCGTCAGGTCCCGGATATACCGGCATTCAAAGCCGAAGGCGCCGCCGTGCTGCGGCCAGGCGCCGCCCGTGGCCAGGACCAGGCAATCGTCCGACATCTGCCTTCGAAAATTGCCCACCAGGCGTTCCAGCGCGCCGGCGACCCCTTCATACACACCCGTTATCATGCATTCTTCGGTCGAGGCTCCGGGTTTGCCGTCCAGATTGGCGGAAGTATTGACTTCCGGAAGCTCCGCCGTGCCTTCATGGAGGCTGGCGAGTTGCAGCGTTATTCCCGGCAGAATGGCGCCGCCGATGAATTCCGCGCCGTGCGCAAGGCAGTCCACGGTAATGGCCGTGCCCGAGTTGATGATGATCACATCACGGCCCGGATATGCGGCATGCGCAAACAGCAAATTGGCAAGGCGGTCGTGCCCCAAGTCACGCGGGTCGCGGTAGCCGATTGTAACGGGCAATTGCGGGTGGCAGGCAAGCCACGAAACCGGCGCGACACCGGCATATGCCAGCGCATCATCCAGCGCACTGCGCAAACGCCGCACGGTGGTGCCGGCGATCACCGGGGCGTTTGGCGCGCGGGCGTGCAGGCGCGCGGCAATGGCGCCCAATTCATCGACGGCGCGCGCGGTGGGAATGGTTTCGCGCGCGTCGCAACGCATTGCGTGCGCGTCCACAAGGCCGATGCGCGTATTGGTGTTGCCGATGTCAATGGCAAGAGTGAAATCGGGCATACTGAATTTCCGCTGCTTCCGGCTTTGGATTTCCGACTTCCGGCATCTTCGCCGATCACCGGTTACTGATCATCGATCACCTGCCTTTTCCGACCTCTGACTTCTGACCTCTGACTTCTGACTTCCGGTTTACAGCAGCCGCATGGGCCCTGAACTGATATGCTCCACTCCCCGATCGGTCTTCAAACAGAGCCGGCCGTCGGGAAGCACGTCCTCGAATACGCCGCGTTTGTCCTGTATCTCCGCCTGGCGTCCGCGACCATATAACGAGGCGCGATAGCGCTCGTGGACGCCGTTCTGGTCCGCGGATTTATAGACGTAATATCCCGCAAGCATGTCGCGCAGAAGCAATGCCGGGTCCCAGGCTTTTTTGCTTTCGATGAGCAGGGAGGTGGCACTATCCCGGATGTCTTCGGGAAACTGGTCCGGGAACAGATTGATGTTAACGCCAAAACCGATGATCACATGTCCTATACTCCTTGGCATGGATTCCAGAAGGATGCCGCAGACTTTTTTATCGCCAATGTACACGTCGTTGGGCCACTTGACTGTTACGCGCCGTTCGGGGAGATTGCCGCCGATCACATCGCATACCGAGAGGCTGATGGCGCGGTTATGGATAAAGTGGTCTTCAAGCCGCTCAAGCGGCGCAACGATGGTGGCCCACAGCCCGCCGGCGATGGATGAAAAAAAGGAGTTGCCCCTTTGCCCGCGGCCCGCGGACTGACGGTCGGCGGTGATGACCATGATGCCGTTCTGGGGAAGGTCGGTCAGCGTCTTGGCATGGTCGTTAGTCGAGGTTGTTTCGGCAAAATGAAAATGCCGCTCCACAAAGGGCAGGAAGGATGATAGGGTCATAAGGCGCTCCAGCCGTTAAGTGACGGCCACAGGCAGGGCCGATGGACGCAGCGATCCGCCGGATAGCATGTTGACAAGCATTTAAGATAACCCTCACCAGCGGTCGAAAGCAAGGATTTTATTGAATTCCTGCCGCGGCCCGAATCCCCGGAGGCAAGAATGGAGCCTCCGGCCCAAATCGCCGCGTAAAAAAGGTATTTTCTTGATTTCCTTTGCTGCGGGATACATGCAGCAGCCATCAAAGGAAGCCAGCTCATGCCCAAATTCAACGGCATCGCCCTTTTGCCCACCCGGTTCATGATGCTCCATGCCGTTCCGGCCCTGGTCCGGGACCTGGCGTCATGGAACACCATGGTCCCGTTCGCCATTCGCAAATACTCAACATCGCGTAATCCGGAAAAGGACCACTCCGCGGGCATGCTCTCTTTGCGCGTCAACGAGGTGTGCAACCTCCGCTGCCGGTCGTGCGGGCAATGGGGCGAAAACGGCCACTTGCGACTCAAGCTCGATCGCAAGGAAAAATTCAACGAGCTCGATTTTGAAGTGGTCAAACGCGTTCTATTCGAGACCCGGCATGACAAGCCGTTTTATTATATCTGGGGCGGTGAGCCCACCATGTGGAAGCCTCTGCTGCCGCTTTTTCAGGAAATGGGCAGGAACAGGCTCTATGGCTCGATTGTGACCAATGCGCAGGCGCTGGAGCTGATCCTGGAAGACCTGATTGCCACCCGCGCGCTGGCAATCCTGTACCTCAGCCTTGACGGATGGGATGCCCCGTCGCAAAACCTCATGCGCTCGCCGGCTTCGGGAAAACTTTCGGATAATTATGAAAAAACCATGGCGGTGATCGACAAAACGCATGAGATAAAAAAGAAAAAAGGCCTGAAGGCGCCCCTGATCATCCCCATCAGCGTTATTTCAAACGGCAATTATATGCATCTGGAGGAGATCCACCGGCAGGTAATGCACAAAACCCAGCTCCACCCGTTTTACTTAGGCTGGTTTATAACCGAAGAGCGGGCGGCAATGCATGAACGCATTTTTGAAGAGCGGTTCGCCTATAAGCCTAAAAACCACCGGGGGTATCTCAAATCGTGCTTCAATGATGTTGATCCGAAAGTCACCGCGGAGCAAATTAAAAAGGTCCTCGCGCTTGCAAAGGAAGGGCAGTCGGTCCCGCATATTATTCCGGATATTTACGAGGAAGCCGATATCCGTCGCTATTACAGCGACCATACCTGGCATTGCGGATATCCGCGATGCGACAGCATCTATGTAACTGCCGAAATATCGCCCGACGGCCGCATCACCCCCTGCCGCGATTACCAGGATTACACCTGCGGCAATATTAATGACCAGTCTTTTTATGACATCTGGAATGGCGCCAAGTTCAAGGAATTCCGCAGGCAGATGAAAAAAGGACTCATGCCCGTGTGCACGCGATGTTGCGGATTGCAGGGATTCTGATTTTCTGCCTTCTGCATTTCTGAATTCTGCAGCTCTGTCCTCTGTAGCTCTGCTATAGTGGAAATAAGAAAGGGAGAAGCCCCCCTCAGCTTCTCCCCTCTGGCCGAACGATTCCAAATCGCACCTATGGCAGCATGATAGTCTGCCGCTGGATCATGCTTCCCTGCTGCACCTGAATAATCGCCATTTGGTGCGACAGCGATCGAGGCAGCTCGATGCTCGACCGGCCCGAAACCGCGCGGTTCATAACTATTTCGCCATTGGATGAAAAGACAGTGACGCGCGCGCCGTTTGCATAGCCAGTCATCTGGAGCACCACTCCGTTTGCAGTAGACACGACGGCAAAACCATCCTTGACATCAGCCGACGCATGCCTAATGACGCCGGTGCCCGAAACAAGTACGATGTTGACCGTCGTCGTGTCGTTGAGGATCGGGATATTGAGCGTGTCCCTGGTCGCATAGCCGGTTTTAGACACCTCAAGGCTGACCGTCATGTTCGCCACGGGGATGCCCGCTATCGAATACGCGCCGTTGGCGTCCGTGGTATCGACCAGTGTGATTGTGGTTCCCGCCCGCGTGGTCCGCAGCAGAACAACGGCCTGGTTGATATTGGCGCCGGAAGCGGTTTTGACCGTGCCTTTGACCACCTTCGATGAACCTGTGGCCGCTGTAAGGGTCATGCGCAATGTATCGTTTGCGCTGCCGGCCACGGTGGTGCTCCTCACCTGCGTATTATAGCCTGTCAAGGAGGCGGTCACGCTGTATGTTGCCGCGGGAACATTGGAGAAGGTCAGCCAGCCGCCGGCGGCCGTAACGCCGGAATAGGTCTGGCCGGTCTGGCCCATGCCCACCTGCTCAACGGCGACAATCGAGACACCGCTAAGGGCCCCGGCATTGTTCGCGGTATAAATGGAAAGATTTCCTTTGGCAAGCGGCGCAAGCCGGATGGTATCCACCACCGCGGTATCGGGATTCGTCGTCAGCTGAATGCTCCGGTTAAATGGTGTCGTATAGGTCCGATAATCGGTCTTGGTGACAAGGAGGGAATACGTCCCGATTCCAAGGCCGGCAAATTCATACGTTCCATTGGCCAATGTTGCGACTGTATCGATGGGCTGGGCTGCCCCACCCCCGGCTGCGATGCGCAGAACAACGCGCGCATCCTGCAAACCGGCTCTGGTCGCGCTGTCAACGACTGTGCCTTTGATGATGCCGGCAGCGGCCACACGGACCTGAAGCGCCAGGTTCACGGTGTCGACCCGCGCCGAATCAACAACGAATACGGCTGAAGTCCTTGTGACAAAACCGGTGGCTGAAGCGGTAACCGTATAATTGCGCCCGGCTGGGACAACAGCAAAACTGTAATCACCAGTTGTGGCGCCGGCTGCTATGGTGGTTGCCGTATCAATGGGCGTCAACACTCCGCCGACTGTCTGGTTCAATACGACTTGCGCGCTGCCGATGCCCGTCTGGTTGGCGGCGCTGGTGATTTTGCCGACGACCGAGCCGGCCCTGACGGAGGCTGCCTGCAGATCAATATCAACAGTCAGGTTCTGGCCGGCGGCAAGCATAATACCGACTATCGCCGTTGGATTGGCCACGGCATATCCGGTTTTGCTGGGCACAAGATCATAGCGGCTGGCCGGGAGCGAGTCAAATGAATAGCTCCCATTCGCCAGGGAAAGCATGGTATCGACCGGCGTACCGGCGCCGCCGCCCTGTCTGCGCAACAGAATGATGCGAACGCCCTGGACCGCGTTTCCGTCTGCATCGGTGGCGGCCCCATGGATTATTCCGCTATTGACATTTGTTCCAGTGGGCGTAAGTGAGATATTTATGGTTGTATCGCGCGTAGTCAGGCCTTGGATGAACTGCGTTGATTGATTATAGCCTGTGGCGGTGACCGTGAGTATTCCGCCGGTAGGGGTCCCTGTCAGCGTGAGTGAATATAGGCCGGCGGTTGTGGTTGTGTCGCGGTAGGTATTGGCCCCACCACCACCGAAAGTTTGAAAAGAAACGACAGCATTAGGAATCATTGCCTGGGTGCTGGCGTTGCTGACGTCTCCTGAGACGGTGATTGCCTGTGCCGCGAATACCAGCAGCAATCCTGTGATTGCTATTGCACCGATTTTATTTAACATCTTCATCCTCCTGTGTTTCCCATGGTGGTTAATGATGCAGCATGATGGATCTTCCGCCTTTTTCTCTTAATATCAACCGGTGTCTTCCATAGCTCGGAGCCTCCTTTTTATTGATGATAGGCGTTTGGGTGGTCGTACATCATCGTACATCATATACGAAGAATATTCAGAGAAGGTATCGCAACCATTATGCCATCAGCAATCTTGGATTTTAATCGCGTAAGCGGCATGGCCACGGGCTCATGTGTCCCAGATGTTGGACTAACAGTTCCAGCTATTGGATGGAGGAATATCCGGCAGACCAAGAGCTGATCGCATGGCGCAGTGTTATTTTTCGATGCATGCCGGATCATCATGGTTCTTCCCGAATTTCCCGCGCCGTGGTCGCAGTGCCGCCGGTGCGTGATTTCTATTTCACGCGCCACCGGTTTTCATGCCTGGGAGCGCATATCGTCGCGCACATCTGCCGCGCATCGGGCATACATACCGAGTTGATGGTTTTCCCGCTCGCGCCCGGCAAGCCGCGCACGATTCCGATTCCATCTTCGCATGCGCACCTGGCCCCGTTCCTCGTTCCCGGCGAAACCGGCGGCACGTCATTTTTCCAGCGCTACCAGCGGTTCGGTCCTGATATTGACAAATGCGCAGAAGCTGTGGCGGCCGCGCGTCCCGGGATCTGTCTGATCTCCTGCTTTGCATTCTGCTATGCCGAACCGGCGCTGGAGCTCGCTGCTGCCGTTAAAAGGCGCGACCCTTCGATCCGGACTATCATAGGCGGCGCCGGCGTGAGTGCCTATCCGGAATATTTCATGCGCCGGGAGTTCGTGGATCTCGCGGTGGAAGGGGAGGCGGAGCCGGCATTGCCGGTTTTGCTTTCGGCGATGCGGGATTGCGGCCCGCCGTCCGGTCCGATACCCGGTCTCTGGCGAAAAGAAATCGGACGCATCATTCCTCCGGTTGACGTCCGGCATACCGTCTCGAATGACCTGGAGGGCATGTGCGTAACCAGCCGCACGCGGAAGACAATCCATTTGACCACGGCGCTCAGCCGGGGTTGTCCGCTCGGGTGCCGGTTCTGCTCCAACCATTTGACTCATGGAACAAAGTTCCGCGTCGTCCCCATGGACCGGCTTCGCCAAAGCATCCCCGCCCCGGCCGCTGATCCGGACGCCGGCATCAGCATCAATTTCGAGGACGATAACCTGCTACTGGATATTCCCCATCTCTTTGCCGCCTTGGAGGAATTCCGCACGCGTTTTCCCGGTGCCGGCTTTACGGCTGAAAACGGCATGGATTACCGGCTGTTAACGCCCGATCTGGCGACACGCCTGATCGACGCCGGGTTCCGGCAATTCAACCTGTCGCTCGGATCGACGGATGCGGCGATCGCATGCCGGGAGGGCCGGCCGGTTGATATGCGGCGTTATGAGGCGGTCCTGGCGGTCCTTGCGCAACGGAAAATCCCGTCGATCACCTATTTCATCTGCGGGCTTCCGGGCGATACGCGCGAAACAACAGCATCTCAACTTGCGTATCTGGCGCGAAGCCGGACGCTCTGCGGAATTTCGCTTTTTTATCCGGTGCCGGGCATCGGCGGATTCGAAGACCGGTCGCTCTTCGACAAGGTATCGCCTTCCCTCTGCGCAGGATCGGCGGCGTATCCCTGGAGCGGATCCCTTGACACCCGCGCACTGGTCACGGCGTTTCGGCTGAGCCGTTTCATCAATCTGCGAAAAAAGCCGGCGCTGTCGGACGCGGAGCGCCGGATGGCGGAGCGGATCGAGTCCGAACGCAGGCTCTATACGATGATCAAAGGGAAAAGCGGGCTGGCGATCGTGCCGGTCCCGCTGGCGGATGAAGAACTGGTGCGCCTGTTTTTCGAAATGAAAGCCGCGGGTGAATGTTGACATACCGATAGGCCGGGCCTTGGTATCCGCGCCCCCGGCTTTGTTGTATTTTAATGGCGAAATTGGATAATCGGCCCGTATCCTCACCCATGGAGTTGCCGTATGCCTGTCAAAACCGTCGATGCTCTGGGCCTGCTCTGCCCCCAACCGCTGATCCTGGTCAAGCGCGCGCTCAAGGAGATGCGCGTGGGCGAGGAGTTGACCGTATTGATCGATAATCCGACCTCGCGCGAGAATGTGGAGCATTTTCTGCGGGATAATCATGCCGCATGCAACACCACGGAAGCCAAGGGTGTTTTTGCCCTCAAGGTGATCAAGCAGGAAGCGGCGCTTGCCCAACCGGACGCGAAGAGCTATTGCGCCCCCGCGTCAGAAGAACCGCATGTCATATGCATCACCGCCAATTCCATGGGTCGCGGCAACGAAGAACTGGGGGGAATCCTGATCAAGGCATTCATCAACACCATCAAGGACGCGGCGCCGTTGCCCGTCGCCATGGTCTTTTACAACAGTGGGATTTATCTGGCATTGCGGGATTCGGCGGTCATCGACTCTCTGCGCGCGCTTGAAAAAGCAGGCGTAAAGCTGCTTATCTGCGGCACGTGCCTCGATTATTTCAAAAAAAAGGAAGAGTTAGGCGCCGGCCGCGTGTCGAATATGTATGATATCCTGCAGACGCTGTCGGAGGCGGGGCATGTAGTGTATCCCTGATTTCCCTCTTTCGTACTCGTACTCTTACTCGTACTCGACGTGGGAAGCAATGCAATAGTACAATATTCCAAAAAGGCGAGCACGAGTAAGAGTACGAGTACGAACCGGAAATTCGATAGACCCATGAACACCTATTTCGACAATGCGGCCACCTCTTTTCCCAAACCGCCGGGGGTTGCGGCCGCCATGGCGCGCTACCTCAATGAAACAGGCGGACCGTACGGCCGCAGCGCGTATGCCCGGGCCGTAGCGGTGTCGCGGGAAATCGAATCCGTCCGCGCCGACCTTGCATCCCTGCTTTGCATCAGCGATCCGGCGCATCTGGTCTTTACGCATAACGCCACGCATGCAATCAATACCGTGCTGTCGGGTCTTGACCTTGCAGGAAAACGGGTCCTCATTTCGCCCCTGGAGCACAATGCCACGGCCCGGCCGCTCGAGCGGCTTAAGCGCGAGCGCGGGGTCGTCATGGACGCCATGCCGCACTTCGCCGACGGCATGGTTGATGTCCAATGCCTTGCGGCGTCAATCCCAAAGGACGCGGCATTCGCCGTTGTCAATCACCTGAGCAATGTCAACGGCGTTATCCAGCCCATTGCCGGCATCAAACACGCTCTCGGCGCCATACCCTTGCTCGTGGATGCGGCGCAATCGGCCGGCCATGTGCGGTTGGATTGTGAGGGATGGGGCGTCGATTTCTGCGCTGTTACCGGCCATAAAGGGCTGCTGGGGCCAACCGGGACCGGGGCGTTGTATGTTCGCGACCCCAGGGCGCTGCAACCGTTTATCACCGGCGGCACAGGCAGCCGGTCCGACAGCGCCGAGATGCCCGATTTTGCGCCCGACAAATTCGAGGCCGGCACCATGAATATTGCCGGGATCTTTGGTCTGGGAGCGGCCATCCGCGATCGGCCTGCGCCGCGGCATTCGAATGCGGATTTTCCGGCATTCCTCGAAGGCATCTGCGCGCTCAAGGACATCCGCCTGTATCATGCGCTGGATCCCGCGCATCAGGGTCTGCTGGTCTCGATTTCGCACGCACGGCTGGATAGCGCGCAGGCTTCCCTGTTCCTGAACAGCCGGTTCGGCATCGAGACCCGCGCGGGCCTGCAGTGCGCGCCGCTCGCGCACCGGACGCTGGGAACGTTTCCCGCGGGAACCGTGCGCATAGCGCCCTCGATCTATCATACGCCGCAGGAATTCGAGCAGTTGCTGGGCGCGCTTTCCGAACTCAGCCGGCAATAGCATCCAAAACCATGAAAACGCTGCTGCTCTTCCGCTCCACCCACGATGCGATCAAAGCCGAGCGGGCGCTCATGTCCGCGAAAATAGCCTGCGATGTCATTCCCGTTCCCCGCACCATATCCGCCGATTGCGGCATTGCCATCGAATGCGCGCCCGACAAGCGCGCGGCCGCGCGGAAAGCACTTGACTCAAAGAAAATTGCCTGTATTCTCCACGAAGACTCGAGATAGGGCCGGGTTATCGGACAAAAAGACCGACCAGCAGATAGCAGAAGGCCGAACAGGCGGCGGTTAGCGGTATGGTGAGAAACCATGCCCATACAATGCGGCGGGCTGTGATCCAGCGCACTTTGCCCAGGCTTTCCACCGCGCCAACACCCATGAGAGAACCGCCGATAACATGGGTCGTCGATACCGGGATGCCGAAATGGGCGGTGCCGATCAGCACTATCGACGATGCAACGCCGGATGCAAAACCATGCATGGCGCGTATCTTGGTGATGCGGGTGCCCATGGTCTTTACAATACGCCATCCGCCGAAGGTGGTCCCCAGGGCTATGGCGGTATAGCAGGAGAGCACCACCCAATTATCAAGCTGGAATGATTTGTTGACGCCGGCGGCTAAAAGAGCGAGCGCGATGATACCCATGGTCTTCTGCGCATCGTTGGTGCCATGGCCAAAGCTCATGAAAATTGATGAAAGCAATTGCAGCCTTTTAAATACCGCATCGCTTTTCGTCGGATGGCTTTTCCACGCAATGCGCATGATAATCGCGGTAATTGCGAAGGCAGCAAGCCCTCCGATGATCGGCGCCAGAAAAATGAATGCGATAATTTTTACCAAGCCGCCGACAATGACGACCTTGGGTCCCGCGGCGGCGATGCCCGCACCAATCAATCCGCCGATGAGCGCGTGACTGCTTGATGTGGGCAGACCTAAAAGCCAGGTGATGACATTCCAGAGCGCCGCGCCCACCAGTGTCGCTAAAATCAGATGCAGGGTGACATAGTCGATATGCACCACACCCTTGCCGATGGTATTGGCCACGGCAGTGCCAAAGGTGAAATACCCGATAAAATTGGCGAAGCCGGCTATGATCACTGCCTGAAGGGGTGTAAGCGTGCGCGTAACTACGATGGTGGCTATCGTATTCGCCGCATCGTGAAAGCCGTTTAAAAAATCAAATAGAAGCGCGAATCCGATAACCACGATAAGGAGGGTGTGAATATCAAGCATAATCAGCCGAGTTTTACCACTATCCCGCGAACGAGTTTACCGATAAAATCGATGGAGTCGACGATTGATTCGAGGTGTTCGTAAAACTCCTTGAATTTGATGATATCGGTTGCCGCATATGAGTTGTTGAAAAGCTCCGCCATGGAGAGATGAAACAGATCATCGGCGCGGTTTTCAAGCCCGTGCATTCTCTGAACATTATCGTTTACTTGTTCTTTATCTTGCAATGCCTTAATCAGCGTCTTGAGTTCCGCGGCTATCTCCACGATAATATCGGCAAAGCGGGCCACATTAGCTGGAACTTTCCGGATATTATAAATTTCAACTTTGCGAGAGATACTATTGAGAATGTCGAGCGATTTGTCGATATTGATCGTCATAAGGTGGATATCTTCGCGATCAATGGGCGTGATGAAGGTCTTATGCAATTCATCAATAATCTGGCGTTCGATCGTATCTCCCTTGAGCTCGCATTTCTTGATCTGGAAGAGCTTGTCTTTGATCTGACTCTCGTTCATGGTTTCAATGGTGGTGACCAGGTCCCGGAAAATAGCGCAACCATCGATAAGCGTCTCCGCCTGCTGGCTCATATAATTATAAAATTTGGTTTCGCGCGGAAGAAGCAGGTCCAGGATGTTGAGCTTCATAGCATGCCTCGGGGGAAAATCTTTGCTGGAATAGATGCTGCAATAGCCGTCTGATAAGCGGTTCAAAATATATCAGGGCGACCGGAAAAACAGGGCCGATCCCCCTTAGAAGGTGTATTCAAAACCATATCTGGGGATGCGGCAAGCGTGATAATCGATTATATTCAATCCAAAGCCTTAAAACCATGCAGAATACCCCATTCATTGGAGTCCAATCATGAAACGCGCGATCTGTCTTTGCATTTTTGTTTCGCTGGCCCGTCTGACCTCCGCCGATGTTTTTTTTCATGGCAAAGTCATCAATCCTTTCGGCTTTCCGATTAAAAATGCGATCGTAACCTATAACGAAGCCAACAGCGCGACAACGAATGACAGCGGCGAATTCTTCATCTCCGGTCCCCAGCGTGCAATCGATCCCAGCTACACACGCGCGGTTCCCCGATCGGTCATCGGCTTTGCCGGATGGCGCCTTCTCGTGCGCGGAGTCATCAACAGCCATGTCGAACTTTCCATTTCCAATGCGTTAGGCCGTATCGTCTATTCCAGCATTGCGGTACAATCAACCGTTGACGAAATGGAATATAATCTGGCCGAGCGCGGCGTCTGGCCCGCCGGATTTTACATCCTGCGTCTGCGCGCGGGCAGCAACGTATACCGGACGACACTCGTTGTTCAGGACAACCGCATTTCCGCGCGGCCGGTCCGGGTTGAAGAATCCACGCCGCGCGGCCTTGCCAAGGCTAATGCTTCAACACGGTTCCATTCAACAGCCTCCGGCTATGCCGATCGGGACTTTGCTTTCGATAAAATATTCGAATTGGGCATGGAGCTTATGATGCTCTATCCCGGCCAGACGGCGCCGGCGCCTGTGGTCATCTCCGATTCGCAGGAGACCGACCGGCTTAAATATCCCGCGGTATTCTGGGGCGATGAAAACACGCCGCAGAGTTCGCTGCGCAACCGGCTTGCCTGGGCAAACAGCTATACACAATGCTATGAAAAAGTCCCTTATGATACGCTATATACCTATAACGATTTCACCTTCCATTATTTCAATCTGAATAACAGCTTTATCAAGGTATCGGTCAGCCCGGAAATGGGCAGCCGCATCATCTATATGAATGACATGACAAACGGGACTTCGCGCCAGATGTTTGCCGTGCCCGGGGCCAATTCCGTGATGCAGTGCACAAAATTCAGCAACCTCGGCGGCGTTAAAAACTGCTTTCCCATAACGGAAAATTCAACCGGCGCCATCGATCCCACCGGCAACTACGGCTATCGCTCCGGCTATTTCATCCAGACCCATCCCGACGGCGCCGCCACCGTGGTCATGAACATGCGCTTCGATTACAATCAGCGCCAGGAAGATTGTGGATTTCTGGGAAAATACGGCGACCGCCAGCTGAATACCATTGTTACCATCCGGCCGGGCACCAGTATGATGCTGGTCCGCTATGCGGCCGATAATACCAACCCCACGCCGCGGCATAATGCCATCTGGAACGATGCGGTTTTTCCCTCGATCTCGCGATCAAATAACACCTCTACGCAATGGATTTTCCCAACCAAGTACGCCATCAACCATTGCGCATACGACGGCACGAACCGCGTGAATTACTGGGACATGACCGTGAATCATATCGGCTCCACCGGCACTGGTCCGTATCATTCCTATTTCGCGCTCTATGCGCAATACGGGTTTGCCGGATGCTATTATTCGCTTTCCGGCGGTGACGCATCGCATCTGCGCGTTGCCGATCCTGCCGTTGCCCCCGGCATGAAAGTGTATGATGACCAAAGTATCCCCGAACTCTGGGGATCCACCAATGTTCTGTTCGAAGGGTTCAATGGGCTGACGGGGGCATTCCAGCCGGTATATCTTCCGCTCAATTATTTCATGGCAAAGAATCTGGGCCGCGTCACCTATGCCAACGAGCAGGTCGCCATCACGGCCACGGGCACGGGCACCCTCACCTACAAGCTCATGTCGCCGCGGTCGGGCATTGTGACGGTGTACAATTACAATCAGTCAACAAGCCCATTGCTTGCGGATGTGCGCATCGGGCCGGACACCGTGCTTTCCGGCTCCTGCCAGGGCGGTCTGCGGGTGGTTTCGAAAGACGGAACGGTGTTGTGCAATATCGCTCTTCCGCTGCAATACACCGACAATTCTTCGACGTATACGGCCATTCGCGCCATGGCGGATTCATGCGGATGCAACGGGTTCGGACCAGTGGCACCGGCCAATCTTGACGCACGGTTCGGCTCCGCCTATGAAAAAGAGGAGGTGGGAGGTCCGGCTTCCTATATAACCTCCCTGGCATCAGTGCTTGCGGCGGCGAACGTGACCGCATCGAACAATGCCGATGCACTCATTTCCATGGCCCGCGCCGCATATAAAGCGGGAGGATTCACTGCAGTCAATGCCTATCTGACCGCGCTGGGCGCCAACAAGCCGCAGGAAGCCAATTATCTGCGCGGTCTTATGAGCCTGGAACTCGGGGCCCCCGCTGATTTCTCCAATACGCCCATCGAAGGCAATTACTTCCGCGCGCTGCAGTCGATCGCCGCGGGAAATTCGAGCCAGGCCATCACCTACCTCGACCAGTTACTCACGGCCAAGCCCGACGCCATACGGCCGCGCATCCTGCGCATGTATCTGAAGAGCGATCTGCATGACGCGGCCGAAGTTTACAAACGAGTTCCCGGGTCCATGGAGCTGTGGGTGGCGCTCAAGGAGCTGGGCGCCGCCGGCGCGGCGGAACGCCTTGCCACCCTGGTGCAGCAGAACCAGATGGCGCAGATCCGCGCCGATGATTTCGTCAAGGAACTCAAGCAGGGGGTCTGGCGCCACGAACGCCGCTACGAATACGATCGCACCTGGTTCGAAGGCATCGATATGCCGGCGTTCCCGGACACGCTTAAATACAAAGGAGCGCCGGGACCCATCGGCTGATCCGTCCGGTCCGGAATTTCGGATGATCCAGAGGCGCCGGCGCATGCCGGCGCCTTTTTTTTTGATAAGCCGGCCGCCTGCGTGATTATTCCACCGCATCCCCCGCGCGCGGTTTCGTATTTTCCTCTCGGCACGCCGCCGCGATACTCATGCAATTCCGGCGGCATCATGCCTTGTACGGCAGGCGCATATGAAAAAAAAGCTGGTCTACCTGTATCGATGGATCATGTGGAACGTCCTGTCGCGGCCGTTCGTATTCCTGTATATCAAGCCCACCTATCGTTTCACCCGCACGCCCGGCTCCCGGCCGTTCCCCAGGCCGCCCTTTGTGGTGATCGCCAATCACGGCACCTTTTTCGACCCGTGGATGTGCGGCGTTTACAGCCGCTACCCGTTTGCCATCATGTGCAACGACGACGGTTTCCGCGGCTCCCCTCTCGCCCGCTGGTATCTCAACAGCATCGGCGCGTTCCCAAAAAAGAAAGGTGCCTCCGATTTTGCGGCCATGAAGACCACCATCGCCCGCATGCGCGACGGATATCCGGTCTGCATCTTTCCCGAAGGCCAGACAACCTGGGACGGCGAAACGCAGCTGATGTATAAAGGGATCGAGCGCATCATCAGGAAAGCGCGCTGCCCGCTGGTGACGATCCGGCTGCAGGGCAATTTTCTCACCCGGCCATGGTGGGCGCGCACGCCGCGCAAGGGCCGGATCCTGCTCACGATCAAGGTCATCGCGCCGGAGGAAATCGCACGGCTTTCGGACGACGGGCTTTTCTCTCTCATGAAAAACTCGATTTACCAGGATGACATCCGCGATGAAATGAACCGTGCCGCGACATTCAGCGGTCACGACCTGGCGCTGGGACTGGAGCGGTTCGTCTGGATCTGCATGACGTGCGGCGCCGAAGACCGTTTGGAAACCGCCGGAGACCGGATCACCTGCCGCGCCTGCGGCGCCTGTTTCCGGCTGGACGCCCACTGCCGCCTGAAACCGGAGCCGGGGACCGCGGCGGCGTGCCTTGACATCAAAGAGTGGTGGTCCCTCCACCGCCGCACGATGATCGACCGTATCGCGGCCGCAACGCCGCACGAGGTGCTGGCGCGGTCGCCGCGCGCACTGCTCCAGACCATGGGCGACCGCGCTGCGTTTGTCAACCGCGGCGCGGGCGAACTCTCCCTCACCCGCGAGCAGCTGGCCTTCCGTCCCGATGACCGGCAATCGGCGGCGCTCTGCTTCCCCCTTCCGGAAATCCGCAACTGGGTGATCCAGCGGAAGGACATCTTCGAAGTCACGGCGCGCGGCGTTGATTACCGCTTTGAATTCAACCGCGAAAGCCCGATGAAATGGCTTGCCTATATGCGCTATCTCAAAGGATATGAGGAGTGCGAGCGCCGGGGATGGATCGAGTAGCGCGCTGGCCTACGATCGGCCGGCCCTGCCGCATGCCGCGAACGCCTGCTTCAGATCGGCGATAATATCTTCCGCGTCTTCCAACCCAACGGCCAGGCGAAACAGCGTGTCGGTTATGCCGATCTTATACCGTTCCTCGCGCGAGTAGTCATAATAGCTGACGATCGCCGGATGCGTGATGAGCGTTTCGGTGCCGCCCAGGCTCGGGCCGATATAGCAGAGCTTGAGCGCATTCAGGAATTTTTTTGACGCGGCCAGCGTGCCCTTCATCTCAAAGGTCACAACGCCGCCGCCGCCGGTCATCTGTTCCCGCGCCACATGATACTGCCGGTGGCTTTCGAGAAACGGGTAATAGACCTTCTTTGCCCATGACTGGCGTTCGAGATACCGGGCGACATGCAGGGCGGTTTCGTTCTGCCGCTGGATGCGCAGCGGGAAGGTTTTCAGGCCGCGCAGCAGGAGCCAGGCGCAGTGCGGGTCGATGACGCCGCCCATTGACTTATGCAAAGCGCGTATTTCATCGACCAGCTCCTTGCGGCCCAGCACCGCGCCGGCCAGTATGTCGTTGTGGCCCGCCAGGTATTTGGTGGCGCTCTGCAGCACCAGGTCCACGCCGAATTCCAGCGGCCGCTGATTGTAGGGCGTGGCAAAGGTGCTGTCGATGAGCGTAAGCAGGTGGTGCCGATCGGCGATGTCCTTGAGTATTTCCAGATCGAAAATGTTCAGGTAGGGGTTCGTGGGCGATTCGGAAAAGATGAACCGCGTGTTTTTCCTGATCGCTTTTTCGAGCACGTCGTACTTGCCGAACGGCACGATGGTGCAGTCGATGCCGAAGCGCAGGAGATAGGACCGGCAGAATTCCAGCGTCTTTTTATAGCTGTCGTCGGTGATGACGATATGGTCTCCGGTCTTGACAAGAGATAATATAGTGGTCGTTATGGCGCTCATGCCGGTCGAAAAGACCACGCAGTCCTCGGCGCCTTCGAGGTCCGCAAGCCGCCGCTCGGCGATCAACTGCGTGGGATTGCCGTAGCGGCCGTACTCGAAATGCTCCTTCTTTTTGGTGGTATACGCGAGGATTTCGGCGGTGTTCGTGAAGGTATACGTTGACGTCTGGACAATGGGCGTGGTGATGGAGTTGGCGTATTTGGCGCGCGGCTCGCCGGCATGGATGGCGCGCGTGAACAGGGAATGCCTGTTTGCCCTGGGTCTGGTAGCCATGGCGCGGTCCTCGGAAACGGGTTTCAGGACACTTTTGCATTTGCCGGCATCCCGGCATGGGAGGAAAAATACGACGTGCGGGCGGCGGCTGGGACGTTCTCTCGAACATCGCTGCCGCCGCCCGCTTAATTCCGCTGCCCCCGGATTACGCCGACTCGCGTATAATGAACTTGGTAGGCAATTCCTTGTGCTTGATGCCGGACTCGCGGCCCTCTAATTTGTCAACCAGCATGTTGATGGCATAGTCGCCCATCTCCAGTTTGGGCTGGCGCACCGTGGTGAGCATCGGCTCGACGACCTCGGCGGCAGGGAGATCGTCGTACCCCACCACCGAAAGGTCGCGCGGCAGCACCATGCCCTTCTTCTTGGCCTCCTTGACGATGCCGATGGCGACCATGTCGCCGGCGGGAACGAAGACCGCGGAGATGCGCGGCGTATGCGAAAAAATCTTCGCGGAAACGGCGATGCCGGCCTCCATGGTGTCGTCCTCAACCTCGAACATCAGCCCCGCATCAAATGCGACGCCTTTTTTCGACAGCCCGGCCTTAAAGCCGTCCACGCGCTCGGCCGTGGGCAGGTTCTTTTTGTTGCACACCACGCAGGCGATGGTGGCGTGGCCCTTGCTTATCAGGTATTCGGCGGCGTCCTGTGAGCCGGTCATGTTATTGACAAATACAGAATCGAGCGCGTCGCACCTGCGCGCGACGATCACGCACGGCACGCTCTCGTCGCGGAACACGGCAAGCTCCTCGTCGGTCACCGACGAGCTGATGAGGATCACGCCGTCGATGCGCCGCTCACGCGCCAGGCGCTGGAAGAGCTGCGATTCGTTTTCCTTCTGCCCGATAGTGTCGAAAAGCTGCACCGTGTAGTCCACGTCGCGGTTGGTACTCTTGATCCCCTGCAGGATGCGCACCACGAATGACGACGCCAGATTGGGCACGATAACGCCGATGGCGTTGGACTTGCGCGTGGCCAGGCCGCGGGCGATTACGTTGGGGTAATAATTGAGCTCCTTGGCGATCTTCAGGACCTTCTTGCGCGTGGTCTCGGAGATGTTCGGCTTGCTGTTGATGACCATGGACACCGTGGCCGCGGTCACGCCGGCACGCTCGGCTATGTCTTTGAGGGTTACAGCCATATAAACCATCCTCTATGTTGGGATGAATGTATCGTCCGAAGCATTCAGAATTTCAAGGTGATCGAAAGCTCCGCCCCGTTGTTGCCAAAAGCAAGGTCCGGTGAAAGCCGCATCTTTTCGGGAGCATCGTGGAGATTCGCATCCACCACGGCATCAAAGACGCCGTAGAAATAAAACATGATCAGATACCATAAATACGTGTTCCTGTTGCGGAACGCGAACCGCTGCCGATACTTCCAATCATTCAGCAAAGATACCCGCTCGTTTTCATCAATTGCAGCCGTGTCCGCCCAACTGATCTTGCGCTCGCATTCCAGCATAAGCCGCCAGTACGACCAGGTGACATATCCCAATCCGCCCTGCACCATCATGATCATGCCGGCTTTGCGTATGGAACCGTTATAAAGCTGTCCCAGCCCAACAAACGGGACAGCCGACAGCCAGCCTGCGACCCGCGGATTGCGCGACCCGGCATCGTTGAAAACACCGGTACCCTGCACCGCATCCAGGATATTGAAAAGATGGCAACCGGCCATCCAGCAGAACGAATTATAGATGCGCTGCCTGGCCAGATGCACATCAAATTCGCGCCGATCACGATCATAGCCTGTCAGCAAACGCAGCGAATCATTGACAAATAAAGAATCCGACAACCACCGGACCCATTGCGTATCCGCCGCGCTGGGCAGTCCGCGACCCTGCATGCGAGCCAGGCTGTCCGAAAAAAGCGCCGATCGCGATGCGTAGCGCGCCTGATAATCCTCAACCTGCCTGAGAAGTTTCCGCTCATAATCGGCGTTGAGCCACATCTGATAGGCCGTAAGCCCCATGACCGCTTCCGCAGCCAGAAAACAGCCTGCTTTTGCATAATGTCTGCTGTATGCCTGACCCGTTCCCGGCACTAATAGCGATAAGCCCGCTGCAACGCCGGGACTATACCGCTTTAATTGGATGGGCCCTGCATTTGCATCCTGGTCCGCGCGAGTAGAACCGTTACGCCCGCTTTTTATCTGTAAATCTACAGACTTACCCGCCGAATCGGACAATGTATCACCCGCATAGAGCGGCACAATCCCCAGCAAGATTACCGGCACAAGCTTCAATTTCATCGCTTAAAAATAATTGATTCATTGCCCGCAAGTTTAATGAATTAAATATAAGGTTAAAAAATTAAATCCGCAGAAAAAATTTAAACGAAGTTAAATTGCAGATCGTGCGGGGGATAGAAACGGAGCAGTGTTATATCTCATTGATATACAATGGCTTAGAACCTCGGTATTTTTCATCTATGTAGTTAATGAATAATATTTCAGTGGTCACGTTCTTTTTAATATTAATTATCAGCCGATCGGCATACATTCGTGACATATGCAAACCGCGGCCATTTTCATCCAATAGTCCCTCGCCGTGAATATGCCGGTCCAGGCGATACAGTATCTGCTCTTTCGTGAGCCGGCCCGAGGCATCGATGACGCTGACCCCGTATTTTTCGGAATCCTTGCCTAGCACGATTTTTACGATCTCTTTTTCGTCAAGTATCACCTGGGAATGTTTTTCATATTTTTTATGTCCGTGCTCGTCCACCGGGGCGTGATACACCGCATTGGTGATGACCTCTTCCAGGAGGATCTGCACGAACAGCTGGGGCCTATGGAAGGTGGATATGATATCGAGGATGTCCTGCTCGATGCCGCTGATCTGGCTTGAGCTCTGCAGGGTGTAATCTTTGACAATAGAATAATCGGGCAGCATGTATTTCTCAAGGCCGAATATTTTTTCCGTCACCAGACCGTACACGATCGAATTGAATTCATCAAAATTGAACGGCGTGGACTTGGAGATGATATTGGAAATATTGTGTTCCTTGGCCATCCGCATATAGTCGTCGATATTATACCCCGTGATCAGGGCCACCTTGGTCTTGGGAAACTGTTCGCGCACTTTGGCGATCAGGTCATACCCTTTCATGCCCGGCATATTGATATCGGAAATGACCAGATCGATCCGGTTTTTATTCAGGATCTCGAATGCCTGCGCCGCATTGCCTGCGGTAAATACATCATATTGCTCTTCCAATTCAATTTCGAGCATGCCGCGCATGATGGCTTCGTCATCAACGATGAGCACTTTGCCTATTTTAGCAGCCATTGTCCATTCGCAGGGGAAGGTATCGGGAAAACAAGATCATTTCGGTCCGAACGTTGTTCAGCCGATTTCGCACGATATTATTCTGCCATCGCGGAAATAAGAAGTCAATATGCGGCGTGTCAACAATGCGGGCGAAATCAGGCGAACAGATCGATGACGGGCGATGATGCGCCGGCCATCGCCTGCGTTTTTTGGCCGGCGGCGGTGTATCCCGCGGTCTTCAGCGGAATGCCGGTATCTTTCTTGTCAATTGTTCCCATGGCCGACTCCAAAGCGGAGCCTTTCGCGGACCCGGAAGCAGGGCCGGCCATCAGCTCCTGCTGCGCGGCGCTTTCCTGCTGCTCGGCCTGCGACGCCACCGACCGGTCCTGGCCCGACGGATCTGCGGGCGCCATGGCCGCCCGCTTGACCGTTTCCATTTTGGCAATGGTCGCCTGCGGATTTCCCCTGACCGGCGACGTGTCGATGGAAACCTCCCCGCCAGCGGCATATTTTTTCCCGTCGGGGCCAGTCTGATATTCATAGGTCGGCCCGCCGCGGACAACGCCTCCGCCGGCGGCAACATGCGCCTGCTCATGCGCCTTTACTTCGGCGTCACGCGTTTTAAGCCGGGCGACTTCCGCTTTTTCCTGCTCGGACAGCTGGTCGCCGGCGCCTTTGCCGGCTTTCTCAGGTTTGCCTGGAGGGCGTACCGCCTTTACAGTACCGTCGCCGCCGGCACCGCGGAGCTGATATGCTGCGGCAAAAGATGCTACTGCTGCTATGGCTTCGATGGGCATATCTTGTTTCGCATCAAATGGTTATAGGAATATGGCAAAAGGACGCTCCCGACTGTCCGGAATCGTCCTTTATCATTATCGGCAACAGGGGCAAATGCTTTAGCCTTTTTTTTTCTCCAATGCATGGCCGGGGCCCACGGAATTATTTTATCCGATTCAATAGAATCATTCCGTCACCGCGACGCATCAAGCGCCGCGCGCGCCCATTCATCACGGGAGGTAAACCATGGCGCCCGATCTGCAACGCATGGAGTTCCAGACCGAAGCCAAACAGCTTCTGCATCTGGTCATTCATTCACTCTATCAGCACAAAGAGGTGTTTGTCCGTGAGCTCATTTCCAACGCGTCCGATGCGCTTGACAAATTGCGGTTTGAGTCGATCACCAATCCCGGCATTCTAAGTGACGGCAACGATCTTTCCATCCGCATCAAACTCGACAAAAAGGCAAAAATCATCACGATCACCGATAACGGCATCGGCATGACGAAAGATGAAGTGGTCCAGAACATCGGCACCATCGCCAGGTCGGGGTCGCGCGCGTTTCTGGACAAACTGACCGGCGACCAGAAAGCCGACAGCAACCTTATCGGAAAATTCGGCGTTGGATTTTATTCCGTGTTCATGGTCGCGGCCAGGGTGAAGGTGGTGACCAAACGCGCCGGCAGCGATGAAAAAACCGTGGTCTGGGAATCGGACGGCTCAAGCGATTATTCGGTCGGCTACGCGGAGGAGGAGAGAAGCCGCGGTACCGAAATCACGGTATATCTCAAGGAAGACGAGGGTGTTTATGCGGAAGAGTGGCAGGTCCGCTCCCTGATTAAAAAATACTCCGATTTCATCGCCTTTCCCATCTGGCTTCCCAACGACAAAGGCGCGGATGAGGTCGTCAACGAAAGCAAGCCCATCTGGAAACGGCCCCCGGCCGAAATCAGCGCCGAACAGTATGAGCTTTTTTTCCGCCACTCTCTGGGCGGGTTCGACAAACCTCTGGTGACCATCCACAGCCAGGCCGAAGGCGTGCTGGAATTCAGCGCCCTTCTGTTCGTGCCCGAAAAAGCGCCCTTCGATCTGTTCAATGTCGAACGCAAGCACGGCGTTAAGCTGTATGTCAAGCGGGTCTTCATCATGGACGACTGCAAAGAGCTTCTGCCCGAATACCTTCGCTTCATCAAGGGTATCGTCGACTCCGAGGACCTGCCGCTCAACGTGTCGCGCGAAACGCTTCAGCACAACCCGGTCGTTGCGCGTATCGGCAAATCCCTGGTCGGCAAGGTGCTGGGCAGGCTGGCCGACCTTGCGCAGTCGGAGCCGGAAAAATACGCCGCCTTCTGGAAACAGTTCGGCCCGGTGGTCAAAGAGGGATTGCATACGGACCATGAAAACAAGGAGAAGCTTCTCGATCTGGTCCGCTTCCAGTCCTCACTGGGAGAAACGGCCGACGATCTGGTATCGCTCAAGCAGTATCGCGGCCGCATGCGCGAAGACCAGAACGCCATCTACTATATCACGGGCGAACGTCGCGACATCGTTGAAAAAAGCCCTCATCTGGAGCTCTTTAAAAATAGAAGCATCGAGGTGCTCTACCTTCTCGACCCGATTGACGAATGGATCGTGCAGGACATTTATAATTTCGACGGCAAACAGCTCAAATCGATCGTCAAGGCCGACCTTGATCTTGGAGAACTGGGCCGCGAAGAACAGGAAGAGATGAAAAAAGCCGAATCGAAATACAAAAAGCTGGCGGAACGCCTTAAAAACATCCTGGCCGATGCGGTCAAGGAGGTCCGGCTCTCCATGCGGCTCAAGGACAGCGCCGGCTGCCTGGTGGCCGACGAACACGACATGGGCGTGCATATGGAGCGGCTCATGAAGGCCATGGGACAGGAGACCCCGCCGTCCAAACGGACCCTCGAAATAAATCCGGCGCATCCTTTGATCGTCAATATGAACGCCGTGTACGAAAAGAACGCAACGGACCCGAGGCTTGATGAATGGGCAAAACTGCTGCTCGACATGGCGCTCATCGCCGAAGGTCAGCCCCCGGCCGATGCGCCGGCCTACATCGGCCGCGTGAGCCGGCTGCTGGTTGCAGCGTCGGCAGAGCCCGCGCCCTAGCGAAAACCGGGAGGCAATCAACAATGCCCATCATCGCACTGCTCACCGATTTCGGCACGCACGACTGGTTTGTCGCCAGCATGAAGGCCGCCATGCTGCTTGTCAATCCGTCGGCGACCATTGTCGATATCACGCATGATATACCTGCGCACGATATCCCGTCCGCCGCATTTCTTCTGCGGGCGTGCGTGCGCGATTTTCCCCGCGGCACGGTATTCGCCGGCGTTGTGGATCCGGGCGTTGGCAGCAAGCGCGCCATAATCACCGCGCGCGCCGCCGGATATCGTTTCGTGGCGCCCGACAACGGGATGCTCTCCTGGGCTCTGGACCATTGCGGTGGCGCCGAGGTCCGCGTGGTGAAAAACCAGGCGTTCATGAAGCCGTTGCAGAGCGCCACCTTTCAAGGACGCGACATCATAGGTCCGGCCGCCGCGCGACTGTGTGCCGGCGCGCGGTTCGAAGATGCGGGCCCGGTCGCCGGAACCTATGTGCGCCTTGTGTGGCCTGCGCCCGCGCAGACCGAACGCTCCGTGCGCGGAGAAGTCATCCATATCGACCGGTTCGGCAACGCCGTCACCACCATCGGCGAATCATTCCGCTCCCTGCTTCTTCCCGGCCGCGCGCGGCTTGCGGGCGCCGGCAGGGATATTCCCCTTTATCAATATTACCAGGAAGCCGGCGAAGGGAAGGTGCTGGCCGTATGGGGATCGGCGGGTTTCATCGAAA